>Ga0105046_10016473_pt1 | contig 11344 bp, 5 predicted proteins | sample MAT03_FD_78385 | JGI IMG/M metagenome (GOLD analysis project Ga0105046, IMG submission 78385) | Freshwater microbial communities from Lake Fryxell liftoff mats and glacier meltwater in Antarctica - MAT-03 (megahit assembly) | ecosystem: Environmental > Aquatic > Freshwater > Ice > Liftoff...
ACAGGTGATCGTCGCTGCGGTTCAAGAGGTCCTGCACCAGGCCGTGCGGCGAGGTGCGGACGGCCTTCGTGGCGCCTGGCGGCGGTCGCTTGTCGATCGAGACACGCGCACCCACCAGGTGAACCGGCACGTGCCCGTACCCGTGCGAGACGCTCATCGGCTGGCCTTCGATGCGGAAGCTCTCTCCGGCCGTGGCGAGTGTCCCCCAGCCCAGCTCGCGAAACAGCGGCAAGAGCCAGGCGTCGCGGGTGACCGCGGTCGCCGGCTCGCCTTCCGGAACGCGGGCGAGCTTGAAGCGAAAGGCGCGCCAGGCCGACTGCAGCGCGCCCCAGGCGCGGCTCGCCGCCTCGCCCAGGCGCACGTCGAGGTGATAGTCGCCCGGCGTGAGCCCGGGCAGCTTCGCGTCCTGCACCACGATGCGCTGGAGTAGCTCGGGGTGGAGGAGCCCACCCTCCGAGGTCACACACGAGAGGAGCGCCGTCACGAGGCAGCTCCACTGCCGGAGCCCTGCTTGGGACTGCCTGCGGTGGGATCAGGCAGAAAGACATACACGCCGAGCAGATCGACGGGCTCGTGGACGCGGACGGCGAGCCCGCCCATCGTCCGGATGTGGAGCCCGCCCTTGGTGGCGCCGCGCACGCGCCGGTGGGCGTCGAGCAGCGCCTCGCCTCGCTGCCGCGCGCGCGCGTTCAGGCCCTCGCGCAGGAGCGGCAGGCCCTCGAGGATGCGCTCGAGCTGCAGGCGCGCCGCGTCGGCGTCGACGTTCGAGGACGGCGTCACGTCGAAGAGGCGCTCGGCCTCGGCGTCGCCAAGCCAGCTCGCTCGGTCCGGCGCGCCGGTGAAGGCGGCGAGCAGCAGATCCTCTGCGAGCAGCTCGCGCACCTGGCCCTTCGGGTCTTTCCCCTCCAGGTGGCACCGGAGCCGCAGGAGCAGGAGCGTGGTGCGCGTGGCGACGTCGCGCGTCCGCACGACCGACGCGCGGCGGGCGAGCGGCATCTCGGCGGCGTGTACCGGATCGAGCGCCGCTTCGAGAGTGAAGCGCGCCAGGCTCTCGACGAACGGGTGGGTGCGGGTGAGGCGCGTCTCGCCGGCCGACGTGGGGCCGGTGAAGACGACGTGGAGCGGGGCGGCGCTCGTCGCAGTGCCCAGCACATCGCGCAGCCCGGGCGGGAGCGCGGCGGCGTCGACCACCGCAATGCGCCCCTCGCCGCGAGGCGCCGCGCCCTTCGGCACCTCGGGGTGGGTGAGCGGCGCGCCGAGCGCCGCCATCGTCGTCATGACGAACCGCTCCACGTCGGCCTCGCTGCCGAGGACGCGCCGCACCTCGACCAGCTCGCGGAAGAGGTCGTCGTTCACGACTTTCTCGAGCGCCTCGTGCGCGAACAGCGAGCGCGTCGCCTTCTCGCGCGCCTCGGCCTCTTTCCACACCGCCTCGCCCTCTGTGCGCTCCGCGCCGAACAGGCCGAGCTGCAGGCCGGTCTCGCCGAGGGCGCCGTAGCCGAACAGCTCCAGCTGGTCGGCGGTTGCGGGGAGGATGCCCTGGGGACCGAGCAGCGCACGCTCGAGCGCCTCGACGTCGCCGGGGATCGGCACCGAGACGCCGAGGTGGTTCCGGATCGCCATGTGCTTGCGCAGGATCACGTCGAGCACCAGGCGATCGATCGGATCGTTCTTGCCGAACATGGTGAGCGCCCGCACCACCGCCGCCGGCTGCCCGAAGCGATCCACGCGGCCTTCGCGCTGCTCGTGGCGCGTCGGGTTCCACGCGAGATCGTAGTGAACGACCGCGTCGAAGAGGTGCTGCAGGTTGATCCCTTCCGACAGGCAGTCGGTCGCGACCAGGATCCGGACGTCGTGCGCGGCGAGAGCCGCCACGCGCGCCTCGCGCTCCTCGTGCGGGAGGGTGCCGTCGACGACCACCACCTCGGCCTTGCGGAGCTTCTGGGCGAGCGCCTCGCCGACGTAGCGCGCCGTCTCGATGAAGCGGCAGAACACGATGGGGCGGCGCTTGTCCTCGAGCAGGCCCTTCACTGCCTTGACCAGCGCTGTGAGCTTCGCGTCCTCGTCGCCGGCGAGGGCGTCCGCCTCGGCGGCGAACGCGAGAAACCGCACCGCGAGCGCCGAGGCGGGGGCCAGCACTTCAGGCTGCGCGCCGGGCGTCACGTCGAGCCCCTCGACAGGCTCGTCGTCGAGATCGAAGACGAGCCGCTTGCCCGTCTCGCCGGTCCTCGTCGCGTCGTCCGCGGCCTCACCCTCGACGCTCGACAGCTCGCTGCGCTTGCGCAGCGTCGCGGCGGCCGCCCGTGGGCTCGACGAGAGCGCGCGAAGGAGCGAGAGCACGCTCCACCACCGCACCCGCGCGCGCCGGCTGTCGAGCCCGGGCTCGGTGATGAGCTCGCGGCAGAAGCTGCGAATGTCCTCGAAGAACTGGACCTGACGCGCCTTCAGCGTGACGGGCAGCTCGGCCGTCTCCCGCGTCGGAAACGCCGTCTCCGACTCCATGTACTTCTTGATGTCGCCGCGCCGCCGCTGGACCAGGCGGCGTGCGATTCCCTCGCGCACCTTGCGATTTTTCTCGCCGGTGAGATCGTCCGGCAGGTTGACGAAGGCTGGATCGAGAAGGCCCAGCAGCGATCGAAACGCATCGCGATCGCCGCTGTGCGGCGTGGCCGTGACGAGCAGCAGGTGCCGGGCCGCGTCCTTCGTCAGATCGCGGAGCAGCTCGTAGCGTTTCTGCCCCCCGCCGCGCCCGCCGAGCGAGCAGCCGTGCGCCTCGTCCACGATCACAAGCTCCGGTGCGACCCGCAAGAACTCGTGCCGGCGATGCTCTTGCTTGATGTAGTCGGTCGAGACGACGGTGATGGGCCAGCGCTGGAAGAGCGACTCGTTCACCCGGCACTGCCGTTCGAGGCGAGCCGCCGTGCTGGAGAGCACCAGCGCGGCGTCGAGGTGGAACTGGTCGCGCAGCGCCGCCACCCATTGCTCGGCGAGGTGCGGCGGGCAGAGCACTGCGAGGCGCTTGATCTCTCCCCGATCGAGCAGCTCGCGCGCGATGAGGCAGGCCTCGATCGTCTTGCCGACGCCGACGTCGTCCGCGATGAGAAGGCGTACCGGATCGAGGCGCAGCGCCATCAGCAGCGGCACCAGCTGGTAGGGCCGCGGCTCCACGCCGAGCCGCGCGAGCGACCGGAACGGCCCGGCCGCCGAGCGAAAGCCGAGGCGCACTGCGTCCCGCAGGAGCCGCCCCGAGAGATGATTGCCGAGATCGCGATCGGCCGACGGCACGCTCAGCTCCGCCGGCTCCACCAGCTCGAGCGGCGCGCCATCGCGCCCCGGTCCGACGAAGATCCCCGCGAGATCGGCCTCACCTCCGCCGAGCGGACGAAGCAGCAACAGCTGCGCGGTGGAGTCGGGAAGCACCACCCACTCGCGCCCGCGGGCGCGAACGAGAGCGCCGGGTGCGAAGGTCGTCGGGCTCGTCATCGTCGGGCTCGTCATCGTCGGGCTCGTCATCGTCGGCTCGTCATCCCGGGGCGGAGTCGCGAGGGTGAAGCATCAGGGGCTCGGAGCAGGAGGTGGCTGCGACGTCGGCTGCCCGAAGGTCGACGCGAAGCGCGCGATGAGCGCCCCCCAGTCGGCGTCGTGGCGGAAGCGGAGGACCGTCCACCCGGCGTCTTCGAGGCGCTCGTCGGCGGCAGCGTCCCTGGCCCGCGCCTCGGGAGGATCGTGGTGCGGCCCGTCGATGAAGACGAGCACGCTCTTCTCCTCGTAGGCGAAGTCGGCGCGCACCTCGAGATCGGCGAGCACGAGCTGCGCAGTCGAAGGAAGCCGATGCCCGCGCTCATCGAGGAGGCGAAGAAACCGCCGCTCCAGCTCCGACTCGGTGGGGCGCAGGAGGCGCTCCAGGTGCTCGTCCCGCGGGGCAGACGAGGACGAGGTGGCAAGGCTTGCATGTCGCCATGGACCGAGGAGCCCCTGGAGGTGACGCCGATCGAGCAGGCCGTGATCGCGCTGGTTGAAGTACGAGAGGAGGCAATCGTAACAAGCGGCCTCGCAGCGCTCGGCGGCCCGCCCGGCGAGCTGCGGGGCGCCTTGCTGGCTGCCATCGTTGCCGCACTGGGGCCCGCCACGGTCACCGAGGGTCTCGGGGTCGAAGTGCGCGAGCTCGAGCGCTGCGCGCACGACGTCTCGCAGGCTGGTGACGTCGTCGACGAGCCGCGACAGCACGCCGGCACCTCCCTCCGAAGCCTCGTAGATGAGGATGGTGCGCGGCGTCTTGCCCGCCGGAAGCACCTCGACCGCCAGCTCGCGTTCCTCGAGCTGGAAGAGGCGAGAGATGGCGCCCTTCAGCGCATAGGCCGACGTGGTGAGTGCCGAGGCCGTCTGCGGCCCCGCGGGCGTGAGCAGCAGGCAGTTCCGCGTGTCGGCCACGAACGGGATGACGCGCTCGATGCGCGCCGACATCTCCTCGTCGGGGCCGTCGTCCTCGGCCCCTGTGCCGTCGGGCGCGCGCTTTGCCCAGATCCCTCGCTCCACGTCGAGGAAGAAGCCGTGCTCGTCCTTCTTCGCGCGACGTCGCCACCCGAGGTTGATGCGCCAGATCGTCGCCGCGTCGCCATGAACGAGCGTGGCCAAGGGCTCGCCGTCGGTACCCACGAGCGTCGCGGTGCGCGAGGACGAGCGGTCCGCGCGGTCGGCGAAGCGGACCGAGGTGACGATCTCGAAGCCCTGGCGCTGCCGCTCCTCCTCGTCGCTCGTGATGCGGTCGCGCCGCCGGGTGCTGACGTTCTGCATGCGGAAGAGGTTGGGAATGGGCGGCGGAAGCGCTTGCCCGCACTGCTCGCAGAGATCGCTGCCCGGCTGGTCGGCCCGCGGATGCAAGTAGCCGCAGGCGTCGCAGACCGCTGCGCGCTCCTTGGCGACGCCGTCCGCGCTCATCGGCAGGGCGACGCGCGTCACCGCGTAGCGCGCCCCCTCGTGGTAGATGAGGCTGCGTGGCCCGAACTCGGAGAGCGCGATGAAGCGCGGGCGCGAGAGGTACGACTCGGTTCCCTTCTTCCCTTTCTGGCCCTGGATGAAGGCGGAGAGCGGCAGGCGCGGGAACGCGTAGCCAGGCAAGAAGCCCTCCGAGGCGAGGTAGCGGTAGATGTAGAAGTCCGAGCCACCGCGGCGATCGACCTCGGTGAGAAGACGGAGCTGCGCCTCCGCCTGCTCGCGGAGCTTCGTCGCCGCGTCGCGGTGCTTCGCGTCGCGCGAGGCGTCGAGCGCGTGGCGGTTCTGCCTCGCCTGCTGGTCGTGAGCGGCTCGATAGAGCCCCCTCCAGCGGGCGCAGGCCTGCTCGAATCGGTGGGGGAGCTGCTGCAGCACGCGGTCGAGCCACGCGTCGCTCTCGTCCCCCGCCACGGAACGCAGCGCGTCCGCCAGCGCGTCGCGCGCAAGGGCCGCCGCGCGCGCTCGCGCCCTCTCGTCGTGTAGCGCGGTGCTCACGCGGTCGAGAACGAGGAGGCTCGGCGGATCGCCAGCCATCTCGAGAACGTCGGGCATCGACTGCTTCAGATCGAGCTTCGATTCCGTGAGCCAGAGCGCATGCACATGCGAGCGCACCAGCTCCTCGTTGCCGAGATCGAGCCGCGGCGCGGTGACGACGCCCGCCACCATCTTCGCTGGATTGCGGAAGTAGTGCTGATCGTGCGGGCTGCCCGCGCTGCAGTAGGTGAACACGAGGGCGGGCTGCCCGTTGCGCCCGGCGCGCCCGCTGCGCTGCGCGTAGTTGGCGGGACTCGGCGGCACGTTGCGAAGACCCACCACGTCGAGCTGCGCGATGTCGACCCCGAGCTCCATGGTCGGCGAGCAGAAGAGAATCGGCAGCTCGCCCCGGCGGAAGCGCTCCTCCCGTTCCTCGCGCGATTCGCTCGCCACCTGCGCGGTGTGCTCGCGGGCCTCGAGCGCGCGGAACGCGCCCGGCCCGCTCCGGTAGAGATCGACGAAGGCGGGGTTGGTGCGCAGCCCGCCCTCGGGGGCGCGCGGGACACGCAGGACGTCGTGGGCAGCCTGCTCGCCGTCACCGGGGCGAAAGCGCAGCGGTCCGGCGGCGAGCTGGTAGCCGGTGACGCCCGCGAGCTCCTCCTTCGGCACGAGGAAGTCGGCCGTCGCGAGGCGCTCGAAGACGTCGCGCAGGATCTGGTCGATGTCCGGGCGACCGAGCTTCGCGCCCTCCCACGACGGAAGCCCCTGACGTTTCAGCCAGGTGCCGAACGCGCCGCGCGGAGAGAGGAACTCCCACTCCCGATCGGTCCGCCCCAGCTTGGGCCGGCTGCATGGAAACACGACACTCGCGTGCCGGAGCTGATCGACGGTCGCCAGCGCCCACTCGGACCGAAGGCTCGCGTAGCTCCGCTGACTCGCCCGCTCTTGCCAGGCCCGATCGAGGAACGGGACCGCAATTGCCAGTTCGCGCCGGAGGTGATCGAGCACGACGCCAGCGACGATGCGCCGGTGCTCCGCAAACTCTCCGGCGAGCGCGGGGTGCGCGTCGCTCCACGCGGGCTCGTCGCGGCACAGCTCATCCAGCCCGGCGTACTCCACGCGCAGCAGACCGCATTGCTCGAGGTTCGGCGACGTGAGGCGCCAGCCTCGCTCGAGGTCGATGTACAGGCGATGGCCCAGCACGTCGCGCAGCGCCTCGTCGACATCGGTGCGCGCGGCGTACTTCACCCCAGGGTTCAGGGCGTACGCCGAGAGCGGAAGCGCGAGAGACTGGAACACGCGCACCGCGAGCTCATCGTGGCGGAGGCCCCCTGGCGGGGCGTCTTGCAACGCCTGCGCGAACGCCGAACGGAGCTGGGACGTCGTTGCGAAGTCGTTGAAGTGCCCGGCCTGGAGGCTCGCGTCCTGCCGGTTGTCGGTGAACGTGAGGAGCTTCTGCGCGAGCGGGTCGACCGAGGGATCCTCGCGAAGGCGCCGGATTGCCGAGAGGCTCAGGATGGTGGTGGCCGTGCTCCGGCCCTCGGAGCCGAGCGTTGCGAGCTTCCCGAAGTCGCGGGACTGGCGCGTCGAGTAGGCGACGCCGCATCGCAGGCAGAAGCCGAACGGGGCGGGCAGGAACGAGGCGCGCAGGCCTCCCGACTGCTCCTCCGCGTCGGGACCGACGAAGACCTCCACCGGGAGACGCTTCTTCAGGCCGGAAGAGATCTCCTCGCCGTCGACCCACGTATCCGGAAGCCTCTCCAAGACGGTGGAGGGATCGGTGGGCCAGGGCTCCGTCGCCGAGGCATACAGATAGCCAGGCACCGCGCCCTCGGGCGTCGACGTGTCGCCGACGTCGCGACCCTCGTAGCGGTGGGTCGTGGCGTCGGGCCGCACCCGGCGGACGACGTAGTACTCCTGGCCGCACTCGCGGCAGAACGCGAGCGGCAGCAGCAGCTTCTGGCGATCGCTGCCGGGTACGAAACGCTGCGCCTGGAGCGTGAGGTGGCGATCCGCGGCGTTCTCGATCGACGCGTAGACCGTGTCGCCCTTCGAGACGAACTGGTGGAGGCGCAGCCCGAAGAGCGGACGCCCGTCGGGGCGGAGCGTGCGCGCCGCGAGCGACAAGGTGTGGAGGAGCGCCTCCCGGCACCACTCCGGCTTCGCGCCCGAGTCCTCGGCGAGCCGACCCACGAGGCCGCTCTCCCCGAAGGCCATCGGCGTGGCCCGCACCAGGCGCCCGCTCGCTTCGCGACGAACCCCGCTCGTCGACTCGAGCCACCGAACGAGAGGGTGAGCGATCAGCGCGTCGAGGGAGCTGCCCTCGGCGGGACCGCGGTCCACGACCGCATCCGCGAGCGCCCCGCGTGTCTCTGTCGTCAGCGGAAGCTCGGGCGTGCCCCGGACCAGCGTCTCGCCGATCACGTTCGAGGGCGTCACCCCGGCCCCGAACACCCGGCTGGCGACCTCCGCGATCTCGACCTGCTGCTCGGCCCAAGTGCCCGCGGTCGACATGGTCGCGCTGGTCCCGGCGCAGAGGAGATCGGGGCTCTGGAAGGCCGCGCGCGCACGGCGGATCAGCAGCGCGACGTCCGCCCCCTGCCTGCCTCGGTACGTGTGCAGCTCGTCGAAGATCAGGAAGCGAAGCCCCTCGGCTGCACGCACCAGCGGCGCCTCGTGCGGCCGCGTGAGCATCAGCTCGAGCATCACGTAGTTCGTGAGGAGGATGTCCGGCGGGTTCTCGATGATCGCCTTCTTGTCGGCGTCGCTCTCCTGCCCCGTGTACCGACGGAACGTGACGAGGGGCTTGGCGAACCCTCGATGCAGGTACTTCTCGAGCTCCAGCTCCTGGCTGTTGGCGAGCGCGTTCATCGGGTAGACGACGATCGCGCGCAGGCGGCCCGGGCTCGGCTTGCGCAAGACGTCGTCGACGATCGGGACGATGTACGAGAGGCTCTTGCCGGAGCCGGTGCCGGTCGTGAGCACGTACGGCTCACGACGCCGGGCCGCGCGTACGCCCTCGACCTGGTGGCGGAAGAGGCGGAACGGCCCCTCGATGGCGCCGCTCTCGCTCTTTCGCGCGAAGATGCGGAGCGCCTCGGGGTGAAGCTCCCCGGCACGCACCAGCTCCTCCAGGGGCTCGCCCAGTTCGAACGATGGGCTGATCTGCAGCAGCGGATCGGGCCACAGGGTTCCCTCGTCGAACGCGCCCGTCACCAGCGAGCGGACCCTCGGATCGGCGATCTCGATGAAGGACCGCACGTACGCGGCGTAGTCCTCGATCAGCCGGCCACGGATCTTGAAGACGTCCACGCCACCCCCAGGAAGGCGGCGACGTTACCAGCACTCGTCCCGCTTCGGGGTCGTGGCTCGGCGCCGCCCGCCGCGTTACCGCGTACGCCGACGCTCGAGCTCCGCACGCAGCCGTGCGTTGTCTGCTTCGGCATCGATGCGCCGCAAGCGTTCGTCGTCTCGCGCCCGCGCAGCCTCGTCCCGCGCTCGCGTGGCCTCGTCCCGAGCACGCGTCGCCTCGTCGCGCGCCAGGGCAGCCTCGTCGCGCTCGAGGGTGCGCTCCTCTTCGGCCGTCGGGACGAGCTCGTCGCCGAGGGCGCCGGAAGCGACGCGCAGGCGGACGGCGCCACCCGCGCCGACCTCGCGGAGCCAGGCGCCGAGCACTTTCGACCGGATGCGATCGGCGTTCGTCGCCTCCACGCGCACGAGACCCCGGCGGGCGACCCGGCGAAACACCTGCCAGCGCACGCGCTCGGGTTGCTTCGCGCGCGGCGCCTTCGCATCGAAGATCACAAGCTCGCGAATGCCGAGCTCGTCGTATCGCCGAGGGCCGTCGCGGTAGTCTTTGCGCCAGTCGGTCGACACGACCTCGACCGCGAGCGTGGGCACGCCCAGCTCCCAGGTCTTGATGACGTCGAGCCCTTCCGGTCCGACATCGACCCCGGGCAGGACGTAGAGATCCGGCGCGACCGAGCGCGTGGGCTCGTGCTGTACCCAGTAGACGAACTGGTTCGAGCCGACGTGCGCGCGCGTCTTGCGCTGCGCCACCCAGCGCGTCGCCAGCTCCCACAGGAGCAGGCACACCAAGCGGTGCCACTCGGTCTCGCCCATGTGGTCCTCGGCCGGGTACACGGTCGGATCGACCGCTCTCCTCGCTGCCGCATGCATGCTCGAAAGGTTACCAGTGACGCGGCGGCTCCGCTGTCGGGCTTCTGCAGGAAGCGGGCGGGTGCTTCCAAGCCCTCGAGGCGGCACGTCGCGCCCAAAGGCTCGCGCGCGAGCGGACCGCCGAGGTACATGATCCCGGTGAACGAAGCATGAGCGGACCGCCCGCCAACAAAGGTCGGCGCGCGCGACCCGACGCCGGCGATCGCGCGAAAAACGACGCGCTCCTCGCCGAGCTCGACGGGCTCTACGCCGAGGTCGACGCGCGCTTCGCGGGCTGGTCGTGCGATTCCAGCACCGACTGCTGTCACTTCGGGCGCACCGGTCGCGAGCCGTACGTCACGACGATCGAGCTTGCTGCGATCGAGCGAGCACGCGCCCGGTCCGGTCGCAAGCTCGGAGGCTCCGCCCCCGCCGTGTCCAAGGCCACGGCGCCCAAGCGCAGCGGCGATCGGAGGAGCTTGCCGATCGCCAAAGACGAACGTCGTTGTCCGCTGCTCGACGACGCAGGGCGATGCAGCATCTACGACGCGCGCCCGTTCGGCTGCCGCACGTTCTTCTGCGATCGCGCGCTCGCTGGTGACAAGGTCACCCAGCGCGACATCAACGCCTACGTATCGCGCATTCGCGATCTCGCAGCGGGTTTCGGCAGCGGCGACGCCAGCGGCCGCCCGCTCACCCGGGCGATGGGTTGCTGATCGGCGGGGCCGCCGAGTCACCCGGCGCAGCGTCACCCGGCGCACCCTCGAATACGCCGATGAAGATCGCCGTGTCGCCGTAGACGCGCGTGTCGATGGCCGTGACGCGGGCGATCACCGGCGCGGCGTCGCGCGACGCGTGCTCGACGACGAGGGTCGCACCCGGCGCGGCGCGCCCCTTGGCCAGCAGGCTCTCGATAGCAAGGACCGCCGCCGCCAGATCGACCCAGGGCGGGTCGGCGAAGATCACGTCGAAAGGCCGCGCCGTGCGCGTCTCCTTGGAGAGCTTGTCGACGCGCGCGGCGACGACGGTCGATAGCCCTTCCAGATCGAGCGCCCTGAGGTTTTCGCGTAGCGCGACCAACGCCGGGCGTGCCGATTCGACGAACGTCGCGCGCGCGGCTCCGCGCGACAGCGCTTCGATCCCGAGGGCGCCGGTGCCGGCATAGAGATCGATGACGTGAGCGCCCTCGATGACGTTCATGCTTTCGAGTATCGAGAAGAGCGACTCGCGGACGCGATCGGTCGTCGGCCGCGTCGCGGGACCCGTTGGCGCGACGAGCCGGCGGCCACCGAGCCTCCCGGAGATGACACGCACGCTATGGCTCCCGCGCGGATCGACGAGGATTCAGAACGAGTACGTCAGCTTCAGGTTGCCGTGACCGACGCCGATGCGCGGCTCGAGGACCAGCGTGTGCGCATCCTCCGGATCGTCGCTCCAATCCGCGGTGGAGAGCAGCACGATGCCCGTGCCGAGTGAGACGGCCGCGAGCGGGTACATCACCAGCTGCAGCGTCTCGAAGGTGGCGGCGTCCTTGCAGACCTCCGCGGTGCGCGCAGTGTCGAACCCCGCATCTTTGATGTTGGAGTTGGCGACGTCGCACACGTCCTGATCCTCCTCGACGGACTTCCGCGCCTCGTCGAGATCGCCGTTCAGGCTCTGGATCTGGACGCTGGAAAGGATGCCGACCGCGGCGAGGCCGAGCCCGAGACCGACGGCCGCG
>Ga0105046_10016476_pt1 | contig 11343 bp, 13 predicted proteins | sample MAT03_FD_78385 | JGI IMG/M metagenome (GOLD analysis project Ga0105046, IMG submission 78385) | Freshwater microbial communities from Lake Fryxell liftoff mats and glacier meltwater in Antarctica - MAT-03 (megahit assembly) | ecosystem: Environmental > Aquatic > Freshwater > Ice > Liftoff...
ACGCCGGCGTGGTCATGAGCGTCGTCGCCTCGCAGATCGTGGCGACCACCGATCGCAGCGAGTCGCTGTTCGCCGCGATGGCCACCCGTCACAGCCAGCACGCACTCGACCTCGGTGCCACCACGCTGCTGTGAGCCTCGTGCGATGACGGGCACCAGACGTTCGTGCGATGACGGGTACCTCTGAGCGTTCTAACGTCGGCACCATGGCGTACGACCTGCCCGACTTCCACATCCCGCATGCGGAGAAGATCGAGTGGATGATCGAGACGAACGGCTGGGCGCTCGAACCGGTGCTGGCCCGCACCGATGTCGATCCACCCGTGCCCGGATACGCCTACACGATCGGGTTCCCTGCGGCGTTCGGGTTCCCGGAGGTGTTGCTGTTCGGACTCACCCCGGCTGCCAGCAACGGGCTGATCGGCCTTGTCGCCGACATGCTCCGCGGCGGCACCGAGATCCCGATCGCCGTCGAACTCGTCGGCCTGTTCGACAACGACCTGCGCTGCATCTTCGCTCCGATCGACCTCGACGAGTGGGGCGGACTCACCCAGGTGGCCTCGTCGTGGTACCGCGGTGTGGACTACCGGGTGGTGCAGCTGCTCTGGCCCGACCGCAACGGGTTCCTGCCCACCGAGGCCGGCTTCGATCAGCGTGTGCGTCCGGCGCAACCCGTCGTCGGCACCGTGCCCGCCTGAGCGGAGCGCGTCTGCCCGCATCGCCGCGTCTCGCGCAGCGACGGCCGGTGCCTCCCGGTGCGGCCGTCCCGGTGCGGCCGTCCCCGGCGGGCGCCGGCGGGCGCCGGTACGGTGAGCCGGTGAGTTCTCTGATCGATGCAGCTGCCCAGCGTCCTGTGCTGCTGTACGACGGCGATTGCGCGTTCTGCTCGTCGAGCGTGCGAGTGTTGCGCCGTGCGGTGAAGCGGCTCCCAGCGGTGGTGCCCTACCAGTTCAGCGAACTGTCGTCGCTGGGCGTCACGGTCGAGCAGTGTGCCGAAGCGGTGCAGTGGGTGGGTGTCGACGGTGGCCGAGCGAGCGGTCACCTCGCGGTGGCCCAGGTGCTCGTCGATGCCGGCAGGGCCTGGCCGATCGTCGGCCGTCTGTTGCGTGCACCGGTGGTGTCTCCGATCGCCGGCTGGGTGTACCGCTGGGTGTCGCGCAATCGGCACCGCCTCCCGGGTGGCACGCCGGCCTGCTCACTCGGGCCCGACGGCCGCCGCCCCTGAGCCTGATCGGACGCAGTCACTCGGGTCAGCGTTGCCCGTAGGTGTCGATCAGCTCGGTCATCGACACCATCCGGTAGCCGTCCTCGAGGTAACGCTCGAGCACCTCGGGCAGCGCGTCGATCTCGGTGCGGCGAGCCAGCACCAGTTCGTCGTCGGGGCCGGTGAACTCGAACGCCGACCGGCCGATCCCGTCGTGGAAGATCACGACCGCGCCCTCGTGGACGGCTTCGATGTAGTTCGCACGCACGCCGGGCATGTCGTCGACGGCGGTGTCGTTGCCCGGATCGCGACTCACCGACCACAGTGCGAGGTCGTGGCCGAGTTCGGCCGCAGCGGTGAGCACCGTGCCAGTGACGTGTCCTTTCACTGGCCGGAACCAGCGTGGGCGGTCGCCGGACAACTCGGCCACGGCATCGGCGCCGCGCTCGATCGTGGCGCGGACATCAGCGGGCGACTCGATGACGGCGCTGAAATGGTCGAAGGTGTGGTTCGCCACCTCGTGTCCGTCGGCGATCATCCGCCGCACGAGGTCGGGCAGGCGCTTCACCTGCTCGCCGATCAGGAAGAACGTGGCGGGCACCTCGTAGCGCTCGAGGATGTCGAGCACCTCGCCGGTGAACTGCTTGGTGGGGCCATCGTCGAAGGTGAGCGCCAACACCTTGGTGCCGTCGGTGTCGACGCTCCACCAGACGCCCACGCCGCCGCGGGTCATGCCGGCCTTCACGGTGGCCGCGAAGTTGCCGTCGAGGTGGCTGGAGCCGAGGTGCTCCCCGAGGGCAAAGGTGCCCACGGGCGCTGCCACGGCGGCGATCCCTGCACCGCCGAGGCCAGCCCGTCGGAGAAACGTCCGTCGATCCACGGCCGTTGAGCCTACGAGCGGTCCCGTGGCGACAGTGTCCTGGTTTCATTGAGCTCGCGTGCCAGTTCGTCGAGCGTCACGACGTCGGCGGCCAGCAGTCGGGTGCGTCGGTCGACGTCGAAGGGCGCTGCGAGCACGAGCGACCGGTAGTCGGCGTCGGGCTGCTCGAGCACGATGCGCATCGCTGTCGTGATGGCGGCGATCGGATCGGTGTCGTAGTGGCCTAGCAACTGCTCGACGTCGCGCTTGCGCAAGGCCGTCATCGCCGAAGTCTGTCAGGCGACGAGGTCAGGCGAGCGCGAGATCAGGCGTCGAGATCAGGCGTCGGCGAGATCAGGCGACGGCGAGATCAGGCGACGGCGAGATCAGGCGACGGCGAGGCGCCGACGATCTTCGACCACGTGGGGCACCCCGTGCTCGGCGAGGAGGTCGAGGAACGGCACCGCATCGAACGCCTCGGGGCCGAGCACGCCTGCCCCGCTCCACACACCGTGGGCGAGCAGTTCGACGGCCACCACCGGGTGCACCGCGGTCTGCCACACCACGGCCTGGTGCCCGTACTCGCGCATCGTGAACTCGTTGTCGACGATCTGGTAGATGTACGACTCACGCGGCGAGCCGTCCTTGTCGAGCCCGCGCACCAATGAGCCGGCGCAGGTGCGGCCGCGCATGCGGTCGCCCAGCTCTGCCGGGTTGGGAAGCACGGCGGCGACCAGGTCGCGAGGCGAGACCTCCACACCACGGACGTTCACCGGCTTGGTGCTGTCGAGGCCCAGCTTGTGCAACGTGGCGAGCACATCGAGGAACTCGTCGCCGAGACCGTACTTGAACGTGACGCGGCCGATGTCGAGCCAGCGCGGCATCAGGATGACCTCCTCGTGCTCGACGTTCACGCAGCCGAGCGGCCCGATGCCTTCGGGGAACACGAAGGTCTCGGGCTCGCTGAACGGCTCGGTGGTGAACCAGCCGCGGTCGCGCTCGTACACGATCGGCGGGTTGAGGCACTCCTCGATGGTGGTCCAGATCGAGAACGTCGGAGCGAAGGCGAAGCCGTCGATGACGAGGTCGCTCCCGTCGCGGACGCCGACCTCGTCGATCTTGCTGAACAGGTGGTCGGACGCGAAGCGGGCCGCGACGTCGGAGAAGCCGGGCTCGACGCCCATGCCGACGAGCGCGAGTTGGCCCCGCTCGACCCATTGGTCGGCCACAGCGAACTGTGCATCACCGAGCATCACGCCCGGCGTGTTGTAGGGGTCGGACGGGTGCGGCGACGACATGTGCATCGCCATGTCGAGGTAGTGGCACCCGGCTTCGTACGCCGCGTCGAAGATGGGCGGGTTCAGTCGCGGGTCGCAGGCGTTGACGATGATGTCGGCGCGACACGAGCGAGCCAGTTCGACGATGTCGCCCCGATCTGAAGCGTCGACCTTGGTGGCCACCACCTTCGGTGATGCGGCCTTGGCGGCCGCACGGGCTGCTCGGGCGGCATCGATGTCGGCCACCACGATCTGTTCGAACACCTCACGACGGGCGGCGATCGAGGCGAATGCCGCTCCGACGCCACCGGAACCAACCACGAGTACTCGCATGAAGTAGCACCCTAGCATGCAACTGATTCACCAGTCAGTCGGACTGACCCACTGATCTGTTGCGCTGATGGTCGAGTCAGGGCTCGGCTCAGAGAGCGAAGGCCCGACGCTCGGCGCCGAGTGGCACGAGGGCCGAGATCCGTCGAGCCAGATACGGGCTGAAGTGGCCGCGGTAGCGGAGCTGCAGCTCCGGCAACGTCCAGTCCTGCCCGGTGACGATGCCTCGGCAGACCGATGTGCCGCACGTGCAGTCGAACGCGTCGTACTCGTCGCCGTCGGTCATCGCATGGTCGTAGGTGAGTGCCTCGCCCGGCGTGATGTCACGCAGCGCGACGAGCAGCATCCCTGCGCTGATCCCGCAGTTCGGCTCGCACGAGTGTGCGATGTGGTCGACGTCCTCCGGTTGGTCGCCGCCGATGAGGAACAGGTCGTCGTCGAGCTGCACGGCGCGGCGCTGACGGGTCTCGTCGAACGACGTGAACACAGTGCGGTCGACGCACGTCCCGCCGAAGGCCCCGACCGTCTCGCCGGCTGAGATGTGCGCGACGGCGACGGAGAGATGGGCTGTGCCGGTGGGTTGCTGTGCAGCCCTGATGCGGGCCTTCGGGGTGTGGAAGCTCATCGACATGGCGTGCAGCTTGTCGGCGCCTCCAGGCTTCGTCTACTCGCTGATGCGTCAGCCGGACTGACGGGCTCCTCAGTCCGGCTGTCCGACGGATCAGTGAGCCGGCCCGCGGGCTGCGTGGCCGGCCCCTCCACCGCCAAGAGGGCCCATCCGCCTACGAGGCACACGCGGTTGTTGACTACCGTCGGCGTGTCGGTCACTGCGGTGGGCGGCACTGGGGAATCACACGTCTCTTGGGGGGACCATGTCCGACGCAACCGCGCCAGCTACGAACTGGAACTTCGCCGACCTCTACGAAGCCGTCGCGGCCGCTGTGCCCGACCGCCCGTGCCAGATCCAGGGCGACCGGGTGGTCACGTGGGGTGAGTTCGAACGGCGCTCGGCAGCGCTCGCCGCCGACTTCGTCGCCGCCGGACTGGGCCAGGGCGCCAAGGTCGCGATCTACCTCTACAACAGCCCTGAATACATGGAGACCATGGCTGCGGCGTTCAAGGTGGCGATGGCGCCCGTGAACACCAACTATCGCTACGGACCCGACGAGATCGTGTACCTGTTCGACAACGCCGATGCCGAGGCGGTGGTGTTCCACGCGTGCTTCAGCGAGTTGGTCGACAGCGTGCGCGAGCGGTTGCCGAAGGTGAAGCGCTGGTACGTCGTGTCGGACGAGACCGGCAGCGGGCCGGCCTGGGCCACGGCGTACGAGACCGCCGCCACCTCCGGTGCCACTCCCGACATCTCGTGGTCGCGCAGCGGTGACGACCTGCTGCTGCTCTACACCGGTGGCACCACCGGCATGCCGAAGGGCGTGATGTGGCGCCAGGACGATCTGTTCAACGTGCTCGGCGGTGGCGGCAACGCGGTGATCGGCATCCCGGCCGCGAGCGGCGTCGCCGAGGTGATCGAGCGCGTGACGGCTGCACCCGCCGGCGCGATGATGCTGACGGCAGCCCCGCTGATGCATGGCACCGGGCAGTTCTCGGCGCTCAACGCGATGGCGCTCGGGGGCTGCATCGTCACCCTCGTGAACCGCAAGTTCGACGTGGCGGAGCTGTTCCGTACGGTCGAGGCCCGCACGGTCACCAACCTGATCATCGTCGGCCAGGCCTTCGCCGGGCCGATGCTCGACCAGCTCGAGGAGGACCCGGGCCGCTTCGACACATCGAGCCTGATGCTCGTGGTGTCGTCGGGTGTGATGTGGAGCCAGGAGAACAAGGCCGGCCTGCTGCACCACATCCCGCAGGTGATGCTGTTCGACTCGTTCGGTTCGTCGGAGGCCGTGGGCATGGGCGGCAGCGTCAGCGCTGCCGGTGCTGCCGAGCAGACGGCGAAGTTCGCGCTCGGCGCGAACTGCGCGGTGTTCACCGATGACGGTCGCCGCGTCGAGCCGGGTTCGGGTGAGCAGGGCGTGGTGGCCGTCGGCGGTCACATCCCGCTCGGCTACTACAAGGACGAGGCCAAGACGGCCCAGACCTTCCGCACGTACGAGGGCCGGCGTTGGAGCGTGCCCGGTGACTTCGCCGAGGTGAACGCCGACGGCAGCTTGAAGCTGCTCGGCCGTGGTTCGGTGTGCATCAACACCGGCGGCGAGAAGGTGTTCCCGGAGGAGGTGGAAGAGGCGCTGAAGACCCATCCGGCCGTGCGTGACGCGGTGGCCGTCGGCCTGCCCGATCCCCGCTTCGGCGAGACGATCTGCGCCGTGGTCGAGCCCCAGGAGGGCAAGGAGACGCCCTCGCTGGCCGAGCTGAGCGAGCACGTGAAGTTGCACCTCGCGGCGTACAAGGCGCCTCGGAACCTGGTGATCGTCGATTCCATCCACCGTGCCCCGAACGGCAAGGTCGACTACAAGCGACTGAAGGGCCTGGCGGTCGAGCAGGTGGGCGCCACCCAGGGCATCGGCCAGTGACGGCAGCCGACCTGCGCACGCGCCTCGACGCGGGCGAGAGCGTGCTCATGCCGGGCGTGTGGGACGCGATCACGGCGAAGCTGGCCGCCGACGCCGGTTTCGCCACCGTCTTCCTCTCGGGGTACGCAGTCAGCGGCACGTTGCTCGGCGTTCCCGACTTCGGTCTGCTCACCCAGACCGAGATGGCCGAGGTGGCCCGGCGGGTGTGCCGGGCCGTGCCCGGAGTGAACGTGGTGGTCGATGCCGACACCGGCTACGGCAACGCGTTGAACACGATCCGCACGGTCGAACTGTGGGAGCACGCTGGCGCGTCGGGCATGTTCCTCGAGGACCAGGTGTGGCCGAAGCGGTGTGGGCACATGGTCGGCAAGCAGGTGATCGAACGCCACGACTGGCTGTCGAAGCTGCGCGCCGCCTGCGATCACCGCGACTCGATCCACGTGACCGCCCGTACCGACGCCCGGGCAGCGATCGGCCTCGACGAGGCGATCGAACGGGCAAAGATGGCTCGTGACACCGGTGTGGACGCATTGTTCGTCGAGGCGCCCGAGTCGATCGACGAGATGGAGCGGATCGCTGCGGCCCTGCCCGACATCACGTTGGTCGCGAACATGGTCGAGACCGGTAAGACCCCGCTGCTCACCCCGGCCGAGCTCGCCGCACTGGGGTTCACCCTGATCGTGTCTCCGCTGTCGCTGCTGTTCACGATGGTCGAGGCTGTGCAGACCAGCCTGCGATTGCTGCAGACGGAGGGATCGCTGCGCGGTCACCTCGACCGGCTCGTCGACTTCGATGCGTTCGGCACGCTGGTGGGTCTGCCCGAGCAGTACGACCTCGAGCAGCGCTACCGCTGACGGCGCGTCGCAGCGACGTCGTTCATACCGCTGCGGTCGACCCGACCGGTCGTTCACCCGCGACGGTGGTGCGATGCAGCAGCCGGCGGCTGCCGTCGTAATCGTTGATCGCGAGGTGGAGCAGGCAGCGGTTGTCCCAGATGGCGAGCGTGCCGGGCGTCCAGTGGAGGCGGCAGGTGAACTCGGCACGCACGGCGTGGTCGAACAGGAACTGCAACAGCGGGCGTGACTCCTCGGCGGTCATGTCCTCGAACCGCTGGGTGTACACGGGGTTGACGAACAGCGAACGGCGGCCGGTGACGGGGTGCACGCGCACCACGGGGTGCAGCATCTCGCGATCGGCAGACGGGTCGTTGCGGGTCATCACCACCGAGCGGCTCACCGCCGCTGTGGAGTCGGGCCCAGAGGTACCGTGAGGCCAGCCGGTCTGTATGGCGCGCAACGGTTCGAGTAGCCGGTGCATGCCCGGCGACAGCGCCTCGTAGGCGGCCTCCTGGCTGGCCCACAGCGTGTCGCCGCCAATCTCGGGCAGCTCCTTCGCATGCAGCAGGGTGAGGCTCGGCGGGGTGTCGAGGAACGAGAAGTCGGAGTGCCACGACCCGCCGAAGGTGGAGATCCTGCGCTCGTCGGGCTCCTTCAGCACGGCGATCACATCGGGATGCTCCGCGAGGTGAGCGATGTACGGCACCCGCAACACCGGACCGAGGCGAGCGGTGAGCGCTACCTGCTGGTCGGGCGTGAGCTGTTGGTCGCGCACGAACACGACGGCGTGGTCTGCCAGCGCGTCGAGCACGACGGCGATGTCGTCGTCCGAGGGGTTGCCCAGGTCGAGGCCGACGATGTCGGCGCCACAGGCGGGGGCGACGGGACGGACGGTCGGGGTGGCTGGCACTGCCCCAGTATGTCGCGCCGGTCGGCGCGCCGATCGAGGCGCGCAAATGAGGGAGGTGACCGGACGGTCGCCGCTAGCATCACCGCCCGACACGCATCACGAGTGAGCCCGTTTCCCAGGTCCGCCTGAGGTTCGGGATCCGGCAACCGGGGAGGAAGCCCCACGGTGCCTTCCCGCCCAGGCGGGGATGTGGCCCGGGCCCCGAGGGGCCGGGGCAACACAGCTTCCGCTCGTGAAGCGATCGCACACGCGACGGACACACCGGTTGCGACGGATCGAGCACGAGAGGACGGCGATGACGGCAGGGCTTCCGGTCACGGGCGCGTGGCGCCCAGGTGACCCGACGGGTGAACGCCAGTTCTTCGCGTTCCCGCACGACCGACCGTTCGCGCTCGACACCGGGGTTGCCCTGCACGACGTCACCCTGGCCTACGAGACGTGGGGGCGGCTCGACGCCACGGCCGGCAACGCGATTCTTTTGTGCCACGCGTGGACGGGCGACAGCCATGCTGCCGGCCCGCAAGGGCGAGGGCACCCGGCCGGCGGGTGGTGGGACGACCTGATCGGGCCGGGCAAGCCGCTCGACACCGACCGCTGGTACGTCGTCTGTGCGAACGTGCTCGGCGGATGTCAGGGCTCGACCGGACCTGCATCGTCGCATCCGGTCGACGGCCTCCCGTACGGCAGCCGCTTCCCGGTGGTCACCATCCGCGACATGGTGCGCGCCCAGGCCCGGCTCGCGAACCATCTCGGCATCGACACGTGGCACTCGGTGATCGGTGGGTCGATGGGCGGGATGCAGGTGCTCGAATGGGCGATCACGTTCCCCCAACGGGTCCGGTCGATCGTGCCCATCGCCACGTGCGCACAGGCGACAGCGCAGCAGATCGCCTGGGGAGCGATCGGGCGTCGTGCGATCCGGCTCGACCCGAACTGGCGCGGCGGTGACTACTACGACGCGTTGGCCGGCGAGGGCCCCACCGAGGGGCTCGCGGTCGCGCGGATGGTGGCGCAGGTGACGTTCCGCAGCGACAACGTGTTCACCGATCGCTTCGGACGCGAGCTCGCCGACGGAAGCGAGCTCAGCGGTCGGCTCGACCTCTGGCAGCGGTTCGAGGTCGAGCGGTACCTCGACCACCACGGCGACAAGCTCATCCGCCGGTTCGACACGAACAGCTACCTCGTGATCGGCAAGGCGATGGACCTCCACGACGTGGGCCGGGGCCGTGGGGGACTGAAGGCGGCCATGGCCCGCATCAAGGTGCCCACGCTCACGATGGGCATCTGGAGCGACATGCTCTATCCGTCGTACCAGCAGCGCCAGATCCGTGATCTGCTCGCCGACCACGACACGCCCGTCGAGTACGTCGAGATCGACTCACCGCATGGTCACGACTCGTTCCTGCTCGACCTCGATCAAGTGGGTGCACCGATCGGCCGTTTCCTCGACGAGGTCGTCACGACCTGACCTACGAACGATCCTGCGATCGGGCCAGGCATTCGAGCCAGTCGACCGTTCGCGCCGGGTCAATCGGTCGCGCCGGGTCGATCCGTCGCGCCGGGTCGACCGGTCGTGCCGGGTCGATCCGTCGCGCCGGGTGGTCGGGCGAGCATTGCGCGCAGGTGCGGCGCGATCCTGCTACGCGCCGGCACGCGGATCGCGAGCAAAGCGGGCGTGCCGTCCTTCGTGTGACCGCGCATCACGAACACCGCGCGACTGCGAGGCGGGTCGTCCGACTCGGCCATCAGGCGGAACACGCTCGAATCGCGGCGGCGCATGAAACGGCGCTGGTCGATGAACATCTCGCCGTTCGGCTCGATCAGCACCCGTGTCTCGCGGAAACGACCCACCGGTTCACCCTTGTCGGTCATCAACTGGGCGTTGCCGATGAAGCGGGACAGGTCCTTGGCCACCCAGTGCGGCTCGATCCTGAACCCGAACCAGGTGAAGAACGCCATGACGGCCACGGCGAGGGCGAGCCACACGTACTCCATTGGCGCATCTTGGCACGGCACGCCCCCCGACTGCCCGACGACTGCCCGACGAGATCCAGTGACCGCGACGCGAGCAGGCCGGTGCGCGAGGATGGTGTGATGCTGTCCGGCGAATCCTGCGTGCTCCGATGACCGGGACGATCCGGATGATCACGGCGCGTGCGGGCTCGGCGCTCGGAGCGGAACTCACCCAGGGCCAAGCTGCGCTTCGCGTCTTCCTTGCCGCCGGTGGGCTGGTCGTGCTCGGTGTCGGACTGCTGTTCGTGACGGTGTGGTGGTGGCGGGGCACCCGTCCCGAACCGCCGGCGCTCGGGCCGCTCGAGGTGATGAGCGACAGGAAGTGGATGACGGCGGGCGCGAGCGAAAGGCGACGGATCGTCGAGGAGTTCCGTCCCGAGGGAGCCGTGCCGATGCGTGATCTGATCGTCACGCCGGTGCCGATCGACCTCTCCGAACTCGCCCGCGACGTGCCCAGCTTCGAGGATCTCCGTGACGTGTCGCTCGACTCCGAGCGCCCGGATGCGCTCTCCGATCCCGAGCACCTCGAGGCCGCGACGATCGAGTGCCCCGACGGCGAGAGAGAGGGAGCCGACGTCGACGTGACCGCTGTCGATACGGACGGCCGCCCGAGTGGGGCCATGCTGGCCGCTTTTCCGCTGGTGCCCGCAGTGCCGCTGGTGCCCGCAGTGCCGCTGTTGCAAGCGGCAGACCTCGACGTCGACGCAGAGCGCCAGGTCGATGCGCCTGGCGACGCGCCTGTCGATGCGCCTTTCGATGAGGTCGAGATAGGTGCGTACGACGCCACGATCGCCCAACCCCGCCCCCGAGACGTGAGCCCGGTTGCCGGGCGCGACTGAAGGCTGTTACGGGCGGCGGCGTCCCGGTACGGTGTGGCCATGGCTGCCCAAGGTCTCGATGTCGACGCGATGCTGTCCCGGTTCCGTGAGCGCGCCGCTGCGGTACGCAAACGTCCCCTCCCGCCGGTATCGGGGGATGAGCGCCAGGCGTTCATCTCACAGGCCAACACCGACTTCATGGACTTCGCGATCATCGGCGACGCCGACGGAAGCGTCGAGGACGGGTTCCTCGTGCTGCGGATCGACCTCCGCCCGGCGGATCAGCGGTCCTGACTCGCGTCGACAGATCTCGTCACGACCCTTTCACCTGGGGCAATGATGGGCAGATCACCCGTTCGTCGGAACCAGTTGTCCGCTCGAGTGGCGTGGCCGCTATCATCACTTTCCGCATTGCGGATGTGGCTCAGCTGGTAGAGCATCACCTTGCCAAGGTGAGGGTCGCGAGTTCGAATCTCGTCATCCGCTCAAGGAAAGCAGCAGCTCAGCGGCCCTTTCGAGGGCCGCTGACCTCGTTTTCGTCCGAGGCGCTCGACTGTTCCGCTCGA
>Ga0105046_10016477_pt1 | contig 11343 bp, 11 predicted proteins | sample MAT03_FD_78385 | JGI IMG/M metagenome (GOLD analysis project Ga0105046, IMG submission 78385) | Freshwater microbial communities from Lake Fryxell liftoff mats and glacier meltwater in Antarctica - MAT-03 (megahit assembly) | ecosystem: Environmental > Aquatic > Freshwater > Ice > Liftoff...
ATAATAGTTGGGGCGCTTTCGGTTTTTAAGATTTCTCGCCCATAAAGTAGCAGCAGCATGTCGCCAAAAATAACCTCGCCATGCTCGTCAACTGCACCTATGCGGTCGGCGTCGCCGTCCCACCCGACGCCCAGGTCCGCCTTGTGCTCGCGCACAGCAGCAATCAGGTCAACGATATTTTTCATTACAGTTGGGTCAGGATGATGGTTTGGCAATCTGCCATCCGGCTCACAATAGATCTCAATTACTTCGTGTCCTAGCCGCCGCAATACCTCAGGGCCAACAAGACCGCCTACGCCGTTACCAGCATCGACTACAAGCTTGAGTTTACGCTTAACATAGCCAGAGCCGTTTTTTACCAGATCGTCTATGTAGCGTTGCCGCACCTCGCGTTCTTCAGATTTTCCGCCAGCTGACCCTATTGCTGGCAATCCTGTTGCTGCTAACCCTGCTCCGGCAAGTCTTGTCATGCGCACAAACAGGTCTTTAATGTCAGCACCGGATAAAGTGCGTTTCCCCAGAAGCAGTTTAAAACCATTCATGTCAGCTGGGTTGTGGCTGCCAGTTACTTGGATGCCCCCACCCAAATTATCTTTATAGACCGCAAAATAAAGCTGCGGCGTTGGCCCCATGCCGTAGAGAACGGTGTTAATGCCACGTGAATTTATGCCGTTTGAAAGCGCGCGCGCATAATCTAACGAGGTTAGGCGGCAGTCATAGCCTATGCCGATCTCATTTATGCCGCTTTCCGCGGCAAGTTCGCCAAAGGCACACCCAAGCAGATGTGCAAACTCATCGTTTAAGTCAGTTCCAACTGTGCCGCGAATGTCGTATTCACGGAATACTTCTTTGTTAAGCTTCATAGCTAAGGTGTTTACACCGGAGTGTGCAGCAAGTGAACCCCTTAGCTTTGTGGTTACTTTGCAGGGTTGACTCTAAGCGAGAGAGAGAGAGAGAGAGGATAGAAAGGGCGGGCGAATTATGAGTGATACAGGATCAAAAACCGATATAGCGGCGCTGACCCACGCGGTGCGCGTTGCGGTGGCAGCTGCTAGTGATTTAAGCGCTTTAGAAGTAGTAAAAATTCAATTTTTGGGGAAAAAAGGTGGCAGCGTTACAGCGCTACTACGTTTAGTGGGTACGTTGCCAGAGGCTGAGCGCAAGCCATTTGCCGCGCAAGTAAATGCTTTACGCGACGAGCTTGATGCATTGCTTGAAGAGCGCAAAATAGCGCTTAGCGGAGGTGCTGCAGACGCTGCCTTAGTGAGCCAAGCGGATGATATGACGATGCCAGCGCGTAGGCACGGTTGTAATGCTGCGGGCACAGTTCATCCGATCCAACAAACGATTCAAGAGATGGTTGCGATTTTTGCAGAGCTTGGGTTTTCGTGGGCTGAAGGGCCAGATGTCGAAAGTGATTGGAATAATTTTTCAGCGCTTAATATGCCGGAAGATCATCCAGCGCGCCAAATGCAAGATACTTTTTACATGCCAACTGCTGCCAAAGATAATCGCGGCGCTACTCTGCTGCGTACACAGACTTCCGGTGTGCAGGTGCGGGTGATGACATCACAGAAGCCGCCGATTCGAATTGTTGCGCCGGGGCGCACCTATCGCTCCGATTACGATCAAACACACAGTCCGATGTTTCATCAGATTGAAGGATTGATGATCGATGAAGGCACTACGTTTGCGCACTTAAAAGGACTGCTTTACGAATTTACGCGCCGTTACTTCGGGGTTGATAAACTTTCTATGCGTTTTCGCCCTAGTTATTTTCCGTTTACTGAACCGTCAGCTGAAGTTGATATCGGCTGCTCACGTGCTGGGGGTAAGATAAAAATCGGCGAGGGTACGGATTGGTTAGAGGTATTAGGCTGCGGCATGGTGCATCCACAAGTTTTAATTAATTGTGGCATCGATCCGCAGCAATATCAGGGATTCGCATTCGGCATGGGAATAGAGCGCTTTGCAATGCTTAAACACGGCATCTCAGATCTGCGAGACATGTTTAATTGCGACTTGCGCTGGATGCAGCGTTACGGATTTAGCGCAACGCAAAGTCTTTTGCATACCGTGCGCTAAGTTCTTTAAGTTATTTCGGTTGTGCTAGAAAAAAATGAAAGGTTCACGCGATGAGATTTAATATTAGTTGGCTAAAAGATTATTTAGATACAGCTCATGATGTAGTCGCAATTAGTGAGCGACTCACCGCAACCGGTCTTGAGGTGGAAGGGATTTATAGCGGGGAAAAACTTGCACTTTTGTTAACAGCTGAAAATAGAATTAGAGATGGTAAGGATGGTAAGGATGCGATTAGTGCTGATGTAGTTGCAGCGTTAAAAGATGATTCTATAGTTGAAGTTAATGTGACAGCTAATCGCCCCGATTTAGCTGGTGTTTACGGTATAGCGCGCGATTTAGCTGCAGCTGGTATGGGCAGCTTAGTTGCGCTTAAAGTTCCAGCCGTGCCAGAGTCTACTCAGTTTAAAACTCCGATCCAGGTTGCTAATGGATTACCGCAGGATAAAACACAGCACGCTAGTCAATTTGTAGGGCGCTATATTCGTGGCGTTAATAATACCAAGCAATCAAGCGTTGGCGTGCGCGCGCGCTTAGCGGCGGTTGGAGCACGAAGTATTAATCCGTTAGTGGATGTAACTAATTTTTTCTGTTTCGGATTTTGCAGGCCGTTACATGTTTTTGATGCGGATACGATCGTCGGTAATATCTCAGTGCGCCACTCTAACGCAGGTGAGAAGTTTACTGGGCTTGATACAAAACAATATGAGTTGATAGCAGGGCTTACGGTAATTGCGGATGAAGCTGGCATCCTTGCAGTTGCCGGAGTAATGGGCGGGGAACGCAGCGGCTGTACCGCAAAAACAAAAAACGTGTTTTTAGAAGTTGCGTTATTTGATCCAGTTCAAACAGCTAAAGCTGGGCGTGCGTTGGGCATCACATCCGCTGCTCGCTATCGATTTGAACGTGGAGTTGATTCCCAGTTTGTAAATGATGCTGAAAAGCTAGCAACCGCGATGATTCTTGAAACCTGCGGCGGCGAGGCTGCTGCGGTGTGCGGTTTTGGTGCGGGGTTTAGCAGAAAAAGTTTTGCGTATCAGCCAGCTGATGTGAAAAAAATTATCGGAATTACGATACCAGCCGCAAAGGAGCGCGAAATCTTAAATAGTCTAGGCATTGAATTTAATGCGGCAGAACTTACTAACGCGCCTACTAAAGAGCTAAGTAATAAAAGCGTGATAGTGAGTGTTACGGTGCAGCCGCCATCGTGGCGCGTTGATCTGACACAGTCGCGCGACATCGTTGAAGAGTTAGTGCGCATAGTTGGATTTGATGCAGTTCCTAACGAGCAATTATTTCCGGTAAGGGCGCTTTCTAGTAGGGCTGCGTTATCGCCTTTGCAGGAGCGTTGCTTTGCGGCGCAAAACAGCGCTGCGCGGCTTGGGTATGCGGGCTCAGTCACTTGGTCTTTTATGCAGGCCGCAACTGCGGAGTTATTTAGTCCGCATAACGCCGCCTTGTGCTTGGTAAACCCAATAGCCTCTGATTTAAATTACTTAAGGCCTACAGCACTTGGCAATTTAATGCTGGCGGCTAAACGCAACCATGCGCGTTCAATATCCAGCGTTAGTTTATCTGAGGTAGGCCCTGGATTTATGTTCGAAAACGGTGAAGTGACCCAGCATATCAGGGTAGCTGCGCTGCGCTCCGGTTTAGCTGTTGAGCGTTCCTGGTTTGAGCGTGAGCGTAACGTTGATGCATTCGATGTAAAGGGTGATTTGTTTGCGATGCTGGCTGAGTTTGGTGTTGACGAAAAAAGTTGTTTAGTAAGCTCAGGGTTGAATAGTACGCTAAATACTATTCCACAGTATTATCATCCGGGTCTCGCTGCGAGTGTTTCATTAGCTGGAAAAATAATCGCTTATTTTGGCGTGATACATCCCACGGTGCGCAGTAAAATGCAGCTTGATGAACCGTGTGCGGCTTGCGAGATTTTATTAGAGCAGTTACCGGGAATTAGCGCGGCAGCCGTTAATTCTACTATTGATTCTAATGGTGAGTTTATGCGCAACGATTCGCAAATCGTTGAACGTGATTTCTCGGTACTAGTTGCAGCTAATGTGTCAGCGCACGAAATAGAGCTAAGTGCAAAAAACTCGGTGCAGCACAGCGGTGTAGCGCTTGATACTTACAGTGTACAAATATTTGATCGTTTCTCCGGCAAAGGCATAGAGCCTAATAAAAAATCAATCGCGTTTTCAGTTAGGATGCAACCAGTCAGCGGGCAAACGTTAGAATCCGAAGCGATAGAGAAAATATCTGCCGCCGTCTTTGCTGGCCTCGAGCGCGAATTCGCTGCTAAGGGTCGGTAGTAGGGGAGAAATACAGCAGAGGAATGAAAATAGAAATTGGAGAGCTAGGAAAATAGGAATCTTGAAACTGGTTTAACCTTTTGGGGAAAAACCAAAAGATGCCCCGGAGTGTGTCGAAGGTCGCAGGATACACAACTCCGGGGGCATCTAACGGTCTCGTGGGGAACTGAGTCAGAATCGAGCAGTCTTCACATTACAACTTCGTCGGGTGGCCCCGAAAAAGATGGGCCGTTTCCGAGCTTGTTGCTTTAAGCTGTGGCTGCCGCTTCTGCTCGTGCCGCCTGTTTGTCCCAATACACCTCCAGCCGATCAACCTCGAACTTAAGCGGCGCTTGGAAGCTAAGTTTTACGCTCGTAGACGTAATTTCAACGATCCTCCAGTCGCTTTGCCCATCGCTCGTCGTATCAGTGATGACCACCTTCTCACCAAGTTTTCTCTTCAAACACAAACTCATGTTTCGCATCCTTGCGTAATGCAAACCCAACTTCGCGTCCGACACTTCAGTGCCAAACCTTTTACGAAGTTTCGCTCTGGGGGGTTTTTAAAACCCGCCACAACGAAACCCCGCAAACCATATCTTCAGTTTCAAGATTCCAAGCCGGCGTTTCAGTCCTTTTTTAGGAGTAACGCAAAAAAATACTGAAAAAAATAGCGCAAGCACTGATTCTATGCTGGCTCGCAGTGGGCTGCCAATCTCTGCTAACCTAGAGCTCTCATGGATTCTAGAACCAGCCACACGTTTTCGCAGCTCCCCAGTCTACTCTGGCGCGAGGTGGCGCCAGAGCCGCTTACTAATGCGCAATTAGCCGCTATTGTGCCTGATTTGCAGGCAAGTTTTGCGGCTCCTGTTGCTGATCTTTCCGCTAAGGAGCTTTGTGCTTGGCTAAACGGTACGGCGCGTATTGCGCAAGACCAGCGGGTGGCAACGTGTTACGCAGGGCATCAATTTGGAGTTTGGGCCGGCCAGTTAGGGGATGGGCGCGCACTGTCTCTGGGCGAGTTTGCTCTTAAATCGGGCTCAAACCTCGAAATACAAGTGAAGGGACTTGGACGCACCCCATTTTCGCGCATGGGGGATGGGCGGGCTGTAATCCGCTCCTCAGTGCGCGAATTCCTATGCGCTGAATACATGTACGGCTTAGGCATCCCCAGCACACGCTCACTTGCATTACTAGTGAGTGACACACCGGTGCGCCGCGAGACTTTGGAGCGTGCAGCGATAGTCGCGCGGGTATTCCCTGGACAGGTGCGCTTTGGGCATTTCGAATTTCTGTATCATTTTGGGCATCATGCGGAGCTTAAAACACTAATCGAATATGTGCGTGCTGAGCTAATGCCTGGTTCAGAAAGTATATCCGCCTGGTTTTCTGACGTCGTAATGCGCACAGCTGAATTAATCGCCCATTGGCAAGCGGCCGGTTTTTGTCACGGTGTGATGAACACCGATAACATGTCTATTCTTGGTTTAACGCTCGACTATGGGCCGTTCGGTTTTATGCAGCAGTTTAATCCAGCGTTTATCTGTAATCATTCTGACCAAGAAGGGCGTTATTCTTACGAGAATCAAGCGCGCGCTGGTCTTTGGAACCTGCAATGTTTGGCCTCTTGTTTACTACCATTTATGTCTGAAAGTGATTTAACTAACGGCTTAGATAAGTACGAAGGTAAGCTTGCGCAATCCTACAGCGTTTTGATGGCGCGCAAACTTGGGATTAGCAGTAATGAACAAACGCTGCCGTTAGTAGCAATGGCGTTACAAGCGCTTGAAAAAGATAATATCGATTATCATTTTTTCTTTGCAGCATTAAGCTCGTACGAATCGCAACGGGTAGATTCACTTGCAGGATTTTTTGCTGAATATCCTAACGCGCCACACGTAAGAAAGTTTCTTCAGAGTTACGATAGCGCGCTGCAGTCAAGTGCAGCAGCGGGCAATACGGGCGATAGGATAAAACACATGCATGCCGCCAACCCGCGCATCGTGCTGCATAATCACTTGGCGCAGCGCATTATTGCGCAGGTAGAGCGCGATGAGTTTAGTGAGCTACGGCGTTTATTAGCGGCGCTACAAAATCCATTTGCAGAGAATACGGAATTTAAGGCGGATTTAAAACCGTATCGCGGCGTGGAGGTTGAGCTAAGTTGCTCTTCTTAACGAGAACTTCGTTCTAAGAGAAACGTTTCACCGCTCCTCGAAGGAACGGTTGCTTGGAAATACTCTCGCATTGATTTAAACGACGTAATGAATTTAAGTGCTCGGGCAACTTCAGGATTTACAAGTATTACCGTAAAGCTTTGTGGTTTTTTTTCGAGTTCTAAAATTAGTTCAGCGAGGCCAGATAAAAATTTAGCGATATCTTCAGTGTCCTTGCGATAAGTTGCAATTGGTTTTTCTAAACATTTGTCTGTACTGGTAGCAATATTGGTACTTGGAAATCTAAACGCAGCCCATTCACCGCTGAAGATATTCGCAAAATCAAGCGCGGTTTTTTTTGCCGCCTCAGACGGGCTTGAAGCAATTCGCATGTTCGAGCCGTCAAGTCCGGTTAAGGCAGGTAAAACGACTGAAAGCCGCTCGGCTGTTTGCATGACTTTGGATCGGTGAGAACTGTCGGTTTCGTCACACACAACCACGAGATAATTATTTAGCAGAGCTGGCTTTTCTCTCAACTGAGTAACGAGTTTAGGGAGCGGATTATCCACGTTCCCCAATCTATGTGGGTTTTGGTTTGCGTTAAATTCAATGTGTTAAAAAAGCGTCCTAAGCTTAGCTTGGGATATTCCACGCGGCACCTCTGGTTTTTTATAACGGGCTACCACTGCGCCGCTGTGTTCGCTAAGCTTTAAAGGCCATGAAAAAGTCTTGCAGGTTCTGGAGGCTATAAACACTACCCTTAGATCTTTAATTGTTGAGTGACACAGCATCCGCTTACCAAACTTCTTAGGCGGGTACGCTACAATCATGCTACGGCGCACAATCTCAGAGGGTAGTTGAAAACTAGTTTTCTTCGATTCTTTTCGATTCTTTTCGATCTTTGCTCTGCATTCTATGAGCGCGGCAGACATTCGTGCCATGCAACCCAAAAACTTCTGACGGTGGGACGAAACCCGCAACTATAGGCGGCCAAGATGTGCTGGCGTTACGGTATCGAATACGATTAGAATGATAACAAACGCCTCGTGCCGGATGCTTCGCACCGGCGCAGCCTTTGCCGTTATGTCCTTACAGGTATTTATCAACAATGCTATAGACGTAGTGCATGAAACTCTTATTCGAATGGGATGCCGCAAAGGCTCGTTCAAATTTCAAGAAGCACGGCATTACGTTCGAAGAAGCGACCACTGTTTTCGGTGATCCACGGGCTATAACTATTAAGTCCGACTCTCTTTCAAATGAGGCGCGATTTGTAACTATTGGATTATCGGGCGTAGGTACCTTAATAATCGTGGTGGTACATACTGACAGGAATGATAGAATACGGCTTATAAGCGCACGGCCTGCAAGTCGAACTGAGCGCAAGCAATACTTAGAGTGATGTATGAAACAAGAATACGATTTCTCAAACGGAGCCCGAGGCAAGTACCACAAGCGGTATAAGGCGGGTTCCAATGTTGTCGTTCTTGATCCCGAGATTGCCAAAATATTTTCAAGTTCAGCGGCTGTAAACCAAGCGCTTCGGACACTTCTGCGAGCAGCGAGACATAACAAACGACTCGATTTGACGCCTCAAAAGCGGCGCAAATCAGCCTAGCAGCCTAGCAGCCTAGCAACCTAGCCAGGGCCTCGTACAGGCCTCGTACACCCCAACTTTTTAATTTAAAAATTTCAATAGCTTAGTACTCGAAGCAGTGTTTACGGAACCAGCCTTCGTCTACCGACAATGCCACTGCGAACCGAAAAAGTTGGGGTGCACGAGTCTCGTGGCACGAGTCTCGTGGAGGCACGAGTCGCGTGGGGGCGCTGTCTCACGCCATGCAGCGGCTGGATTTTTAAGCTTTGGTACTTCGTTGCGGGGAATATATATGCTCTCCTTTGTAATCACCTGTGTCTCAAACATCTGAAAGCTTGAGACGCCTGGATACAACAGTTCTGCCTCGGCCCCGCACACGCGCCGAGAACGAACTAGCTAACCTGGTTAAAATTTGATACTATAGTATCATGAATTCTAAAGCTCGCAATAACCATACGATATCATTCGTTATTAGAGCTCCTCGCACGTTACACCTATGGCTTAAAAAACAAGCATTACAGCGAAAAATATCCCTTAACACTTTATGCTGTGAAATTTTAGGGCGCGCAGCTACCGACACGTTGGATTCAAACGATACGAGCACGTCGTCGATGCTCAATAGAATTGTTCCTTGGATGTCGAACGATTTAATCGGGATCGTCCTCTTTGGTTCACAAGCGAGAGGTGATGCGTGGGGAAATTCAGATTACGATCTTTTAATTTTAGTTTCGAGTGAAACGATTATTGATCGTGGGCTGTATCGTAGGTGGGATGAACTACGAATGGATGAGCGAATATCTCCACATTTTTTATCTGTTTCTAACTTCGATCTAGATCCATCACCGTTATTGATCGAAGCTTCACTCGAGGGTCGCATTCTCTATGATCGATCTGGATTAATAGCGCGCCAAGTAAATACAATTCGACACAAGATCGCCGCTGGTCTCTATCGAAGGATTTATATTCACGGACAACCAGTTTGGAAAACCTATGAAGAATCGAACACTAGCAACAGATTACATTAGACGCTCAAGCGCCCGCTTAAAGGCAGTGCGTGTTTTGTTTGCAGAAGCAAGCTACGCCGACGTCGTGCGTGAGGCACAGGAAATTGTGGAGCTATGTTTAAAAGCAGTGCTTAGAACACACGGGATCGAACCTGCGCGGGTGCATGATGTCAGCGAACAAATCGAGGAGCTTAAGCTAAAAGGATCACTCTCTGTTGAGTCAAATCTTTTGCTTGATCAACTAGGGACTGCTTCTCGGACATTGCGCCGCGATCGAGAACTTGCATTCTACGGCGGCGAAGATTTCACTCCTGGCGAGTTCTATAAAAGAGACGACGGAACCGCCGCGATGGAGTTTGCTGAGAAGGCTTTGGATGCTGCTCAAACGCTTATGAAGCTCTGAGTAGCTATCCCAAGGAACTCGTCCCAAGGAACTCGTCCACCCCAACTTTATTCGGTATCAAACCCACCATGGCGCAAACTCACAGAGTTTCCTAGCGTCATATTTCCGGAAACGATTCGCTAAAAGCCGTTGATTCTGAATGCGAATGTAAAATCCAAGATTTTCGTAGGTGAGGCGCAAGGTTGAATATCTCCGCTATCCCTGCCCTTGCCACAAGCAAACGGAAGCGATCGCGTATGAATATTCCCTGGATGGCTCGTACCATAGACCGTTCCATTATTCGTTATTGAAGCCAGTGAAAGGTACCCAAGTTCAGTTCCTAATTTACGACCACAACATTTTGATCGTTAAGGGCAGCCGCAGCGGAATTCCAACGAGGCGAAACACAAATTTCTTCAACTGAATAATGTTGAGGAAGGGGCTCAGCCAAAGCACCGAGAGGCACGTTTAGAAATAATGAGAGAAGAAACGCAGGAGAGAAACGCAGGAGAGAAACGCAGCATGAATATAACGGTGCTGTCGAAAAAAACACAAAATGTCCTCGTTACAAACATCTTTATTCCTTATAAAGACTTAACGAACCCGGCGACATAGGTTTGCAATTTGTGCGCCTTAGCGAACGAAAACGCTAGGTTAAAACTACTGCAATCATAGAATCAGCTTATTTTAGTGCAAGAGTGAATAATTTTTACATGTTAGGACTTAGAATTTGAGACCCAAGCTTTAACAGGGAACTTTGGAAGTCCAGCTACTCGATATTGCTTTAGAAGGTGCAAATAAATACCTTAAGGCTACTGAGACGGAGCGATCAGACGAGTTTAAACACACGCCGCGTGTCGTGCAGATCTAGGAGACTTTTATCAGGCTTCGCTTAGGCAGGCCCGTTCTTTTCAGTCGTTTCATGATCAAACAGTCACCATCGCCTTGGATAATAACCTGGCAGCAGTTGGTGTTGCCCGAGAATTTAAGTAAAAAAGGAGAATGCGAACACGGCGTTTATGCTTTAATTTCTCCTTAAGGGGCTACCACTGCGCCGCTGTGTTCGCTAAGCTTTAAAGGCCATGAAAAAGCACCCACAAATTCTACTCACTAATATCGATAAACCTAATCAATTTCGCCTTAAGACTTACGAGGAAAACGGCGGTTACAAAGCGATCCGCAAGGCGCTTAGTATGGAACCTAAAGTTATCGTCGATGAGATGGTAAAATCAGGCATTCGCGGGCGCGGCGGGGCGGGCTTTCCAACGGGCAAAAAATGGACGTTTATTCCGCAAAATACCGGTAAACCTATTTATTTAATTAATAACGCCGATGAATCAGAGCCAGGCACCTTTAAAGATCGGCTGCTTATCGAGCGTGACCCGCACTTAGTGCTTGAAGGGATGTTGATAGCTGGCGTTGCACTGCGCAGCCACACCTCATTTATTTATATCCGCGGCGAATACGGCTTTGGCTACACACGCCTCAAAGCAGCAATCGAGGAGGCTTACCAAGCTGGTTATTTGGGCGACAATATTTTTGGCAGCGGCTTTAAACACGACATCATTTTGCACCGCGGTGCCGGCGCCTATATCTGCGGCGAAGAAACGGCGTTGCTTGAGTCGTTAGAGGGCAAAAAAGGGCAGCCACGCTTAAAGCCGCCTTACTATCCGGCGGTAATCGGGCTCTATGGGTGTCCTACTTTAGTAAATAACACTGAGACCTACGCAAATATCCCTTGGATTACCCTTAATGGTGGCGATGCTTACGCAAAGCTTGGAGCACCAGGTTCTACCGGTACAAAGCTTGTGTCGGCATCTGGGCACATAAA
>Ga0105046_10016479_pt1 | contig 11341 bp, 12 predicted proteins | sample MAT03_FD_78385 | JGI IMG/M metagenome (GOLD analysis project Ga0105046, IMG submission 78385) | Freshwater microbial communities from Lake Fryxell liftoff mats and glacier meltwater in Antarctica - MAT-03 (megahit assembly) | ecosystem: Environmental > Aquatic > Freshwater > Ice > Liftoff...
TCGACGGCTACTTTCGACGGTTACTTTTTGGTCGATAACTCTGCGTAGCTGTGCCCGGAGGCTGCCTGAGTCGCAACTGGCAATTGGCTATCGGCCCACCCAGCAACAACGACGCGACCGTAGGGATCCCGTTCTCCGGCGTAGCCACCACGCACGTCAAGGACAGCCGAAAAACCCGCCGCTTCGAGCAATGCAGCCGCCTGCATCGAGCGGCCGCCCATCTTGCAGCCAATCAGCAACGCGTCCGAAGCTGAAAAATTTGCCGTCATCACCTGCTGGAATTCGGGATTCGGTACCATGCGTCCGCCCTGGGCGTGCATTAGCGGGACGTTAAACGCACCCTCGGGGTGACCCGCCTCGAACTCGGGGATCGAGCGGACATCCACGTATCGGTACCCCTGTGAAAGCAGCTCCGAAGCCTCTTTCGGTGTTACGCGTTTGGGCATGCGGTCGGCTTAGCACAGATCGGTAAACTGTCCCATCGAGCCAGGCTTTGATATCATGACCCCTGCGATGGGCAACGCCAACCTTCCCTTGATACGAGTCGTGGCTGCGGTGATCGCGCGGGAAGGTAAATACCTGATTACCCAACGCCGTGGCACGGCCGTATTACCGGGACTCTGGGAGTTTCCGGGTGGCAAAGTAGAGCCAGGCGAATCGGACGCGGTCGCACTCGCACGCGAAATCCAGGAACGAATCAGCGTGGACGTGATCGTCGGCGAACGCATGGCCCTGCGGCAGCACACCTACGTCGGATACCGGGTCGAACTGAACTTGTACCGAACGTCCATCGTGGTTGGTCAGGAACCAAGCAAACGCCGGGTGGCCGACATCCGATGGGTCCGTTCCGAAGATTTTGAGAACTATCCCTTTCCTGCGGCAGACCAGGCCACAACCGACTTGTTGCTCGGCATCAATCGAGCCTGAACCCCATGCCTTCATCAAACAGACCTCCGGCGCGCGAGACATCGGAAAACCCAAACACCAAGGGCGACACTGGCGCCCGTCGCATTTCTCAGATTGACACCGGTCCCCCCTCGCTGAGTTCAATTGAACCCGGTGCGGCACGCTGGATTGCTTCGTTGATTCGGGTCGCGTCGACCCACGCTTCGATGTCACACATCCTGGATGTGATGGATCGCCTTGAGCAACGGCCCTACAAGACCAACGTCGTTTTGTTGGGGCCACCCGGCACAGGAAAAGACGGGCTCGCACGGGCGCTCCACAGCTTGATGGCACCGGGAACCCCACTCATTCGCCTGGATGTTTCAGGATTGAGCGAAGCCGAGGCGGCCGAGGCCCTGTGTGGTGCGGGTCGAACGCCCGGCGCAGCGGAGCAGGCAGACGGCGGCTATTTGCTCATCGAGGAACTCGCGTCCTTGCCCATTCGCGCGCAGGGCGACCTGTTGCGGCTGCTCAAGGCAGGGAAAATTCAGCGCGTCGATGCCACTGCCCCAACCAAGAACCGCGTGCAGGTCAACGCCATCGCGATTTCCGATCGAAACCTCGCCAACGAAGTCGCAGCCGGGCGTTTGCGCCACGATCTGTACTACAGGTTGGCGCGGCTGGTGATGGTATTGCCTCCCTTGCGTGAACGCCTCGATGACGTGGCAGCCGCCGCGATCTGGATGGGCAATCGGATCCTCCGTGGTGCCGCGTTACCCCTTGTTCTGCGCGGAACCGAAGACTATGCCTCGAGTACCGAGGACGAGCGCCGTCGGTCGATCGAACTTTCAGCCGAGGCGCTATCCGCGCTGCGCAAGCACGATTGGCCCGGCAACTTTCGCGAACTGGAAGCGGTCATGGAACGGGCGTTGCTGCTTTATCGCTCGGGTGGACGGCTGGGTGCCGAGGCGGTTGATCTGGCGCTCGCCGGAACCATCTAGGCAACTAGCGGAAGTAGGTCGTGTGCAACACGTCCGAAAGGAGATTGCACAGAGCGTGATACAAAACGCCGGCTGCGACCGAGCCGCTGCGCGCACGCATCCAGCCGAACACCATCCCCGGGAAAAACACAGCCAAACGACGGGGATCCAAATCGACGAGCACGTGGCCGAGGGCAAACAGCGCGCTTGATAGCCAGATTGCCGGACCGAGTTTGGCCCCAAGGAAACGGCGACACGACGGATAGCGCGCTTCGAGGCGCTGGTAGAGGTAGCCCCGAAAAAAAACTTCTTCGGGCAAAGCCACCACCAGAATTTGTGAGAGCGCGAGCCAGAGAAAATCCGGGGGGAACCGCAATCCGATACCCGAGACCCCCATCCACATCGGACAAACCGCCGAGAAGGCCCGCCACCACGCGCGCAAAATTTCCGGTGCCGTTTCCTGACAGATCGAACCGTAAAACTGGAAGAACCCGAAAAGAAAAACCGGCCAGGTGAGAACCAGACCGAGAACAAGCGTCGAGGCATTGCGGCCGAGCGGCTGCAAAGAAACCCCGGCCGCGCGGTAGTCGAATGGCACCTTGCGAAGGCGACCCACCATCCAGGGACCGTAGAGAAAGATGATCGCCACAATCCCGTGCAGGTTGTCGCGGATCGAGGGGACCACCCAACCAAGCCAGAAAAAACCCGAGGCGAGCGCCGTGGCTGCGAAAAACGCGACGAGTGGCTCGGTCAACCCGTGCTCGTGACGGCGATCCATCACAGCGATGGCAACGAGGCCAATGCCGACGCTGCCAAACGGGTCACATCCCGCAATCGGTCCGGCGCACGGGGATCGAGCCGAGACCCCGGATTGCGAAGGGCGGTGAGCAAGGAATCAAGCTCGTCCTGCAACTTCGTCAAAGCCTGTCGACCTTGCCGGAGAGAGGTCCTCGCATCCACCACGGCTGTCCCGGAACCGGGAACGCTCGCGCTCGCACGGACAGGGCCTTTTCGGCGAGTGCGGTTGATGGTGCGAACGGGGGGGCGGGCCATGGGAATTGGACGATCGCAAGTTTGGAACGCCGCAGGATTCTGTCAAATTTTCGAATGCTGCGATGACCCGTCAGCTGTGTCCCATCGTCGAGTCTTCGTCGTCGAGGTAGGCAAAGGTCTTCACGAGCGCGAGCAGACGCTCCTGGGTGGGCTTGTCCACGTCGACAAACTGCACGCCCATGCCGGGGTTGAGGCTGTCCGGGTGGCCGGGTCGATAGGGGTTGATCCAGACAACGACGCCCTGCACCTGGATCTCGGAACCGCCGCGGGGCGAAAAGTGCAGGGTCATCGACGTCCCCGTGGGGTGCGGTTGATCCGTGCGCACGAAAATTCCCATCGCCGACATGTCCGCGATGTAGGCGAACATGAAGTTGTCGTCACAGCGATAGTCGACTTCGATCTCAACCGAAACACGTTTGTGTTTCCGACGTTGTTCGTCCGAGTCACCGTCGCCTGGCGCTTTCTTTTTCATGGGCACTTACTCATGCGAAGGTGAAAGGATTCGGGTTCAGCGAATAAACAAGGACCCGAGGTTGGCGCGATCTTGGCCGTCACTTGCACCCTCGGTCACCTTCAAACGCGCCCGCTCACCCCCGGGCCAAAAGCCCATAAACACCGTGTAGGAACCGGATTGCGTCGTCATGTACGGCAGGTCGATTTCGTGTCGATCTCGAATGTACTCGCCCGGCAGCCAGTAGGAGGTGGGAAAAACGCCGGCCAAAGGATCGTGGTCACCAATCAGCCGCGGATGACCAGGCGTGTCCACGTGCAGGAATATCTTGTAGCCCGCGGGAGGGGGACGGATGACGCGGAAATACAGCGTGATGGCGAGCTTGTCAGGCCGAGCAATCTCCCGGGGGAAGTCGGCGCCGACCAGCTCGATCGTGTCGTCGTACACAAAATGTTGGGGAAACGGCCAGCTCCAGGGCGGCCGCTCGGCGCTCCAGGTGACGGTGGTGGTCTTGCCACCTGCGGGATCGGCCACGACGACGGGAGGCGTGGGGCTCATCCACACGTCCTTGATGAGCGGATTGGCATCCCCCTGCCCCGCCGCAAGCTGATTCGACAACAGAATGAACCGGCTCGACGAAGCATCGACCACGTAATACGGAACCTTGGCTGACTTGAAGGCCGCATCGAGCGCGGCGAGATCGTCGTTCGGCACGAGCCCAAAGGCCCGTACGGTTTTGCGGAAGAAGTTCACCAGATCATCCTGAGTGCGCATTTCCTCCATCGCCTGCGCGGTATAGAAATGCGAACCGTGTCCCTGCACGCGATAGCGCGCAAACACATCGCCTGGCGAGGCGTATCGTTTGAAGGACTCGAAGACCGGCTTGAACGAGAAGTGGCGCGAGAGTTCGGGCGTGACCCAGAACGTGCACAGCGCCGAAAACCCGATCGCCACCGCAACCGAGACGGCCACGCCCTGTCGACCCAGCCAGGCCGCAAGTGGTACAAATCGCATGACGAATGAACCGATGCGATTCCGGAGCGACGGCTCGGCGCCGGCAATCGCAGCACCGGAACGCATCGCGAGCGCCAGATACAGCGCGGCGCCAATCAACAAGCCGACGACGAGGGTGGTCGGACCCAATTTGAATAGCGGCGGCCATTTCACCGGGCGCAGGATGTGCACCGAGAACAGCTCTTCGGGAGCGAGAAAAAGATCGCGCGCGATCACGACCGTGCCAATCGCGATGAGCAAACCCAAAACGGGCCGAGAGGGTTCGGCGCTAGAGATCCGATCGAGAAAAATGCCAGAGGCAAGCGCAAGCGGCGCAAGCGCGGCGAAACGCATTTCGCCTGTCATCAAGACCACGACGGTGAAAAGTGCGAAGGCAAACGACGCCCAGACCACGGCGTAGACACCAATGAACCCGTCGCGGGCGGTCTCCACGGACGGCGGGTTTTCGTCCTCTGCGTTGTCAAAGACCCGACCGAGTGAAAACAGCGCCACGGCACTCCACGGGAACAAACCGAAGCCAAGCTGGCGCACAAAGAAGATGAAGAGCTCGGTCGGAGGTGTGCCCCGGGGGGCGGCCCCAAGCCAGGGCGAATACACGCCGGCGGTCCTGCTGAATGCAAACGACAGGGCAAAAAGAACCACACCCACCAGCGCCAAAACGAGCGCCAGCCAGCCGCGCGGGGTGCGCAGCCATTGCCGTCCGACAGTCGGCTCGGGTTCATCACCCTCGGCTTTTGCAAGCGGCATCGACCAGCTGCCAAGCAACGCACCCGCCAAACACAGCAAGGGCAGCGCAACGCCAAGCAACACACCACCCGAGGCGAAACCCAGCGTCAGACCCAGGACGGCCAGGATGAGCGCCAATCCGCGACCTCGACCGTTGCCCGGCGCCACAAAACGTCCGAGTCCGCCCATCGAGAGGGTCAATCCCAGAATCAAGGGAACATCCGAGGTCAGCTGCCGGGCCTGCTGAAAAAAAAGCGGCATCGTCACAAGCACGAGCACCGACAACGCGGCTGCGCGCCTTGAGGCAAAGCCCACGACCGCCCAATAGAGCGCGGCCAGCGTCGCAAGGGCGAGCAAAGCATTGGGCAAACGTGCGCCCCACTCGGTGGCCCCGAAGGCGCGAATACCGAGTGCCGCGAGTGCCATATCTGCAGGTGGCTCCCTCGTGTAACGACCGCCAACGGTGCCATCGAGTGGCTTTTCGCTGATCGAAACCTCACGGGCACGGTCGGCAAGGTTCAGCTCCCAGGGATCCCAGAACCCGAAACTGCCAAGTCCGGGCAACAGCAAGCCGAACGCAAAGAGTGCGGCCCAGACAGAGGTGGGAACACGGCGAATTCGTTCGAGTAGAGACATCCGAGCGTGGGCAATCTAGCGAACGTCCCCCCGCAGGTAAAGCGGGCTATTCTGCACCGTGATGGATGCTTCGTCTGACCCGCACGATGCGCTTGCCCATCGCATCGTGCAGCGGCAAAAAGAGCTGGACCTGGCCCACAGCAACCGCCTGCGCCCGGGCGGGCTGGAACGCGCCCTGCGCCTCCGGTTTCTGCGCACGTTTGCAGCGCGGCTTTTTTCGCCGGTGGTCCGCATCACGCCGGTGCCGCTCCCGGCACCCGCGCCCGGGGCACTGCAAATTGGCTTTGTCGGCCACGCCACCTTCCAAATTGTCAGCCACGGGGCGCGGGTGCTGACCGATCCGCTGTTTTCGGACACGCTGCACGGGTTCCGACGCAGAATCGGAGCCTGCATCGCGCCGGGAGACATTCAGCGCACGTCGGCGGTGCTGCTTTCGCACGCGCACACGGATCGATTTGCGCCGGACAGCCTGAGGCGGATCCCAAAATCGGCCACGGTATTCGTACCACACGGCGCCCTGGAGGGACATGTGCGGGCACTGGGATTCGCCGAGGTGCGGGTGCTGCTGCCGGAACAAGATGCGCAGCACGGCGACCTGACCATCACGGCCACGCCGGCTCGGCATGATGGACGCGGGGGTCGAGGCGGCTCAACCGGCGGTACGAATGGATACATCCTGCGAGAACGTGATGTCACGGCCTACTACGCCGGGGCGACGGGGTACTTCTCGGGTTTTACCGACATCGGCAAGCGCTTTCGGCCGGATATCGCTCTTTTGCCCATTGCGGGATACGAGCCGGCGCCATTGCGGGAAAACAATCTGTCGCCGCTTGATGCGCTGTACGCGTTCGATGATCTGGGCGCGCGCTGTTTTGTACCCTACGGCTTCGATGCGTTTACCCTCGGGTACGAGGCGGCGGATGAGCCCTTGGGGTGGCTGGGGGAGCTGTGCGCGGAGCGGCCGGTGGAGCGCCGTGCGACGGTTGTGAGGACGGGTGGGCAGTTGCGGGTGGAGCGCGGGGGATAGGTCTCGACCGGCCTATACTCGGAGTGTATGATGGAACCCATGGTCAGTTCCGAGTTAGCGGCGGCAACCGCGCGGGCCCTTGAATCGTTCGACGGCATCGCGGCGGTGCTGGGTTTCGGCTCCCAGGCAACAGGCCGGGCCCGCGACGACAGCGACATCGACGTGGCGATCCTGTTTGAAAATGCTCCGCCACCCGCAGAGCGCAAGGAGCTATTGCGGATGCTGTTCGTTGCACTCGGGCGCGAGTTGTCGACTGAACGGCTCGACCTCGTGATCCTGAACGACGCACCGTCCAAGTTGGCATTTCATGTGCTACGAGACGGCCAGGTTGTCCTTGAACGGCTCCCCGAACTCCTGCATCGATTTCGGGTCGCGACCTATTCGCGCCACGCCGATTACGAGCCCATCGAAAGATTTTTCGCGCAGGTCACCAAGGCGCGCGCCATGGCGGTGAAAACCCATGGTTGATCCACATATCCTGCGACGTCTGCGGCAAACTGCAGGAGTAAAAATTCCACCACCCTGTTTGAGGTCAACCATGTCTATTCGTAACACGCATTGTCTTATCCGCTTGCTCCCGGTCTTGCTCCCACTTTTATTGCCCGGGTGCAAAAGCCAGGAAGAGAAAAACCGCGATCACGCCGCGCAGGCTTTCGCCGAAGCCGCAAAGCAGATGGTGCAAGCCAGCAAGGATTTGACCCGTGATCGTGCTGCCAAGGGTGCCGATCAAGGTGCCGAAGGGGCCGAACAAGTCGCCGCGGGTGTGAAAACCGCAGCACAGGCCATGAAGAATTGGGCGCAAGCCATGAAAAACGCCCCACAGGGTGGCAATTCCGGCGACCCAGGCGCTGTGATTGAGCCGGTCAATTTTCGCGATCTCAAGGCCTTGTTGCCCGAGTCGGTGGGCACGTCGAAACGAAGCAGTTCGAGTGGCGAAAAATCAGGCATCACCGGGCTGACCATCTCGCAAGCGAAAGCGTCGTACGATTCCGATGGCGGCAAGCGCCTCCGCATCAAGCTCATTGATACAGGCGGAACCGTCGCGCCGATGGCGATGGCCGCTTTCGGATTGGCGATGGTCGAAATCGATCGCGAAGACGACAACGGCTATGAACGCACCAGCACGGTCAACGGCAACAAGGTGCTCGAAAAATGGAACAGCAAGAAAAAGCACGGCGAATACAAGGTATTCGTTGCGAACCGATTTATCGTGGACGTGGAAGGCGACCTCGTCACGATGGACGAATTGAAAGCCGCCGTCGCCGCGCTCGATCTGAGCAAGCTCGCGGCACTGGGTCAGGGACGATAGCAGCCGTCCCTGTCAACTGACGTGGCACCGGCGCCGTAGGAAATTACGCCTGATTGAGCCGGCCCGCTGCAGGCGGGATGCTTTCAGCCGCTATCTGGGCGGGGGCAACGTTCGAGACTCGAGCGCGGCCACGTCGACGAGATCTTTGGGTCTGGCGGATGCGCGTTTGTTCTCGATAAGTTCAACGCGGCCGATAAACGCCAACGACAGGCCCTTGACCTCGGTCATCAGCCTGCCCTGCCAAACGCTCTCGAACCCGAGGCCCGAAATACTGGTCAGGATGTCGATGCGCCGAGGAGGCAAACCCATCTGGTACACGGTTCCAGGTTTCGCGAAATCATCCTCGGTCACGGAATGAGCCAAGACCGGTGCGCCAAAGCGCAGTAACGCTTCAACGACCGCATGCGCATTGGCAACCGTCGGCTCGACGAGGATATCAAGATCACCGGTGGCCCTCGGGATGCCGTGGGCCGCCAATGCATGGGCCCCAACTACAACAAACCGGACGTGCGCTTCGATGAGCGCGACCAGAAAATCATGAAAATCCTCATTGAGCTCCGGTTCACTCATGTCCGGTCCGGCTCACAGTGATGGACGCCGATCCGCGAATGATTCGGCCCGGCATTTTGTCGCGCGAATAGTCGGGGATGGGACGCCCGGAAAAAGCCCACGCGTCTTGGGTCAAACGCCACACCATCGCGACACGTTCACCGGGCGTACCTTCGACGAACCCCTGATCATCGCCCTCCCCCAAGGATACTTTCCGCATGATCCACCCACTGCGCGAAGCGGCTCGTTCCTCCCTTGACGACATGGTTTGATTTTACCACGCCCTTCGAATCCATCGCGGCAATTGTCGTATATTACGCAAGCCCTCCTGAGAACGACATTTCTGGTGGTGGGAGCATCCCACCTATCAAAAGACGATCAACCTTAGCGCCAGGCAGAGAGTAGGAAGTTTTGAAACGAAGTACGATTAACGTGGGCCCGTCGGCGTTTCTTTCTCTCGGCGTGTTTTTGACGGGCTGTGGTGGTGGGCTCAAGCCCGCCGCGCGAGGCGATCTCTTGCCAAGCGAGTTCCAGCCGCGCCCCATGCTGCATGCGCCAGCCCATGAAATCGCGCGCGCGAAGTTTCCCGCGGTGGATATGCATCAACACTTGTTGTTGTCCGATGAAAACGACGCAGTCCCAGCCGATGAGCTGGTTGCGATGATGGACAAGTTGAACATCCGCGCGATGGTGCACCTGACGGGCGGGTTTGGCCCCGATCTATCAAAGGCTGTGGCTCAGTTTTCCGGCCGCTTTCCCGATCGATTCTTGGTATTTGCGCAGTTTGACTACAGTCAGGTCGACCACCCTGATTTCAGCGCGCGCATGGTGACGTTGTTGCGCGACGCCAAGGCACGCGGTGCGCGTGGCCTCAAGATCTTGAAGGACTTGGGGTTGGGGGTTCGCAAGAAGGATGGGTCGTTGTTGACCGTGGACGATCCGGTGCTTGATGCTGCGTGGAACGTTTGCGGCGAACTGGGATTGCCCGTCGCCATTCACACAAGCGATCCGGAGGCATTCTTTCAGCCGGTCGATCGCCATAACGAGCGGTGGGACGAATTGGGGCAACATCCTGAATGGAGTTTTCTCGGCAAAGACTACCCCACGAAAGAAGCGCTCTTGGCAGCCAGAGATCGGGTATTCGCCCGCCACCCCAAAACGCAATTCATCGCGCTGCACGTTGGAAACTGGCCAGAGAATCTCGATGCGGTGTCCGAGATGCTCGATCGCCATCCCAACGTGGTGGTCGAGATCGGCGCGCGCCACGCGGAGCTCGGTCGGCAGCCGAGGCGCGCGCGCAAATTCATCATGGATTACTCGGACCGGGTGCTTTTCGGAACCGACATCGCCCCCACGCGCAGCAACGATTTGTCCGTGCCGGTCTACCAAAACTATTTCCGTTTCCTCGAGACCGCCGATGAGTACTTTCCTTATGCCTACGGCGGTCAAGGCCGCTGGAACATCTACGGCCTTGAATTGCCGGACGACGTTTTGGAGAAAGTCTATTCGGGGAATGCGGCCCGCGTTTTGGGCTTATCGAAATAGAACGGTTTCACGCCCCGGGGCCCAATCGCAGGTGGATCGCCCGATCATTTGATGCGACATCTTGACGAGCGCGGGTTCAAAGGGGATCTTACGGCGTGTTGAATTCAAGAAAAACACGATGCGCCTCGCTTGCGATGTCGTCGCTGGCGCTGTTTTCGTTTGCGGCGCTGCACACGCTGCTGGGTGTTGAATCGGCCTGGGCTGCGGGCGAAAACCAGCAAGTGGCGATCGTAGACGTCTTTGAAGCACCCGAAGATTTGAAACGGGACCTGCGCAGCGCGATGGGGCGCTCGCTCGGGTTGCTGGAGGCTGATCTGATTCCGCACGCATTTCTGTCGCAGCAGTTGTTGGCGTGTGACGACAACAACTGCCGCATTGAGGTCGCTCGATTGGCGGGCGCGGACTACGTTTTTTTGGTCTCGGGCAAACACGACACGCAGGCGTTTGAGCTGCGGACGCAAGTTTGGAGTGGTGCTACAGGCCAACAATTGGGGGACGCGAGCAGATCCTGTGCGCTCTGCACCTTGAAAGAATTGTTCGCGGCCAGTGAAGACCAAACGTCAACCCTGTTGGCCCGGGCCCGAGTCGCCGTGGATGCAGGGCCCTCATCGGAGGCGTCCAATCCGAAGCAACAAGAGGCGCGATGGGCCGGGTGGGCAACAGCGGCCGCGGGTGTTGCGGTTGCGGCGGTGACGGGGATATTGTGGGCGCGCGACCACCGCTGCGAAAAGCGCACCGAGGCGGGCGAATGTCGACTTGAAAAACGACAGCCGGGGGGGGACGCCCTTCCCTGGTTGACAGTGGGTGGCGTATTGACCGCGGGTGTGGGCGTCTTGATGATCAGTGGAACTTTTTAAAATGAAAACAATTTTTGTCCCTACGAACGTGTTGCTGGCCGTCATACTTTTGTCCTGTCGGACAGAACCCACCGATGGCTTCTGCGAAAACGACGACGACTGCGATTCGGTCGATATGTGCAACACGACCGCCGGTGAAAACGAATACCGCTGCATCCCCCGTGGCGATGGCGGCGGGGACGCGGGCGGTGCGGGTGGCTCGGGCGGGGCGGGCGGCGCGCCGGTCGTCGATGCTTCTGTTGACCTTACGCCTGTCGTCACCGTCGACGCGATGTGGGAATGCGCGTCTGCGTCGCAGTGCTCTTCCAA
>Ga0105046_10016480_pt1 | contig 11341 bp, 8 predicted proteins | sample MAT03_FD_78385 | JGI IMG/M metagenome (GOLD analysis project Ga0105046, IMG submission 78385) | Freshwater microbial communities from Lake Fryxell liftoff mats and glacier meltwater in Antarctica - MAT-03 (megahit assembly) | ecosystem: Environmental > Aquatic > Freshwater > Ice > Liftoff...
GCCTGCGTCTCCTTGTCGCGGCCCATCTTGGCGCTGCCGCCGGCTGAGTCGCCCTCGACCAGGAACACCTCGTTCAACGCCAGGTCACGGCTTTCGCAATCGGTCAGCTTGCCCGGCAGCACCGCCACGCCGCTGCCCTTGCGCTTTTCCACCTTCTGGCTGGCGCGCTGGCGCGTCTGCGCCTGCTTGATGACCAGTTCGGCCAGTTTCTTGCCGAAGTCCACATGCTGGTTCAGCCACAGCTCCAGCGGCGGCCGGGTGAACTGGCTGACCAGGCGCAGCGCGTCGCGGCTGTTCAGCCGCTCCTTGGTCTGGCCCTGGAACTGCGGGTCCAGCACCTTGGCGCTCAGCACGAAACTGGCGCGCGAGAACACGTCTTCGGGCATCAGCTTCACGCCCTTGGGCAGCAGGCTGTGCAGGTCGATGAAGCTCTTGATGGCGCCGAACAGCCCGTCCTTCAGCCCGCTTTCATGCGTGCCGCCGGCCACCGTGGGGATCAGGTTGACGTAGCTCTCGCGCAGCACGCTGCCTTCTTCGGTGAAGGCCAGCACCCAGGCCACGCCCTCGCCTTCGGCGAAATTTTCGGTCTCGCTGCCGCTGGCATAGCCCTCGGCTTCGAACAGCGGCACCAGCGGGTCGGCCTGCAGGCCCTGGCTGAGGTAGTCGCGCAGGCCGCCCTTGTAGAGCCAGGTCTGGATGTCCGGGGGCTTGTCGCCGGTCTTCTCGGTGGTCAGCGTCACCGTCACGCCGGGCATCAGCACCGCCTTGCTGCGCAGCAGGTGCATCAGCTCGGCGCGCGGCAGCTCGGTGCTCTCGAAGTACTTGCCGTCGGGCCAGGCGCGCACGCTGGTGCCCTGCTTGCGCTCGCCGCGCTCGGCCGGGCGGATCACCAGCGGCTCGATCACGTCGCCGCCGCTGAAGGCCAGGCTGGCGCACTGGCCGTCGCGCCACACGGCCACCTGCAGGCGCCTGGCCAGCGCATTGGTGACGCTGACGCCCACGCCGTGCAGGCCGCCGGAGAAGCTGTAGGCCCCGCCCGTGCCCTTGTCGAACTTGCCGCCGGCATGCAGCCGGGTGTAGACGATCTCCACCACCGGCACCTGCTCCTCTGGGTGCAGGCCGAAGGGGATGCCGCGGCCGTCGTCGTCCACCGTCACCGAGCCGTCGGTGTGCAGCGTGACGGCGATGCGCTTGCCGAAGCCGGCCAGGGCTTCGTCGGCGGCGTTGTCGATCACCTCCTGGATGACATGCAGCGGGGTGTCGGTGCGGGTGTACATGCCGGGGCGCTGCTTGACCGGCTCCAGGCCCTTGAGAACGCGGATCGATGCTTCGCCGTAGCTGCCGGCCTGCTTGGTGGAACTGGAGGGAGACATGGCCATGGGCGGCGATTCTAGGAGCCGCCTCCCTGCAGGCCGCCGGCCGCAGCCCGGCTGGTTAGCATGTGCGCCATGCAATCACCTGCTTCCACCCAGCTGACCATGCCACCGCCGAACACCACCGGCGCGGTGGTGGACGGCGTCGCCGCCCGCCGCATGGCGGCCGAGCCGTGCACCGAGCCATGCAACCGGGCCACGGGCTGGGCTGCGGCATGGTTGGTGCGGCTCGCCCTGCATCCGACCAACCGGCAGCGGGCCCGCAGGTGATGCCGCAACCGGCGCACGGCAGTGGCCCGCCTTCGCCCTGGCTGCAGCGCTGGGCCCACCTGCTGCCGGCGGCCGGCAGCGCGCTGGACCTGGCCTGCGGCAGCGGCCGCCACCTGCGCTGGCTGGCCGCGCGCGGCCTGCATGCCACCGGCATCGACCGCGACGCGGCGGCCCTGGCCGCCTCGGCAGACCTGGCGCAGGCCGGCAGCGCCACGCTGATCGCTGCCGACGTGGAGCATGGCCCCTGGCCCTGCCCGGGGCAAACCTTCGACGCCGTGGTCGTCACCAACTACCTCTGGCGCCCGCTGTGGCCGCAGATCCTGGCCAGCCTGGCGCCGGGCGGCGTGCTGCTGTACGAGACCTTCGCCGACGGCAACCAGACCGTCGGCAAGCCGTCGCGGGCCGACTTTCTGCTGCAGCCGGGTGAACTGCTCACCCGGTGTGCCGGCCTGCGCATCGTCGCCTATGAAGACGGTTTCCTCGACGCACCACCGCGCTTCGTGCAGCGGGTGGTGGCGTCCAAAGCCGCCGCCACGGGGCAGCAACATCCGGCCCTGTGGCGCCGGCTAAAATCGCCGATTGGCAAGGAATCCGCATGAACCCCATTGTTGGCAGCATCGTCGCGTTGGTCACGCCGATGCACGAAGACGGCAGCGTCGACTACCCCGGTCTGCGCACCCTGATCGACTGGCACATCGCCGAGGGCACGGATTGCATCGGCGTGGTGGGCACCACCGGTGAATCGCCCACCGTCAGCGTGGACGAGCACTGCGAGATCATCCGCGTGGCGGTGCAGCATGCCGCCGGGCGGGTGCCGGTCATGGCCGGCGCCGGCGCCAACAGCACCCGCGAAGCGATCGAGCTGACGAAGTTCAGCAAGGAAGTCGGCGCCGATTGCACGCTGCAGGTGGTGCCCTACTACAACAGGCCCTCTCAGGACGGCATCTACCTGCACTTCAAGGCCATCGCCGAGGCGGTCGATCTGCCGGTGGTGCTGTACAACGTGCCCAGCCGCACGGTGGCCGACATGCTGCCCGAGACCGCCCTGCGCCTGGCCCAGGTGCCCGGCGTGGTCGGCATCAAGGAGGCCAGCGGCAACATCGAGCGTGCAGCGCAGCTGATCAAGCATGCGCCAAACGGCTTCCAGATCTACTCCGGCGACGACGGCACGGCCGTGGCGTTGATGCTGCTGGGCGGGCATGGCAATGTCAGCGTCACCGCGAACGTGGCGCCGCGCCTGATGCACGGGCTGTGCATGGCCGCCATCGCTGGCGATGTGGCCACCGCCCGCACCATCCACCTGCGCCTGCTGTCGCTGCACAAGCAGCTGTTCTGCGAGCCCAGCCCGGCGCCCACCAAGTGGGCGTTGTCGCGCCTGGGCCGCTGCCGGCCCGACGTGCGCCTGCCGATCACCCCGCTCACCCTGGCAGGCCAGGCGCTGGTGGACGCCGCGCTGCGCGACGCCGGCCTGCTCTGAACCGCACCCCGCCTTGCGCCACACATCCGCCTGCCCACCCCAACGCAATGGGGTCGGCCCCCATGCCCTGCGCCCATTTCCGGAGACCCGCCACGTGAATTCCCCCTCTGCCCCCACCCGCCTGCGGGCCACCACGCCGCTGCTGGCCCTGAGCCTGGCGCTGGCGCTGGCCGGCTGCTCGTCGTTCGAGAACCTGATGTCGGGCGACAAGGTGGACTACCGCGGCGGCGCGCAGAAGACCGCCGCGCTGGAAGTGCCGCCCGACCTGAGCCAGCTGGCCCGTGAGGGCCGCTACCAGCCGCAGACCGGCGTGGTCAGTGCGTCCACCCTGCGCCAGCCAAATGTCGGTTCGGCAGGCGCCGCGCCGGCCATGGTGGCCCCGAACGCGGTGGCCGACATGCGCATCGAGCGCCAGGGCAATGTGCGCTGGCTGGCGACCAGCCTGCCGCCCGAGAAGCTCTACCCGTTGATCCGCAGCTTCTGGCAGGAGCGCGGCTTCGCGCTGGCGGTGGACAACCCCGAGATCGGCCTGATGGAGACCGACTGGGCAGAGAACCGCGCCAAGATCCCGATGGACGTCATCCGCAGGACCATCGGCAGGGTGTTCGACAGCCTGTACTCGACCTCGGAACGCGACCGCTTTCGCACCCGCATCGAGCGCAGCGCCACCGGCAGCGAGGTCTTCATCAGCCACCGCGGCCTGATGGAGATCTACACCAGCGAGCGCAAGGACAGCACGATGTGGCAGCCCCGGCCGAGCGACCCAGAGCTGGAAGTCGAGTTCCTGTCGCGGCTGATGGTCAGGCTGGGCGCCAAGGAAGACACCGCACGCAGCACCGTGGCGGCCGTGCCCGCAGCGCCGGCCAGGGCGCGGTTGGCGTCGATGCCCGCCACTGCGGCGATGGAGATCGACGAAGGCTTCGACCGTGCCTGGCGCCAGGTGGGCCTGGCACTGGACCGCAGCGGCTTCACCGTGGAAGACCGCGACCGCAGCGCCGGCCTCTACTTCGTGCGCTATGTCGACCCGAAGCTGGCTGGCAGGGACGAGCCCAACTTCTTCACCAAGCTGTTCAGCGGCGGCAAGGAAAACGCCCGGCCGCAACGCCTGCGGGTGCTGGTGAAGGCCAGCGGCGCCAAGTCGGCGGTGACGGTGCAGACCGCCGACGGCAACCCCGACAACAGCGAGCAGGCGCGCACCATCGTCGGCAAGCTGATCGACGCATTGAAGTAGGCCGGCCACAACAGGTTGGCGCCAGGAGACCATCACAATGCAACAAGCAGAAGACTTCCGTGCCGAAAGCCGGGCCATGCTGGCTCTGCTCGCGCAGGCCGACGCGGCTGCATACAGCGAGCCCACCTTGTTCAAGGGCTGGACCATCAACGCGGTGCTGCAGCATTTGCATTTCTGGAACCAGATGGCCGGCCTGCAGCTGACCGACGAGCCGATGCTGCTGCAGCGGATCGCCGCAGTGAAGGCCCACACCCGCGGCATGCGCGACTTCGAAAACACGCACTTCCAGGGCCTGGCGGGTCGTCCGCTGCGCGATGCCTGGCACCAGGGCTTTGAAGCCACGGCCGACGCCTTCGCCCAGGCCGACCCCAAGGCCCGGCTGAAGTGGCCGGGGCCTGACATGAGCGCCCGCTCGTCGATCACAGCGCGCCTGATGGAAACCTGGGCGCACGGGCAGGAGGTCTACGACCACCTGGGCGTGGAGCGCCAGAATGCCGACCGGGTGCAGAACATCGTGGTGCTGGGCGTCAACACCTTCGGCTGGACCTACGCCACACGCGGCGAGACTCCGCCAGGCCCGCTTCCGCACCTGGTGCTGAGCGCGCCGTCGGGTGCGGTGTGGACCTACGGCGACCCCAGCACCTCTGAACGCATCGCGGGACGGGCCGACGAGTTCTGCCAGGTCGTCACCCAGACCCGCAACGTGGCAGACACCAGCCTGCAGGTGACCGGCCCGGTGGCCACCGACTGGATGTCCAAGGCGCAATGCTTTGCCGGTGCACCGGAGACGCCTCCGTCCCCCGGTACTCGCCACACCCGGCAGCTGAACTGACCGAACCCAGCGGGCGCTGCGGAACCGGCTTTGCCGGGCCGCTGGGGCTGCCCCCTTGAGGGGGCTGAGGCCGGACACAAACGGTGTGCCGTTTATGCCTGCCGAGGGGCAGGGCCGGCGGCCCTGCGCGGCCTGCAAGGACGGCGCAGCCGCTTCGGGGGTGGGCCATCAGTGGGCCTGTTCCCAGTTGGGGCCCACGCCCACCTCGGCCAGCAGCGGCACGCTCAACTGCGCCACGCCGGCCATCAGCGCCGGCACCTGCTCGCGCGCCCAGGGCAGTTCGTCCTCGGGCACCTCCAGCACCAGTTCGTCATGCACCTGCATCACGATGGCGCTGCGCCTGCCGCCTGCGTCCAGCGCGGCCTGCACCGCGATCATCGCCAGCTTGATCAGGTCGGCCGCCGTGCCCTGCATCGGCGCGTTGATGGCCTGGCGCTCGGCGCCTGCGCGGCGGGGGCCGTTGCCGCCACGGATCTCGGGCAGCTCGATGCGGCGGCCGAACAGCGTTTCCACATAGCCCTTGTCGGCAGCGCTGGCCTTGGTCTCGTCCATGTAGCGCTTCACCCCGGCAAAGCGGGCGAAGTAACGTTCGATGAAGTCCTTGGCCATCTTCTGGTCGATGCCCAGGGCCTGCGCCAGGCCGAAGGCGCCCATGCCGTAGATCAGGCCGAAGTTGATGGTCTTGGCATAGCGGCGCTGCTCGCTGGTGACCGCGTCCACCGTGGTGTTGAACACCTCGGCGGCGGTGGCCTTGTGCACATCCAGCCCCTCGGCAAAGGCGCGGGTCAGGCCGGGGTCGCCGCTGATGTGGGCCATGATGCGCAGCTCGATCTGGCTGTAGTCGGCTGACACGATCACATGGCCCGGCGGGGCGATGAAGGCCTCGCGCACACGCCGGCCCTCTGCCGTGCGGATGGGGATGTTCTGCAGGTTGGGGTCGTTGCTGCTCAGGCGCCCGGTGATGGCGACCGCCTGGGCATAGTTGGTGTGCACCCGGCCGGTGGCGGGGTTCACCATCAGCGGCAGCTTGTCGGTGTAGGTGCCCTTCAACTTGGCCAGGCTGCGGTGCTCCAGGATGCGCGCCGGCAGCGGGTAGTCGGCGGCCAGTTCCTGCAGCACTTCTTCGTCGGTGCTGGGCGCACCGCTGGCAGTCTTCTTCTTCACCGGCAGGCCCAGGCGGTTGAACAGGATCTCGCCGATCTGCTTCGGGCTGCCCAGGTTGAACGGCTGGCCGGCGATGTCGTAGGCCTGCTGCTCCAGCTGCAGCATGCGCTCGGCCAGTTGCTGGCTCTGCCGGGCAAGTACCGCGCTGTCGATCAGCACGCCATGGCGCTCGATGCGCTGCAGCAGCAGGCTCACCGGCATCTCGATGTCGCGGTAGACATGCAGCAGGCCCGGCACCGCCGCCACCTGCGGAAACAGCGTCTGGTGCACCTGCAACGTCATCTCGCTGTCTTCGCCGCTGTAGGTGCTGGCGCGCTCCACGTCCACCTGGCTGAACGAAATCTGGTGCACGCCCTTGCCGCACAGGTCTTCATAGCCCAGGCCCTTGCGGCCCAGGTGGCGTTCGGCCAGCTTCTCCAGGCCATGGGTAAGGTGCGCCTCGAACACATAGCTTTGCAGCATGGTGTCGTGCTGCCAGCCGCGCACGGTGATGCCGTGGTTGGCCAGCACATGGGTGTCGTACTTGATGTTCTGACCCACCTTGGGTGCGGCGGCGTCTTCCAGCCACGGGCGCAGCGCGGCCAGCACGGTGTCGAGCGGCAGTTGCTCGGGCGCGCCGGCGTAGTCGTGCGCCAGGGGCACATAAGCCGCCTCGCCGGGCTGCACGGCGAAGCTGATGCCGACGATGCGGGCGCGCAGCGGGTCCAGGCTGTCGGTCTCGGTGTCGAGCGCGGCCAGCGGCGCGGCGCGCAGGCGGGTGATCCAGGCTTCCAGCTGCGCCATTTCCACCACCGTCTCGTAGCGGCGCGCCAGCTGGCTGTTGTCTGGCAGGGTGGGGGCGGCGCCGGTGCCGTCGGCGTCGAACAGACCAGGGTTCGCGACGGGCGCGCTGCTGCTGCCCAGGCCCAGCTCGGCCTCCAGCTCTTTGCGCCAGGCCTTGAAGCCGTAGCGCTGGTAAAAGTCGAGCAGGCCTTCGCGGTCCACCGGCTTCAGCGCCAGCGCCTCCACCGCCGGCCAGCCAGGCACGTGGGCCGCCAGGTCGCAGTCGGTCACCACGGTGATCAGGCGCCGGCCCTGCGGCAACCAGTCGAGCGCCTTGCGCAGGTTCTCGCCGGCCACGCCCTTGATGCTCTGGGCCGCCGCCACCACGCCGTCCAGGCTGCCGTGTTCGGCAATCCACCTGGCAGCAGTCTTGGGGCCCACCTTGTCGACGCCCGGCACGTTGTCCACCGTGTCGCCGACGAGGGTGAGGTAGTCGATGATGCGGGCGGGCGGCACGCCGAACTTGGCGACCACGCCGGCGATGTCCAGCCGCTCATTGCTCATCGTGTTGATCAGCGTGACCTGGTCGGTCACCAGCTGGGCCAGGTCCTTGTCGCCGGTCGAGATCACCACCCGGTGGCCGGCGGCCGCGCCCACGTTGGCGAGTGTGCCGATGGCGTCGTCGGCCTCGATGCCGGGCACCTCCAGCACCGGCCAGCCCAGCAGGCGCACCACTTCGTGGATCGGTGCGATCTGGGTGCGCAGGTCGTCGGGCATGGGCGCGCGCTGGGCCTTGTACTGGCCGTACCAGGCATCCCGGAAGGTGGGCCCATGGGCATCGAACACACATGCGGCATGCCCGCCGGGGCCGCTGCCGATGATCTGCTCGCGCAGCCGCTTCATCATCGCCACCAGGCCATGGATGGCGCCGGTGGGAAAGCCGTCTGGCCCGCGCAGATCAGGCATGGCGTGGTACGCACGGTACAGGTAGCTGCTGCCGTCGACCAGCAGCAGCATGGGCAGGGGGGGTGTGGCGTCTTGCATGCCCGGATTGTGGTGGCAGCGGCCGCGCCTGCCACCGGGCAGCACGCCACCTAGAATCAGGGCATGACACGCCTGACTCTGATGCTGTGCCTGGCCGCCACCGCTGCCGGTTGCGCCGGCCTTGCGCCGGGCACCGGCAGCGAAGCCGCCCTGCAACGCCTGGTCAGCGAGGACGACCAGGTCCGCATCACCGAGCTGCGGTTGCGCGGCCAGACGCAGCGCATCACCGTCGACAACAAGGGCAGCGCCGCGCCGCGCTACGAGATCACGCCGCAGGCAGCCGGCAGCGACCCCTCGGGCGCCAGAACCAGTGCCGGCCAGCGTGTCTGGACGGTGCTGAGCTTCTAGCCCTGCCATGGCCGTGTTCACCGATGTCACGCCGGCCGAAGCCGGCGCGCTGACCGAGCGCCTGGGCGCCGGCATGCTACTGCGGCTGCAGGGCATCGACGCGGGCATCGAGAACAGCAACTTCTTCGTCAGCACCACCAGCGGTGAATGGGTGCTCACCCTGTTCGAACGGCTGGGCGCCGACCAGCTGCCCTTCTATCTGCGGCTGATGCAGCACCTGGCGCAGCGCGGCCTGCCGGTGCCCGAGCCGCGTGCCGATGCCAGCGGCAACATCCTGCACCAGGTGGCCGGCAAGCCGGCGGCCCTGGTCACCCGCCTGCCCGGCCACCACCAGCTGGCGCCCGACCTGCACCACTGCAGCCAGCTCGGCAGCCTGCTGGCGCGCATGCACCTGGCGGTGGCCGACTTCCCGTTGCAGCAGCCCAACCTGCGCGGCCGCGCCTGGTGGCCCGGCATCGCGCTGGCAGTGCGGCCGCACCTGGGCGCGGCGCAGCAGCAGCTGCTCGATGCCGAACTCGCCTTCCAGCAGCAGGTGGCGACGTCGCCGGCCGTTGGCGCGCTGCCGCAGGGCGCCGTGCATGCCGACCTGTTCTGCGACAACGTGTTGTTCGACGGCCTGCCCGGGCATGAGAAGCTGACCGGCGCGTTCGACTTCTACTTCGCCGGCACCGACAGCTTCGGCTACGACCTGGCGGTGTGCCTGAACGACTGGTGCCTGAACGCCGACGACGCCAGCCTGGACGAGGCACGCGCCCAGGCCCTGGTGCAGGCCTACCAGGCACACCGGCCGCTGGCGGCAGCCGAGCACCGGTTGCTGCCGGCGCTGCTGCGCGCTGCGGCGCTGCGCTTCTGGCTGTCGCGACTGGGCGACTGGCACCTGCCGCGCCCGGCCGCCCTGTTGAACCCCAAGGACCCGGCGCACTTCGAGCGCGTGCTGCGCGCACGCATCGCCCAGCCCTGGCACGCCCTGCGCTGAAGCGCCAGGCTCCTGTTTCCCCATCCAACCAGAATCGACCACCCGCACCATGGGACTTCGCCTTCAACCGGTCGCCCCCGCCCAGGGCTGGCGCTGGCTGCGCCAGGGGCTGCAGCTGTGGCTGCAGCGCCCGCTCTCCTTCGTCGGGCTGTTCGTCGTCTTCCTGTTCGGCGTGCTGTTGCTGATGGTGGTGGTGCCCTACCTGGGCGGGCCGCTGGGCATGGCGCTGCTGCCGATGCTGAGCCTGGGCTTCATGATTGCCAGCCGCAGCGCGCTGGCCGGCGGGCCGGTGCATATCGGCCAGTTGGTCGAAGGCCTGCGCCACCCGGTGCGCAGCCAGCGCCAGGCTCAGTGGGTCCTGTGCGCTGCCTATGCGCTGGGCACCATGCTGGTGATCACCCTGGCCGACTGGGTCGACGGCGGCACCTTCGAGGCACTGCAGCGCGAGATGGCTGCTGCCAGCAGCGACGGCAAACCCTCCAGCCAGGTCGCTGCGATCCTGGCCGACCCGCGGCTGGTGCAGGGCATGCTGGTGCGGGTTGGCCTGGCCGGCTTGTTGTCGGTACCGTTCTGGCACGCACCGGCCCTGGTGCACTGGGGTGGCCAGGGGGCCATTCAGGCGCTGTTCAGCAGCACGCTGGCCCTGTGGCGCACCCGCGGTGCATTCACCTTGTACGTGTTGGGCTGGGGCGGGGTGATGGTGGCCACCGTCGCGGTGTTCTCGCTGGTGGCGGCGCTCACCGGCGCCGGCCAGTTGCTGGGGCTGATGACCTTGCCCATCGGCCTGGCGTTCTCGGCGGCGTTCTATGCATCGCTGTGGTTCAGCTTCGCCGACACCTTCGGCGGCGACGGCGTCGTGGCGCCCGGCTGACACCGCGCGGCGGCAAGCTTGCCGCCTGCACACCGCAGCCACAGCGCCGTCACATTCGCGCAACACTGCGTCCGACCCGGCGCGGGCGTCATCGGCGCGGGCGGGCTGGGCCGGCAGAATCTGCGGCACGCTGCTGCGCGTGCCAGCAGTGCGCATGCCGAGGTGCGGCACGCAGCTTGCTCGCTGCCGTCTCGCTCGCTATCCACGCATTGCCCACCGCCCACACCCAGAGGTCACCACGATGCCGCGTTCCACCGCCCCGTCCCTTCCTTCCCCGTCCCTTCCCGCCCTGTCGCCGTTGTGTGCCGCCGTGCTGGTGGCCTGGGCCGGTCCGGCCTGGGCGCAAGCCACGCCCGGCCAGTTGCAGACCGTCACCGTGACGGCAGAACGCCGGGCGGAGAACCTGCGCGACGTGCCGAGCTCCATTTCGGTGCTGAACACTGATCTGCTGGATGCGTTGAACACCGGCGGGCAGGACCTGCGCATGCTGGCCGGCCGCGTGCCCAGCCTCAACATCGAATCGTCCTTCGGCCGCGCCTTTCCACGCTTTTACCTGCGTGGCTATGGCAACACCGACTTCCGCCTGAATGCGTCGCAACCGGTGTCGCTGGTGTATGACGACGTGGTGCAGGAGAACCCCATCCTGAAGGGCTTCCCGGCCTTCGACCTGGACCGCATCGAAGTGCTGCGCGGCCCGCAGGGCACGCTGTTCGGCCGCAACACGCCGGCCGGTGTGGTGAAGTTTGAATCGGTCAAGCCGTCGACCAAGAAAATGGACGGCTATGCCAGCCTGTCCCTGGGCACCTACAAGACCGTCAATGCCGAAGCTGCGGTCAACCTGCCGCTGTCCTCCGACATGGCCATGCGCGTTTCGGCGCTGAACCAGACCCGCAGCGACTGGGTGCACAACGACCATCCCAACGCGCTGACCAGGGACCTCGAAGGCTACCGCGACAGCGCCCTGCGGGTGCAGTTCCTGTATGAGCCGAGCAA
>Ga0105046_10016481_pt1 | contig 11341 bp, 15 predicted proteins | sample MAT03_FD_78385 | JGI IMG/M metagenome (GOLD analysis project Ga0105046, IMG submission 78385) | Freshwater microbial communities from Lake Fryxell liftoff mats and glacier meltwater in Antarctica - MAT-03 (megahit assembly) | ecosystem: Environmental > Aquatic > Freshwater > Ice > Liftoff...
AGAGGAGAACGTGGGCGTGGTTCGTCAGGAATGTCCATGCCGGGGCGAGCTCTTCCGCGGACGGGACCGTCGTCGCTGACCCAGCTGTCTTGCGTGGCATGCGGACTCGGGCCACTGGACCACATCCTCGACCGGATGCCCATTGTCGAGCCGCGGATCGCCGACGGATACGAGGCCGACGGCAGGAGCGCGGACGCACGGAGGCGCGCGATGAAGCTTGGCGTCTACCCACACTTGCGCTACCTAAGTTGCGACATGTGTGTCGCGTATTCGTCTTCGCTAATCGCCCTTCCGGGGGTGCCGTGAGCGTGGAGAACCTCCTTTCCCCGATCATCCTCTTCTTCTTCTTGGGCATCCTGGCCGGAGCCCTGAAGTCGTGCCTCAGCATCCCCGAGGCGCTGAGCAAGAGCATCTCGCTCTACCTGATGATGGCGATCGGGTTCCGAGGTGGTGCCGAGCTCTCTCACAGCGGCCTCTACGGCGTCATCGGGTGGGCTTGCCTTGGTGGCGTCGTCCTGAGTGCGGCGTTGCCCGTCATCGGCTACGCGCTGCTGCGGTTCACCACCCGCCTGGATTCCACGAACGCGGCGGCCGTGGCCGCGCACTATGGTTCGGTGAGCGTCGTGACGTTCGCCGCGGCGATCGCGGCCCTCCACGACAGCGGGCAAGCGTTCGAGCCCTTCGTTCTGGTGCTCTTGCCGGTGATGGAGGGGCCGGCGATTCTGACGGGTCTCGTCCTCGCGCGGCGAGCGAAGCGCGGTGGATCCTCGTCGGCGGCGGTTGGCGGGCTATCTCGCTCGGTCGTGCGCGAGGCTCTCCTGCACGGCAGCGTGCTGCTCCTCCTGGGAAGCTTCGCTATCGGGTGGACCACCGGCCCCAAGGGCTACGAGGAGCTCAGTCCCGTCTTCGTGGCGCCCTTCAAGGGCATCCTCTGTGTCTTCCTGCTCGACATGGGCCTCGTGGTCGCGCGAAGGCTTTCGGATCTCCGGGCCTTGAGCCTGACGGTCGCGGCGTTCGGGCTCTACATGCCCTTGATAGGCGCTGCCGCGGGGATCGGCCTCGCGTTCCTTCTTGGACTCTCCGCGGGGGGCGCGTCACTCCTCGCGGTGCTCGGCGCCAGCGCGTCCTACATCGTCGTTCCCGCGGTGATGCGGGTCGCATTGCCTGCGGCGAGCCCCGCCGTTTCCCTCACCCTCGCGCTGGCGATCACCTTCCCCTTCAACCTCGTGGTGGGTATCCCCCTGTATGGTGGCGTGGCGCGCGCGCTCCTACCCGCTTCGACACACGCCGCTTCGGTCGCGACGCAGCCCACTCCGCACGCCGAGGTCGATCACTGAGGAAGCTCAATGGCAGTCGTGCACCGGCTCACTCGTCGTCTTTGCACTCGCTCGGGAGCTCGTGGCGCGAGCCCTCGACGATCGAACGCACCGACGAGAGCGCGCGCTTTGCCGTGGGCGCCGACTCGCACGCTGCGGCGGCCGCGAGGTACGTTGGCCGATTCGAGACGTCGGGGTCCTCACTGCCGGCCGCGCGCAACGCCTCGCAGCAGGGGGCCGCCGAGTGGGTCGCCTTGCGCCCGGACGATCGGCTCGTCGAAGTTCCGGCCTTCTTGGCCTTCGACGACTTCTTCTTCTTTTTCCCGGGCTTCGATGGTGACGTCTCGTCTCCGCCGTCACCTGTGCCGTCTTCGGCCTCGAACGTCTCGTCGGATGCCGATGCGCCGCCACCGCCGCCGACGGCAGCCCACACGAGCCCGCCGATAGGGACGACGAGCATCCCGACGAGGGCAACGATCCAGCGGATCTTGGGGCGCGACCCGGTGTCGGACACGGGCGGACCTTAGCAGCTCAGGGCGCCCGCGGTCAGCACAGACAAACCGCGAAGCGCGGCGCGATATCGTGTCCCGGTGCTACCCGGGGATGAACCGTTCGACTCCAAGGGCGCCTTCGCGCTCGAGCCCTCACTCGCCTTCCTGAACCACGGCTCGTTCGGCGCGCGCCTGCACGTCGTGCTCGCCGCGCAGGCCGCGATGCGAGCGCGCCTCGAGCGCAACCCCATGCAGTTCTTCGTGCGGGACCTCGAGCCGCTGCTCGACGAGGCGCGGGCCGCGGTCGCGACGCTCGTGCGGGCAGACCCGCAGGACCTCGTCTTCGTACCCAACGCCTCGACTGCGGTGAGCGCGATCCTGCGCTCGCTCGATCTGTCGCCGGGCGATGAGCTGCTCACCACCGATCACACCTACGGCGCGTGCAAGAACGCCCTCGCCTTCGTGGCCGAGCGCACGGGCGCGCGGGTGGTCATCGCCCGCGTCCCCTTCCCGCTTCGTGACCCGAGCGAGGTCGTGGCGGCCATCGCCCGGGCGGCCACCGATCGCACCAAGCTCGCGCTGATCGATCACATCACCAGCCCGACCGGGCTCGTCTTTCCGATCGGGGAGATCGTGCATGCGTTGCGCGACCGCGGGATCGACACGCTGGTCGATGGGGCCCACGCCCTGGGAATGGTCGACGTCGACCTCGAGTCGATGGGCGCTGCCTACTGGACCGCCAACGCGCACAAATGGCTTCTTTGTCCGGTGGGTACGGCCGTGTTGCACGTGCGTCGCGATCGACAGTCGACGGTGAGGCCGACCGTGATCAGCCACGGCGCAGCCAGCAGCCGCACCGATCGCTCGCGCTACCTCCAGGAGTTCGACTGGCCGGGAACGGTCGACCCCACCGGGGCGGTGGTGGTGCCCCAGGCGATTGCTGCGCTCGAGTCCATCTGGCCCGGCGGCTTGCCGGCGTTGCGCGAGCGCAATCGCCTCCTCGCGCTGCGCGGCCGCGACGCCATCGCTGCGGCGCTCGGGGTCGAATCACCCGCGCCCGATTCGATGATCGGCGCGCTCGCCGCGCTGATCCTCCCGCACGGGACGTCTCATGGCAGCAGCGCGCTCGATCGCGATCCACTGCAAGAGGCGCTGGCCGCGCGGGGCATCGAGGTCCCCGTCGTCCCCTGGCCGAAGACCGGCCAGCGCATCCTGCGCATCTCGGCCCAGGCCTACGTGCGCTTCACCGACATCGAACGTCTGGTCGCTGCGCTCCGCGAGCTCGGCGAGCTCGGCGAGCTCGGCGCCTGCGCGCGCTGAAAATGAATCACGAGCGCGTGCCTGTCGACTTCACGCAGCCCGGCTCAAGCTCGAATCAGAGAGAGAGATTTCACAGGAAGGGCAGAAGGCGGGAAGACGATCCGGTTTGGGTCTGCGCGCCGTTCGTCCGAACACTCTCAAGCCTTCCCGTCTTCCTGTGAAATATCTCGCTGCGAAAACGGTCCAAACCGAGTCAGAAGCGCAGGAGGGCACGCCCGGCTGCACCACAGCCGGGCTCACCAGGGAATCTTCGAGCCGTCGGCGTGCCAGAAGCCGCCGGAATTGTCGAGCGTCAGCTCTTCGATGCGGGCGAGCACATCACCCGCGGCCTTTGCCGGCAGGACATCGCCCTTGTTGCCGGTCAGCGCCGTCCGCACCCAGCCGGGGTGGAACAGGCCGACCGCGATGTCGTACTTGCGCAGGTCCACCGCGAGCGAGACGCCGGCCATGTTCACGGCGGCCTTCGACATCCGGTAGCCGTACGCGCCGCCCGAGGTGTTGTCGCCGATCGAGCCCATCCGGCTCGAGATGATCGCGATCTTGCCGCCCTTCGGGATGTTGCGGAGCAGCGCGGCCGTCACCTTGAGCGGGCCGAGCGCGTTGACCACGAACTGGTGGACGATAGAGTCGACGACGAAGCCTTCGCCGCCTTGTCGCTCCATGACGCCGGCGTTGTGGATGATTGCGTCGATGCGCTTCCCCGCGAGGCGCCGCCCGAGCTCGCGCACCGCCTCGTCGTTGCCGACGTCGATGCCGACCTCGACCGCGACGCGCAGCTCCTCAAGCTCCGGCGAGCTCTTGCGGCAGACCGCGACGGGGCGATCCCCGCGAGCTGCGATCTGGCGACAGAGCTCGAGACCGATTCCCCGATTGGCGCCAGTGACGACGACGGTACGCATGCGGGCCGAGAGTCTACACGCGTCCAGCCCTGGCTTTGTCGCCTCTTCGACACCACGATACTTGCGCCATGCAGCGCGGCACGTATCGAAAGGTCGCCACCGCGACGCTCGCATCCACAATCTTCGTCATCCTCTGGGGCGCCTTCGTCCGCGCGACCGGGTCGGGAGCCGGCTGCGGGAGCCACTGGCCCATGTGCAACGGCGAGGTCGTCCCTCGTGCGCCCAGCATCTCGACCGTGGTCGAGCTCACGCACCGGGTGACCAGCGGCGCGCTGATGATCCTGACGGCGGTGATGGTCGTGTGCGCATTCCGCGCCTTTCCGAAGGGGCACGCCGCGCGAGCAGCGTCGGTCCTCTCGGCGGTTTTCCTGGTCACCGAGGCGCTCATCGGCGCCGGTCTGGTGCTTCTCGAATACGTCGCCGACGACAAGCGCCTCGCCCGCGGCTACTGGGTCGGCGGCCATCTGGTGAACACCTTCCTCCTCACCGGCGCGATCACGCTCGCGGTGTGGGCGGCCTACGTGAATGTTCCGCTGCGCTGGGCCAGTCGCTACGCCGGTCGCATCCTCGCCGCACTGGTGTTCTTGCTGGCGGTCGGCGTCACCGGTTCGATCGCGGCGCTGGGCGACACGCTCTTTCCGGCGGCCAGCCTCGCCGAAGGCCTGGCGCACGACCTGTCGCCAGGCGCACACCTGCTCGTTCGCTTGCGCGTCGTGCATCCGTTCGTCGCCGCCGCCGGCGCGACCTACCTGCTCTGGGTCGCCGGGACGCTCGCGCAACGCGGAGGTTCCGAGCGCACCCGCAAGGTGGCCAACTGGACGGCAACTCTGGTCATATGCCAGATCGTTGCCGGCTTCATCAACCTCGGTCTCCTCGCGCCGACGTGGATGCAGCTGGTCCATCTGCTGCTCGCCGACGGCGTCTGGATCGCCGCCGTGTCGCTGGGCGTCGCGACCTCGGCCGATGCGCACGCCGGGCTCGAGACGGCGGACGAGAGGGCCGCCGCGAAGGTCTGACGTCACGCCGTCTGCCTTCTTGAAAGGCCTCGTGCCCCTCCCGTCGAGCTAGTACATCCCGTCTGCACGTCCCGCGGGACGTGCTCGCGCAGCCGCCCGAATGGAGATCATCGCCCACGTCATCGCCCTCGGCGCGCCGATGATCCTGCTGCTCATTGGCGTGGGTTTCGCGGCAGGCTTCTTCAACACCGTGGCCGGCGCCGGCAGCCTGCTCACCTTGCCGGCGCTGATGCTGGCCGGACTGCCCGCCGACGCCGCGAATGCCACCAAACGCATCGGGGTCCTCGCCCAGTCCTTCGTCGGTACGGTCGGCTTCGCGCGGGCCGGCGTCCTCGACGGCAAGATGCTGATGCGCCTGGCGCCGATCGGCGTCGCCGGCGGAATCCTCGGCGCGTATCTCGCGACGCGGGTGCCCGAGCGCATTCTCAAATGGGTACTCCTCGCGACGCTCCTCGAGGTCGCGTGGATGACTGCCACCAAACGCCTGACCATCGCGCCCGAGGGCCCGCCGCCGCCACGGTGGAAGGCGATGACCATGTTCTTCCTGGTCGGCGTCTACGGTGGCTTCGCGCAGGCCGGCGTGGGCCTCCTCCTCCTCGGCGTCCTGGCCCGCACAATCCGCATCGATCTCGTCAGGGCCAATGCGATCAAAGTCGCCATCGTCGGCCTGCAGACTCTCGCCGCGGTGGCCGTCTTCGCGGGAGCGGGCGACGTGCGGTGGCGCGAGGGCGGCATCCTCGCCGTCGGGATGATGGCCGGCGCCGCCTTTGCAGTTCGGTTTGCGATCAAAAGATCGCAATGGCTCGAGCGCGTAGCGCTGGTCGCGGTGATCGTGGCGGTGGCCGCTACCGCGTTGCGTGAGCTTGTCTGATTCGTGCTCGACGCCAGAGGAAATCGTCCATGAAAAGCGTCCACTTGATCGTCGCAGGCCTCGTCACGCTCTCACTCGGAATCGGCGTCGGCTCCCGCGTCAGACCGAGCTTGTGGAGGAGCGCCGACTCCACGACCGACGCCGGCACGTTCTTCAGCGTGACGTCGATCTTGGCGGTCACGCAGGCATCGACTTCGACGCGCTTGCCCTGGACTTCGGCGAGCAGGCGCAGCACGTAGCCCGCGGGGACGGCGAGCAGCTCGAGATCGAGGGCCGGATCCCGGGCGGGGCCGATCGCGACGGAACGACCGTCGTCGGTTGCGCCGCGCGCCCCACCTCGAAGTGATGCGGGGCGCGAAGCGCCTGAAGCGCTGAAGCCGTCCTTGCAGGCTGTTATAGAAAACCAGCGCGGTCGCCTCCCGGGCGGAATCGGCCCGCTATCGCCAACCCGCGACCCTTGAAATACGCGGAGTATTCCCGCGGTCACGGTTCGCCGATTTCGAGCCAATCGCGTCCCGAGATCCAACCGGCGACTTTCTCAACAGCCTGCTAACTAAACTAGAGCAGCTTCGGGCACTCTTGCCGCCGTGCCATGTGAGAAGACTATGGCTTCGGCGGCTTGTCGCCTTCGCCGGGGGGCGCGCTCGAGCTGCTCTCGGCGGGCAGGTCGAGCTTGGGCAAGACGCGGTTCGCGTGGATGCTCCAAAACAGCCCCATCGCTGAGAGGGTGCCGGCGATGTAGGCGAGCACGATGCAGCCAAGGCCCTTCTTGGCGGAGTCGCGCGTGATCGTGACGTGCGCGTAGATGCCGAGCGCAATCGTCAGAAAGATGAATATCCCTGGGATGGTCGCGTTCTCGGCGACGCCCTCGATGATCTGGCGCCCGAGCACGAGGCCGAAGAATGCGAAGAAGAGGCCCATGATGGCTGGGATGACATCGACATCATCCGAGGTGGCGACCGCTGCACCTGCACCGACGGCGGCAATGGAGATCGCCGCTGCGAGGAGGACGAAGAATGCTGCGACGAGGCAAACGACCCCTCCGACGCCTGCAAGGAGAGCCGCATTGGAGAACCGCCGCGGAGGAGGTGCGGCCTTTCGTGGGGGGTGGTATCCGTGTTGCGTGCCCGGGTTCATGGTGCCCGAGCTATCCGAGCCGGAGCATCATGTCCAGGTTGCGGTCCGGCTCGCGGTTCGCCAGGCGCTCGAGCTCGCGCACGGCGCGCCCCGCAACGAGAGGCCTCACTCGCTCGACCTGAGCGCCAGGTCGGTGGGGGGCCCTGGCATCCAGACGCACAAAGCACATCGAGGCGCTCCAACGGCTCGGTAGTCGCCCTGACACGTGCGAAGCTTAGGTGGCGATGGAGCTGCGAGGGATCGGTATCCCTGTCAGGCGTCGTTGCGCGTCGTTGGAGTCGGCCAGACACACGTCGTTCTTCCCTTCCTTGCAGAGGGCGACGTACCGGTTCGCGATCTCGTTCGTGCTCATGGTGAGTGACTCCTTCGATGGGCGGAGTAGCTGAAGGCGGAGGGCCACCGCAAGCCTCGCCCGCGGCGAATGCGACGCTGTCGGTGGGGCCGGGCCATGCATCGATCAGCGGGAGAGTCTAAAAAGCGGATACACGCCGTCGAGAGCGCGCACCCGAAGGCCGCTCCAACGCGAAACGATCAAGCGGTACGACTTGACAGGTCATCACCTCGAGACCATTTTGGTCCGATGAAGGCCGTCTCGATATCGGAGCTCAAGGCGGAGCTTTCACGCTACATCCGGGTGGTTCGGCGGGGCGGCGAGGTGCAAATCCTGGAGCGTGGCGTCCCCATCGCGCGGCTGGTCGGCATGCCACCTGGCGGCTCCGACAAGGAGCGGATCGCTCGGCTGGTCGCCGCAGGCATCGTCAGGCCTGGACGCGGGGACGCGCGGGAGCTGCTCGCGCGACCGGCGATCGAGCTAGGTGGAATCGATCTCGCCGGGGCTCTCTCACAGGACCGCGAGGATCGCGCATGAGGTACTGGGATGCTTCGGCGCTGCTCGCTCTCGTGGTGGAGGAGCAAGGGACTGCGCTTGCACGCGGCTGGTTGGAGGAAGACGGCGAAGTCTGCACTTGGGCGTGGACACAGGTCGAGCTCTCGTCGGCCATCGAGCGGCGCGCTCGCGAGGGTCGACTCCCTACGGCCATGCGTCAGCGACTTCTCCGGGAGGTTGCCCTCCTCGGTAGCCATCTCGTCGAGGTCACGGATCTGCTCGCGGTCCGGTCGCGCGCCCTTCCCCTCCTCGCACGCTATCCGCTGCGCGCGGCGGACGCTGCCCAGCTCGCGGCGGCTCTCGTCGTTGCGGATCCCGACCCCACCTCATTGACGTTCGTCTGCCTCGATCGGCGGCTCACCGACGCCGCATCACGGGAGGGAATGCCAGTCCTGGGATGGCCATCGTGAGGGGGCCATCGTGAGGCACGCATCGCGGCAGATGCCGCAACTCGAAGATTGGATGGATCAGCAAGGCGCCTTGGTCGGAACGCGGGACGGCGACCCCGCCCTGGTCGAGGCGTCGTTCGCGGGGGCCCTCGTGGACCTCGGATACCGGCTGACAACCGACGAAGCCGCGCCGGACGTCGTGATGGTGCAGCGCTTCGCCAACGAGCGCGGGGCCTGGGGCATCGCACGGATCGATGCCCAGACGGCACGAGCGCTGGCGACCCGCCTGGCGAACCGGAGCTGTGAGACCGCGTGCTTGCTCAGCGCGCGCGCCACGTTTCGCGACGGCGTGAAGCCGGCTTGCCTGTTCGACGCGAAGGAAGCAACCGTGGGTACCCTTCTGCGGCGATTGGGTGTCAAGGCGACCACGAATTTTCAACGATGCCGACGAGCTTCCAGTCGGCGTCGTGGAGCTGAAACACCAGGAGGAGGACGAACCACATCCCCGGATTGTGGTCGGAGCCGCTGTCCATCACGTACTGGATGAACATGCCATCAGGAAACTCACGGTCGAAGCTACGGGGACGATCGCTGCTGCCGTCGTCGCGAATCCAGGTGTCGTAGCCAATGCGGTCGGGCGTCAGCAGCTCCCTTGTCCGAAGGCCCTGGATGAACGTGAAGGCCGTCTCCTCCTGGGAGGAGTCGCTGCCGCCGGGGGTTCCCCAGTCGTGAACGGTCCTGTCGCTGGCGAATCGACGGACCTCGGCGGGCATGAACGCCTTTTTCCTGGGCTGGCCGGAGACTCCCATCCTCAAGCCAAAGATTGGGTGGACCTGCCTGGCCAGCCCACCCATGTCACGGCTCGTCAACGCGCGAAGCACGGTTTGTCCGCGGCTTGGCAAGACGACGCTCGCGGTGCCTGGGTCGAGCGATTGCCGCAATGGGTGGTCGAGCCACGCGTCCTCGATGGATGTAAGGGTGGATTGCGGGTTTAGCCGCTCCCTCATTGCGCGCTTTCTGAGCCATTCAAGCGCGCGCTCGTCACGCATGAGACCCATGGACTCGACGACGCTGAGGCGAACGGCGGGGTCTTCGTTGTCGGCGAATGCCAGGATGTCCGGCAATGACTCCGTCGCGTTTGCATGACCCAGCGCGGCGATCGCGCAGGCGCGCGTCTCGGGCTCAAAGAGGAGCGTCGCGAGGTAGTGGCGAGACTTGTAATCGCGTTGCGCCAGACACTCCAGCGCCGCGCAGCGAAGGGTCGGATCCTGGGCGTGACGTGCGACCTCGTTGATGAGGCCCGTGATTTCTTCGCCGCTGGTCTTGCAGAGCCGCTCCACAAGACTTGTCCCGATGAAGCCAGGCGCCGTCAGCACCACCTTGAGCGCGTCTGTGTGGCTTGGCGCACGCTCGAACAAGATATCCGCGGTGATCACGCGCGTATGCGGTGAGGTCGAGGTCAGCGCGATTTGCTCGAGTTCGGCAATGGTACAGGTCTCCAGGCCCCCGGTGCCAACGTCGCGTGAGACGGCTCCCTTTGGATATCTCTCTACCGTCCGGGCCCGAGGTGCTCGATCTCGCGCTCGGCCCAGCGAGACACAAAAAAAAAAGCGGCCGCCGTTGCCGGCAGCCGCCCGCTCGCCGCGAGGCGCTGCTACTTGGTGCTCAAACGGCCACGTCGCCGCGCGCCAGGGTCGACGTCTTGATGTCGCCGGTGGCGGTGCCGATGAAGATCTGGTTGTTGACCACCAGGATGACGTTGGGCTGGCCGCCGACGTCGACGGAGTGCTTGGCCTCGATCGAGTGGTTGCTCGCCTCGGCGATGGCGGTATCGTCGAAGAGCAGGACGCGGCCGTCGGCCGTGCCCACCAGGAGGCACGTCTCGGCGACCGCGACCGCAGTGGCGGGCTGGTCCATACGGAGGTTCTTCACTTCGACGCGGTTGCCCGCGCGCGAGAAGGTGATGACGTCGTGGGCGTTGGGGCGCCACGCCGCGCTGAAGAACTTCCCGCCGCTCAGGCGGTCGAGGTTCACGCCGGCGCCGTCGAGGCTCGCCTTGGTGATGGCGCCGGGCTCGGGGGTCGCGCCCGGGTGGATGCGGAACTCGCCCTGGCCGCCGTCGGACAGGACGTAGGTCTCGCCTTCGCTGCCGATCCACGCGGTGCGCAGATCGCTGCGGAGCGAAAACGCGCGCACGATGACTTCGTTGCCCTTGAGCGACAGCTCCGAGGCGTTGCCCGCCCAACCGAGCACCAGCGCCGTCTGCCCGGCACCGCGCCAGGCGAGCTGGCGCGCGTCGTCGACGATTCGGTCCATCTTGGCGGTGTGGCCGATGCCGAGCAGCGCCCAGGTCTCCATTCCCTGGCGGGCTACCGCGACGTCGCGGGAGAGCAGCGCGAGGTCCTCGACCTCGGTCAGGCCGAGCTTGGACACACGCGGGCTCGTGCCACTGGGGCTGGCGACGAAGAGCTGTCCGACATCGCTCGACGCAAAGGCGATGAGGCCGGGCGTCTTGAGGTAGGCCGCCGCTTTGACGGGGCCTTCGAGCGTCACGAGTTTTTTCGGGTTGGAGATGTTCTTGAAGGGCATGGCCTCACCGTGCGCACCGCACCGAGCGGCGGAACGGAGGAACGTACACGACTCCGCCCACCGGGTGCTTGGCGCCTTCGTCATCCGGCCCTAAGCCCCTCGGCGCATGTCTTCCGCCACCCCCGCCCCATCCGGGGCGCCGATTCTGCCGCGCGTGTCCGATCGCGCGTTTTTTATCTTCAACGCGGTGGTCTCGGTGGGGGCGCTGTCGCTGCTTGCCTACCTTCTCCTCATCCGTCGGGGCACCGCGGGGACAGGGGTCGACTTGCGGTTCATGCCCGCAGTGAACGCTGGCCTGAACGCGACTGCTGCAACGTTGCTCGCTGCCGGGTGGGTCGCCATCAAGAAGCGCCGCCCCGATCTCCACAAGTACTTCCTTGTCGGCGCGTTCGCCGCGAGCTCGCTCTTCCTGGTGGGCTACCTCGCC
>Ga0105046_10016482_pt1 | contig 11340 bp, 9 predicted proteins | sample MAT03_FD_78385 | JGI IMG/M metagenome (GOLD analysis project Ga0105046, IMG submission 78385) | Freshwater microbial communities from Lake Fryxell liftoff mats and glacier meltwater in Antarctica - MAT-03 (megahit assembly) | ecosystem: Environmental > Aquatic > Freshwater > Ice > Liftoff...
GCAAGGAAAGGCGGGAAACGCAAAACGCCGAGAGCATGTGCTCTCGGCGTTCTCTGTCAACTCGTGTGTTCCGGGAACTCGAACCCGGACAAATCAGCTCCTCCGGTAGGATTCGAACCTACGACCCGCCGGTTAACAGCCGGCTGCTCTACCGCTGAGCTACAGAGGAATGCGAACATTTAATGTTATAATTGCGAGGCCCATCCTTGACAAGTGCCCACCAGAAAGAGATCGCGAGAACGGAAAGGTTCGGATTTCTTGAAATTTGTGCGAATACTCCCACCATCGAAACGGGGCTTTGGCTTGTTCGGTACTTCCGCATACTGAAATCCACGCGAAGGCTGACGCCCGTTGACCAAATCGCATCCTCGCCGTGGCCATTGCACTTAAGCCCAGGTAACAAGGCTTTGTCTGTTCACCCACAGCACGGAGATGTTCCGCAATGAAATTCCTCTTCCCACTCATCGCGTTGGCATCGCTCGGGGGCGCCCTGCGGGCCGACATCGGTATCATCTCCCCCGCCGAGGCCAACAAGCTCATCGAAGATGCCGATCCCGCGAAGCGGCCGATCGTGCTCGACACCCGCGGCGGCTACAAAGACTACTTCCGCGGCCACCTGCCCACCGCCCACCATATCAATTTTGACACGTTGCGGGGAACCGATAACGGCGTGCCCGTGCAATATCTGCCGGAAGACATCACCAAGGTTTTGCTCGTCCGGGCCGGTATCGACAAGAACCGCTTGCACCTCATCTACGCTACGGGCGAAAAGCTACCGAACGATGAAATCCTGAGCGCCAGCATGGTCGCCTTCGTACTGGAGAAATACGGCGTGCAGAATATCCGCATCGTGGATGGCGGATTGCCGGCGTGGAAAGCGGCCAAGTTCCCCTTAACGCAGGAATACTTCGGCAACCCGAAAGGCTCGCTCCCCGAGAAAGGAAACCCGGAAATCTCTTTGAACGTGGACGACGTGCTGAAACGCAAGCCCGAAGCGATCCTCGTCGATGCCCGGCCGATCAACGAATACTTGGGTGACGATGAAATCTGGCTGCGGAAGGGGCACATCCCGGGCGCCATCAGCTTCCACTGGGCACGCCTGATGGAAACGGAAAACACCCACGCGTTCTTGCCGTTCGAGAAAGTGAAGGCCGAACTCGAAGCCGCGGAATTGAAGTCGGACAAGGAAATCTTGGTCTATTGCGGCACTTCTCGCGAAGGGAGCCTGCTGCGGTTTTACCTCAAGCACGTGGCGAAGTACCCGAACGTGCGACTCTACGAAGGTTCGTGGAAGGAATACGCCTCGCTGAAGAAGTACCCGGTCGAAACGAAGAAAAACGAGGCGAAGTAAGGCAGGAACGGAGAATCAATAAACGGTTACCAGTTGCGAAATAACAAACGATATCCCAACAGGAGCATACGATGAAGAATAGCTTGCCGAGCATTGTTACCATCGAAAAGCTATTCAAAGATCGCGGTGCAGCCGAATACCACGGTGAAGCGGTCACGCAACTCGAACATGCCTTGCAGTCTGCCACCGCCGCGGAAGCAACCGGAGCCACCGCGGGTTTGATTACCGCGGCACTCTTGCATGACATCGGTCATTTGCTACAATCGCATGGCGAACAGGCAGCGGAACACGGCATCGATGATCGCCACGAGGAACTTGGACAGCGGTTTCTACGCCGTCATTTCGGTCCCGAGGTGACTGAACCGGTGCGGTTGCACGTGGCGGCCAAGCGGTATCTCTGTACCATTGAGCCGGAATATCTTCAAATCCTCTCGCACACTTCACAGTTGAGTTTGTATCTTCAGGGTGGGCCGATGTCTGCCGCGGAGGTGGCGGATTTTGAGGCGAATGCCCATGGCCGTGAAGCCGCGACCCTTCGCCGTTGGGACGACATCGCCAAGGTTCCCGGCCTGGCGACCGCGCCGCTCTCGCACTTCCTCCAATATGTAAAGGCCGTTTTGCCCCATGAAACCGAATGAGATCGCTCTCGTCGTCTTTGATCTTGCCGGCACACTGCTCGATTTCGGCTGTCAGGCTCCCGTTGGGGCGTTTGTCGAAGCGTTTCGGCAGCGCGGCGTGACAGTCTCACTCCGGGAAGCTCGCGGACCGATGGGGTTGCACAAAAAGGATCACATCCGTGCCATGCTGCGGATGGATGCGGTGGCCGAGAAATGGAAAGCGGCCACACAACGGGATTGGACTGAGACGGATGTCGAAGCCCTTTACGGCCTTGTGACGCCGATGCAGGTTGCTGCGGCGAAAGTGCATGGTGATCTCGTGCCGCAAGCTCTCGATTGTTTCCATTCGATGAAAGCGATGAATCTAAAAATCGCTGTCTCCACAGGCTACTTCCGGGAAGCTGCGGAGATCTGTTTTGAAGCACTCGAGCGGCAGGGCTTCACACCAGACTTCCGAATCGGGGCGGACGAGGTTCCCGCCGGGCGACCGGCTCCCTGGATGATCTTCCGGTGTATGGAAGCATTGAACGTCTATCCGCCGACGGCCGTGGTCAAAGTTGGCGACACTGTCGTTGACGTACATGACGGCCTCAATGCCGGAGTTTGGTCGCTGGCGGTCGTTGACAGCAGCAGCGAGATGGGGCTGTCAGAAGCGGAATTCACCACCGTGACTCCTGAGGATCGTTTAGTACGACGATCTGTGATCCGATCGCGGTTCACCACAAGCGGTGCTCACGCCGTTCTGGATGACCTATCATCGCTGCCATCGACAATCCTCGACATAAATCGCGGTGCTTTTACTCCATCTTAACGTTAGTGCGGGCGAAGGGGAAAGAAACACTCACAATGAATGCCAGAGCCACAAACGGGGCAACGCCAGACACGGTTCGGGGCTTCGGCTCGCTATCCACAATGGTGATCGCCGCGTTCGGCACGTATTTCTGTATGTACGGCTTCCGCAAACCTTTCACCGCCGGACAGTACGCGGAACCGTCGCTCTTCGGTCTCGATCACAAAAGCGTTATCGTCATCGCCCAGGTGCTGGGTTACTTGCTTTCCAAGTTCATCGGTATCTCGGTCGTGGCTTCACTCCGGCCTCGCCAGCGCATTCCGATGCTCCTGCTGCTCATCGCCGCCGCAGAATTGTCTCTTATCGTCTTCGGGTTGCTGCCAACGCCGTGGAATGCTGCCGGTCTCTTCCTCAACGGTCTGTCACTGGGAATGATCTTCGGCATCGTTATGGGCTATCTCGAAGGTCGCCGCAACACGGAAGCACTGCTCGCCGGGCTTTGCACCAGTTTCATCCTCGCCGACGGTGTGATGAAATCGGTGGGGCAATGGCTGCTGGATCTGAATGTGCCGGAAGCATGGATGCCCGCCGCGGCCGGGGGCCTATTTCTCTTGCCGCTGTACCTGTTCGCGATGGTGCTGCGGCGGACGCCGCCGCCGAATGCAGAAGACGTTGAAGCCCGCAGCGAACGCAGCCCCATGGCCGCCGCCGACCGTCGGCGTTGTCTCCAGCGTTACGGCTTCGGGCTTGCCCTCATTGTGCTGGTCTACCTCCTGGTCACTATTCTTCGCAGCGTGCGGGCCGATTTCTCCCGCGAAATCTGGAACGGCCTCGGTACTACTATTGACGCGGGCCTTTACACGCGGTCTGAGGCCGGTGTCGCCCTCGTTATTCTGATCCTCAACGGTGCTCTCGTCGCCATCCGCAACAATCGCAAGGCGTTCTTTACCGGGCTGGCACTGTCAATGGCCGGCATTCTCATCGTACTCGTCGCCGTCCTCGGTTGGAACCTCGCGATCATCGGCCCGTTTGCCTTCATGGTGCTGGTCGGGCTCGGCATTTACATGCCTTACATCGCCGTGCATACCACGATCTTCGAACGCTTCATCGCCATGACCCGCGAGCGCGGCACCGTTGGCTATTTCATGTACCTTGCCGACGCCTTTGGCTATCTCGGTTATGTCGCCGTGCTCTTTGCCCGAAAGATTTTCGCGGACCGTCAACTGACTCCGATGGACAACCTTCTGCCGTTCTTCCTCACGCTCTGCCTCCTCACGAGCGGGCTATGTCTGTTGTTACTGATTCCTTGCGGGCTTTTCTTCCAGCGTCGTAATCATTCCTCAGAGGCCGTTTGATGCCGGTGGCAATGCTATTTCACAACGCGGGGCAGTCGCTGGTACGCGTCGAGGTTTCTCCACGCCAACCGCAAAGCGGCGAAATCGCTGTCCGCATTCTTTGCTGTACGCTTTGCAAAAGTGATTTGCAAACCTACTGCGGCAAGCGAATCGAAGCCACGCCCGCTGTGCTGGGACACGAAGCTGTCGGCCGAATCATTGAATTCGGCCCCCAAACCGTCGCCATCGACACCAACGGCATATCCGCTCGCGTCGGCGACCGCATCAGTTGGGCGGTCGTCGCCAGTTGTGGCGATTGTTTCAACTGCCGACACGACCTGCCGCAAAAGTGCGAAACGGGCTACAAGTACGGCCACCGTGCGACAACGCTTACGACCGCAGATGGGGGCGGCCTCGCAGAACGATTGATGCTGCGCCCCGGCACCGCCTGGTTCCGCGTGCCGGAATCGATACCTGACGCTTTGGCGGCGATCGCCAATTGTGCCACCGCCACGGTCGCCGCGATGCTCCGCACGGCCGGTGCAATAAAACAGAGGTCATTACTGATACTTGGAGCAGGCACGCTTGGCCTCACCGCATCGGCGATGGCCGCGGTCAACGGTGCTTCTGCGATTATCGTCGTGGACCCCTCGCAAGCGGCCCGCGAGCGCGCCCTTCGATTCGGAGCCACGCACGTTCTGGCCACAACAGATTTGCACCAGATCCACGAGTGGACTCAAGGGCGTGGTGTCGATGTCGCTTTCGAACTCGCCGGCAGTCCGTCGTCCGTCGAGTCGGCTCTGAAAGCGGTTCGCACCGGTGGCACTGTTGTCCTCGCCGGCACCGTCTCGCCGACTCCGCCGATTCCCCTCGATGCGGAGCAGTTCGTCCGCCGGCAGTTGACGCTTCACGGCGTACATAATTATCATCCGCGTGACCTCAGCACGGCTCTCGACTTCTTAGCGGGGGGCGGGGCTTCGTACCCATTTGCGTCGCTGATTGCCGGCACCTTTGCACTGAATGAAGCCGACGCCGCGTTTCGGTTTGCCTTCGATCATCCCGGCGTGCGCGTCGCCGTGACTCCTACTGCGGAAACACCATGACTCCGTCCTTCGATGTTGGCGTGGTCGGTGCGGGCATCGTTGGCCTCGCCCACGCCTACCACCTTGCTCGCCGCGGCAAGCGTGTCATCGTTTTTGAACGCAATGCCCGAGCTCGTGGTGCTTCGGTTCGCAATTTCGGCATGATCTGGCCCATTGGTCAGCCCGCCGGGAACCGTTACGATCTCGCCTTGCGGAGCCGTGAACACTGGCGGGCGATCCTGAGTGATAGCGGCCTCTGGCACGATTTTGCCGGCTCGCTGCATCTGGCCTACCACGACGACGAAGCCCAGGTGCTGCGGGAGTTCACCGACTCCGTCGCTGGCGAAGGGCGACAGTACGAATTGCTCAACGCCAACGAGATCCACCAGCGCGTGCCCCACGTCCGAACTGACGGCCTCAAAGCGGGCCTGTTCAGCCGTGAGGAGATGACTGTCGATCCTCGTCAGGTGATCGCGGAACTCCCCGCGTGGCTGAGCGCCACTTACGGCGTGCAGTTCCAATTTGAAACTACGGTCCGCGGTTACGACGACACGACCGTCGAAACGACCCGCGGTTCCTGGCACGTGCCGCGACTGGTCGTTTGCACCGGCATCGACTTCCGCGAGATCGCCCCGGAGGCCTTCGCCGCCAGCGGCCTCGTCCCCTGCAAACTGCAAATGATGCGGACGCAGCCCTACGGCGATGAATTTCGTATCGGTCCTATGCTGGCGGCGGGGCTGACCCTGCGGCACTACCAATCGTTTTCACACTGCCCGTCGCTGCCCGCCCTGATCGACCGTCTCGATAGAGAGATGCCGGAGTACCACCACTTCGGCATCCACGTCATGACCTCACAGAACGGCCGCGGCGAAGTGATTATTGGAGACTCCCACGAGTACGGCGACCGTATCGAACCCTTTGACAAATCCCGAATCGATGATCTCGTGCTGAGGTATCTCGCCACCTTCCTGGAGGTTCCTTCGCCGACGATTACGGGCCGCTGGCACGGCTATTACATCAAACATCCCACAATGGCGTTCCTGATCGCCAACCCGAGGCCAAATTTGATGTGTGTCAACGGCGTCGGCGGCGCCGGCATGACGCTTTCCTTCGGTGTCGCGGAGATGGCCCTCGCGAACTGGTAATAAGCAATGTTGGTGCTTGTTTAGCGTCGGCTTGATTTATTTGACTTTTCTTGGTCGTTCGTGTTGCATTCTCCGGATTCTCACCTCTTGATTCGGCGGCGGCCTGCGGTCATTGCCTCGGTGGAGTTGGCCGATTGTGCCCTGCGGATGGCACCTTCGAGGGCACAATCGGGGCACCAATCGCCTTGCGGGCAGAATTCCACCGCGAGGCCTTTTCGCAAGTCTAGTAATTGCAAGGCATTGTGAATATCGCAATTCTGCCCACCCCCGTTGATACCCGGGGGGAGGGGAGGGTGCTAAACGCAGGGCACAAACCGGGGTTTGAACGATTCGATTGCCGTATCCATTGCACCATCGGGAGAAGCTCCGAGAGGTTCGCATGGAAACTGCCCACCCGCCGCTCACCGAGTTCAATTCGCGTAGCGTTTGCGTACATCCAAATTCACCAGTGCATTCAAGCTGCCGCTGCGGAAACCTTCCGTATCGATGGTCACGAACTTGAAGCCGAGGCCTTTCAATTTCGCCGTGAGGGCCTCGCGGATCGGCGCTTCCATGAAGCGGCCGATTTCCTCCACCGGAACCTCGACGCGGGCCAAATCCCCTTCGTGGTAACGCACCCGGCCATCCTTCAACCCCAGCGATTTCAAGTACGCTTCCGCCGCTTCCACGCGGCCCGTGCGTTCCGGCGTAACCGCCAAGCCCGGTGCCAATCGGCTCGATAAACAGGGGGAAGCCGGCTTATCCCACACCGGCAACTCCCAGAACTTTGCCAATGCTCGCACGTCGGCTTTCGTGAATCCCGCCTCTTGCAATGGGTGCCGCACCGCGTGTTCCGCCGCCGCGGTGAGGCCCGGTCGGTAATCGCCCAGATCGTCGAGGTTGGCCCCGCTACACATCACCGGTACGCCGAGCGAGGGCAGCAGATCTTCGATGCGCGCGTAGAGTTCGCTCTTGCAGAAGTAGCAGCGATCCCCGGCGTTCTTCAAGTAATCGGGGTTCTCGAACTCGGCGGTGCGAACGATCTCGTGGCGGATGCCGATGAGGGCCGCGAGCTTCTTCGCCCCGGCAATTTCCGCACGCGGCACGCTCGCCGAATCGGCGGTGACCGCAATCGCCTTATCCCCCAATGCGAGGAACGCCGCCTTGGCCACGACGGTACTATCGACGCCGCCGCTGAAAGCCACGGCGACGCCGGGCCACTGCGCGAACGCGGCCAACAACCGATCGCGTTTACCATCCGATTCGTTCACGGCATCGCCTCCAGGGAGGGCATCGGGATGGCTCCGGGGCCGCCGAGTGCGTCGAGGTGTTTCAGCGGTTCCCACCAGATCGGTTTGAATTTCGGATGATCGGTGACGATCCTGCGCGTGCGGCGCAGCGGTTCCATGATTTCATCCCGCCACCACAGGTAATAGTACAGCAGGAAAGCCCGCACGATGCCGCGATCCGCCGTGCCGCGGCCCACCGATTCGTTCACGAGGGCGAAGAAATCGAGAACTTGGGTGGCCCGTTGGTAGAGTTCGTCTTGTTGGGCGTCGATGCCGCGATGAACTTCCGGGTTCGTGAGGTAATCGAGGAAATGGTTCAGCTTCTCGGCCCGGCGAATCGGCGGGAGTTGGCGCTGTTCCGTCACGAGGTGTTGCCAACTGATATTCCGGGCGAGCCGCATTCCCTCCGTGTAATAATGTTCGCACAACTGCAGCGCGAAGCGTTCGCTGCTCTGGCGGTTCGGCAGCACCACGAAAATCAACAGCGGGATCATCACCGCGATCGTCGGCCCGACCATCGGAACGAAGAGATCGCGAACCACTTCGTAGGGCGCTTTGCCCTCGGCCACCGATATTCCCACGAACAAGACCGCCGCGATCAGCACGCCGATGCAGACGAGCACGACGAACAGCGTTTTTGGAATCCCCCGGTAGTTCATGTTCGGTATCTTAGCGAAATGGAAAACCACCCACATTCGTTCGATGTCCTCCGTACCCTCGGCGAAGCCCACCTGCGGAAGGTCGAGCCGCGCTTAGCCCCGATCATGGATGCGGTCGGCCCCTGTTCGCTCGCGGTCGAGCCGAACCTGTTCCGGGCGCTCGTGAGCGCCGTCGTTTCGCAACTCATTTCCACCGCCGCCGCCCGCACCATCAACGAACGGCTCGAAGTGGCGTTGAAGCGGAAGATCACCCCGGCCCAGTTGCTCGCACTCTCGGACGACGAACTTCGCGGGGCGGGGATCTCGGGGAGTAAAGCGAAGAGCCTCCGCGGCTTGGCCGAACTCTTTCAAAGTACCCGGGGGTTGAACGCCAAACTCCTCGGCGCCAGCGACGACGCCATCCGCAAAATCCTGCTGCCGCTCTACGGCGTCGGCCCGTGGACGATCGATATGTTCCTGATCTTCGCCATGGGCCGACCCGATGTTTGGCCCCTGGGCGACCTCGGCGTGCGCGCCGCCGTGAAGGATTTATTCCGCATGAAGGAACTGCCGGACGCCAAACGGATGACCGCAATCGCCCTGCCGTGGCAGCCGTTTCGCACCTTCGCCGCGTGGTACCTTTGGCGCAACCGCGGTTGGGTGCCGCAATCGGCGGAATCGGCGTGAGAGTCGCGTGGTGCGTTCCACTGATATAATCTCTTCACCGCCCGTTTCGCCTTTTTGTGAGTACCGCCATGTATCGCTGGATGATCCTTCCCATTTTGGTTGCGTGTTTGGTTGCGGCGGTCATGGCCGTGCCACCCGTGGAAGATACCGCAGGCAAGGCGCCGTCGCCGGGGGCGGTGGAAGCGGCCCAACGGGCCAGCGTAGCCGGGGGATTGAAGGCGACCGTGTGGGCCGCCGAACCTTTGATGATGAACCCCGTTTCTTTCTGCTTCGATGGCAAAGGCCGGGCGTTCGTCGCGGAAACCAACCGCTTTGGGCACGGCGTGCCCGATACCCGCAGTTTCATGCAATGGCTCGAAGAAGACGTTGCCTGTCGAACCATCGAAGACCGTTTGAAGATGTACGAGAAACACAAGTACGGTGCGAAGGATGGCAACTTCGAAAAATACGACGACCAAATCCGCATGGTCTGGGACAGCACCGGCAGCGGCATCGCCGATAAAAGCACCGTGTATGCCAACGGCTTCAACAAGTTGAAGGACGGCCTCGGCGCCGGCGTGCTGGCCCACAAGGGCAGCGTCTATTTCACCTGCATCCCCGATTTGTACCGCCTCCAAGACACCAAGAACGAAGGGGCCGCCGACAAACGCGAAAGCCTGGCCACCGGCTTCGGCCTGCGGGCGCAGTTCCTCGGCCACGATATGCACGGCCTGCGCATGGGGCCGGACGGCAAGCTCTACTTCAGCATCGGCGACCGCGGCCTCAACGTAAAGACCAAGGAAGGCAAGCACCTCTTCAACCCCGATAGCGGTGCCGTGCTGCGATGCGACATGGATGGCTCGAACATGGAGATCGTCCACACAGGCCTGCGCAACCCGCAGGAACTCGCCTTCGACGATTTTGGCAACCTCTTCACCTACGACAACAACTGCGATTCCGGCGACAAGGCCCGCTGGGTGTACATCGTGCAGGGCGGCGACAGCGGCTGGCGCTGCGGCTACCAGTACGGCGACAAAGGCGGCGTGTACCACACGCCCGCCGTGCCGCAGGGCAACCGCGGGCCGTGGAACACCGAGAAAATCTGGGAGCTGAAGCACGACGGGCAACCGGCGTACATCGTGCCGCCGCTCGCCCACTTCGGCAACGGCCCCGCCGGTTTGACGCATTACCCCGGCATCGGCTTGAACGACAAATACAAGGATCACTTCTTCGCCTGCGATTTCACCAGCAACCCCGGCGGCAGCAAGATCTGGGCGGTGAGCGTGAAGCCGAAGGGGGCAGCGTTCGAACTGAGCAAGCCGGAGGCGTTCGTGCAGAACATGGTGCCGACCGATTGCGAGTTCGGCCCGGACGGCGCGTTCTACTGGAGCGACTGGGTCGGCGGCTGGAGCCCGCCCGGCAAGGGGCGCATCTTCCGCGTCGAAGACCCGGAAGCGATGAAGAACCCGGCCGTGGGCGAAGCGAAGAAGCTCTTCGCGGAAGGTTTTTCCAAGAAGACGGTGGAGGAATTGGTGAAGTTGTTGGAACATCCGCACCAGCAAGTGCGGCTCGAAGCGCAGTGGGAACTGGCTGGGAGGAAGGAAGGGAAGGATGCGTTCGTGAAGTGCTTAGCATCAGCGAACCGTATGGCCAGGATTCACGCGATTTGGGGCTTGGGTCAGTTGAAAGTTTTGAACCCACTTGCACCGTTGTGCTCGGATCCGGACATTGAAATTCGTTGTCAGATTGCACGAGTATCCGCCTGGCATCGCAACGAGCCTGCAGCATGGTTCAATGCCTTCCAACTCATTCACGATGGTGATGCGCGAGTGACGGCCTTGGCATGTGCCGCTTACGGATTGATGGACTATGCGAACATGGGAAGAATCCAACTGAATCCTTTGGCCGTAGGTAAACCCGAACTTGTACTGAATCCGCTGTTCGAGATTCTCAAGGCCAATAACGATAAGGATACCTACCTACGCCAGTCAGCGGTAAATGCGATGGTGTCGATGGCCGGTAACGATGAAGTGATTCTCAAGCTGTGGACGAATTCAAAAGACAAATACGACACCCCCGCCGTGCGAATGGGCGTCGTGCTTGCGCTGCGGAAGCTCGAAAGCAAGAAGCTCAACGAGTTCCTCGCTGACGCCGAACCGCGTATCGTCGCGGAAGCGGCCCGGGCCATCTATGACCAGAACCTGATGGAACCGATGGTCGAATTGGCCAAGCTGGCGGACAAGCCGGGGCTGCCCGATGCCATCGCGTTCCGCGCCGCTGCCGCGAACTTCAAGCTCGGCAAGGCCGAGAATGCGGTGCGGGTGGCGAACGTCGCCGCGCGGACGAGCGAGAACGATTCGCTGCGAGCCGGGGCACTGCGAATGCTCGGCCAGTGGGCCAAGCCGACCCGCTTGGACATCATCACCGGGCTGACGCAAGACTTGGGCGA
>Ga0105046_10016483_pt1 | contig 11340 bp, 12 predicted proteins | sample MAT03_FD_78385 | JGI IMG/M metagenome (GOLD analysis project Ga0105046, IMG submission 78385) | Freshwater microbial communities from Lake Fryxell liftoff mats and glacier meltwater in Antarctica - MAT-03 (megahit assembly) | ecosystem: Environmental > Aquatic > Freshwater > Ice > Liftoff...
ATCGTCGAGAAAGTGGGTGCAACCTTCCTCTCCGATACGCGCGAGCTTGGCGGCCTTGGTGAGTTCGAAGTGGATGCGCTCGCGCGGGATGAAATCGAGGACACCCCAACGCTCCAGCCAGCGTGCGGCCGCGGTGTGTAGATCATGCGGCTCGCCGACGATCGGGTGCCGGGGTTTGTGACTGACGATCGACATGCGCAGACCGGCCTGCGCGGCGGCACTGAGAAAGTCCAACATCCCCGGATAGGGCTCGGCCTCGACGATGCGCGGGCCATAGACGGCGCCCTGCATCTCGGTCCATGCTGGCTCGCGCCCGGCGAGACGGAGGAAATCGCGCACGGCATTCTTCGATATAGGCACCTCGTCCGGGATGAGCGCCTGCTCGCGCGCGACACGATGGAACAGCGCGTCGTAGGAGACGATCGTGTTGTCGAAATCGAGGCCGAGGTGCATGGGGAGTCAGTGCAGAATGCAGAATGCAGAATGTAGAAGGGGCACCTCGCCGTCGTTCCCCCGCTCTGCTTCACAAACTTCATTCTGCATTCTGCATTCGAAATTCTGCATTCATTTCTCCTCAACTGCGCCCATAGACGATCTTCGAGAAGCGCCGGATGAGGATGGTAAGCAGCGAGTGCGCGACAGAGCAGAAGTTGCGCAGCGTGATCGCCTTTGATTCGCCTCCAGCACGCTCGTGGCCGGTCACGGGCACTTCGAGGTGACTCACACCTCGGTCGAGCAAACGAGTGATCAGGTCCGCTTGGAATCCGAAGCCGTGGGCATTCGAGTGCCAGCGCATGACGTAGTAGCGCTTCGTGAGCGGGAGGCCGTTGTAGTAGTGAATCTGGTGGCCGCTGCAGAAATTGACGAGCGCGGTAAAGCCCTGCGAGAGGATCTTCCGCGACAAGCCCCGGCCCTTCACGTCGTCCGGGCGATACGGGATGATGAGTTCGGCCTTGCCGATCTGGCTGAAGATTTTCACGAGCGTCTCCTTCGGCTCGACATTGTCGCCGCAGATCAATCGAAACCACGTGCCGTGTCCAAGGAAGGCGGCCTCGGCGTAGTTGCCACCGAGGCCCTCGTTCTTTTCATTCACGTGCAGGATCAGCGGTACCTCGGGGTGCGCCTTCTGGTAGTCCTGCACGAGTCCGACGGAGCGATCGGACGAGGCGTCATCGACCACCACGATCTCGAAAGAGATGCCCACTTCCCGGCACGCCGCGACGACGGTGTCGAGGGTTCCGATGATGTTTTCCTCTTCGTTGTAGCAGGCGACGAAGAGCGTGAGATCGATGGGGGTGGACATGGGGAATCAATGCAGAATGCAGAATGCAGAATGCAGAATGAAAGAAGAAGCGTCCCAGCCTGGTTCGTCATTCGTCATTAGTCATTCAACATTCCTCATTCAAACTCGCTCCCTTTGCCGAGGATGAACGCTTTCAGGCCAAAGATGACCGCGGCCACGGACACGAGGCGCCGGCGGCCAACGAAGTAGCGGCCATCGCGCTCGACGATGTCGCCGCTTTCCGTCAGCCGGTGGATCCGCGCGTGCATGAGGGCCTCTTCATTGTACTCGCTAGCCATCTGCTCGACACTCACGCCACTCGGGATCGCAGCAATCTCCGAGTAAAGGCGAATGCGGATCGAGGACTGGCCGAGGTTGACGAAATTGAAGAAGCAGTAGGACAGCGCGACATACGTCGGAAGGCCGACGAGCAGGGTCTTTTCCCAAGTCTCGCCCGCGAGTGGCTGAGCCGTGACCAGCCCTGCCTCGAGCAGCGCGAGAGCCAGCAAGCCGGCGGCGAATCCGCCGGCCGCCGAACGCAGGAAATGCGTGCCTCTGCTGAGCCGGACGAGCGTGATCTGCGCGAGCACGTTCACGGCGAGTGCCGCAACGATGCCCAGCAGCGGAGCGTATGGCCACCAGTCAGCCACCTTTGGCGATGGGCCCATAGAGTTTGCGGAAGCCAAGGATGATCTGGAACGGCAGCGATGGCGGGCCGGCGAGGCGATAGCGTCCGCCTTCCTCGCGCACGTGCCCGGAGAGGATCAGCGCCGCGAGCCGCGCCTTCACGAACGGGCGGCGCGCCAGGAAGTGATCGACCTCGGTCGTGGGCAGCCCTTTCACACCCCGCGCATCGAGCAGCCGCATGAGGCTCAGCGTCGGGCTATCACCCTCAATCGCCGAGTAGGTGATGACGTAGCAAAGGCTCGCCGCGAGGTAGAGGAACGCGATGCGCAGCCGGTCCGGCCAGTCGGGCGTCCGATCCAACAGGACGGGAATCGCAAGGCTGAAGACGAGGGCGAAGATGACCAGCAATGCGCTGGTGTGGTGCCGCGGCATTCGCACGCGCCACAGGCTGAGATGCACGACAAGGGCCACCGCGAAGACTGCGGACGTGATCAGGAAGAGGTTCATCGGAAATTAAGGCAGAGTGCAGAATGCAGATTGCAGGACGGAGTTCCACGCCACCTCTCCTCGTTCCCGCTCCACCCATTTCCATTCTGCATTCTGCATTCTACATTCTGCATTAACTCAGAAGTGGATGATCGCGTGGATGACTTCGCCGCTGCGCATCCGGGCGATGGCGTCGTTGATGTCGGGGAGCTTGAGCCGGTGGGAGATGAAGCCCTTCGGATCGAAACGGCCATCCTGCATCATGCGGACGAGGCGCGGGATGTCGCGGTGCGGCTGGCTGCCGCCGCCTTCGGAGCCGGTGAGCACTTTGCCGAAATGCAGCGGGAGCGTGTGGAGCGTGACGCGCTTGTCGTGCGGCATGACGCCGAAAAGCACGCAGCGGCCATCGTTCCGCGTGAGCTGGTAGCAGGTCTCGATGACTTGCGGCGTGCCGGTGCCATCGACGACGACATCGGCGCCCTGCGCTCCGACGATGTCGCGCACGGCAGAGGCGACGTCGGGGTTTTCGCGGGCGTTGATGGTGTGGGTCGCGCCATACTCGCGAGCCTTGGCGAGTTTGTGATCGAAGAGATCGACGCAGACGATCGGGTGCGCACCGGCGAGGTGCGCCCCGAGCACGACCCCGAGACCGATGCCGCCACAACCAAAGAGCACGAGCGATTCACCGACTTTCACGGCGGCGTCGTTGTTCACGACGCCGAAACCGGTGGTGAGCGTGTCGGCGAGAAGTGCAGCCACTTCGAGGTCGAAGTCCGCGGGAATCGGCGTGAGACGATTCTCGGCGACGACCGCGAGGCCATTGAACGTGGTGAGCCAGCCGGCGTTCGCCTGCTGGCCACCCCAGCGATAGATCGGCGGCTTAATGGCGAGGCCTGCTCCGGGGCGCCAGTGGACCACAACACGGTCGCCGACTTTCACGTGTTTCACCTCGGGCCCGATCTCGAGGACGGTCGCACCGCCTTCATGCCCGAGCAGGTGGGGGAGAAAACGGTCTGGCCCTTTCGCTCCGTCGATTTCACCGAGTTGCGAACCGCAGATGCGGCTCGTTTTCATCTGCACGAGCACCTGCCCGAGGCCCGGTGTGGGCACTTCCACTTCGTCGATGACGAGCGGCTGCCTTTGTTCGACGAGAATGGCTGCGGGCGTTTTCAACGAGGAAAAATTGCTGCGCGAGCGCCGGGAGAAACAAGGAGCAGGGGCGCCCTCGCCCCGAGTTTCATCAACGGGGCGAGGGCACCCCTACTCCTTGAGCACGCCTGCATCACTCGAAATAGATGAAGCTGGAGTCGCCAGTGAAGCCGGTCTGCTGAAACCACCACTCCCACTCGGCCGGTGTGCAGAAGGCTTCGCAGGTGAGTTGCCAGTAGAGCAGGTTCACTTTTTCGACTTCGTTCCGATACGATTCGACGCAGAGATATTTGTGCTTTTTGCCGACGCGTTCCATTTCGCGCAAGGCCGCGTCGAGGTCGTAACAGTAGAGGTTGTGCAGCGTATTGATCGAGATCACGAGATCGAACTCGCCGTCGGCGAAGGGGAGCTTCGCGGCGGTGCCTTGCACGAGGCTGTCTTTAATCTCCGGTTTGGCGTGCTCGAGGGCGTAGGTCGAGATGTCGAGGCCTCGCACTTCGAGCCCGGGCACAGCCTGGGTCAGGTCGTAGAGGAGGAAGCCTTTACCGCAGCCGATATCGAGCACCTTGTCGCCAGCCTTGAGGCCGTAATGCGCGGCCATGGCGTCGGCGACTTTGCGCCAGCGTCCATCGTAACGCATCCCGCCGTAGCCGACTTTACGATCGCCGTCCCAGTAGTCGTGGGCCCACTGCCTGGCGAGTTGCGCGGCTTCGGCTTTGGGGAATTCGGTAACGCGCGCGAGGTAGTCACGCGTGGTCGCTTTATGGATAAGTGAGACGAAGTCGGGCACGGGAGGAGTTAGAGCAGAATGGAGAATGCAGAATGCAGAAACAACTGCGGCGGAGGGTCATTCTGCATTCCTCATTCTGAATTCTGCATTTATTTTTGCGGCGATCTTCGCCGCGGTCAGCCCGAAGTGTTCGCGCGCGCCTTCTTGCTCGCAGGTTTTGTGAAGGAACTCATCTGCGGTGCCGAAGCGCAGCAGCCGGGCGCGCGGCGCGGCTTGATCGGCCAGCCACTCGGCCACGCTGCCGCCGAGGCCACCGAGGATGCTGTGCTCCTCCACGGTGGCGACGACGGCGCAGTCGCGGAAGGCCGCGGTCAGCAGTGCGGTGTCGAGCGGCTTGAGCGTGTGGAAGCTCACGACTTTGGCCGAGCAGCCCTGCCCGGCCAGCAACTCAGCAGCCTCCAGGGCGACTGGCATCATATTGCCGATGGAGAGCAGGCAGACATCGGTGCCTTCGCGCACGGTGATGGCTTTGCCGATCTCGAAGTGGGGCTCGGTCTGGTGGATCACCGGCTCGCCCTTTTTCCCGATGCGCATATAGACCGGCCCAGGGTGCTTCAGCGCGGCGCGGAGGCCGGCGCGCACTTCCATCGCATCCGCCGGTGCGACCACGGCAAGGCCGGGCAGGAGGCGGAGCATGCCCATTTCCTCACAGGAGTGGTGGGTGCCGCCGAGCGAGGCGTAGGAAAGTCCGGCGCCCGTGCCGACGAAGACGACGGGCTGATGGTGGTAGCAGAGATCGATGCGGATCTGCTCGATGCAGCGATAGGTGAGGAAATTGGCGATGGTGTAGCAGACCGGGCGCAGCCCGCTCATCGCGAGCCCGGCGGCGACGCCGATCATATTGGCTTCGGCGACGCCGCAGTTGATGAAGCGATCGGGGGCGACCGCTTTGAATTTGTCGAAGAGCCGGTTGCCGATATCGGCGGAGAGCAGCACGACGCGCGGATCTTCGGCGCCGAGCTTGGTGATCTCGCTGGCAAAGGCGTTACGCATGGGGAGTAAATGCAGAATGCAGAATGCAGAATGCAGAAGGTTCGCTGCGGATGCTGTTTCTACATTCAGCATTCTGCCTTCTGCATTTATTCATTCCCCCGGCCTTTCTTGAGGATGGTGACGAAGATGGCGATGAGTTGACCGGTCTCGTCGAGGAGCGGTGCCAGACGTTTGGCGGGAACCACGGCTTCATCGCCGAGCAGTTCGATCCAATACTCGGACTCAGCGGCTTCTTTGAGGCAGTCGCCGAGCTTGGCAAGAAACTCCGCCTTGCTGCGCGCCCGATTCGCTTCGCGATAGTTCGCACCCACGGAAGTCCCGCTTCGAAGGAGTTGTTTGCCGAGCACCTGCGCCACGGTGCTCTTCGGTAGTGCCGAGTAGAGCCGGATGACTCGGCGCGCATCCATCTTGGTCCGCTGCCGCAAGTCTTTGTCTTCATTCTGCATTCTGCATTCTGCATTCTGCATTAACCCCCAACTCCTCGTGTGCCGCGGTTACTTCCTCCGCCGTCGGCACGCGGTAGTGCCAGTTGTTGTCGTCCTCCATGAAGGAGACGCCTTTGCCTTTCACGGTGTGCGCGACGATGGCGAGGGGCTTGCCGCTGCCGTCGTCGCATTGTTCGAGCGCGGCGATCACGGCGGCGATGTCGTGGCCGTCCACTTCGAGCGCGCGCCAGCCGAAGGCGGCCCACTTTTCCCGGAACGGCGTGAGCGACATTGTCTCCTCGCTGCGGGCGGTGGCCTGCCACTTATTGAAGTCGATGATCGCGGTGAGATGGCCGAGCTTTTGCGCCGGGGCGAAGAGCGCACCCTCCCAGACGGTGCCTTCGTTGCACTCGCCGTCGCTCATGGTGACGAAGACGCGGCTCGCGGTCTTTTGCAGCCGCGCACCGAGGGCGAGCCCGATGCCCACCGGCAGGCCGTGACCGAGCGAGCCAGTGGCGAGTTCGACTCCGGGCGCGCAGTTGGGTGCGGGCTGCTCGGCGAGCGGGCTGCCTTCTTCCGCAAAATGGTCGAGCCAGCTCTCGGGAAAAAAGCCGCGCCTCGCGAGCACCGCGTAGAGCACGGAAGCCGCGTGGCCTTTGCTGAGGATGAAACGATCGCGCGCGGGGTCGTGCGGTTTCGTGGCGTCGATGCGCAGGATGCGCCAGTAGCTGGCGACGAGGATTTCCACGCAGGAAAGCGCCGAGGCAAGGTGCGGGGTGCCGGCCTTGTGCGACATGGCGACGAGGCGACCGCGGATTTGCCGGCACACGAGATCGAGATTTTCGTCGGTGGCGCTCATCAGAAGTTCAGCAGCGACATGCCGCTCTTGAGCAGCACTTGTTTCGAGATCGGCTCGCGATTGCCAACGATTTTCACGGCCTGCGCGCCGGCGAGCTGGCCGAGGAAGGTTGCCACGTCCGCGCGGAGCCCGGCGGCCGCCGCGAGTGCGGCCACGGAGAAGAAGGCGTCACCCGCGCCGACGGTATCGACGACGGTGTGATCGAGCGGCAGACAGAGCGCGGGCTTTTCGCCGTCGTGGAGACCGATGGTCTCGACGCCGCCGCGGGTGAGCCATGCGTACTTCGCGCCGAGGCTCTCGCGGAGCAGCTCGAGCTCGTGGAGAAACTCGATGGGTCGGCGGGCGCAGGAGAGCAGCAGCTCCTGTTCATCGAGGGTAAAGGCGTCGGCGCGCTGATACTGCCGCGAGATGATGTTGAAGCCGTGGTTGTTGCTGTTGGTCTGGCAGTTCAGGCAGAAGAAAGGCGCCTGCTCCTGGACGAGCGCGCGGTGCTCCCGCTGCATCAGCCCGTGGCCGAAATCGGCGACGACCACGAGATCGAAATCCGCGATGCAGTCCGCGATCCGGGTGAGCAGCGCGCGCTGCGTGGCACCCGGGGGCACGGTGTCGTCGATGTAATTCACGGCAAAGAGCTTGAGCATTTCCTTCCCGGAAACCAGGGGCTCAACGTAGCGCTGCTTTACGACCGTCGTAAATTTTTCGTCGCGCAGCATCCAGTCGTCGTCTTTGGCGATCTCCGACTGCAACGCGGCGGCGACCCAGGGCTCGGTGCCGACGAGGCTGATGAATTTCACATGGGGCGTGAACTGCTTGATGTGCCGGTAGATCGCGAGCGCACCGCCGGCGTGCGTCTCCTCACTCAGGAAGCGGCCGGAGAGAATGCGGTTCTTCGAAGTGAGCCCCTGCATTTTCACCGTGCTGTAGCGGTCGAAAATCACGTCGCCGATGAGCAGCACCTTTAACTTCCCGAAGCCATCGACCTGCTTCCGCAATTCGTTTGGCGGACAGCCGCGAGCGAGCTCCTTGCAGAAGGTCTTCACCCCAGGCGTGAGGTTGTCGAAGAAGTTATTGATGAGCTTCGACGAGCTGAAGACGACCGCGCCGAGGTAGCGAATCTCGCCTCCGTGACGCTTCACCGCGGCAATGTCGTCGTGGATGTTGCCGGTGACATCGGTGCTGGTCTCGGCGTATTCGCGCCCTTTGCAGTAAATGTCGGGCTTCACCGTGTCGATCGCCTCGACCGCGGCGGCGTGCGGCACGAGCACCACGTAATCGACACAACTCAGCGCAGCCAGACTGCGGGCGCGGAGTTGGTCGTTGAAGAAGGGGCGGCCCGGACCTTTGTTGACGAACTTCTCGGAGGTGACCGTGACCACGAGCAGGTCGCCCAATTCCCGGGCCTCCTCCAAGTGGTGGACGTGTCCCGGATGGACGAGATCGAAGGTGCCGTGGCACTGGACGATCTTCTTGCCCCGCTTGCGCAGCCGCCCAAGAAGCGCGGACGCCTTTTCAAACGGAAGGATTTTGGTTCGAGCCATTAGCGCGACAGGAAACCGTAGCAACCCGCATTTCGTCCGGTCTCCATGAACTTCATGTTGTAGTGCGCGGGCGCGTCGATGTCGGGAAATTGACCGGCGTCGATCGCCTTGCGCAAGTTCGCGACCTCGGCGCGGATCGAACTTACCGGCTTGTAACCGAGCGCCTGCACGATCTTTTCCGAGGAGATGTGGTAGTCGCGGTGATCGGTGGTGCTGGTCACGTCGATGCGCACGTCGAGGTCGGCGAGTTCGCTCTGCACGATCCGCGCGATCTCGATGACCTTGTGATTTTCGAAGCCGAAATTGAAGGTGCGGCCATTGATCTTTGCGGCGTCGATGGTCGCGAGGAGACCGTAGAGGTTGATCATGTCGGACATCCCGACATTCGGCCGGCGCTGCTCGCCGCCATGCACGGTGATGACGCGCTTCACGATGGCGTCGGCGGTCAGTTTGTTCACCGTGAGATCGAAGCGCTGCCGCGGGGAGACGCCACAGACGGTGGCGGGCCGGATGTTCACCGTGCAGAAGTCGCGCGAAGAAGCGGCGGCGATGAGCCACTCGGAAAGCATCTTGTACTTTGAGTAAAAGGTGAGCGGCTCGGGCTCGAGCTTCTCATCGATCTGCGCCTCGGTGCGGGCACCAAAGACGCTGCTCGAACTTGCATGGATGAAGCGCTTCACTCCGGCCTCGCGGGCGAGCGCGAGGATCATGCCGATGGCGTCGAAATTCACCTGGCGGGTGAGCACCTCGTCGATCTCGCCCGTGGGATCGTTCGAGATCGCGGCGAGGTGGACGATGGTGTCGATGCCCTGCACTGCGGTGCGCACGGTGGCTTCGTCGCGGATATCGCCCTGCACGGGGTCGAAGCGCTCACTCCACTGGCTGTAGCCTAGCGCGGATTTCAGAGCGGCAAGGCCGGAGTCAGTGTAGAGCAAAGCATCAAGCACGCGGACACGATGGCCGAGTCCGAGGAGATGTGGCGTGAGCCGGCTGCCGACGTAGCCAAAGCCGCCGGTGACGAGGATGTGTTTGGGGTCCATGAGGGGGTGCGAAAGGCGAACTGGTAAAGGTCAGGCGGGGATGCTCGGAGAGTGACCAAGGACAAAGGACCAATGTCCAAGCAATGACCAACGGCCCAATCGCCGTTGAGCAATGCGCCCGCGCGCGGGTGCCGCGTTGGCGCTTGGGAGTTCCTTGGGCATTAGGCCTTGGTCCTTGGTCATTGCTTATGCACGTAATCTTGCGCCTGCCGCTTGAGATCATCGAGGTTCCCCCGCACCCACTCAATGGTCTCCCGCAGTCCGATCTCGAGGTCGATGCAGTCGGCCCAGCCGAGGGTCTCGCGGGCCTTGGTGCTGTCCAGGAGGTAGGCGCTGTCCTTGCCGGGGCGGTCGTCGGTGATGTCGGCGACTTCGGAGAAGTCCGCGCCCATCATCGTGCAGATCTTCTCCACGAGCGCGCGGATCGAGATCATCTGCGTGGTGGAAAAGTGATACGCCTCGCCATTCGCTCCCTGCTGCGCAACGCGGAGCGTGCCCTCGGCCACATCGCCGATATGGATGAATGAGCGCACCGAGTGTCCACCGCCGTGCAACGGCAGACGCTTGCCGAGCAGCACGCAGAGGATCGTGCGCGGGATGATGCGGTAGAGCTGCTGGCCCGGCCCATAGACATTCGCCGCGCGGGTGAAGACGACGGGGAATCGGTAGTTCCGCAGGAAGGTGCGCAGATGCAGCTCGCAGCCCGCGCGCGACGCCGCGTAGGGCGTGCTGGGATTGAAGGGCGCATCCTCTTTCACCAGCCCACTGCAACTCCCGTACACCTCGGGCGTGGAGATGTGGACGTAGCGTTTCAGGAAGTCGAATCGCCGGAGCCGATCGTGCAGCTTCACGTTCCCGACCACATTCGTCTGATACCAATGCTCCGGGGTCAGCCAGCTCTCGGCGACCATTCCCTGCGCGGAAAAATTCACCACATACTCGGGCCGGAAGTCGCCGACGAGCTGCGCGATCTTGTCCGTGTCATGATTGAGATCGTGCTGCGCAAAGCGGAAACGCGATGCGTCGAAGCCCGGCCAGCGATACGCCAGGAAAACCGGCGCGAGCTCCGCCGAGCGACTGATCCCGACCACTTGCAAGCCTTGCGCCAGCGCGTGCCGGACAAAGTGGCTGCCGGAGAAAGAATTGCTCCCGATGACGACGATTTTCTCCGCCATCACGCCTCTCCCTTTCTGCGCGCCTCGGCCAGCGCCTGAAGCAGCATGTGGCAAATGTTCATCTGGATGTCTTCCGCGATCTGCATGTCATCGATCGGGCTGTGAACCGGCACGTCCGCCAGCGCCTTCGCCTTACCTCCGGTGAAAGCGACGATCGCGTAGCTCTTCATCCCGAGTTCCCGCGCGGTCTCGAGCGCCCGCAGGATGTTCGGCGAATTGCCGCTGCCCGAGAGAACGATGAGCAGGTCGCCCTTTTCTCCCTGGCTCTCGAGCTGCCGCGAGAAAATGCGGTCATAGCCGAGGTCGTTGCCCACGCAGGTGAGCGTCGAGGGATTGGCCGGCAGCGCATGCATCTTCATCCCGCGGCCACCGGCTTTGGCGACCGGGTAGAGAAAATCATTCGCCCAGTGGATCGCATTGGCCGCGCTGCCCCCATTGCCACAAATGAAGATCTGCCGTCCCTCGCTCCAAACCGTGGCGAGATCCTCCGCGAGGAGAGCCACGGGCGCCCAATCCTGAGTACTGAGACACTCCGCAAGGCGGACCGCATAAGCCGCAAAGAAGGAGTCGGGGAAACGCGTGTTCAAGGGGGGCGAAAACTAGGGAAAATGTTTATAATGTCCAGCCGCCAAAGCGTTCCCTGCCTCATTTGGGTACTAAGTGGATACCCGCGGCGGGCGATAGGAAATGGAGCCCCCCCCGCGGGGAGCAGGGCGGATGCCCGGGGGGTCACGCCGCCAACCGGAGATTCGGGTCGATGTCGGTCGTCAGGGGGCTGGTTTCGCCGCGGGCGAGCTTCAGGGCGGCGACGTAGCCGATCATCGCGGCGTTGTCGGTGCAAAGCGTGGGACTGGCGAGCAACAGGCGCAGGCCATGCCGGGTGCAGGCCTGCTGCATTTTTTCGCGGAGCCGGGAGTTGCAACTCACGCCGCCGCTCACGGCGACGATCTTCCGGCGCGTGGTATTTGCGGCGCGG
>Ga0105046_10016484_pt1 | contig 11340 bp, 8 predicted proteins | sample MAT03_FD_78385 | JGI IMG/M metagenome (GOLD analysis project Ga0105046, IMG submission 78385) | Freshwater microbial communities from Lake Fryxell liftoff mats and glacier meltwater in Antarctica - MAT-03 (megahit assembly) | ecosystem: Environmental > Aquatic > Freshwater > Ice > Liftoff...
CAGTCGACGCGACGAGAATCGTCGCGACGACGGGAATAAGGCTGAGAAGAAGTCGGGAGTGCGCGAACAGAGAGAGCATCAGCTGGGCAGAGCGTTTGGCGGAGATTTCCCGGACCGGACCGAAGGCGTGCCCGTCCGTCATACGTAAGGACGAACCGTCACAACACCGGTAACACGTCACTCTTCAAGCATCGGCATAGCAGTGCGTTTCCGCAACCCCCCCCGGATGCACCACCGCCCCGAACCGGGCTTGGCTAACAGTCTGGGCGTAGCGCCAGATCGCTCCCGACTGGTAGTCATGCCGGCGCGGCACCCACGCCGCCCGCCGTTGCGCCAGGTCGTCGTCGCTGAGGCGAACCGACATGGTACCGGCATCGGCGTCGATGTCGATCACGTCGCCATCGCGGAGCAATCCGATGGGGCCACCCACCGCCGCCTCGGGGCCGACATGACCGATGCACAACCCCCGCGTCGCACCGCTGAAGCGGCCGTCGGTGATGAGCGCCACCTGATCGCCCATCCCCTGTCCGTAAATGGCCGACGTGGTGGAAAGCATTTCGCGCATCCCGGGTCCGCCGCGAGGGCCCTCGTAGCGAATCACCAACACGTCGCCCGGCGCATAGCGATTCTCCATCACGGCCGCGAAGGCCGCTTCCTCGGAGTCGAAGCAGCGCGCGGGTCCGCTGAAGTGGCGCGTGTGCAACCCCGCGACCTTCACCACCGCGCCATCGGGCGCGAGGTTGCCGCGCATCCCCACCAGGCCACCGGTTGGCGAGAGCGCGCGTGATACCGGCATCACCACATCCTGGTTGGGCGGGATCACCACGTCCGCCAAATCCTCGGCGATCGTCTTGCCGGTGACGGTAATGCAGTCGCCGTGCAGGAACCCGCCGTCGAGCAGCGACTTGAGCACGACGGACGCACCGCCGATATCGTGCACGTCCTTCGCCAGATAGCGTCCCCCGGGCTTGAGATCCGCAATCAACGGCGTGCGCGCAAACACCTCGGCTACGTCAAAGAGATCGAACGCGATCCCGGCTTCATGCGCCATGGCCGGCAAGTGCAACGTGGCGTTGGTCGACCCGCCGGTTGCCGCGACAACCGCCGCCGCATTCTCGAGCGCCTTTCGCGTGACGATGTCGCGCGGCCGCGGCCCATGTTGTATCAGTCGCATCACCGCTGCACCGGAGCGTTCGGCGTAGCTGTCACGCGACTCCCACGCGGCCGGCGGACTTGCCGAGCCGGGGAGTGCGAGCCCGATCGCCTCGCTCACGTACGCCATGCTGTTGGCCGTATACTGCCCGCCGCACGAACCCGCGCCGGGGCACGCTACTTTCTCGAGTGCCGTCAACTCGTCCAGCGACATCTTCCCCGCCGCATACGAGCCGACGCCTTCAAAGACGTCGAGTACGGTCACGTCCCTGTTGTTGTAGCGACCAGGGAGAATGGAGCCGCCATAGAGAAACACCGACGGGACGTTGAGGCGCAGCATGGCCATCATGAGACCGGGCAGGGTCTTGTCACACCCCGCGATGCCCACCAATCCATCGTAGCAGTGGCCGCGCACCGTCAGTTCAACGGAGTCCGCAATCGTTTCGCGACTGACCAGCGACGCCTTCATGCCCGCGTGCCCCATCGCAATGCCATCGGTCACGGTGATGGTGGTGAACTCACGCGGTGTACCGCCGGCGCTCTTCACGCCGATCTTGGCGGCCTCGGCCTGTCGCTTCAGCGCGATGTTGCAGGGCGCGGCTTCGTTCCAGCTCGAGACGACGCCGATGATCGGCTGCTGGATCTCCTCCGCCGAGAGCCCCATGGCGTAATAGAACGCGCGGTGCGGTGCACGTTCCGGGCCCACGGTGGCGTGACGGCTGGGTAGCTTCGACTTATCCATGCGAGTGATCCATCGAGTGATCCGTTGAATGATCCGTTGAACGATCTGAGCGTGCGTCAGGAATATGCGCGGCCTCGCGACGAAATTCGAGCGCCGGATCGTTTACGCGGCCATGGCGCAGGGCGAACAGGTCTTTCACGTAATTCTGGTAGAGGCGCCATGGCGCCCGGTTTCCCTGTTTGGGCAAGCGCGCTGCCGCGCGCTGCACATACCCCGAGGTGAAGTCGAACACCGGCAATTCTTTCAGCGAGGGATCGCGACGCGGCGTGACCTGCGCATAATCGTGCGCACGCATGTGGTTGAGCACCCGGCACACGTGCTGCGCGATGAGGTCGCACTTGAGCGTCCACGACGCATTGGTGTATCCCACCGCGGCAGCCATGTTGGGAACGTCGCTCACCATCATCCCTTTGTAGATCATCGTGCGTCCCAGATCGACGTCGACGCCGTCGACGGTGAGCGTGACACCGGAGAGCAACGCCATGCGGAGTCCAGTCGCCGCGACCACGATATCGGCATCGAGCCGCGCACCGGATGTCAGCACGACGCCTGTTTCGTCGAAGTGGTCGATCCGGTCGGTCACGATCGACGCGCGTCCGTCGCGCAGCACGGTGAACAGATCGCCGTCGGGCACCATACAGAGGCGCTCGTCCCACGGTTCGTAGCGTGGCGTGAAGTGCTGGTCGAAAGGGAAGTTCGCGCCGAGCTGCGCTTCCGCCTCCACACGAAGTGCTTTCTTGAACATCGCCGGACGCGTCCGGGCGATGTGGTAGTAGAACATGCTGCGGGCCACATTCTTCCAGCGCGTCAGTGCGTAGGCCAGCGGCGCGGGCAAGGCACGACGCAACGCATTGGCGATCGTATCCACCGACGGCAGGGTGGCGATGTACGTCGGAGAGCGCTGCAGCATGGTCACGTGCGCGGCCGGGTGCGCGCCGGTTACCATGGCGGGTACGATCGTTACGGCCGTGGCGCCGCTGCCGATCACGATCACACGCGCATCGTGATAGTCGAGATTTTCAGGCCAGTGCTGTGGATGCAGCAGGCGTCCTTTGAACGATGCCATGCCGACCCACTCAGGCGTGTACCCCTGCGCGTAGTCGTAGTAGCCGGCACAGCTATACAGGAAGCCGCAGGAGATTCGCTTCGCCGTACGCTGAGCGCCGACCTCGAGGTCGATCGTCCAGCGTGCCGTTGCCGACGACCACGCCGCGCGCACCAGTCGATGTTCGTAGCGGACATGGCGATCGATGCCGAACTCACGCGCCGTGTCTTCGATGTACTCCTTGATCGATTGGCCGTCGGCAATCGCCTTGGCGTTCCGCCACGGCCGGAAGCGATAGCCCAGCGTGTACATGTCGGAGTCGGATCGGATGCCGGGATAACGGAACAGATCCCAGGTGCCGCCCATACGTTCGCGTGCTTCGACAATCGCATACGTGCGGTCTGCGCACTCCGTTTGCAGGTGCCAGGCCGCACTGATGCCGGAGAGCCCAGCGCCGATGATGAGGACGTCGAGGTGTGCCGAATGCGTTTCAGAGCAGGCAGCGCCCGAATGCGTCATCGCATCAACTGCCGCATGAAGTACGTGTACTCCAAACGCTCTCCCTTGATCACTTCGTAAAAGAGATACGGCACACCATCATGTTCCAACCAGAGGTTGCCAACGGTTGGATCGTAGCGCGGCCGCTGTTGAGATTCTTCGCCAAGATCGGCTGCCAGTTTCCGCAGTTGCCGTAGGTCGCGCGGTCTCGCGGCCCGCGCTGTGGATCACGCGCAGTTACTCCTCCATCACGCGGGCACCCCGCTCACACTCCCGAGAGGTGGGCGGGAGGCGCACCAGCTGGCGTTCAGGGCAGATCGCCCGGAACGATCTGGTCGAACGGATCGCGGCCCTTGGGCGGTCGCTGACGCGAGGCGTGCTTCTCGAGCACGCGGGCCAACTTGTCGCGCGCACCGATCAGTGCGCCGTTGACCGTGTCGGCGGTATTGGTGACCGCCACCGGCTCATGGCCGGCCAATCGCGCCTCGAGCATGCAGCGCTTGTCTTTGGCTCCGCCTCGCTCGCCATTGAGATCCTGAAAGTGAACTTCGATGCGCGTAATTTGGCCTGCGAACCGCGCGAGCGACCGCTCGAGCTGAGCGGAGACGCTGGCGGCGAGCTTCTCGTCGCCAGCGATGTGATTGTCGGTATTCAATTGAATGATCATCGTCGCCTGGACAGAAGGGTGAATGCACCAGCCAGCTCCGCTGTCATACACCTGCGCCGCACCTTCGGTCCAGACCTACAACATATTCCCACCATGATGTCGACCTGAAATAGTACGAACGCCATGCGACGGCGGGCATCGCGGACGGCCTCCTCGTCGTCGACGAGCTGAAGCGACTCAACGAGTGCGAGCCGGGCTGAGCCGCGTTCGTCGGTCTTGTGGCGGTGTTGATGACTTCGTGCGCGTGCCGCTTTTGCATCATGCAAAGACATACGGTCGTGAGCAAGTCGGGGTCAGGCTATTCCCGCGGGGAGCCTCACGCGAAAGCACGATCCTCGAGGGCCACTTTCGTGCAACGCGACCGTCCCGCCATGCGCCTCCACGATCGATCGCGCGATGGCGAGCCCAAGGCCGGCCCCGGACGAGTACGTCGGCGTTGCGTGAGACACAGTGCGCGCCGTATCAACGCGAAAGAAGCGATCGAACAACTTTGACTGCGCCTCCCGCGGGATCCCATCTCCCTCATCCCGCACGTCCACCACGTGCCACTCACCTTCGATACACAGTGAGACCTGCACACGGCCACCCGGTGGCGAGTACTTGACGGCGTTGTCGAGCAGGTTGAGGAACACGCGATCCAGCAAGTTCGCATCGCCGTAGCACGTCGTCGCCGCATCCGTCGCCGCCGCTGAGTCGAAGGTGAGCACGACAGCACGCTGTGCGGCCACCGGCCCGAGTGCGCGCACACTGTCCGCCAGCACTTCGTCGAGGTACAGGACGCGCGCCTCGACGATGCGCTGACCGCCGTCGGCCCGCGCGAGCAGGAACAGATCCTCCACGATCCGTGACAGTCGTTCGGTGGCGCTGGACATAACCGCGAGCGTATGCCGATACTCGCCCTCGGAGCGCGATGGCTGCGACAGGGTCACCTCCGCCTCGGCCCGCAGGATCGCCACCGGCGTGCGCAATTCGTGAGAGGCATCGGCGACGAACCCGCGCTGCTGCGCGACGCCGCGGTCCAGCCGAGTCAACAGCTCGTTCATCACCCCCGCCATCGCACCGAGCTCGTCATGCGGGTTCTCCACCGGCAGGCGCTCGTGGAGCGACGTCATGCCGATGCGCTGCGCCTGCTGACTCATCGTGGTCACCGGCAGCAATGCGCGACGCGCGAGCCCATAGCCCACGCCGACGGCGAGGAGCAAAATAAACGGGATCACGAACACGTACGCGCGCCGCACCTCACGCAGTGTCTCGTGGATGCCCCGCCGCTCACGAAGGGCGGCCACGGCGAAGGTCTCGCCCCGCAGCCAGACGAGGTCGAGCGCTACACGTGCATCTTCGCCCGCCGCTGACGCCGTGCTCGCGCCCGCTGTGATAGTGAACACCCGCGGTGTCCGCATGTCTGGCGGCGCGCTGGTTGAACGCGCCGCCGCGCGAAGCTCACGCAACTCGGCGTTCACGATGGAGTCGAACACCGATCGAGCGTGATCAGCGTGGGCTGCGCCGCTCGGTTCGAGGCGCAAGTCGGCCGGCGTGGCCTGCACCCGACCTGCGGGATCGCTGAGCACGGCGAATCGCGTGCCCTCGAAGCGTACTTCCCCCAACGCGCGATCGATGGCTTCTGCGGTCGAGGGCATCTCGCCCAGCTCGACCTGCAGCTCGACGAGGAAGGCGCGCCGCGCATCGATCAGGAACTGGTCGTTGCGTTGCTCCAACTCCACGGTGAGCACGGCCAGTGACGCGACCACGAACACGAACAGCCCACCGGCCAGGGCGAGCGCGTACCATGCCGTCAGTCGACCGCGAATCGATCGCGGCAGCGGTACGCGGCTCATCCGGCGTCGGTGCCTGGCGTTTCTTCGCTGAGGAGGATGCCGACGCCCCGTCGAATGTGCAGGAGCACGGATCGCCCGTTGCCTTCGAGTTTGCGACGAATCCGGCTCACGTACACGTCGATCACGTTCGCGCCGGGATCGTGGTTACCATCCCAGACGTGTTCCACGAGTTCGGTGCGGGGTACCACGCGGCCTGTCTGTCGCGCGAGATACGCGAGAAAGGTGAACTCACGCGCCGTCAACGGCAGCAGCTCGCCGCCACGCCGAGCCTCCATGCGTTTCAGGTCTATCTCGAGGTCGGCCACGGTGAGTATCGGCGGCAGTACGCCCACCGGTCTGCGCAGTAGCGCACGCAGCCGCGCGCTCAGCTCACCGAACGCGAACGGCTTGGTGAGGTAGTCGTCGGCACCAGCATCGAGACCGCCGATGCGATCCTCCACCGCGTCGCGCGAGGTGAGGAGCAGAATCGGCACCGTGAGGCCGCGCGCGCGCAGGTCGCGGCACAGGGTCAGTCCGTCTTTCCCCGGTAGCAGGACGTCGAGCACCAGCACGTCGTAGTCGTGCACGACGGCCAGCGTGAACGCCTCGGCGCCGTCGCCGGTGGCATCGACCGCGTAAGCCAGATCCTGCAACCCACGCACGAGCACATCACGTAGTTGAGGATCGTCTTCGGCGACCAAGAGGCGCATCGAACCTGGGATGAAGTAGCGAGCGAAAGACGTCAGACCGGAGCGACCGATCGCGCTGCACTGCATGGGAGTTTAGCGCAGCCCGTGCGGTTCCGTGTGGCGATCAGAACGCCTGCCCGATGCCCAGGTACATGAGCCGGTCTTCGCGCGAGCGCCCCACATCGAAGGAGATGATGGTGCTCTGGTTCCACGCCAGTCGCGCGCCGATACCCTGGGACCAGCGTAAGCGACTGAAGTCGAGGTCCTGCCAACGGTCACGTACGGTGCCCACGTCCACGAACGGCGCTACGCCGAGGGCGAACCGCTGACCCTTGATTTTTCGCTCTCCGAGTCGGGTGCGTAGCTCAGCGTTCGCAAACCACAGCGATCGTGACAGAAAGCGGTTGGCGCGGTATCCGCGAAGCGATCGCGCTCCACCCAATGCGTTCACGCTGCCATCTGGGCTCCATTGGTCCTGGAACTCGAAGAACGGGGCATTACCGCCGAAGATATTGCCGACACCCACGCGGCCGGCGAGTACGGTGCGCGGCCCGATGGGCAGCCGCCGGAACGCCTTCGCCTGAATGAAGAGCTTGTCGAAGGTGAACTCCGAGCCGATGGCGGGGGCCGACAGTTCGTTCCCCACTTCGAAGTAGATGCCCTTGGTGGGGTCAGGCTCGAAGTCACGCGTGTCGTACAGCAGCGCCTGCTGCAGAATGGACACACGGCCGCCGGCCAGTCCTGACACCAAGCCCTGCTGTGCGTCACGCTCCAGCAACGAGATCCCGTTCGGCGCCTTCGTGCCCGCGCCGCTACCAGGGACCCGCGCGTCGGCCAACCGCGTGGCGAACGTGCGGTAGCGCAAGCGCTGGATCTCGTACCCACCGAGCACTCGCCAGCGTCCGCCACCCAAGGCGTAGTCGGCTTTGATGTTCAACATCAACTCCTGTTCGCCGAAGCGATTGGAGAGTGCATCGGTGACCCTCGCGGCCTCGGTTGGACCTCCGGGACGCAGCGTTTTGCGTGCCACATCAAAAGCCTTGTATGTGTCGAACGTGGCGCCGCCGGAGGGCAGCGTGAGCGGCCCCAGGGTGGCTTCAGTGCTCCCGAAGTAGAGGTTTGCCGGATTGTCGCCGACCTTGAGATCGATCTTGAGACGCCATGGTCGCCCGAAGGCGTAGGGCACGTCGATGCGCGCGGCGAACTCGCGGGCCTCCGCCGTCGTGGCGAATGCGGCGACCGATACGCGTGCCCGATAGGGCGTATAGGCAAACAGTGGATCGGAGCGGTCTCCGTTGAAGAAGACCGCGCCGCGCACACCCACGCCTTGGCCAGCGACCGGGTCAGAGCTCAGATCGGGAAGACCCGTGAAGAACGTCCCTTCCTTCTTTTTCACCACATCCTGTGCTGAAAGCCGGCGCGCGCGCGCGAACGGCGGAACGATCGTGTCGGCTTGCGTGGTCTGTTGCGCCGCGGCGTCACCGCTCACGGTGAACACGGCCATGACGAGGGCAACGAGTGGAGCAAGAGTAGGCATCGGTTCCGGAAATCGAGGGACTCGCTCCATGGCCGCGCGCCGGGGAGCACCATCAAAAGCCTAGCCTGGATATCCTGACCGGAACCTGACTTCGTCATCGACCTCCACCCGTGACCACCCATCCGCCAAGCAGCGGTACACGGCGCCTTCCTCGTGGTCGATGCGATGCAGGAGCATCCACGCATGCGCGACGAGGTCGCGCACCGTAGCGTGCGTGACGATGATGGCGTCGCGGCACCCAATGTTCGAGCAGCAGCCGGAGCGCCCAGCGATCGAGGTGCTGTCGCTCTCGGAGTGACTATACCAGCCATGCCGTCTGCAGTCCGGCACGCCTGACGCCTTTCCGGCCCCGACGGTAGCTTGGGTTATGGTGCGCCGGTGCACCCGCCCATTCCCGCCCGCAGTGGAGTGTTCTTCGTGTACTCCCGTCGTTCCAAAGTCGCGCCGCAGTACGATGTGATCGTCGTTGGCTCCGGTGCCGGTGGTGGCATGGCCGCCTATCAACTGTCGGTGCAGGGGCTCAAGGTGCTGCTGCTCGAAGCGGGGCGTGACTACGACCCGGTTACGGAAACGCCCATGTTCCAGACGCCGAAAGACGCGCCGCTGCGGGGCGGTGGTAATGCGGACAAGCCGTTCGGCTTCTACGATGCCACCGTGGATGGCGGCTGGCGCGTGCCGGGTGAGCCGTTCACCACGGCGCCGGGCAGCCAGTTCAGCTGGTGGCGTTCGCGTATGCTGGGTGGACGCACGAATCACTGGGGACGCATTTCGCTGCGCATGGGGCCGTACGACTTCAAGCCGAAGTCGCGCGACGGACTCGGTGCTGACTGGCCGATGACGTATGACACCATGGCCCCGTATTACGACAAGACGGAACTGCTGATCGGCGTGTACGGTGGAGAGGACGATCTCGAGAACACGCCGCGCTCGTCGCCGGGCGTGTTGCAGCCGCCGCCGGCCGCGCGCTCGTACGAGCTGCTCGCCAAGCAAGCGTGCGATCCGCTCGAGATTCCGGTGATTCCGGCGCACCGCGCCGTGCTCACCCAGCGTCAGGATTCAGCGCGGTTGCCGGCCAGGCTGCATCCCGGCAATGCGCTCGCGCAGCGCGTGCTCCGGCAAAGTATGAACGAGCGCATGGCCTGTTTCTACGCTACCGACTGTGGTCGCGGCTGCTCCATCAAAGCGAATTTCCAGAGCACCACGGTGCTGCTGCCACCCGCCATGGCCACCGGGAACGTCACGTTGATCACCGACGCCATGGTGCGTGAAGTGTCGATCGACGCCCAGGGCAAGGCGAGTGGCGTGCATTACATCGACAAGCTCACGCGCGTCGATCATCACGTGACAGCCAAGGTCGTGGTGCTCGCGGCGAGTGCGTGCGAAACGTCGCGCATCATGCTCAACTCCAGGAGCACGCTGTTCCCCAACGGCATCGCCAACAGCAGCGGCGTGGTCGGCAAGTATCTGATGGATACCGTGGGCGCCGGACTCTCCGCGCAGATCCCGCGACTCGAAGGATTGCCGCCGGTGAATGAAGACGGCACCGCCGGCATTCACATGTATATGCCGTGGTGGATGTACGGTGAACAGAAGGCTGGCAAGATGCCGTTCGCGCGCGGCTATCACATCGAATTCGGTGGCGGTCGCGGCATGCCCGGCCCCGGCATCTTCGGCGGGCTCGAGAGCTTCACGCAGGGCGCGTACGGCCGGAAGTTCAAGGAAGAAGCGCGTCGCTACTACGGCTCGTTCATGTACTTCGACGGCCGCGGCGAGATGATTCCGAACGAAGACTCGTACTGCGAAATCGACCCCGTTGCGGTGGACCAGTGGGGCATTCCCGTGCTGCGCTTTCACTGGAAGTGGTCGGAGCACGAAACGCAGCAGGCCGCACACATGCACAAGACGTTCGCCGAGATCATCGACAAGATGGGCGGCACGGTGCAGGGTACCGTACAGACTGATGGGAGTAAGGCCATCGCGACCGGAGGCTCGATCATCCACGAAGTAGGCACGGTGCGTATGGGCAGCGATCCGAAAACGTCGGTGCTCAACGAGTTCGGTCAAACGTGGGACGTGAAGAATCTCTTCGTGACCGATGGCGCGACGTTCGTGTCGAACGCCGACAAGAATCCCACGTTGTCCATTCTCGCGCTCGCGTGGCGCAGCTGCGATCACCTTGTGGCCGAACTGAAGCGGGGGAATCTCTGATGCGCGACGACGTGAACGATCACGTGCAGGACGAATCGAAGTCGGCGAGGCATGGCATCGCGCGACGTGCTGCGCTGAAGGCGATGGCGGCTGCGGCGTTGGTGCCGATGCTGCCCGAGTCGGCGGCGGCTGCGCCGGGTGCTCCGGTTGCGCGCGAACCGCTTCCGTTGTTCGAGGCGCCACAAGCCAAGCGCAAAGGCCCACGCGGCACACCGAGTGATCCCGTGCTGCAGGTGGCAAAGGCCGACTGGCCGAACAAGTTGCAGTTGCGCGAGCTGACCACGTTGGCCGCGCTGTGCGATATGATCATCCCCGCCGATGCCAAGAGCGTTGCGGCATCAACGGTTGGTGCGCCGGCGTACATCAACGAGTGGGCCAGCCGGCCCGGCGGCGACGCGTCACTGGTGCGCGTGCGCGGCGGACTGGTGTGGTTGGATCGCGAGTCGAACACGCGTTTCGGCACGCGATTCCATCTCGCCACGAACGCGCAGCGCACCGCGATCTGTGACGACATCTGCTACCTGCCGAAGGCCAAGCCGGAGCATCAGTTCGCGGCGCAGTTCTTCGATACCATTCGCGATCAGACGGCGACGGCGTTCTACACCACGCCGCAGGGGTGGAAAGATCTGGGCTACATCGGCAACGTGGCGATGCCGAAGTTCGACGGGCCGAATGCGGAGATTCGCCGGAAGATCGGGTTGGAGTAGGCGGTGGCGGTGACGCACGGCAAACGGCTACAGCAACCAAAAACAGCAACCGCAACCGCAAACAGCAACTGCCGGAACACGGAGACCACGGATTGCACGGAAAAACACGGATAAGATGAACAGCGCGGCGCTTTCTATCTTAATCCGTGTTGTTTCCGTCGATCTGTTTCATCCGTGTTCTGGCGGTTGCTGTTTCTGTGTAGCGCCGATGAACTTGCCGCGTTGAGCCGATAAGCACCAGCGGTCCTCCCCTGCCACCACCCACCACGGAGCGCCAATGA
>Ga0105046_10016485_pt1 | contig 11340 bp, 11 predicted proteins | sample MAT03_FD_78385 | JGI IMG/M metagenome (GOLD analysis project Ga0105046, IMG submission 78385) | Freshwater microbial communities from Lake Fryxell liftoff mats and glacier meltwater in Antarctica - MAT-03 (megahit assembly) | ecosystem: Environmental > Aquatic > Freshwater > Ice > Liftoff...
CTTCGATGTACAAGTTGCCCGATACACCGCATCACTCGAGGCCAAGGCGACTGGCCAGGTCTTACCTCGTACGACTCTTTCATTCGCTACCTCTCTCCGGCTTACGCCGACGCTCCCTGACCCCTTTTCCTACCTGACACCTTTTCCTACTGGGGCAAAGACTCCCTCAACCGCTACGGCCTCGTCATAGTCGAAGGTATGAACGACCTCCTCCGCATGGAATGCCTGCAAGTCGCCGCCATCGGCCTCGGCAGCAACAAAGTCACCGCCGAGCAACTGGAAAACTCATCCGCTACACCCGCACCATCGCCAACAACCAAGCCCTTCTTCTTCCCGACTGTGACGAAGAAGGAGAGGCCGGCTTCAAAGACCTGCTTTGGAAACTCTGCGAAGCCAAAGTTGAGATACGACTTGCCTGGTCAAGTCAGACGCATCCGAATCGCCAACCGGAAACACTTACACTGGAGGAGTGGCAGGAGTTTTCCAGCAATCTGCCGAATTGACTCTACCTCTCGCGTCGATTGAAGTGACCGGAGCAGATTACGATTTGCCTCAAAGATTATCTTATTCCCTTCGACGTAACCGACAGTGAGAAAACTTGTTGCGCGGCGAGGTCGCTAGAAACATGAATTGCCCAACTGTTCCGTTATGGCCTTCAGGTTCTGCTGAGATAACGCTTTTTTAACGTGTTTCAGGTGGTAGTCTACGAGAGGACAAGGTGACGAGCGTGATCATCGACATGGAATTTCGGAGCCTGCGTTTCTTCGACGATCTGAACTGCAGCTCCGTTATCGTATGGATTCACCCCAAGGTTTGCTGCCCAGTGATGGCCTGCTAGAATTTCTTGTCGACATCTCAAGCTGTCCGAAAACATATCTGATCCGCGACCAGCTGTGTGAAATCGTGGTGAGGATTGCTCGAACGGAACGGGAACATGGAATGATCAAGAGACTTTATTTTCACAACTTCAGATGTCTAGAGAATTTCGAGCTACCCATTTCCAGCACTTCCTCGGCATTGTTGATAGGCAAAAACGGTGTCGGAAAGTCGAGTGTTGGGTTTGCGTTAGAGCTCCTGCAGCGCATTGCTCGCGGGACAAATCGAGTTCGCGAACTCATTGGCACCGGAGACTTTTCGTACGGACGATCCGAACTTCCTATGCGGCTGCAGATTGAAGTTGTCCTGGAGGGACGATTATTTGCATATGACCTGGCGTTCGAACTTCCGGCCGGTTTCAAGGAAGTACGAGTTGCTGAGGAGACATTGACGTGCGACAACGTCGAGGTTTATTCGCGGGACAGGGCTCAGGTAACACTAGCTCGTAGTGCTGCAGCCAGCGAGGCAAGGTTTCTGGTCGATTGGCATTTGGTTGCACTGCCATTGATTCAGGAACAATCCAAAGTTGATCCTCTAAAAGTTTTCAAGACGTGGCTTGCGCAAATGATGATTCTCGCGCCGGTGCCATGTTTGATTACTGGTGATTCTGAGGGGGAGAGCCGTTTGCCAAATCGACATGTAACCAACCTTGGTGAATGGTTCACTGGTTTGATCGCTCATTCACCTGCCGCCTACGCCCGTATCGATACCTACATTCGGGCAGTCATGGAAGATTTTGAAGATATTCAGAATCCAACTATGGGCGCGGAAACTCGACGACTGATGGTTCAGTTCAGGCACGACCAAGCCACGAAGAGTTTTCCTTTCAGCGTTCTGTCGGATGGGGAAAAGTGCTTCTTTATCGCTGCGCTAGTTTTGGCATCAAATGCCACCTACGGCCCGCTCTTCTGCTTTTGGGATGAACCCGATAACTATCTCTCTTTATCCGAGGTCGGCCACTTTGTGATGGAGCTGCGTAAGGTATTCCAAAAGGCAGGCGGACAACTGATTGTGACGTCGCATAATCCTGAAGCAATTCGACAATTTTCCGATGAGAACACTTTGCTTTTATACAGAAACAGCCATCTTGAGCCAACTCAAGTTCGTCGCGTAGCGGATTTGAATGTGCAGGGCGATTTGGTGAATGCCCTGATTGGAAATGATGTTACACCATGAGCATCAACAAATATCGACCGCATGTTTTAGTACTGCCCGAAGATGACGCCGACCGTCAGCTTGCCAACGGTTTTGCCCTGCATTTTGGTGTTGATACGCGGTCAATTCAAGTGCTCCCAATTGCCGGTGGTTGGGAAAAGGTTGTTGAACGCTTTTACACGGAGCACTCCACAAAGATGCAGCACAACATGCTTGTGCATGCTGTGCTGCTACTGGACTTCGATGGCAGGTCCGAAAGATTTCAACAAGTACACACAGCCATTCCGGGCGACTTGCGAGATCGAGTTTTTGTAATTGGATTGTGGACAGAACCGGAAGATCTCTTCGCAGAAGGACTGCCCACAAAAGAAGAATTAGGGGAGGCGTTGGCCAGCGAATGCTTTCAGAATCGACGAGAACTCTGGAACCACCGATTATTGATGCATAACAGCCAGGAATTGATCCGGATGAACGATGTCCTGCGGCCGATCCTTTTCAAAGATGCGTAGTAAACGGCGAAGCGTTTGAACTCAATCATCAAAGGTGTTGTATCAACACGCGTTTCGCAGGCTTCAGTAGAGGCAGAAAAGGGAGGCAGAAAAGGTGTCAGGTACCTTTTTGATTGCACTGGGATTTACCTTTCGAGGTCGCCGAAAGCCTACGCGGCGTCCGCTACGCAAAAAGCCCAATTCCAAATCTGGACAAAGCTCTAAGCAACTTGGCGGATCACCATTACTTCATGCTACCACGGCGAATGATGCCGTCTGTATCATCGCTTGCATGAATGACTTTTCCAGGATTCTCATTTCCATTGAAGCGGGTGAGCGACATGCCACGGCCGAACTGCTGCCGCTTGTTTACGATGAATTACGGCGACTGGCTGCAGTTCAACTAGCTCACGAAAAGCCGGGGCAATCATTGAATGCTACCGCTCTCGTACACGAAGCTTATTTGCGTTTGGTCGGCGACGAAGACGCGGCCAATTGGGACAATCGGCGGCACTTCTTTGCTGCTGCAGCCACTTCGATCCGCCGAATTCTCGTGGAACGGGCTCGTGCTCGGGCACGCCTGAAGCACGGAGGTGCATTGAAGCGACGCCACGTTGATCTCGATGCAATACCTCTCGAGTCGCCCGATGAGGACATCTTACCGCTACACGAAGCATTAGAAGCCCTGGCTGCCCACGATGCCACGAAGGCCAAACTGGTCGAATTGCGATTCTTTGCTGGAATGACGCTCCCGGAGGCGGCAGAAGCTCTCGCCATATCTCCATCGACAGCGGATCGAGCCTGGAAATACGCTCGGGTTTGGCTTTATGCCGCCATGGATGAATCTTCTGAGAAAAAATAATACCGCAGTGACGTGGTTTTCGCCTAAACGTCGCATAGAGATGCAGACCCAGTAAATCCGTATCCCTGAAAGCCTGCCATGAACGAAGAATCCCTGTTTGCAGCCGCCATAGCGCTACCAACCGATGCCGAACGAGAAGCGTTTCTCACAAAAGTCTGCGGGCCTGACGTCGCTCGGCGTGGCCGACTGCAGCAACTGCTTAGCGCCCATGATCGGTCGGTGGGCCTGCTGGAATCAAAGCAACCCGCAGGACGGCGGGCCGTTGATGGCTCCGGAGCAAACGAGGTAACGTTTCTGTTTGGTCTCGTGTCACCAAGCATAGTTGCGGCCTTCGGCGATGCGTTCGGTAAGATTCCGCCCATTCTGCTTCGAGACGTTGACTCAGATATTGAGCCTGACCCGATCACAAGGCCTTCTGCGACAGAAGTCCCACCGCGTGTGGATCCTTCTTCCCGACTTCAGATCCTGGGCGAGATCGCACGTGGCGGGATGGGCGCCGTCTTGAAGGGCCGGGACTCAGACTTGGGGCGAGATCTGGCGGTCAAGATCCTGCTCGAATCGCACCGTGATAAGCCCGACATGATCCGCCGCTTTATAGAGGAGGCGCAGATTGCTGGACAGTTGCAGCATCCAGGGATCGTGCCAATCTACGAACTGGGAGCGTTCAGCGACCGTCGTCCTTACTTTGCAATGAAACTGGTGAAGGGACAGACGCTCGCCGAAATCCTGGCAAACCGAAAATCGCCCAGCGACGGATTGATGCGATTGCTTTCCATCTTTGAATCGATCTGTCAAACGATGGCGTACACTCACGCCCGAGGTGTGATTCATCGTGATCTGAAACCCTCGAACGTGATGGTGGGTTCGTTTGGTGAAGTTCAGGTGATGGACTGGGGGCTTGCCAAAGTGCTTCCACGCGGCGGGGTCGTCGCTGACGCATCCGCTGGCCAGACCAAGGACTTGGGAACAGTCATTGCCACGGCGCGTAGTGTCACAGAATCCGATCAATCTCAAGCAGGCTCGATCCTGGGAACGCCTTCTTACATGGCGCCCGAACAGGCGCGTGGCGAGCTGGATGAAGTCGATGAACGGGCCGACGTGTTCGCACTGGGTTCGATCTTCTGCGAGATCCTGACGAACCAACCAGCCTTTAGCGGGCGTACGTCGGGTGAGATCCTCCGCAAAGCCGCACGTGGCGAACTGACTGACGCTTTAGCCCGGCTAGATGACAAAACGTTCGGAAATGATCCCGAACTGATTGCCTTGGCAAAATCATGTCTTTCGCCGGAACGAGACGACCGACCACGACAGGCAGGAGAAATCGCCGAGCGACTCACCCTTTATCATTCCCAAGTACAGCAACGGCTGAAGCACGCAGAACTAGAACGAGCCCGAGCTGAAGCAAGAGCGATCGAAGAGCATAAACGGAGTCGCCTGCGGCTTGCTCTAGCTGCTGCGGTAATAGGACTATTCGTGCTTGGCGGAGGCGGCTGGGCTTATCTTTCACAAGCAAAAGCAAATCGTATCGCAGCCACTGACAAGGTGGTGAGTGAAGCCATCGAAAAAGCTACGTTTCTCCGGGGGCAAGCGAAGGCGGCCCCAGTCGGCGACCTCTCGAAATGGACCGAAGCCCTCGCAGCAGCCAAACAGGCCGAAGGTGGCTTGCAGGCTGGTGAACCAAGCGAGCCATTGCGGAAAAGGGTTGCGGAGTTGATACAAACGTTGAAACGAGAAGAAGGCGAAGCAATTAAGTTAGCTTTTGAAAACGAACGCGACCGCAAATTATTTGCGGCGATCGACGCGATTCGGATTCAGTTCGTAAGGGCTGATGAAGTGTGGTTTTATGGGCGACCGAAGGAGAGCAAGATCGCGGCGGAGCAGGCGGATGAAGCGTACGCTGCGGCGCTCCGAGAGTTCGGCTTGGATGTCGATCAAATCGAACCGGCCGAAGCGGGCAAGCTACTACGGCAGCGATCCCGGCCGCAAGAGATCGCCTTCGCCATTGATGCCTGGGCACTGATCCGCAAGGACTTGGCCCGCAATGGAGAGGATAGAAAGCTTGACCCGTTGAAGAATCGGCTTTACCATCGTCTCGCCGAACTCGCGTCTGTCATCGATGATGATCCGTGGCGCTGCGCGATCCGCACAAGCAGCGGCATGATTGATATGCGAGCTGGACATGAAGGCGGCGAAGTCACGGAATCAAACGCGGCATACTCCAGCGTGCTCCAACTAGCCACGAACGAAAAAGAACTCACGAAACAACCAGCCCGTGCGCTATATGTTCTCGCGCTGATGCTCGAGCGTTCAAATCCACCTCTGGGATCAAATGCCCGGTTGGAGCGTAATCCGCTAAATGCTGCGAAAGCAATACTCGAGCGGGCCTGACAACTCAGCCCGAACGATTTTCAGATCTGTTGGACGCTCAGTCAGAAATGTCCGGATGAACTCGATCGCCGAGCGTTCGCGATGGCCGCCCTCGCCGCTGCACCGGATAGCCCGTTCGCTCGAGAGCTGGATCTGACTGTGTCATCGGATATCGAACGGATCAGGCTTCTGAGGCAAGACGAGCACATTTCAAAGGGTGAGAAAACGCCGGAGTGGAAGTTTCCCCACGTGGTCATCGAATCGACAACCGGTGAAAAGTGTTTCCTCGGCCCGACACGTTACGAACCACTCGATGAGCGTAAGATCAACGACCTCAATCAGCTTTCCGGTGAACTCCCCAGGGCCATCCGGCTTCAGCCTGCGAATGTAGAACTTCGCAAGCGATTGGCCAAGCTGCTGGTTCGTCTCGGCCGCTACGATGAGGCAGCCATCGAGTGCGACACGATTACAAAACTCGACCCCGATCAGCACGCGGCGCACATCATCGGGGAAGAACTCTACGGGATGGGTCAACTCGACCGAGCGAAAGCCTTGATCGAAAAACGACTTCAAAGAGGTGGGAGCGATGCTTACGATGAGAATGAGTATCTTTACGCTACGCTCGCTGCGATCCATACAGAGAATGGGCGTCGTTCCCAAGCGTTTGAAGCATTCGGAAATGCATACATCCGTAGTCATTCGCACGATGACACCGGTGAAGTTCGCGATGAATTAAGCAGGTGGATGTATCCGATGCAGTTCTCAGGTTCGCCCGAGCAAGTCGTGGCCGCGTATCGGGTTTGGGTTGCAGATCCTCAAAGAGGCACCGGATTTTTCCGTGGACTGGCTGAAGTTCTCCTGGAGCAAGGGAAGACCGAAGAGGCGATCACAGTTTATCGGGAGGCGATGACCCGAAAGGGCGGTGAGAAGCATCTCTATCGACTCAGCGAGCTGCTTGTCGAAGCGAAACAGCCCGACGAAGCTATCAAGCTCTATCAGCAAGCCATTGCGAAGAATCCGAAGGAGATAGAGCCTCGTGAAAGCTTGGCGAAGCTTTACGGCGAAGCGGGCAAGTCAGCGGAACGACTCGCCGCACTAAACGAGGTGGTTTCGCTCTACCTGGAGCAAATCAACAAACGGCCTAACGAAGGGGATCTGAAATACGACCTGGCACAAGTCTACTATTTGCAACCCGGCAGAAAGGACGAGGCGCGAAAGCTCTACGGCGATTGGATCAATTCGAGTCGGGACAGCAATTCGTTGAACGCCTTTGCTATGGTTTTTGCCGCCCATCACAAACCAGAGAATCGTGAGGCCGACCTGGCGATCGAAGCAGCGACTCGGGCCTGTGAGCTGACTGATTATGCAAACTATGATTGCCTCGATACGCTGGCCACGGCCTATGCAGCAAAGGGCGATTTCGAGACCGCCGTCAAGTGGCAATTGAAAGCCATTGAGGCATTCGACGATAAAAATCAACTCGCGGAATTTGAAAGCAGACTCGAGCTATTTCGAGAGAAAAAAACGGTGCCACCATCGAAGTTGGGGAACGACGGTCCTTGATAACCCGGAAATCAATACTAATGCATGGCACCGCTGACTGCTGTAATCGGGACACTGACTGACTCCGGAAGAGATGCAGGAACTCTTGCGCCAACGACGCCTCGTCGACAACTCTCACCACTGTCCGCACGGCCGTCCCACTTCGTTGACTCTCAGCCGAGGCACGCTGGACCAGCAGTTCGGCCGACTGGGTTAGTGTCCCAATCGATAGAGTTGTCAATCCCTGCGACTGAGAACCCATCATCTGAAATGCAATGGTTACCCTCCGGCAGCCGGTGCCACCCGAATTGCCAGAACAGCCACTGAACCCCAGTAGAACGCGCTAAACGCAAGCAGCACGCTTAGAGCCCGCCAGGCTTGGTACCAGCGGCGATTGATGAACAGATTTCGCGCGGCCAAAGAGAATGGTATTGCGGCAGGGAATCCCATCAGGAAGACCCATTCGAAGACAAGGCTCAACCTGCGACACACAAGAAAATAGACGATGCAGACCATCACAAAAAACAACATTGCAATTCCCGGAGCCAATCGCTCACGCCAATTCGGGCGGCCGTTAGTCAATCGAATTCGATCCATCACCGGTTGATATGCCGCGAACAAAGCGATGGGCCAGGTGAACGTGAATTCGCCGAACCGCATGCTCAGCAGCGTTGTCCCGAGACCTCCGGCGAGAAAGACGATGCCCCAATAGACCAACTCCCGATTTTCCCGGCTTGCCCGTCGAATCTTCGGAATCATCGACACCAGCATCGCGATCGGAAAGGCGGCAATCAGGATTGCCAGACACCACTTGTACCATGACATCAACCATTGAGACGACGGCAGATCAAACGCATATTCTGGTTCGACTCCCAGAATCACCGAGGCGACGTCGAGGTATTCTTTCTGCGGAATGTCGGCTGTCGTGATCGCTTTCGTTCGAACATTTGACTGAAGGCTTGCGGGATCGCCGAGATACACACACGCCGCTCGACTGTGATTGCGAACGAACAACCGACCTCGCGACAGCGCAGGTTGTGTCCAGCAGATCTCACCGCCCAAAACAGACGTTCTTGCGAGTGGCTCAAAACGCTCTTTGGAGATTCGAGCAAGGATCAGTTCACCCAGATCATTGAAAAGAATCAGCTTGCCATCCGCCGCAATGACTGTCGCATGTCCCGGCTGATTGAGACCCACAGTTACGGGCACGCTGTTGTCTCGCTGTGGCCGACCATCACCGGCCGCCCAGAGTTCCTTTCCCGATTCAAAATCGATGCAGCGAAACACTCCTCGCGTCGATCGATGAGTCTTCGCCTGGGGATCTCGAACATCAAATCCATAGATCGCCCCCTCAACCAGAACGCTGGAAAAGATGTCGTTTGAGATCGGCCGACCTTTGCCCAGTGACTTCACAGGTTCAGTTGCGTCGTCGGTCAGTTCAAGTAGCTCAGAACCCGCTCGAAAGGGACTGGAAATCCACAGCAGCGGCTCGCGATAAACTGGCCAGGAAGAATGTTCGTCATAACCGTGAGACAGCGGATGCCGCCACAACAATCGGCCCGTCATTCGATCATGACAGACCAGCGCATTTTCGAGATACCCAAGAACGAGCGGCCGACCGCGAAATGAAATCGGACAGGCCGGCGCGTAGCTTCCTGCATCATCACCCGCCTGCCATCGGACGGCTCCTGTGGCCGCATCCAGTGCCGCCATGCTCGCTCCTTTTCTGCCAACGGGAAGCAGGACAAGTCCATCGACAACAGTGGGAGAACATGCGTAACCGAAGCCTGTTAACTCGCACGAGAATGTTATCGACAGCTCCTGCGACCAGAGGAGCGAACCCGTGACCGCATCAAGGCAGCCGATCAGTCCTGCAGGGCTTGTGAAATAGAGTCGACCATTGTCGTACATCGGCGTCGATCGTGGACCGGGATAGACTCCGGCTGGATCGTAAGGCCAGTCGTAACGATACTCCCAAATCGTTTCTCCCGAGTTCGCGTCGAGACAAATGACAGATTGTCCTCGAAGACTCTGGTACTGCGTGGCGATGCGATCGTTCCAGGCGACAAATGATGAGTAACCCTGTCCAAGTTCACGCGTCCAGAGGACCGGCGGCCCCTTTTCCGGCCATGAATCGACAATCCCTTTTTCATTCGAATGCCCATCCCATTGAGGGCCTCGAATGCCAGGCCAATCGACATCGTCGTCGGCGAACAGTGACGAAATCAGCACGCAACTCATCAGGCCCAACGCCAGCTTCATCGCATTCTCCGATCTCGACGGGATATCAAACAACGGTACGTCTGCAGAGTTAGTCGGTACTCAAGGCGACAACGATCGCAGACTACTGAACAATACATAGGCAGCGACGAGGACGACAGTGTGTAACGGGAACCTGGGGCCGCCGATTGACGTGTTGAATTCGTTGTTTTTGCAAATCACGATCGAGCAAACTTTTTCCACTGGTCGTTGGCTTTCCACAAGAGCCTGTATGGCCACCATGGACATGAATGATCCGGGACGGCAGACCTGATCCTGTTTCCACCCGGTCCACACGCGGCGAAATGTTGATTTTTGAGGAAGATCCTGACTTTGTTGACGAAAATGCCGAAACATTGCGTCTTTCCCACAGGAAGCCGCCGGAATGCTACGTGACCACCATGGCGATTCTGACAATGAAGGGAGGACTGTGTTTTAACCCGGACCATTGTTGAGGTATGCTCTCCGCTGCAAAGACCCGAGCGGACTACCAAGATGTTCATGACACCAACAAGCCTGCTGTATCGCCTGCGAACGCCCAATGAGGCCACTGCCTGGGGACGTTTCGTGGATTTGTATACGCCGCTGTTGTTTCACTGGGCGCAAAAACTGGACCAGCAGGATTCCGACTGCGCTGATCTGGTTCAGGATGTTTTTCTGATCCTGTGGCGCAAGCTTCCGGAGTTTGAATACGACGCCAGCAAGAGCTTTCATGCGTGGCTCAAAACGATCTTCATGAATCGTTATAAATCGCGTCTGCGAAAGAGCCACGGCCGGGTCGGCTACGAAGCGGAGACAGATCGCCCCGACGCTCGTGTCGCGGATTTCAGTCAGCAGATTGCGGACGAAGACGATCGAAGGTATCTCATTCGGCGGGCGTTCCAACTCATCGAAAGTGAGTTTTCCGTTCTGCAACAGCAGGTGTTTCGGGAGTACGTTCTGGAAGAGCAGCCGCCGGAGCAGGTCGCCGCGAAACTGAACATCAATCCCGGCACTGTGTATGGTATCAAGTCCAAAATTCTCAGTCGGCTGCGTCAGGAGTTGTCCCGGATTCTCGACTGACTGGGAATTCTGCCGGTTTTCCGGAAGAAGTTGAAATTTGCTGCGTACTTGAACTGTGAGGCGGGCTCTGCCACATCGTGAAATCAGTCCATGTGCGATAGCCTTCGGTTGTTTTCTGCGTTTTTGGAACAGTTCAACGGCGGTTATCGCCCAATGGCAGTCATTTTGTAGCGGAACGCGGCAAGCGTTTCGGTGATTGCCAAAGAAAGGCACGGACTCCGAAAGCCCTGGCGGCTTCCGCTACGATGTTTTGCATTCAAAGCGAGTGGCATTGGGTTATCGCCTTGCCGCTCATTAAATCAATACCCCCCGCTGGCTCGTACCGGCAAAGTTGCCGCAATTATGAACAAAACGATTCACTGCCCACCAGCGCACGCCCTGAGCGAACTCATAAACGGCAAGCTCGTTGATCCTGAGCTTTCAGACTACTCCTCACATCTCGAAGATTGTTCGCACTGCCAAAACAAAGTCAAAACACTATTTCCCATGGACACCCTGGTGAATTCACTGCGAGGTGAAGCCTCGGGTGCCGAAAAGACTGCGTCAAAAATCCCTGACTTGTTGATTGACGCGTTGAAGCAAATCCCAAGGACCGATTCGGACGCAAACCTAAGTCGCGACGGATTATCCCACAGCAACGGAATGTCGCTCGACGATCTTGGCCTGAGCTTTCTGTCCCCGCCCCTGGACTGGGCTGACGATTTTCCTGAGGATTAGGGAATTTGGGTA
>Ga0105046_10016487_pt1 | contig 11339 bp, 17 predicted proteins | sample MAT03_FD_78385 | JGI IMG/M metagenome (GOLD analysis project Ga0105046, IMG submission 78385) | Freshwater microbial communities from Lake Fryxell liftoff mats and glacier meltwater in Antarctica - MAT-03 (megahit assembly) | ecosystem: Environmental > Aquatic > Freshwater > Ice > Liftoff...
GCGAAGGCGGTTAGTGCGGCGGCTACCTTGGAGTACGTGGGCGCATATCTACTCGGGGCGTCCTCGGGGCGGGCCAGTTTCCTGAACACCGATGACTGGCGCGACTGATCGAAATAGTCGCCGCTGTCGGCGCTATAGAGCAGAACGCGAGCGGGGCCGAGAAAGCGAATGGGAAGGATGGAGGTGTCGGTACGCTCGGTGGGTGTCCCTGAACTCCGTCTTGCAGATGTTGCCAGAGATCGGCGAAGCCGGCGGATCTACCGGTACCGGCTTCGCTCTGTGTGGTGGGTTTCCCGATCAAAGGTATTGAATTCTCTAATCGCCCACTCTATTTCCCTACATTGGCCCGGAGACTTTCGCGACTACCGCCGGAAACTCTCGGTCTCGCCCGTTGCGGAAATTCGGCAGGAGCCGGTGCGGATCCTCTGTGACCGGTCCTGCACCTGGTAGTTGACCAGATAGCTGCCGTTACCGGGGTCCATGCCGTGCTGGACGCGGACGTTTTCCCGTGCGACACCATAGGTTCGGGCGGTTTCATCCTGGCAGGAATCGAGGGCCTGATTGAGCGAAATTCGTCGTGCGTCGGGGCCGCGCGCTACTTGGAATTGGACGATCTGCCCGGTACGGGAAATAATGCATTGTCCGTTCCTCGTAACACCGTTCGGGTTCCGGAAGCTGAAGTTGATGACGTTGTCGCCATCCGCCTGGACATTTCCGCGATTTACGGTGACCCGATTCGAAGCCACGTTGCGGGTTTCCATCACTTGGTTTTTGCAAGTACGCATGGCTTCACGCGGATTGATCCGCTGCTTCCACGGCTCCTCCCGCGGCCGGCCATTATCCCAGTTTCCGGCGCCGCCCCAATTGTTATTCCCGTCCCGCCATTCAATGTCGCCGGTGTAGGCTTCGGAACCGCCCTTTGCGTCCTCGATGCGGATGACGGCAACGCCGCCGCTTCCGTTGGGATCGCGCACCAACTGCTGGCGTCCGCGCCCGTCGATTCCGCGGAAGCGAAAGTTGCTGGGGTTATTGGGAAGCGGCTGGGTGCACGTTAATCGGCGCCAGCGTGCGGGACGGCCGGAGAGTTGGCGGATGGCGCCGCGGTCCCCATTGATTTCCACTTCCGCGGCGCCGTCGACCTCGACTTCATAGGTGCACTTGCCATCGCCGCTTCCGCCGGTTATTGAAGCGCGGATAGTTTGCTACTGGGCACTTGCAGGCACACTCAGAACAAATGAGGCCAGCAAGCTTCCGAAGATCATAGCTGGTGTTCGTTTCACCGTCAGACTCCTTTTCGAATAATTATCCCGGCAAGCCGGTGGCCAAAACCTTTTATTCGTAAGGGCCAGAATTCTGTTGGAAGGCCGGCCAGCGCGTGACCGGATTTGGTCACTTGGCTCAGGGCAGTCAAGTCCGGAGAAGCGAACGAAGTCTACGACGGCGAATTAACAGCGAGGCGTGTTTGGCAGTCCATTTGCTGGTAGACAAAATGACCGAACTGACGGGAGAAGAGAAAATGAAGATATTTATAACCTCTATAGCAAGCCTGGTTTTGCTTGCCGCGGCAGGACTGACCGGCTGTTCAGCGGGACCTACGCAGTCTGCCGATGTGTCTGAAAACGTTCGCAAGTCGCTGGATCAGGCAGGCCTAAAGGACGTAACGATCAGCCAGGACCGGGACAAAGGTGTTGTGACGCTGGGCGGCAACGTCGCCACCGAAGCGGCCAAAACACAGGCGGAACTGATAGCCAAGACGTTGGCAACGGGCCAAGTGGTCGCATTGCAAATTGCGGTAATTCCGGTGGGAGGGGAAAAAGAGGCGAGGGCGATTCATTCGGCATTGGACGAGGGGATTGAGAACAATCTGAAAGCCGCGCTGATACAGAACAAGCTACAGGCGGATGTCAAATATGACGTTAAGAACGCCGTTGTCACGCTGAAGGGCGAAGTCCAATCGGAGGCGCGCCGCGCCGCGGTTGAACAAATTGCGGCAAACGTACCCAACGTGAAGCAGGTGGTGAATACGTTGCAGGTGAAGAATCAAAAAGCGACATCAACGGTTTAATCCGGCGAAACGTTTATGAGTTCTTTCCCAAGTAGCGTGTCAGCCAGCGCGGAAGAGGCTATCGAGTGGTTCGGTGGATTGAGTCTCTTCGCGTGGCAAGTAGCGCGGGATACCCTGCGCGGACCTATCGAATTTGCGGAGATCGTTAAGCAAATATTCGAAATCGGGTGGCAATCGGCACCTTTGATCGCGCTCTCCGGCGTGGCAGTGGGGGCAGTGCTCTCGATGCACACCCGATCCACGCTGGAGAGATTTGGCGCGGAATCGATGATTCCGACGGCGCTGGCTTTTGCACTGGTGAAGGAGACCGGGCCGCTGGTGACAGGACTGCTGGTATCCGGCCGGGTTGGGGCGGGAATCGGTGCGGAACTGGGCGGGATGCGGGTTACGGAGCAGATCGACGCGTTGGAATCGCTGGCCGTGAACTCCATGAAATATCTGGTGGTGACGCGAGTGGCGGCTTGTATCATCGCGATGCCATTGCTTACGGTTTTGATGAACTTCGGGGGCCTGATGGGCGGGTTTTTCGCGGAGACGACCGTCTCCGGGATGTCGTTTAACTATTACTTCTATTCGGCGTTCAACGGACTGGCGTTTTCGGACTACATTCCGCCTACCGCGAAGACGATGGTTTATGGCTTCCTGATCGGGGTCACTTCTTCCTACCTTGGATATAACGCGAAGGGCGGGGCGGAGGGTGTGGGCCGCGCGTCTACGCAAAGCGTTGTGTTCTCATCCATTTTCCTTATTGTATCGAATGTGATCTTAGTGAAGGCCATATTCCTGTTGTTCCCGGGATACGGGACATGAGTGGCAGCCAGACAGTAATCCAACTGGACGGGGTCTCCAAGTCCTTTGGAGAAAAACATATTCTGCGGAATGTGTCCTTCTCCGTGGCTGCCGGGACAGCATTTGTTCTGCTGGGGAGAAGCGGCACCGGGAAGAGCGTGACGCTGAAGCTGATTTGCGGCCTGCTGAAGGCGGAGGCAGGCAAAATTCTAGTGAATGAAGAAGACATCACGGGGATGGAGAGCGATGACTTGGCGGCCACACGAAAGCAGATTGGATTTCTGTTTCAAAGCGCGGCGTTGTTCGACTCAATTTCGGTGGGAGAGAATGTTGCGTTTCCGCTTCGCCGGCATACGAAGAAGCCGGACGCCGAGATACGAGAACAGGTTAAAAAGATTTTGGAATCGCTAGGCCTGGGGAAAGAGTATGACACCATGCCGGCGGACCTTTCCGGAGGTATGAAGAAACGCGCGGGTCTAGCGAGGGCATTGGCCGTGGAGCCGGCGATCCTACTGGTTGATGAACCGAGCGCAGGGCTGGATCCGATCACATCGTTGGAGATTGATGAGCTGTTAATGGATATCAAGAAGAACCGGCAAGCGACGCTCGTGATTGTCACGCACAACATCCCGAGTGCGCGGCGAATTGGCGACCGGCTGGCATTTTTGGATGGCGGGAAATTGTTGACTGAGGGGACAGCGGAGGAGCTCGAAAAAAGCGAGCATGCCGTGGTGCGCGAATTCATGAAATCGCAGGCGGGCGGATAAATATGGAAAACGCAAAGAAGGTGATTGTCGGGTTCTTCGTGGGGAGCTGCCTGTTACTGTTTGGCGTCGGGCTATTTTTGATTGGGAACAGCAACCAGCTATTCACGAAGTCATTTGAAGTGTACGGAGAATTTAAAAAGATAACGGGCATACAGAATGGCGGGAAGGTGCGTGTGGCCGGCATGGATGCGGGAACAGTGAAGCGGATTGAGGTTCCATCGAGTCCGGACGGGACGTTCAAAGTTCATTTTCGAATCAGTGAAAAACTGCATCCGATGGTTCGCCAGGATTCGGTGGTGACGATTCAAACGGATGGATTGCTGGGCAACAAATTCCTGCAGATTGACGCTGGAACGGCGGGATCGCAGTTGGCGCAAAACCACTCGAGGATTCAATCGAAAGAGCCATTCGACTGGGGCGATTTGATGGAGGAGATCAACGGAGTGGTGAAGCAGGTGAACGGGATCATGGCGGGTGTGAAGGATCAGCTTGTCAGCACGTTGACCCAAATTGAAGGAACGGTGAAGACCGCGAATTCGCTGATTAAGGATGCCTCTCCCAATGTGAAGAACATTCTGGTGTCGTCCGACAAAATCGGAGTGAACCTGCGCGAGATTATCGATGGGGTGCAGGCGGGGCAGGGGACGGTGGGGGCGTTGCTGAAGGACAAGGAATTGTATGGCAGTATCAAGCGCAGCGCGGCGAAGACGGAGACCGTCATCGAGAATGTGCGCGCCAGCTCCGACAGCGCGAAAAAGATCGTTCAAAAAGTTGAAGAGAGCGAAATTGTTCCGGAAGTGCAGAAGACAGTGAAGCATTTACAGGCGATCACATCCCAGGTTAAGGATGCCGTGGATAAGTTCCAAACGGCATCGGGCGAGGGCGGAGTGGCGGAGGATTTACAGAGAACGCTGGCAAACGCGAACGAAGCGATGGCGGATCTCTCGGACAATACGGAGGCACTGAAGCATAACTTTCTATTTCGCGGCTTCTTCAATCGGCGAGGGTTTTTCGATCTCGACGGTTTGACGGCTCCGGAATACAAAAGTGCAAAATTCGGCAAGGGCTTTAAGAGTTCTCGCATCTGGCTGGAGAGTTCGAACCTGTTCGTAAAGGACGTGAAGGGGACTGAGGTGCTGAGCGCGGCGGGCAAAGCGGCGCTGGACGAGGCATTGAGGGAAGTTCTTAGGTTCCCGCGGAATGGGCCGCTGATGATTGAAGGATTTGCCGGTGCGGGAACGGCGGCGCAGCAGTATTTGGCGGGCCGGCGGCGAGCCGTGCTGGTACAGGGTTATGCGATCTCGCGCTTCAATCTGCGGCCGGTCTATACGGGTGTGATCTCCCTAGGCGCCGAGCCTAAGGAGGGAGAAAGCGGAGGGGTGTTGAAGGAGGGAGTAGGTATCGTTACCTTTTACAAGTAGTATGGCCCCGTAAATGCAGGTGAAGTAGATGAGGAGATAAGTTCCATGAACAAGATTGCCGGGATCATATTAATCTGCGTCGGCCTGCTGGGAATCGTTTACGGCGGCATGACTTACACGACCAAAGAGAAGGTGATCGATCTGGGGCCGATCGAAGCAACACGCGATAAGACGCACAGTTTGCCTATTCCTCCGATTGCGGGAGCACTGGCCATGATTGGCGGCGTGGTATTGCTGGTGACCAGTAAGTCGCAGGGTTAGAGATAGGAAAGAAGAGGGAAAAGAATATGCTGTTGATTATCTTGCTGGTATTGTTGTTGGGCGGCGGAGGCGGTTACTACGGCTATAGCCGATGGGGCCAAGGCGGAGGCGCGGGAGTCGGGCTGGGAACGATTCTGGTGGTGCTACTAGTCGCGTATCTCGCCGGGATCATTCACTGATCTCCCGGGAGGCGGGAAGCGTTGCCCTCATTTGCATCCTCCGCTTTGCGCATGCTTGCGAATTCTTCGTCCAGCGCTTCAATCCTTTCTTGTGAGGAATGCTCCAGGTCTACAAGGCGATTGCGAGCGCCTTCGACTGACCTGATCAATTCGTCAAGTTTGAGGTGCATAGTCCGTGTATCGCGAGTCTGGGTGTTCTGGATAAGAAACACCATGAGGAAAGTGATGATTGTCGTTCCGGTGTTAATCACTAATTGCCAGGTATCGGAGAAGTGGAAAAGCGGACCGGTGAGGATCCAGATCAATACGACCAAGACGCCAAGGGCGAATGAGCTGGGTGCGCCAACTCTGTCCGCGGTCTTGTTCGCGAAGCTGCGAAACCACTGATCTACTTTGCTGTTGTGGGCTGGGTGATGAGGAATGTTTGCGTCAGGCATCGCACGAAGTAGTGCATTTCGGGGGCCTAATTAGCGCGGTGTCCATGAAGGGAACAGACCCCCAGTGGATAACGCCAATGCTCGAGTTTGTGGTTGAAAAGTTAAGGAGATACGTTATGACAACGAATAAGGAAACAATGACCGCGGCCGGCGAGGCAGCCGGTTCCATTGTCAACGCCGCCCATGAAGTGCGGCGTTCAGCGGCTCAGATTCTGGACAAAGCGGGATCGGGCACAGCAGAGGCTCTGCATACCGCCGCATCCGCCGTGAGAACGGCGGGAGTGGATAGCGCGGCCGTTCTCGACAAGATGGCCGACGGCACGGGCCGCCGCTTGGCATCCGCTTCCAGCTTTGTGGATCCCTGCTCGACGGAAGGGCTGTCAAATGACCTTCGGCGGACCGTGCGCAGACATCCGGGGGCGTTCCTGCTGGCGACGGCGACTCTTTCGCTTGCGGTCGGGTTTATGGCCGGAATGTCGACACGCGACCGGGCATAGCGAAAAGGTTGTGGGCGCTCACTCCAATTCGGGGATGGGCGCCTGCCACCGGTAGAGGTAGAAGTGGCGTCCGCACAGGTCGCAGCGGTAAGGCTGAAGCAGCCAGAGAAAAGCGCGTTCTATCGCGTTCTGCGCGCCCACGCTGCGGAATTCGATGGAACGGCAGTTGGGGCAGGTTCGGGAGAGTAGGCTTGGCATCGATTTGGATCAATCGGTGCGATCTTGGTTTGGCGTCACGATTCGCTCCTTTGGCAGGGTGCCGGGCAGATGCCGGCAGCACTATCATTGCACTTAGGTAGCCATTCGTAGTGTCTGGGCGGTGTCCGATGCAGCCAAGGCCCGGATATTGAGGCGCTGGTGTGTGACCTTCGGCGGTCATTCTTGACGCGCTGCCGTCGATTCTGGGGCGAGCGAGGTTGCAGCGAAGGCGAACGGGCAGGGATGATCTGTTTATGAGAGTCCTGGCATTGTTTGCGGGGGTGAGCGCATTTGGGGCGGAAGAGCGAGCACGTATGGTGATGACGGAGCGCCGCGGACAGGTGCTTATCGAAGATCTGTTTTTCCGGAACTGCTTCAAGGAATACGACTCTGCCTACCGCGTTTGTCCGGTCCAGCCGAAAGGAGCGCCGGCAATTTTTTACGTGCATTGGCTGGAGACGAGCCATTCGACGTCAAACCGGTCGGCAATTTTTGGATGAAGCCATAGCGATGGCAGAAAAAGGGGCCTGCTCGCTGCTGGTTTCGGCGATGTGGGCGGGGCCGGATTGGTTTAGGCAGCGCGACCCGGCGAAGGACCGGATAGTGACGCCGAGACAAGGAACACGACTGAAGGATGGGCTGGATTTCCTATTGGAGACGCCCGGGGTCGACAAGGAGCGAGCGGCGTATGCCGGTCACGACTTTGGCGGAATGTTTGGAGCGATGTTAGCGGGGAGAGAGCGACGGGTGAGGTTTTAGGCGTTTCAAGCGGCGACCCCGAGCGAGGTGGCACGAATGGTATCTGTTTGGGGCGGAAGTTGGAGGCGGCGGAGAAGGAGAAGGTTGCGGCAGAACTGGTGGCTTCCGATCCGATTACGATGATCGCTGAAGCGAATGGGGAATTTTTTTCAGTTTGGAACAAACGATCCGTATGTGCCGAAGGTGCGGGCGGAGGAATTTTTCTCAGCCGTTTCCGGGGAGAAGAAAATTCTGTTTTACGAGGCGGGGCATGGGCTGAATGAGCAGGCGATGAAGGATCGAGTGGCGTGGCTGCGCGCAGTATTGGGGTTGCGGTAGGGGTTTGGTCTACAACGGGAGCAGTCCGGCGGCGTCCATGCGGCTGAAAGATTGGCGGAGCCAGGGTACGAAGAGCGGCGCGCCTTCGGCGTTTTCCAGGGGGAAGTCGGCTGTCGGCTGGGGGAGCAAAACGTTATAAGTACCATCCTTGATGCCGGCCGTGGCGAGGTCGTCCGGGATTAGAGGATGGCGGTGGCGGGGATCGAAAGGAATTTCCGCCAGGACGTCATACTCCTCGTCTTGAGCCTCAAATTCGGCAATCGCGGCTGCCATTGCCGCTTCGGCCTGCTCGGGGGAGTTTCCTTCGGCGAGGAGGGTTCGACGCCAGGCTTCGATGCTGGTCTCCCAGGCACGGCGAGGAGGGAAGAAGGGGGGCTGGGGTTTGAATATGGAGGCGGGATCCAGCGGGAGAACGATCAGACCGGTGAGCGCGACTTCGCCGACGTGGAGCCACCAGGCGTGAAGCGAGAGGGGGAGTTTGCCACGGAGCTGTTTTTCGAGGGCTTTGATGGTGTCGGCGGTGCGTTTTGGGGGCGGGCGGAATGGACCACCGAGGGTTTGGATGTTAGAGCGGGCGCGCCGCATGGTTTCCATGGCCACGGCGCGGGCGTCGTCGCGTATCTTGCGAGCCATTACATCTTCGCCCAAGGCGGTGAGTTCGGCCCAGACGGCTTCATAATCGCCCTGCTGGTAGCGTTCGAGATAAGTCATTTACCGCGCCTGGCTCAAGGCGTAGACGGCGAAAGAGGCGAGCCAGTGTTCGCCACCGTAGTTGCCGGCAGTGACATGGGGAAGGGCCGCTTCCAGGAGGCGCCTGGCCGAGGAGTGCATGTTCTGCGTGCGCGCGGAGTTTTGAGCGAGGGCGCTAGCGATGCCGAAGAGGCACCAGGCCCGGCTGAGGTAGAGGCCATCCAGATGAACGATCTGGTAATCGCTACGATCGGAAACTTCGGGGGCTTTGGTGAGGTTGGCGAGGCCCGCGGTGGTCATGTACTGTTTGAACCAATTGGAGAATTCGGCAGGGGGAAGGACGCGACGCATAAGGTCGGCTACTTCGAGGGATGGGGAGAGGAAGTCAGTACCGTCGGGTTCCTGGAAGGCGGTGACAGCGGTGTTGTTCAGATAGTAGTCTTTGGCGCGTTGGATGATTTGCGTTTCGAATTTGCGGTCATTCGCGGCGCGCGCCCAATCGAGCGCGAAGACGAGGCCGAACGCGGTGTTGGGATGAACGCCGGTGCGGTTCGGGTACGTCTGTTTGGGGAGATAGGTGGCCCAGAGTTCGACGATCAGGTTTGTCAACGGGAGCATATTTTTGGCCCATTGGCGAGCCTGCGGGTCATCCCATGTGCGGAGTTCCTCGTCGAGTTTGAGGAGCCATGCCCAGCCGTAGGTGCGCTCGAAGGTTTTGGAGAGCTTGTAGTTTTGGAAATACTTTACTTCGCCCAACAGGGTTTCGAGCTGGAAACTGGCATCGAGGATCTTGCGGATTTCCGGCTCTTTCGGCATGCCTTTTACGGATTTAAGGAGGCGGACGAGCATCCAGTGGCCGTGAACGCTGGAGTGCCAGTCGAAGCAGCCGTAGAAGGACGGGTGGAGCTGGCGGGGGGTGAGGCGGGCGTCGGATTCGGCTTCGATGGTGTGTGCCGTCTTGTTTGGGTATTCCTGCCCGATGCAGTGCAGCGGCAGTTCGGCGAGGCGGGCGGCGATATCCGGGGTGAGCATTTGAGCGAGAAGAAAGATGGCGTGCATTCGTTTAGAGCTTTGGGGGGCGGTGAAGATTGAGAGCTTGTTCGTAGGCGTGGGCGAGTTGGAGGACACCCCAGTCGTCTTGCGGCCGGCCGACGATTTGGAGGCCTACCGGCAGGCCATCGGGAGTGAAGCCGCAATTGACGCTGATTGCAGGGCACGCGGTGACGGTGATGTAGTAGCAGGACCGCATCCAGTCGATATAGCTTTCCATTTTTATGCCCTCGATTTCGGTGATGTAGGGTTGGTTAACGTCGAAGGCGGGGACCTGGGTGGTGGGGAGAATGAAGTAATCGTACTTGCTGAAGAACTCGCCGACGCGAAGGTGAAGGGCGGAACGGGCGGCTTCGGCTTTGGCGATATCCGCCGGCGTCAGGCGGGCGCCGCGGTCGACTTCTTCGAGGACCGTGGCTTTGATCTGGTCGCGATATTTGGCCACTTTTTCGGCGTGTTGCGAATAGAAGCTGAGAGCGCGGAACGTTTTGAAAATTTCGTCGGCGCCGGTGAGATTGGGGTCGGCGCCAGTGAGGACGCAGCCGAGTTGCTGAAAGAGTTGACGTTGCGGCTGGAAGACGGCTTTGATGTCGCGGTGGAAGGGAAGGCCGAGTAGATTCTCGGACCAGGCGATTTTAATGCCCTTTGCGTTGCGAATTAACGGTTGGGCGAAGCGGGCGCCGGGCTCAGGAAGGCTGAGGGGGTAACGTGGGTCGGGTCCGGCGATTGCGGAGAGCAGGAGGGCGGTGTCAGCGACGCTGCGGGCCATGGGGCCGGAGGTGCTGAGAGGATTCCAGTTGGCGGCGGACGGGACGCGGCCGGGAGACGGGCGGAAACCGACGATACCGCAGAAGGCGGCGGGGTTACGCAGAGAGCCGCCGGTATCGCTGCCATCGGCGATGGGGAGCATACGAGCGGCGAGAGCGACGGCTGCTCCGCCGGAGGATCCGCCGCATGTTTTGGTGAGGTCGTAGGGGTTTTTGGTAGCGCCGAAGACGGGGTTGAACGTTTGGGAACCGGCGCCGAATTCGGGCGTGTTGGTTTTGCCGAGAGTGATGGCGCCGGCATTTTTAATGCGCTCGACAACTAGCGCGTCGGCTGTGGGGATGTGGTCTTTGAAGATGGGGGAACCGTAGGTGGTGCGGATTCCTTTGGTGTCGCGGAGATCTTTATGGGCGACAGGGAGGCCGTGAAGGGGGCCGAGGAATCTGTTTTTGGCGGCGGATTCGTCGGCGCGAGCGGCGGATTGCCTGGCTTGATCGACGACGAGGGTGACGATCGCGTTGACTTTTGGATTTACGCGTTCGATCTGGCGGTGGTGGGCGTCGAGGAGTTCACGGGCGCTGATCTCTTTTTTGCGGAGACGGCGAGAGAGCTCGGTGGCTGAAAGCAGGCAGAGCTCTTCGTTGTTGCTTTGCGCCATGGCGGCGGTAGTGAGGAGAAGCGCGGTGCGGCGGGTCATGTCAGGGGATTTGAGCCTTAGGGTAGTGTTGAAGAACTTGAGCGCGCCATTTGGCGCGGCCGGCGAGATCGCCGTGGATGGCCCAGTATGCGGGCGCCTGGATGACTTGGTCAAGGATTTTGCGTCCGCGAACGGAGAGGGCGAACCACCAGGGGGCGACGACGATGTCCGGTTTATGGTTGGCGAGTCCGGCTTCGCGAAAGGCCTGCGGGTTGATAATGGCGTCGCCGGTAACGACTACCTTCTTGCCGCACAGGGTGAGTCAGGATGAATTCGCGCTACACCAAAATCCACTTAGGCTGCGCTTTAACCCCAAAAGGTGAACAAGCCAAAAGATTCCTGCTATAAAAGCATGGGATGGAATCAACGGAATTCACAAGCGCGGCACTGAAGGAAATTACGGTGCGCCCGGTAGAGCGAAGCGAGGAAGCGCGCTATCAAGAGCA
>Ga0105046_10016492_pt1 | contig 11337 bp, 11 predicted proteins | sample MAT03_FD_78385 | JGI IMG/M metagenome (GOLD analysis project Ga0105046, IMG submission 78385) | Freshwater microbial communities from Lake Fryxell liftoff mats and glacier meltwater in Antarctica - MAT-03 (megahit assembly) | ecosystem: Environmental > Aquatic > Freshwater > Ice > Liftoff...
CGGTAAATAATTTATCTTTACCTGTGAAAGTAAATCCCAATGAAAATTCCGGTTTGAAAATTTTACATAGTATCTGACCAGTTTTAGAATAATTATCTTTCGTATCAATCCAGACTTCAATGTTTCTGAATAGCTTATTGAATAATAAAATATCTTTGAAGATATTTTTTTTGTATATAATAACTTCATCAACAGATTTATTATTTACAGGAATGTCTTTATTTATTTCAGAAGCTAAAACTTTGAGAATAGTATATGGAAATAATTTTTTCAGTTCGGAAAACAGGGGAGTGGTTAATATCATATCCCCAATCTTTCCGATCTGAATTACAAGAATTGTTTTTGGATTTTGTAAACCCAATGTATTAAAGTAAATTTAATAAAATTACTTTTTTGATTTGGAAGAAATACTTTTTTTAACAGTAGCTGTATTTTCAATGCCCGGCGCATTATTATTTCCGGTTACAACTTCAACTTTAGAAGCCGGATTTTTTTTATTTGTCCACCACTGATATGTAATAGTAAAAACATTAAACATGAAATAATACAGATTTAATCCAGCCGGAAAACTAAAAAATAATAATGTAAGCATTACCGGCATTATATAGACCAAAGCTTTTTGCTTTGGATCTGTGATAGTCATTTTTTGTTGAATGAACATTGTAATACCCATCAGTATAGCTAATCCGGAAATCTGATCTATTCCAAACAAAGGCAGTTTAAACGGCAAATGTACTAATACATCCGGTGCGGATAAATCTTTTATCCATAAAAAACTTACATGTCTTAATTCGATTGTAGAATTAAATACACCAAACAGTGCATATAAAATCGGAAGCTGAAGCAGCATTGGCAGACATCCGCCGGCAGGATTTATTTTTTCATCTTTATAAATCTTCATTATCTGCTGATTCGCTTTTACAGGATCATCTTTATGTTTTTCCCTTATGGCAGTAATTCTGGGATTCAGCTGAGACATCTTTTTCATTGATTCCGTCTGCTTTTTTGTAAGTGGATGCAATACAATCTTCATCAAAAATGCAAACACTATAATCACAAATCCCCAGCTTGGGATAAAAGTATGTAAGAAAAGGAACACCGGTAATATTAAATACTGTGCTATCGGTCTTACGATAAAATCCAGAGAGAATCTGAGTGTCTTTTCAAGATCCATTTCATAAGCTTTCAGAATATTATAATCCAGAGGAGTCAGTAAAATCATAAAAGAAGATTTTTCCAAAGCATCATTCTTTATATCCATTTTTATTGCAATGGAATAATTTTCTCTGGCACCCTTATCTTTTAATATTTCATGTGTTCCGAATAAATATGCACCGTCACCTTTTCTCTCCTTGGGAATAATAAACAATCCGAAATATTTAGTTCGTAAACTTACAAAATCAGTCGAACCGTTAAAGTCGCCTTTGAATTCTTCATTCTCGGTGGTAGCATCAAGACTTTCAAGTTCTCCGCCCATATATGCGAGTGCTTCGGAATATGTTACTTCCTGATCGCTTCTGAATTCTGTTATGTTCAGCGAAGATTCCCAGACTATCTGATATTTATTATCGGAAATAAATTTAACCGGATTTTTAATTTCATATGTAACATCAAATTCATACATATTTCTGAAAAAAGAATAAACTTTTGTGATTTGCTGACTGCTGTCAGGTGTAATATTAAGTGTATATGTCAATTTGAAAGTTGTATCAGATTTCAAATCAATTTTCTTCCATTCCGGATAGGATGATTCAAATACAAGATCTTTTGTGTTTATCGAACGGCCGTCTTTTGAAGTAAAAAGTAAATGAAGCTCTTTTCCTTTCTTCCAGTCTACTAACTGAAGCGGTTTATTATCCCATGTTTCATAATTCTTAAGTGTATATTTTTTTAATCCGCCACCGTAATTTGTAAATTCCATTTGTACAAGATCATTCTCAACAATGATAATTTTTTCCGTGGAACTGCCTGAATTTGAAATTGCATTTCCGGAAAAAATACTGCCGTATTTAATTTTTAAAGAATCATTTTTGAGAGAATCTGATTGAATGTTTTCTGAAATAACAGGTTTCTTGGCATCACCGGTACTTTCCGGACTTTTTTCAATTGTCTTTTCGATTATTTTAAGTGAATCAGTTATTCTGTTTATGTTTTGTGTGGTTAACTGTTGTTGTGTCGTCGAATTCCAGTAAAGCCAGATCATCAAAACAATACCGATTAATACAAATCCTAATAAAGATTTTTTATCCATTATTTATTTTATTCATTATTTATTTTATTCATTATTTATGTTATTCAGTCTGAGTTTTATCTATATTATTTGTAAATTAAATACAATTATTTATTAATTATTTCCTGTAATTACGGATTGATTCAAATTTTTTGTACGAATTTTCTTTTCCGGCACGGGCTCATAACCGCATTTACAAAGAGGATTGCATCTTAATACTCTGCTTATGCTGAGATATAATCCGTAAAAGAATCCATGTATCTGAAATGCTTCAATACTGTATTGTGAGCAGGATGGGTAAAATCTGCAGGAACCTGTGAAAAATGGTGATATTAATTTCTGATAAATTTTTATTAAAGCTATTGCAATAAATTTCATTGTTTTTTTAAATATTTGGAAATCTTTTCAGAAACATTTTTCAATTCAATATCAAAAATATTTCTTTTCTCTTTCGGATTAATTTTAAAATGATTGTAACCTCTTTCGTTTAAAGAAAAAAGCAAATCTGTATTTTCAAATTCATTAAATAAGAATTTATTTAATCTGTAAGACTCTCTGAGCAAACGCCTTATTCTGTTGCGTAAAACAGCTTTTCTGATTTTTTTCTTTGCAATAATAAAGCCCACTTTTACATTCTCTGTCAAAAGCGGGCTTTGATTAAATTCTGCTGTTTTTATAAACTTTACTTTTTCTGTATTTTTTGCAATAAATACATTCAGTAAATCAGTTGTTACTATACCGGAATTCTGAAGAATTGAAGAAAAAACTTTATGTCCCCTTAGAATTTCATCTTTTCGTAACTTTTGATTAATTCCATTTTTCCCGGAATCATTATCTGATGCACACATTAAAAGTTAAGAAAGTATTTAAAAAAGAATTTTGAAATTTTCTTACAGTGTTAAAATATTCCGTTAATGCCCGGAAATATTTTATATCAGAGAATATGAAGTTTAAGGATGTCTTGTAAATTCATCACTCACAGTAAGTCTTTTTCTGCCTTTAGCTCTTCTTCTCGCCAATACTTTTCTTCCGTTTTTAGTTGCCATGCGCTCTCTAAAACCGTGCTTGTTTTTTCTTTTGCGATTACTTGGTTGATATGTTCTTTTCATTGCTTATTTTTTTTATTAATATGCAAAATACGAATGATTTCGCATAATTACAAGGAATTAATCAGTAAATTCAGCACTTTCTATCATATATGTCCAAATTAATTTTCAGAAATTAATGTATATTCAATTTTAATTTGAAATCATAAGATTGTGCAAAAAAAATGTAAGACTTTTATTACAGTCCTTAATCTTAAACAGTAAAATTAATTTTGCCGTCCAAACAAAATTTGTTAGTTTTTAAACAAATATTAGGATTATTTGTGTAATTCGGGAAAATATGGCCGCCTTGCCGAAGCAATACGAGGCAGGTGCAATTCGCCTCCCCGCCGCGAGGCAGGTGGTAAAGCTTTTCAAATGTTCCGGACAGATGAACTTTCTAATTTCTTTATCAATTTCTTCTCATCTATTCTGTATTTTGCAAATAATTTACCATTTATTGTCAAAACAGGTATTTTTTCTCTATATTTCGCAAATAACTCATTATCTGACTCAATATCAAACTCAGTTAATTTAAATCTATATTCCCTTTGCAAATTTGTCAAAACAATTTTCATTTCATCACATAAGTGACAGTTATTTTTTGAATATAAAACAATTTCTGCCATATTTATTCCGGTGCTGATTCTTTCTTTTCAATTTTGAATTTTGTAATAAGTAAATAAACTCCTCCGATTATCATTACTATTGAAATTATCTGCGCCTGACTTAAACCAAAAATTATTCTCGGATTTAATCTGATTATTTCAATTAACAATCTTTCTACACCGGAAAGTATCAGATAGTATCCGAATATTATTCCGGGAGTTTTATATTTTGTTCTTCGTGACCACAAAAATAAAAATATTAAAATCGCAAAAACTAATTCATATAATGATGTCGGATGAACTAATACTCCGGCTTTAGTCGGAACAGTTCCATTTGCATAACTATATCCTAAAAATTCCCACATAGTACCGTTTACAGGTATGCCGTAATCTCCGTCACCCGACAGATGGCAACCAATTCTTGCAATTCCATATCCTAATGCAGCCGCAGGTGACATCATATCAAAAATTCTTAATACTGATAATTTTTGTTTTTTGCAATATATAATTACAAATATAATTGCTAATACTAATCCACCGTAAAATGTAAGTCCTGAAGGTGAAAAAAGTATATCTCTTGTTAGATATGATGAAAGCGGCATTGATGAACCAAAATTCCATTCCTCCAATACGTAAAAAATTTTTGAACCAACTATCCCGCCGATAAGACAAAGAAATGTTATTGTAACTCCTAAATTTTCATCTAATTTATTTCTACGAAGCTCTCTTGCGAAAATTGCACTGCCTATTAAAAATGTAATACCAAGCATTAACCCGTAACTGTAAACAGGTACCGGTCCTATTTCAAATAATTTTGGAAACATTAATTTTCTTCTGTTATGATTTTTAGAAATGAACTCTTTGGTTCTTTTGTAATTTTTATTGATTTGGGATTTATTTTAAGCTTATAAATAATTTTACCTTTCGCATATTTAAGTAGCTTTAAATCATATTCTTTGTTTTTAAAATCATAAAAACTGAATTTATAAACAGCATTGCCCGCGCGGGAAATGTCCAATCTGGGAGCAGATAACCCTTCGAGATTAAATTCAATTTCATTTTTTTCCAAATCAATTTTCGGTATAACATTTATCTGATAAGCGAAATTTTCAAATTCCTTCTTTGTACGGAATTCAAACAAAATATAATCTCTCTTCTTTGTCTCATCATGCTCTTTTGAAATGTATAACTCATATTCAAAATCAAGCTTGTCGGGACGAACCTGTCTTGTTCTCATCTGTTTAATATATCTTTTAATTTATTAATATCATCAGAATTATCTGATAATTTAATCTCAGTTTCAAAACTGTCTGACATGTTTTTTAATTTAACTGATTTTGATTTTAATTCTTCATCACCAATTACAATAACATATTTTACATTTAATTTATTAGCTTCCTTCATCTGTGATTTTACACTTCTGTTTAGGAAATCTGTTTCGCATTTTATCCCGGATGTTCTGAGTTCTTTAATTAAATTTAAAGCAAATATTTTACTTTCTTCTCCCATACTCACTATGTATAATTTAATCTGCTCTTCATCGGGAAATTTAAAATTATTTGATTCAAGTATCATGAATAATCTTTCTATTCCCGCTGCGAAGCCAATAGCCGGAGTCGGCTTTCCTCCCAGTTGCTCTACTAAAACATCATATCTACCGCCGCCGATTACTGTACTTTGTGCACCGAGTGAATCTGAAATAAATTCAAATGCAGTGGATGTGTAATAATCAATTCCTCTGACTAATTTATAATCAATCTGATAATTGATATTAAAAGATTTTAAGTTAATCAAAACATTTTCAAAGAAATTTTTTGTGTCTTCAGTTAAGTATTCATATAAAACCGGAGCGTCCTTTATGATTTCTATATCTCTTTCATTCTTTGTATCTAATATTCTTAAAGGATTTTTTTCAAATCTTATCTGACTGTCTGCCGAGAGTTCGTCTTTATATTTTGAAAGGTAATTTTTAAATTCTTCCAAATAAACTTCTCTTTCTAAAAGCGAACCGATTGTATTAATCTTCACAACTGTATTCTCAATTCCAAAACTTTTTAAAATTGTATCAGCAAGTAAAATCATTTCAACATCTATAGTGTAATCTTCACTACCTATTGCTTCTGCACCGAATTGTGAAAACTCCCTGAATCTGCCTGCCTGAGGTCTCTCTCTTCGGAAATTATTGGTAATATAAAAAAGTTTTTTAAGAGGGGATTCATTATACAAACTGTTTTCTAAATATGCTCTTATAACAGATGCTGTCATTTCAGGTTTCAATGTAAATTCATTCTCGTTAAATGAATACATTTCCTTTGAAACAATATCAGTCACTTCACCAATTCCTCTTTTGAATAATTCGGTTTTCTCAAAAGTAGGAGTACGGATTTCTCTGTAATTAAACTTGTAAAATGTATTTCGTAATTGTGTTTCGATAAAATTTCTCTGAAATGCCTTGTCAGGAACTAAATCGTATGTGCCTTTTGGTTTTTGTATTAACATTTCTTAAAAATAAAATATTAATGTCATTAAATAAACTCAATAATTGTTAGAATTTGTGAATAATGGTTTGAATTACACTTTATAAAAATCCAATGGAAGGAATTATTAAAGATATAACAAATTTTTTGATTTAAACATATAAACAATGGAAGCTTTCACTTTTAATTTTTCGCTTAATTCTGATAATAAAAAAATAGTCGTGCCACATCTATAAAATGTGGCATGAATAAGTTTCGTATTTTTCAAAGAAAAAAACATCGTTTTTTCAAAAATCACTTCCCGAAATTCAATTATTGAATTGAAATAATTCATAAATAAAAATAAATAGGTTTTGATAATATCAATTTTAAATAAGCTGCAAAAAGTTTTTATTTGCCAAATCAAATTAATTAAGTTAGAATTATTATAAACTACTATTTGCTGTCTGAGATTAAAATATAATTAGTTTTTTGAAAATATATTTTTTTAATTAAAGTTTTTTTATTTACAGAAATTTAAGTGTCAATTATTTTAAAAACAGATAATTTTTAGTTCTGCATTTCGACTGTTCTTTAATTACTACAATAATTTAAGTAAATTGAATAAAAATTATATATGAGTTTTATTATCGGAGTTTATTTCGTTGTAGCATGTCTGGGAATTTATCTACTTTTCAAATTATTTTCTAAAACACCTCCAAAGTTTATAATCGGAATTATACACGGAGCAGTTGCTTTATTCGGAATTGGTGCATTAATATTTTATATCTCTATGGCAAAAGGTGATACACCGTATATGAGTGTATTCTTTTTTGTAATTGCATTATGCATTGGCGGAGGTATGCTGGCTACAACTATGTTAAAGAAAAAATTTCCAAAATGGATTGCCTTCATTCACATTGCATTTGCACTTGCAGGAATAATAGTGCTTTATAAATTCTGGATAAATACATTATAGAGCGATTTATAATTAAAAATTAATATAAAAAATTGTTTATCAATAATTTAAAATATATAAAGGAGAGTAAATTGAAATTCATTAAATACATTTTTATTGCTTTAATTTTTACATCGGTTACTTCACAGGTATTTGCACAATTCAGCAGCCCGGAAAGTGTCACTTTTGATTCTGTAAGCAACAGATATTTTATTTCAAATACAAGCAGTTCGAAAATCATGCAGCGTGACAGAAATAATGTAGTAACAGATTTCGTTACTGTTGGAGGTTCTATTCACGGCGTTACAGTTTATAATAATAAAGTTTATGTCTGCAACGGTACGCGTGTAAGAGGTTATGATCTTACTACAGCTGCTGAAGTATTTAATGTGTTGATTTCAGGTTCAGCTTTTTTAAATGACTTAACTGCTGATGCAAACGGAACACTTTATGTCTCGGATTTTTCAGGAAGGAGAATTTATAAAGTAAATACTGCTACACAGGAATACTGGATTTATGTGCCAAATACTACCAATACTCCGAACGGAGTATATGTTGATGCTCCGAGAAACAGACTTCTTATTTGCTGCTGGGGTGCAAGTGCGCCTGTGAGGCAGGTTAATTTTGCTGATTCTGTAATCTCTACAATTATCACAACTCCTTACAGCAACTGTGACGGAATTTCATTAGACAGATTTAATAATGTTTATATCTCAACCTGGGGAATCCAGTCTGTTGTAAGATATGATATTAATTTTTCAGGACCGGCTGTGGTAGTAGCAACAGCATTAAGTAATCCGGCTGACATTTATGTGAATAAAAGAACTGATACTCTTGCAATTCCGAATGCAGGTAACAATACAGTTGTGTTTTCAAAGTTAGAGTATCCTTCGGCGGTCAATCAAGTATCCGGTGAAATTCCGAATTCATTTTCACTGAAACAGAATTATCCGAATCCGTTTAATCCAAATACGATAATAAGTTTTTCAATTCCGGTAAATGTGAAAAGTGAAACATCAAATGTGAAACTTATTATTTATAATTCATTGGGAAAAATAGTCTATAATTTAGTTAATGAAAATAGGAATGCAGGAAGTTATGAAGTAAATTTTGATGGAAGTAATCTTTCAAGCGGGGTTTATTTTTATACTTTGATTATTAACGGAAATACTGTTGCAACAAAATCTATGATTTTGATGAAATAAGATAATTTAAGTTAATGATTTTGTTTAGTAAAAATCAAATATAATTAAAATTCGTGCTAATACAGGAAATTATTGGTTAAGCTTTATTAAACTTAATGGGAAAGTTAATATTTGAATTCTACATTCCTGCCAACTTTAAACTCTAAATTATCAATAATAAATCAATAATAAATTGAATGTATCAATAAATAACGTTAATTTTACTTCAAACAAATCATTTATAAATCAAACAAACATAAATTATGAGAAAGATAATTTTATCTTTTGTAATAACTTTTTTGCTTTTATCGGGCAATTTATTTTCACAGGGATTAAACAGTATTCACACTCCTGACGGAATTAATGTAATTGCTGTCGGTAATGCAGGGAAAATTTACCGCTCATCAAATGCAGGTTCGACCTGGTCAAGCTATACAAACGGAACGGATAATCTGAAATCAGTTTATTCATTCGGAAATGATGTGTGGATTGGTGCTGATAACGGTAATATTTATAAAACTACAAAATTGAATTCAGCAATAGCAACTTACAATGTTGGTGCTGCTATTACAATCAACTCAGTTTATTTTGTAAATTCAAATTTAGGATTTGCATGCGGTAACGGCGGAAGCATTTACAAAACAGTGAACGGAGGATTGAGCTGGCTTCCATCTAACAACGGAACATTACCGGCTAACTTAAACAGCATAAGTTTTCTTGATGAAAATAAAGGAATCGCAGCAGGTAATAATGGAAATTATTATACAACAGTTAACAGCGGTGCAAACTGGACAGTTGAAACTCCTGTAACAACAAGAAATTTATTAGATGTAAAATATTATTCAGACGGAATTATAATAGTTGGTGAATACGGTGTTATAATTACAAAAACAAATGCTGGAAGCTGGACATTAGTTAATACAAGAACAGATTCCGATATCAGAGGAGTTACAGGATTAGGATTAACCAGTTCAAAAGTTTGCGGCGGCGGCGGATTTATAAGAAATAATTCCAATAACACTCCCAACTTTTTTAATTTTGAAATCAATCCGATGATGGCAAACTTAGTTGATATATTTTATTTTGATAACTTCAACGGATTTGCTGTAAGCAGTTTGAATTATGCAATAATTAGAACAACTAACGGAGGTGTAAGCTGGGATTTACCTACCGGTTCTTCTATTAATTTCAGCTGGGTTCAAAAAACTCCAAGCGGAAGCGGAATTGGAAATAATCTTTGCATGCATCCAAAAAACAGAAATTCAGCTTTTGTAGTATATGGAAATAAAGTTTATGTAAGCAGAGACAGATCAGAAACATGGACACAGATTTCTACAATATCAATTGGAACAAGAGCACACTCATTTTATGTAAGTCCTGTTGATACAAATATCTGGCTTGCTGCAATTGAAAGCACTCCTGATTGTATAGTGCGAACAACAAATTATGGCGCAACATGGACAAATATAATTGCATATGATTTCAGCAGTTACGGACAGCCTTTAGAAATGGATCAGAATAATCCTTCAACATTTTATTTTGCACCGTCGAATAGCGGTGGAGTTGGAGTGTTTAAATCAACAAATAACGGAGCAAATTTTGTTTTGACTGCTCCATATAATAACTCTGCAATAAATCAGCCATGTGATTTAATAGTAATGTGGGACAGTTCAAATGTTTTATTTATGGGAGATGACGGGGCAGATATATTTAAATCAACTAATTACGGAGTTAACTGGGTTCAGGTAAAGCCGGGCTCATCTTCGGAAGTTCCATCAATGTGTAATTCAGTATTTGATCAGAAATTATGTTATGCAACAACATGGAGCAGTTCGCAGGTATATAAAACAACTAACTACGGAAATGACTGGACTGTTACATCCAATAACTCCGGCAGCGGCTGGGGTTCTGATTTATGTCGTGAAGATCCTACACTTGTATTAACAGGGAATTACGGATCGCAGGCATATCTGACTACAAACGGCGGTACAAGTTTCTTTAATGTGAATACAGGTTTAAGTGGTGCAGGTGCAGGAATAATGGTTCCGGAAAGAGGTTATATGCTGAATATGCAGACAGGTTCACTTTATAAACTGAATATTATTTACAGTGTGATTACAAATGTAAATGAAAATACAGTTACAAATATTGGACCGGAAAGTTTTGTACTTTATCAAAATTATCCAAATCCGTTTAATCCGACTACAAATATAAAATTTGACATTCCAAAATCAGGCAATGTTTCTCTGAAACTTTATAATCAATTAGGTAAAGAAGTAAAGTCTCTTTCGGAAGGATTCAAAGCAGCAGGAACTTATGAAATTAACCTTGATGCATCGGCATTAACTTCAGGAGTTTATTTTTATAAGCTTGTGATGAATGATGTTTCTTTTACAAAAAAAATGATGCTTCTTAAATAGTGAAAAGTGAAATGCTTGCCCGCCTTTGGCGGGTGAAATGCTTGCCCGCCTTTGGCGGGTGAAAAGTGAAAATTACAAAGCCGGGTGAATAATCATCCGGCTTTTTTATTTTGAAACTTCTTAATCCGCGAAATGCTTGCCCACCTAAGGCGGGCCAGACGTAAAATTAATAATTAATAATTAAAAATGCAGTTGGTTATAAAGTTCCGATACTTGCTAATGAAATAAGAATACGGGAAATTATTTAGGTAAATTTGACTGAAACAAACTTCGAGCGGAATTTATTTTTAAATTTTGTCAGTTAACGGGAATGTTATTGATACAAAGAGTATGATTTTAGTGAAGAAATCGTATGCAATATCGCTAAAATGTTTTTTCGCAAATTCGATTTTTTAC
>Ga0105046_10016493_pt1 | contig 11337 bp, 7 predicted proteins | sample MAT03_FD_78385 | JGI IMG/M metagenome (GOLD analysis project Ga0105046, IMG submission 78385) | Freshwater microbial communities from Lake Fryxell liftoff mats and glacier meltwater in Antarctica - MAT-03 (megahit assembly) | ecosystem: Environmental > Aquatic > Freshwater > Ice > Liftoff...
CATCGAAACCAGTCGTGGATCGGTGTACTCAGGTCTTGGAGCGAACGCGGTCGGCGCAGGTTCACCTGCAGTCCCGGGCCTGCTCGCTCAATTTCATGTCACGGACGCCGTGTTTCAGCCGCGGATCGCTCGACAAAGTATCCGTGCTCGAGACGCGAACGCCCGCGCTACGACGAACGACAGCCTGCTCGCCACATCACTAACGTACATCCAACTATTGCGTGCGTCTCAGGAACATGCGGTCGCGAACGAGGCCATGCAGCAGGCGCAGGAACTGGAACGCGTGACGCGGGAATTTGCTGCGGCCGGTCAGGGACTCACGTCCGACCACGACCGCGCTCGCGCAGAATTTGCCATGCGCAGGAACGAACTGCAACGCGCGGATGAAGGCGTCCGGGTGGCCTCAGCACGACTGGCTCAGCAGGTGCGCTGGGAATACGCTCAGTTGCTGCAGCCTGCGGAGTCGCATCTGCATCCGATTACCATGGTTGATAACGGCACGTCGGCGCAGAGTCTGGTTTCGATTGGCTTATCGCACCGCCCGGAGATCGCCGAATCGCGGCATCTGGTGTGTGAAGCCGTCGAGCGTCTCAATCGCGAACGTTATGCACCGTTGATTCCCAGTGTGCTGCTGGGTGTGAGCTATGGCGGGCTGGCCGGAGGACTTGGCAGCAATCTGCAGAACAGCGGCGATCGACTGGACGCCGATGCAGTTGCATATTGGGAGTTGCGACAGTTGGGGTTCGGTGAACAGGCGGCTCGCCGAGAAGCAAGTTCACGGATCGTGCAAACACGGACAAAGCAGATCGCCCTCATGGATCAGATCGCCCGCGAAATCGTCGAATCACACGCTCAGGCGCAGTCTCGGTGGATGCAGATTCAAACGGCACAGGAAGCTGTCAGCGCGGCGCAGGATTCGTTCGATCGCAACTGGGACCGGATTGAAAATGGCCAGGGATTACCGATCGAAGTCCTGCAATCAATCCAGGCTCTGACAAACGCTCAGCGTGAATACACCCGAGCCGTTGCCGACTACAATGTCGCACAGTTCACGCTGCACCGATCTCTCGGCTGGCCGGTTGACGCATCGGCGAGCATCGGCAATGATTCGTAATGCTGACGAGACATTCTCTTTCAGCCTGGATCACCACCGCACTGGCTTGACCCCGATTGCCGCCCAAATCGAAAACAGCCTTGCGGTTCACACCATGGTGGCCTGGGACGCCTTCGGACCAGAATTCTGATCCTTCATTGAGCCATGGAATCATTTCATGCCCAAAAGAATCTATGTCATCCTGCTTGCCACATGCCTGGCCCGGAACGCCATTGCGGAAGATGTTCGGTCAATCTTTGGACGCGCGGTGGCCGTTTGGCATTTGAAAGACCTTTCAGACTCTGCGGGAGTCAACAGCTTTCTGAACATCAACGGCAGCGTCACGCCTGGAGTCCACATGGAAGGCCAGGACCGTGACGATTCCCTGAATCGTGGAGGCGACGGTGCAGCGGCGGTACTGGATGGAGGCTGGCTGGAAGCCGGTGACGGAGCGAATGGCGAACTTCGGCTGACCGGAGATGCGTTCACCGCTTTGATTCGCTTGAAATGTCCCGCAGAGAGTCTGTGGTCGACACGCGGATTCTTCACGAAAGGTGGAGGACACGAGACGCTGGTGTTCAATTTCTTTTCCTACGACTTCGGTCAGGGTCCGGAAGGCATGCGGCTGGGCTGCGAGATCGGGATCGAAGGCAAGTCGGGTCTTGGCGGCCAGGTCACCGCGCTGGTGCCCCAAATTGGCCCGACCGACTGGCATGACGTTGTCGCTCGGTACAACGGCAGCGAACTGGTTTTGATTGTTGATGGAGTTGTAATGGACCGAAAGTCGGTAACTGGTCAGCTGCGCCAGGGCAACACAGAACCTGTCTGCATCGGAGCTGGCGGTGCCGGGGACAATCCTTTTCCAGGAATGATCGATCACGCCGCACTTTGGGATTGCGCGCTGAGCGATGAAGAAATCACACTCATGAGCGGCGGGGCCTCCGGTGCTCAGGCGAAAACAGCCATGTTTGCGCAGTTCGTACCGGCGCCGCCATCGCCACCGACTGCGGAACTGGTAATGCGCTCACGGGAGCTGAAGCAGAAATTTCAGAAAGATCACCACCGGCCGCGTTATCACTTTCTGCATTGCGAAGAAGGTGACACGATGCCGGGAGATCCCAACGGAGCAATCTTCTGGAATGGTCGATACCATCTCTTCTACATCTTCCAGCGTCAGCAGTCCGCAGAACCTCAGACAGTACACTGCTGGGGACATGCATCCAGCGTTGATCTGGTGCATTGGGAACATCATCCCACAGCACTGGATGTGGCTTCAACCGACGTAGATCGAGGCATCTTCAGTGGCAATGCGTTCGTGTCGAAGGAAGGCATTCCAACGATCCTGTATCATGGCGTCAGCGCGGGAAACTGCATCGCGACTGCGGAAGACGACCGGCTGATTCGCTGGACAAAGTTGCCATCGAACCCAATCGTGGCGATGCCGAAACGGGGCGAACCTGGCTTCGGTGTCTACGATTCCTGGGATCCTCATGGCTGGCTGGAAGACGACACCTGTTATGCGGTCTTCGGCGGAAATCCGGGCACCGGGTCTCCTCCTGCGTTGTTCAGGGGACCGGCGATAACGCAGCTGAAATATGTCAGTCGATTTCTGGACAATGATTCCTGGAGCGAACCGGGCGAAGACATCTCCTGTCCCGACTTTTTCCAGATCGGCGGTCAGCACATGCTGCTGTGCATCAGCCACATGCGAGGCGCTCGGTACTTTCTGGGTGACTGGAAGAATGATCATTTTGTGGCGAGTTCGCACGCACGAATGAATTGGCCGGGCGGTTGTTTCTTCGCTCCTGAGACGCTGCTGGACGATAAAGGCCGACGAATTCTGTGGGCCTGGTGTCTCGATGAACGACCGCATTCCGCGCAAGTCTCCAGCGGCTGGAACGGAGTGATGAGTCTTCCCCGAGTTCTCTCGCTCACATCCGACGGAACGCTGCAGATCGAACCGGTTGAGGAGCTGCAGAGGCTACGGCTCAACCATCGCTCGCACAAAGACCTCGCAGTCAAACCCGATGATGAATTGGTGCTGAACGATATCAACGGCGAATGCCTCGAGTTGCTGATCGAAGTGCCAGCCTCGGGAAGTGACGGCTTTGGAATCAAACTCCGTCGCTCAGCAGACGGTGCGGAAGAGACTGCAATTGTTTATGATGCGAAAGCCGGGATGCTGCAGATAGACGTGAATCGATCGACCCTTGATCCTTCGATTCGATACCGCAGCTGGAGTCTGTTCAAGCCGCCCGATGCCGAAGACGCGGCGCGCCGCGTCACAGTTCAGGAAGCGCCGCTTGCGCTGCAGGCAAATGAACCCCTCCGGCTGAGGATTTTTCTGGATCATTCGATGCTGGAAGTCTTCGCGAACGGTCGCCAGTGCATGACCCAGCGTCTCTGGCCGACTCGTGAAGACGCCACTGGAGTGTCACTGTTCAGTCGCGCTGCAGAAACGACCGCGTCTATTGAAGCCTGGGACATGGCGTCAGCAATTGCCGATTAGAGAAACAGTTACCAAGCGGCAAAGACTCCGCTCAGGCCGATCACGTCGGATCGGTAGCCTGAAACAGCATGTTCATCATGCAAAACGCACGACCGTTGTCTTGTGAACTGCTCACGCCCTATTTGTGCAACACGTTGGATGGCCCCTACACTTGCCAGGACGTTTGAAATTATCATGTGGGTCGTTGCCGGGCGGATCACGTCATAATTTCGCGTATCGGCGAGCCTGGGCAGATGACAAACGGGCGGCCTTCGATGTCGGGGAGTTCGAGGGTGGCGGGGACTCCCGGAAGTTCATAAACCGTCGCCGCCAGATCGATGGGATTGACAGGATTCACGGCGGGATACGCCGCGTAGCGGTCGCTGACGCCGTAAACCTGACCAACGCGAATTCCGCCGCCAGCAGGGTTTCATCGATCAGGATGTTTCCGTTCCGACGCACTATCCCTCGGTGAGTTCCGTTCGACATCTGATGCACCACTGTTTTCTCGGGGGTCACGGCATTGTTCAATCACCTGCGGAGTCACTATTCCATCGAATGCGTTGACTTCGCGTATCGAACTAGACGAATTTACGGAATCTGTGAACGACTTCAGTTCTTTTGAAGTCATGAACGCATCGAATGACGCCTCGCAAAATAGTCTCTTGATTACTGGAAGAAACGACGTGTTGATCGAGTATTCCTTCGCGGTCTTGCCCTGATTCGCCCCTTTCGTCAGCAACAACTTTAAGCTGAGGAGTCTCGGAAGCATTTCAATCGCCGCTGAACGCACTTTGCCATGGCCGGGTCGATCTACAGGCGACTGGTTTAGCAATGCTTGTTCTTTGAGCCACTCATGCCCACTTACATCCTTATTCCAGTACTTCTTCCTGGCAAGTTTAGACAGAATTGAGAGTAACGCTGCCTCAAGGTCGTTGACGAACCACTCGCTCCGTGGAACGATGTTCGCGGCGGGAGAAAAAATCCACTCGATGAGCTCGTCGATTGTTTCAATAGCCGCTGGTGCTGGAATGGTCTTAACTTTTTTCAAGGCAAACAAGTCGTGGGCAGTCTTCCCATCTAACGCACGCAGTTTTATTACGATGGCTTCACTTTCTTTAACCCGGCGAAGCATTTCCAGCATACGCTGTGCTTGATTTCTTGGCGGCGTCGCTGACTCACAGTCGGCCCATAGCCAATCCCACTGCAGTGATTGGTTCCGAGCAGCTAAAGCAGTGAGAAGCGAAGCTCTGGCTGGGTCGCCGGGTAGTGCCCCGACAATGAGGATTTTTTGAAGCATGGAGTGGCCCTACACAATGAGAACCATCCACTACCGCGGTTGAAAATGTTTGCGAACGCATCGCACAGGAATCGCTAGCGCATCTAGTTCATCCAGTGACATGTCGTTGATACAGGCGATAAGAGCATTCTTAAAATGCCCGCCCGTTGAACTTGGAACTCGGTCCAAAGTTTTTCTGTAGCTTGGGATAACAGGGGACAGGAATGGAGTTGGATCGATGTTCATCCTTGTACACCAGTCGATCAATGCCCGAGCCACTTTCTCGGCCCGAATCTTCTTCCATTGCCAAACGTCTGAAGGTCTGTTTGCAGTGATCCATTGCGAAAAATTCCGTGGCGACGTGGTCGCGCCAAAAACCTCAGGCGGAACTTGAAAATCGAGCTTCTGTGCAAACTCAATGATCCAGTCACAATACTCTTCGTTACTTGGTGTTTGCACTTCGACCGTTTCATCGCTTGCGTCCGTCGATACCGGATCAGTTCTAAACTTGCCAACTCTTCGATCATAGACCGTTTTGCCTTTCGATGGCCGTTGCATAGCAAAGGCTTGCCATGCATCTTGTCGAATGTAATTAGGGGTACCATCTGTCTGAGGGTTTCGTTCGAATCTCCGCATCTCTACCCCCGGCGGATACACTTCCAAGTGTTTGACTGAGAAATTACGGACCAACAGTCCAAGACTTTCGGCTTCTCGAATGGCGTCACCGAGCTTCTCAAATCCCGAGGCCGAGAACGGGTCGCCTCGAAAGTGTGCCCGAATCTCGTCGGCCAATGCGGCACCGTTAGTTGGAGAGTGAAGGTCTTCGAACCGCTTGCTCACGGCGCGACCAATGAACTCAAGTAATTGACTTCGCACTGCTGAAACCTCAAAGAAAAAAGGGAAGGAGAAGAAAAAAGGCTTGGAGCATTATTCTGCCCAAGCCTGAATTTCAAATTCTACTTCCAGCACTTTTACTCTACTTGTGCGACACACTAGAACGGCGAAGCTAGGAAAAGCTGGCAGATACCGGGCATTCGCTCTTTGTTCCGACAACACAAGGGTTTCTGTACGCAACGACCAAATTATTGGCCGAAAGTCAGGTATTTAGAGTTTCGTCCTCGCAGACCGATTTGTCAAGCGGAATGTAGGAGAAATTGAAATCGCACAAGGAAAAGGCAACTGCGGCCCTTTGAAATTCACTAATTGACCTCCTGCTGCAACCGCAATGCGGTCTGGAAACCAAGCTGCGTCAATATTTTATGGGCGGTATCGTTGGTCAGATGCTGACTGATCGAAGTCTCTCTGATTTCGCACATCCTCTCGAGGATCAATGGAGGTGATCAATGATAAATGATACCAGTCACTTGACATAAGAATATCAGGTTTTTACGTTGTTTTCGACACGTGCGACAAAAGTCCGGTGAGTTGAACTCGTTTTGGGTGGCGGCCTTAGATTTTTTTGGCCGCGTGTTTGGCGGACTTCTCAGGTGACCAGGAGCGTGCTGAAAGTTGCCAAACGGCGATATGACGTCGCAAAGCACAGCGCAGACTGCCCCGCCACCTTTCGCCAGTTTTGCAATGAGTTAGCGCTCGCCGCTCGAAGGAGATTCCAGCCAGCGACTTTCAGCAGGATGCTCAAAAACACCGCCGGATGACCATGCACACGAAGCCGGTCAAGCCCGGTCACTCGTTTCAGAATGCTGTTTTGGTCGCCTCGATACCGCTGCGAAGCCGGTATTCATCTCGGAACTCCGTGGTCTGTTCTCGGCGACGGCGATTAATCAACCGCACCTACTTGGCCTAAATCATCACCTGATTCCAGCACGACGCAAATCGAACGGGGCACTTCTGCAGCAGCGGACACACGGCACAGACATGCAGATGTTGCAGGATATTGATCTGCTGCAGAAATTCGTCGTAGAACGAACGATGTAACGATGTGGCTTTTGACTGGACGAACATTCCACGCAGGTCGGCACGATGATCATACGACCGTATTCATCTTTGGTTTCGCCGTCTTCGATGCGGAAGTCTGACACCGTCATCGCATCGGGATCGCATCGGGATCGATATGATCAGCCGGGCACTTGCCGGACGTTGGTGAGACCAGCGAAATGTCTTCCCTGCGGCACAGCATGTCTTTGGTTTTCCGGCTGCAGATTCAGTGCATACTGCGCATCGATGTTGAACATGTACGCATCGTCAGCTTCCTCGTGAGTCCAGTTGCAGAATTCCATGATGAACAGCAGGCCAACCATGACTAAGCCTGGATCACCACAGCACTGGCTTGTCCGACACGGGTGACGCTCGTTTTCAGGAACAACCCATTGGACGTTGTCAGATGTTCGCCATGCACAACATTAAGCGGCTGCTCGACATCCGGTGTGGTGAAGTTCAACGTCTTTGGAACGACGCCGTGCTGCGCTGCCAGCAATGAGGCCGCGATTTCGCAAAGCGCGGCACCGCTGCCGGAACTTCCCATGTAGCTTTTGAATGCTGTGACAGGGACTTCATCGGCACGATCACCCAGGATACGCCGCAATGCTGCGGCTTCGTAACGATCCCGAGCCGGATGACCGGCAGCACATGCGCTGATGTGTCCCAGATCCTTCGCAGAGACGCCCGCTCGTGACATCGCGGCGTTCGCAGCGTTCACTACAGCGGTTGCTTCGTCCGGATGGCCTTCGCGGCTGGCTACAGTACTTGCACCACAACCCAGGACAGTTCCCAGAATCTTCGCTCCACGGGCCTCAGCGTGGGAGCGAGCTTCCAGGATCAGTGTGCATGACGCTTCGGCCAGTGCCTCGCCGATACGATGGGCATCGAACGGACGCACTCGCGTTTCGGCAGGTCCGTCCGCCAGAATATCCCAGTGACTGTTGTGACAGGATTTCACAGGGTGCAGGCGAGTCCCTGTCACGCCCGTCACCATCACGTCCGCGCGATCGCGACGAATAATGTTTGCCGCTTCCGCAATCGCTAAACATCCCGACGCTTCATCCTGAGTGATCGAATTGTTCGGCCCGCGCGCATCCAGCGCGATACCGAGGTGACATCCCGGCATGTTCGGAAGATAACGCAGCAGCCACTTGGGTTCCATGCCTGCCATTCCATCGACGCCCCAGCGATCATAGTCAAACGCAGGACGACCGTTCTTTTCAGACATCGATTTCAGTGCCGCACCGATCAGAACTTCCGGTGGACTGGACATCAGGTTCGCACCAAAATCCACGCCGATGCGATCAGGGGAGACGGCACCCGGTGCAAGTCCCGCATCTTCCATCGCCTGCAACGCAGCCGCGACTCCCATCTGAATTTCACGACACATCACGTTGACGCTTTTACGCAGCGTCTTGAGGTGCTGTTTCTTTATCGTTTCGTCATTGAAGTCGCTGACTTCACCGCCGATACAGCCAGGCGTGCCGACAAATGACAGCAGTTCCACGCGCTTGATACCCGTTCGGCCCTCCGCGATGCCTGACCAGAACGCTTCGCGTCCGATTCCCAGCGGCGAAATAATGCCGATGCCAGTGATGACGACGTCACGAGGAGAAGTTTGCGACATGAATTTACCCAGTGAAGAATCTGTTCCTGTGACGCCTCACCCGGGAGGCCGACACTCATTATTATTATCAATTCCCGTTCGCCGATCCCCATCGGTGCGGAAACAACCAACCTCCAGGGCAATGTAGACAGCCTTGGGTTTATTGAGAATTTGGCACGGCAGTTTAGCAGGCTCAGAATCGCAATACTGCGCGATCGGCGTATTTTACGAGAACCGGACCTGAGTCGGAATGAATCGCAGTGTCTGGGCAGGCTAGACGCATGGTTTGCCGCTGCGAGCGGTACATGATGCGGCTGTTGTCGGAGTGCGTGTTTGCGTTGATGCCGCATTCCTTTAACGGTTTTTTCGGCAAAATTCTGCAGTTCGCACACAATTGCGAAGACAATCTCGCTGCTGACACGAATCCATTCCGCGTTCCCAATGACTGATCCTCCCTGCCCCATATCTGCCGATTGGACGACATTCCCATGTTGCACGCCGTATTTCGCTCAGCCTTAACTCGATTGCTGGCGACCTCGCTGGTTTTTGCTATTTTTTCTACTTGCGCCGCCCACGCCCAATTGAAGGGAAAAATTGCGGAAAGACCCATCGCGATCTGGTATGCACGTGATGTGACTCCCAAACGGATGATGGATTACGTGCTGGCGTTGACCGAAAAGCTGGAAATCGGCGCGACGATGCGCACGCAGTGGGAGGAGGAGCAGTTTCGCACGCAGCTTGAGGGCGTGCAGCCCGGCGTAGAACAACCTGTGTACGGCGTCGCACTTTACATGGTGACCGGGTTGATTCCTTCATTCGAGACCATCAATTTTCAACCGGTCGTTGATGAAGACGACGCTCGCAGACTATTGAACGGCGGCAAGGCCAACTACGGCGACAATGGTTATATGGAGGAGCTTGGAAATGACTGCTTCAAGACCGGATATCGATACTCAAACTCGGCAGAAATGCCTGTCGGCTACGACGAATCGCAAATTGCCGCCAATAACAATCAACAGAATAGTGGGTGGAAATTCGAACAGAGAATCGTGGAGAAGGACGGCAAGAAGTTCATCGAAACCACGAATACAATGACAGAATACTGCCGTCTTTTCGACAACGTGCTTTACAAAGCCTCGTTCGAAGAGTTGCTTGTGATGGAACTGCCCTCGGCAGACAACGTGACCAGCAGCGTCAGCAGTTCGAACGATCTGGGATTTGATGCCTACCTTGATCGCATCCCGGTTGGCATCCGGCAGCTTGGCTGGAACATGCTCACTGCCGCCGTCGGCACGCAGCTTCAGCAGCATGATAATGAATCAGACACAACGTACAACATGCGACGTTCGTCCGGTGATCTTGGCCTTGCCCTCACGAAAGCCGTGCTGTTCGATATCGACAATTCTTCCGGTTGGGCGCGTTTTGCATCCGCTGACGATGACTCACTGCGCGGCGAACTTCGCATTCGTGCCCGCAATAACAGTGAACTCACAAAACAGCTTCTGGCCGCAGCTGGTCTGAGTCAGTTTGCACCGGTTTTGAACGACAACGCGGCCGCAACCGTGCATCTGTGTGTGCGATTTCCCGAAGAAGCCCCGGCTGCTTTACTGGCAACCGGAACCTGGCTTCAGGATGTGATCGATCGCGAATCCAACAGTGATCCCGCGATGGTGGATGCCGCACGAGTTCTCTCAGAGACACTCGCAGGCATCGCCGATCATCGCAACCTGGAATTGCTCGCCAAAATTGGCTGGAGCGAAGCATCGGGAGGAGTCTTCTACGGAGGTTTGCAGGTGAGCGAAAATTCCAGACTACTGCACAGTCTGCATCATTTCATGACACACACATCTGGCGCTCCGCCGAATATCGGTGACATGATCACGTTGTCAGAAGACGATGGTCGTCCCGTGATTCGTTTCATCGTGCCGCAGGAAGAAGTTGAACGATTCGCTGCCGAGACCGGCCTGCGGATCAGTCATGCGTATTTGATGCATGACGGCAGTCGCCTGTGGTTTGCCGCCGGTGCCGAAAATGCCAATGAAATTCTGCGACAATCCATCGATCGCTGCAACGATGGCGGGCTGGCGTACCGCACACCTTTGGTCACAGTAAATATCGACATGGAACGCTGGCTGGCGTATCCGCAGGAAGATTCGTCCGGCATCGCACCATTGCCAGACTGGCTGGACGAAAACGTTTGGTTGTTTCCACCGAACCCCATGACATTCATGATGTTTGGCGAAAACTCAGGTCAACCAACCCCCATCATGCATCGTGTATTCGATCTCGGCGGTGCGCGGCAAGCATCTTTGAGCGTGCAGGCGGATGAGAGTGGTATTCTCGTGCAGGCCGCCGTCGGCGAAGCCCTCGCGAACCACATGCTCGCTCGCATGATCGATGGCCTGGAAAACATGATGAAGCAGCAGCAGCAAGAACATCAGAAAGCTGCAGCGGAAGCGGCAGAAGCAGCGAAGCAGGCCGCAGCGGCAGAAAAGTAGCTCGAGTTCATGACGAAATCGTTGATGCAAACACGACATTCGGTGTGCGAAGCTCCTGCCGCTCCCAAAATGAACCCATTCGGCGAACGGTAGCTATTCGTCACGGAATCTGCGACAACCTGCGTTCCTGCAAACACATGTTTTCATTGGGCGACGTCAAAGGTTCAAAATATGAATCGACGCCACGGAATCGTAGTGATCGCCGTGCTGGCGGTCTGTTGTACTGCGGCTGCGTTTGCGCAGTTCGGTGGGCAGCGCGGACGTTACCGAGACTTTCAGGGTGTTGATGGCCGAGTGCAGCGGAACGGCGTGCCGGACTGGAAGCTGGACGAAAAATTCCGGAACGACGTTTTCACGTTCGTCCGCATTCGATACCGGTCGATGGGCCGCTGGGGCTGGCAGACAGACTACCCGGATGCAGACCTGAATTTTTCG
>Ga0105046_10016496_pt1 | contig 11336 bp, 10 predicted proteins | sample MAT03_FD_78385 | JGI IMG/M metagenome (GOLD analysis project Ga0105046, IMG submission 78385) | Freshwater microbial communities from Lake Fryxell liftoff mats and glacier meltwater in Antarctica - MAT-03 (megahit assembly) | ecosystem: Environmental > Aquatic > Freshwater > Ice > Liftoff...
ACCCGACGTACAGTACGCTCCACGGACTTTTGTGTACTTTTGTCACTTTTGTGTTTCAAAAAAACGCTCTACGGGGCTTCCATAATGTGTTCCGCGACATCGTCGGGCGTGGACGACCCGACGTACAGCGCTTGTGTCTTGTGTCTGAAGTCTTGTGTCTGAAGTCTTGTGTCTGAAGTCTGAAGTCTTGTGTCTGGCGTCTGAAGTCTTGTGTCTCCTGTCTCGTGATGTGTTCCGCGACATCATCGGGCGTGGACGACCCGACGTACCGTATTTTTGTGTTTAAAAAAATTATGCAACATCCAATTATTACCCCCCAAGCACTAATCGCCCTGAAACAACACCACCGCATTGTACTGATTGATGCCCGCGCCGGTGCTCAGGCTCGCTATGCAACTGAGCATTTGAATGGCGCTTTGTACGTGAACCTGGAAGGGCAATTGTCGGATATACCGCCCAATGCGGCCAACGGCGGCCGGCATCCGCTACCCACGGTAACGCAATTTGCGCAGGTATTGGCGCAATTGGGTATATCGCCCGACAGCCGGGTGGTGGTTTACGATGACAAAAATGGCTCCAATGCAGCCGCCCGTTTTTGGTGGATGCTCCGTGCAGTGGGCCATCAAAACGTGCAGGTATTGGATGGCGGCTACGACGCAGCCATTCGGGCAGGTTTTCCGGTCAACGCGACCGTGGAAACGCCTTCCATAAACGAATCTTACCCGGCGGATAACTGGATGTTGCCCATAGCTAATATGGAGGAAGTGGCTGCTGCTACGGAGGATAATAACTTTTTGATTATTGATGTCCGCGATGCCGTGCGGTATAACGGCGAAATGGAACCCATAGACCTCATTGCCGGCCATATTCCGCAGGCGGTCAACGTGCCATTGACGGGCAATTTAACCGCTGACGGGTCTTTTCTGTCGCCAACTGAACTTCGGGGAAAATACGAGCAGGTACTCGACGGCCGAACCCCGGAAAATGTAATCGTGCATTGCGGATCGGGCGTGACGGCTTGCCATACCTTGTTGGCGATGGATCATGCAGGATTAGGCATTCCCAAACTCTACGTGGGTTCGTGGAGTGAGTGGTCGAGAAACGATCAGCCAATAGTGACAAAGGGGGTTTAGCGAGCGGGCAAATAATAACTTGTCCATTTGATGTAATTCCATTCTGCCCAAATGGCTGCAGATAAAGATAAAGTCCCGTTTGTCATTCAAATTTTGCTTTCGCCGTGACACCCACCCAATCGTCGGTACGAAAGGGGCAGGCGGGGAACCCTTCGAGGTTAAACAGGTTGGCATCTTCGGGTGCATTGGCCCAGGCATACCGGACGGAGATGGGTTTTAAGCCCTTTGGGTGTTTTACCACCACTTTTTCGCCTTGTATTTCCGCTTTTGCGTAATAAAAAACGCGGTCGTCCGCCGCAATTTCAAAACCTTTCAGGTAACCAAATTTATCCTTTACCGTCAGGCCACTTCCGACAAAATCAAACGAAAGTATAGCCTCTTCGTTGTTGAATACGACCGATTTATACATAGGGCCAGCGGGTATTACCGCCTGACCGTATACCGACTTTAAGGCAATTGCCGCCAATCGTTTCCCCACATCCTGTTTGTTGGTGGGATGTATATCTTTTGGGTCACCAATATCGGTTGTGACAGCCATCCCGGTATTGGGCAGCCGTAAAGTCATGGTTTGGGCTTCGCGTAATTCTGCCCAATTACTGCCTTCATTGCTGTTTTGATAAGGCCCGAAAGCCGATAGTTGAACAAAATAGAAAGGAATGGTATCATTCCACTGCTGCCGCCAGTCTTCAATCATCAAAGGAAATGCCTGGCGATACTGATAGGCGCGGCCGGCATTGGTTTCGCCCTGATACCACAATACACCACGAACAGCGTAGGGGATCAAGGGAGCAATCATGGCATTATAGATGGCGGTCCCGACGTTGTTGCTGGAGTGCGCAAAGACGTGCGGCTCCGCAAAAGCGGGCATGAGTTTCCAGTCGTTGCCCGCTAAACTGACGCGTTGGGTTTCAGTGCTGACAAAGAGATCACTCGAAGCACCCATCAATCCTAAGCCAAACCATTCCGGCTCAATGGCCCGATTCATCTTTACCATGATTTTATTGATGCCTGGTTTCCAGATATTGGCAGGGATCAGGATACGCCTTGGTCCTTTTAGTATCCCGGCAGACACCAATTCACCGTTGATATACACCTCATTAAAACTGAAATTTTCGGCCAATCCTAAAGTGGTAATTTTACCGGTCATTTCTTCGGGTATTTCTATCATTTTGCCCATAAAACCATTGCCGCGCCAAGCCCAAATACCTTTCCAATCCCATTGCGACATGGGATCCGCAGAAAGCCATGGGGAAAAATCGTAACCTGCTTTCAAGTACTCTTTTTCGTCCGTAAGGGAAGGGTTGATGTCGGGGCTGCCCAACAATTTATTTTTGATGGCGCGTTCAAGCCTTTGGTCGGCTTCTTCCCAGGTCTGTGGAAGGTTGTTGGCGTAATCGCTTAAAACTTCTGAGGTGCTCATGGCGGTTTTGCTGATCCAGCCTTCCACCTGCGAACCACCCCACGAGGAATGTAGCAGCCCGATGGGCACCCCTGTTTTTTGGAATATTTCGCGGGCGAAAAAGAAGCCTACTGCCGTAAATTGCCCGACACTTTTGGCATTGCAGGAAGTCCATTCACCTGATTTCAAATCCTGAACGGGTTGTAAAGTGGCTTCATGTGCGACTTCAAAATGGCGAATTTGTGGAAAATTAGCATTTTTTACCTCCCGAGCGTAATTATTGGACTGATTAACCCGCCATTCCATGTTGGATTGCCCGGAACAAAGCCACACATCACCGATTAAAATATCTTTGCGCGTGAGCTCCCCGGATGGAGCCTTTACCGTGAGGGTGTGAGGGCCACCGGCTGTTAAGGGAGCAAATACCACTTTCCACTTTCCGGAAGCATCGGCTGCGGTTGTTTGTGTTTGATTGGCCAACGTTACCCGAATGGTTTCTTTGGGTGTAGCCCATCCCCAGACGGGAATTGTTTTTTGCCGCTGCAAAACGGCATGGTCGGAAAAAAGACGGGCAAGTTGCAGTTGGGCCGATAGTTGGGAGGCCGTAAGGAGCAGTAACAGCGACAGGGCAAATCTGAACATGAATAGGAAAAGGTGTTGTATTGTTTTGGGGCAAACTTACAACACAATCTTTTTCCGTTGTTCTTTTTTCTCGGAATTTCGTTTTTTGGTTTCTTTACGCGCCGTTACTACACCGGCGGGGACACGTACTGTTTTGCGTTTTTTAACCGGAATCAAGGCTTTTTGAAGTGCTTTTATCAGTTTGGCGGCTACTTTTAGTTTATTGGCCAATTGGGATCGCTCCGTTTGGTGGGTCATGATGAGTTCCCCGTCATTGGTGAGTTGGGTAGCGAATTTTTCGGTAATAATACATTTTTCTTCGTCGGTCAGCGCTTCGGAAGCAGCAATATGCACCCGGGCTTCCACCTTGGTCTCCACCTTATTCACGTTTTGCCCGCCCTTGCCGCCGGATCGGGCGGTTCGGTATTGCAATTCTTTTTTTATTTGTTCTATATCCATTTATTGGTGTTTTGGTGTTTTAGTGTAAATATTAATAACTCTTTTCTTCGTTTTCCAGTTCCCGAAAGTACTTAATGGCATTCATTTTCAGGAGTTTTTCTTGTGAAAAGGTATTTTTAGCGGGCATTTCAACCACTTGGCGATAGTGTGGCCATCCGTCGGCATCGCGGCCCACGAATTCAAAATAGCCGTCTTCGGCCAGCAGGCGGCAGACGGCTATGTGCATGAGGTCTTGTTTTTCCTCTTTAGAGAAGCCTTTTTTCCAGCGCCCCAGTTCCTGCATACCAATCAGGAGCAATACAATATTCAAATCGGGCAGGGTTTCACGCTGCATACTATCTTTTACCTGGTGCTGCACCCGCAGCCATTCAAAATCTATTTCCCAGTCTTCCATGGTGGATATTGGTTATTGATGAATTGTTGATGAATTGAAGGACGCAAAGGTAAAGCTATTTTAAGCAAATAGCAGACTGCCAATCCGCACCATTGTACTACCTTCCTCCACGGCTATCTCCCAGTCGCCGGACATCCCCATAGAGATTTCTTTAAAATGCGGAGCTTCCGAAAAATAAGCGGTCTTTAACTGCTCAAAAATATGATGCAACGTACGCATTTCGTGGCGTATCTGTTCCTGATTTTCCGTAAAAGAAGCCATGCCCATGATACCGCAAACCCGAATGTGTTGCAGTTGAGCGTAATCCGTACTGTCTAACAGCGTTGTTGCTTCCGTTACATCCAAACCAAACTTCGTTTCCTCCTGTGCCACGTGAAATTGCAACAAACAATCCAGCACGCGACCTGCTTTAATCGCCTGTCGGTCAATTTCCTGCAATAATTTCAGGCTGTCCACCGAATGAATCATCCGTGCGAAAGGCGCAATCATTTTCACCTTGTTGGTCTGCAAATGCCCGATCAGGTGCCATTCCGTATCGGGGGGCATAGCAGCCTGTTTTTCCAATAATTCCTGCACTCGATTTTCGCCAAAAGCCCGTTGGCCTTGGGCGTACAATTCCATTAAGCGTTCAATCGACTGTGTTTTAGACACGGCTATTAAAGCAACATGGCGGGTATTGAGTGTTTCGACTAATTGAGTATACATAATCACAATATCATTAAAAATTTGGCATAAAACCAATTAAATACTATTTTTAAGTAATCCACAGTCAATAGTCGGCAGTCCACAGTCTCACAAACCCTTGATAATAAGGTAATTAATGAAATTCAAAACTACGATTATTTCTATTTACCTACTTATATTGATTTGAGTGCTTGACACATTTGGGAACCACAATATATTAAAAGGGAAAAGTTTCACAAAACTTGTCAACCACCCATGTTTCCCTATATTTCAGATTACTTTCCCCCAAATATGTCAAGCACTCTATTGATTTATATTTATCAATACATTATTTTTATTAAAATATATTATCAAAATATTATAATATCAACTTATATCGGCTTGGCACTAAAAATCCTGTAAATCCTGTAAATCTTGTAAATCCTGTAAATCTTGTAAATTCTGTAAAATCTTGTAAATTCTGTAAAATCCTGTAAAATCCTGTAAATCCTGTGAAATCCTGAAAATCCTGTGAAATCCTGAAAATTTAACACACCTACCCTGGAAACGATATTTTCCCCATAGACACCACCGGAATACCCCCCAACACCGCATCATCCGCCGTGCGACCCGCCACCGTTTCATTGGCCAACACAGCAAACAATACCGCTTCTTTTGCGTCGCCGTGTACTCCGAGCACCTCCATCGGGTAAATATTCCAATTGGGGAGATGTTCTTTTAAACCCTTCATTATCATAGGGTTGTGGGCGCCGCCCCCGCTGACGAATAATTCTTGTTTTTTCCCGGTCAGCGCAACAGTTTTTATCGCATCTGCCACCGTATCAGCTGTCAGTTGGGCCAGCGTTGCCATCAGGTTGTAGGGATTTACCCGGGCTTTGGGCAGCCGCTCTATGGCTTTTTGCACCCATGCTTCGCTAAAATATTCCGGTCCGGAAGTTTTAGGGAAAGGCAGGGCAAAAAACGGATCATCGAGCAGGTATTGCAGGAGTTGTGCTTCCCCGTGGCCATTGGCGGCCAGCAAGCCATCGCGGTCGAAGGCCACGCCAAATTCGGAGCGGGCAAAAGCATCCAGCAGCGTATTACCCGGGCCGGTATCCGTAGCAAAGGATTTAGCAGTGTCGCCGTCGGCCGGGAGGAAGGTGAAATTGGCAATGCCCCCGAGGTTGAGCAAAAATCGGTCTTGGCCGCGTTTGGAAAACAAAAAATAATCGCCATACAGCGCTAAGGGAGCACCTTCCCCTCCGGCAGCTAAGTGTTTTTGCCGAAAATCACTGATCGTAATGATACCAGTTCTTCTGGCAAAATGATCGCCGTCACCAATTTGGAGCGTCGCATTGGGCCATTCAGGGAGTTCGTGAAAGGTGCGCGGCGCGTGAAAAACGGTTTGTCCGTGGCTGGCGATAAGGTCAATTTCATCAGGTGCGATCTCCATTCGTTTCAAAGCAGCCAGCACCATGGCAGCCTGTTGTTCGGCTACATAAACATTTAACAGTGTAAGGTGTTGAAAATCAATATCCCTTTTAGCAAAAACCTTACGGACTTCCGTTTTAAATTGGTCGGCGTAGGGTATAGTGTCAAATCCCCGCACCCGCACCCGAATACCAGTGCCGGATCCGCTAATCGTACAAACCGCCACATCTAAACCATCCAAAGAAGTGCCTGACATGAGGCCAATAATCGTGCGTTCGCGTTTTCGGGAAATAGCAGCAAGTTGTTGAATATGCTTTTTCATCAGAGAGCAGAACAATGAATTGCAAATGTGGTTCGAGTGATCCACCGTTTTATGATAAAACCGCCTTCAACAGGAGGACAAAACGCATAAATTTACCACATTTATGCTTACGCCGTTCCTTAAATAACGGTCAGCAATTCTGATTTATATTATAAATTTTAATAATACATTTTTCATGATATTATTCTACGATAGTATATTTTTCAATATTTTATACTTATTTTATTATTTAAATAGATACAATACACTTAATTTTTGAAATCAATATTTTTATTGCCACTCTTCAGGCAAAAAAACCTCATCTTTGCATTCGTAAATTAGTATTGTTTTATGCACACACGTCTTTATTTCGGCTTTTTTTACTTTTATGGTTTTACACCGTAAGGGACTGTCGAATATTATCGAAACGAATCATTGCACGATTTCAGATATTCTTAAAAGTCCCGTTCAAACAACGGGGCTTTTTTTTTGCCCCATATAACCCATCCTTATTTTTGCAAAATCTATGCACGCCACCATGAATGCCCCTGTAAAACCCAACCATTCAACAAAACAGCCACGGATCGTCATACAAGGCTATTCGGGTGCCTTTCACGAAATTGCGGCGCGGTATTTCAGTGCTCCGACTGAACCGGAAATCGTACCCGCAGATACGTTTGCCCGCTTAGTAAAAATGGTCGAATCGGGCGCTGAATGTGATTTCGGGTTGATGGCCATTGAAAACACCTTAGCCGGCAGCCTGATAGGAAATTATAAATTATTGACCAGCAGCTATTTACGGGTTACCGGTGAAATTTTTTTACGCATCAAGCAAAACCTGATGGTGCTGCCAGGCTGTACCCTCAGCGATTTGACGGAAGTGCATTCTCACCCCATCGCTATTGCGCAGTGCTTAGAGTATTTCAGCGAGTTGCCACACATTAAATTGGTAGATGCCACCGATACGGCCCTGAGTGCCCGAATCATCAGTGAACAAAAAACACCCCATATAGGGGCTATTGCCAGTGAATTGGCTGCCGAATTGTATGGTTTAGAGATTATCGCTCCTGAAATTGAAACCAATAAAAAGAACTTTACCCGTTTTTTGGTGGTGCACAGCACCGATCGTGCACCCATTATAACTTCGGCCAACAAAGTTTCCTTAGCGGTACACGTAGACCACGAAGTAGGCAGTTTGCATAAAGTGCTGGCGGCCATTGCCGCCCATAATGCCAACCTGACAAAAATTCAATCCGTACCGATCATGGGGCGCGATTGGGAATACGAGATATTTTTAGATTTTGTTACCGAAAAGCCCAATACTTACCGACCCATTTTGGAAGCCATTGAACCCCTTACCCACGAAATGAAATTATTAGGCGCTTATCAAACAGGAAAACATTATGATTAAAATATATGTCCTGCACCCCCAACGCCATCACGCCGGGAAGTACGTCGGGGGTACCAACGCCCAACGCATTAACTACTCCAGCCAACTATATTATCATGACTAATACTGCCGCACAAGTCCCTTCTTTTCAGGTAGCAACCCGGCTACAAGGCGTGGAAGAGTACTATTTTTCGCAAAAACTCAAACAAATAGCGGCGCTGCGGGCGCAAGGCCATGACGTGCTTAACCTTGGCATCGGAAGTCCCGATCAAGCCCCTTCGGAGGCCGCTGTGGAGGCATTGGCCCGACACAGCAAAATAGCGGGTAACCACGCTTATCAATCTTACATAGGGCTGCCTGAATTGCGCCGCGCCTTTGCCGACTGGTACCAACGATATTTTGAAGTTACCTTGGATCCCGACAGCGAAATATTGCCACTCATGGGTAGCAAAGAGGGTATTTTGCACATTGCCATGACCTACCTGGAACCCGGCGATGAAGTGCTGATCCCCAATCCTGGTTACCCGGCTTATCGCGCCACGGCGCTGCTGACCGGGGCATCGGCGGTGGAGTATGATTTGGAGGAGTCCTCGGGCTGGCTGCCTGATCTGGCGGCTTTGGAACGCCGCGACCTGTCAAAAGTAAAACTCATGTGGCTCAACTATCCGCAAATGCCGACCGGAGCCTTGGCCACCCCGGCATTTTTTGAGGAATTGGTGGCTTTCGCCAAACGGAACCACATCCTGTTGTGCCACGATAATCCCTATAGTTTTATCCTGAACGACCGGCCCCTGAGCCTGCTGAGTATTCCGGGTGCCAAAGACGTGGCGTTGGAACTCAATTCTCTTTCCAAATCGCACAACATGGCTGGTTGGCGCGTGGGGATGTTGGCGGGTCGTGCGGACTGCCTCCGCGATGTACTGCGGTTTAAGAGTAACATGGACAGCGGTATGTTCAAACCCCTGCAACTGGCCGCTGTGGAAGCCTTATCAGCACCGCCAGCGTGGTATGCTGCTTTGGCAGCAGAATATCGAAAACGTCGGGAAGTGGTGTTTCAGTTGTTGGATTTGCTGCAATGCACTTATTCCCGGGATCAGGCCGGGATGTTTGTTTGGGCGCGTATTCCTGGACACTATCGCGATGGGTATGCGCTTTCAGGTGAAATTTTGGAGAAAGCACACGTATTTATTACGCCGGGTGGCATTTTTGGCAGTCGGGGCACTGACTATATTCGGGTGTCACTGTGCAGTCCTGTGACGGCGTTTGAACAAGCAGTGGGTCGAATATTGGTCGGGCATGGGTGACCCGACCCACAATGCTCAGCAACGTAGGTCGGGTCATCCATGCCCGACCATTACCGTAGAGTGTTCGTTGTGTGGTCGGGCATGGATGAACCAACCTACATTATCAGGCATGGATGAACCAACCTACATTATCGGGTATGATGACCCGACCTACATTAAACACGAATCATGACAATTTGTATTCTCGGCATTGGCCACATTGGCGGCTCCATAGCCATTGACCTGAAAGAACGCGGCTTTGCCGACCACATCATCGGCGTGGATGCCCGCCAGGAAAATTTAGACAAGGCCATCCGCCGCCGACTAATAGACACCGATGCTACTTTGGCAGAAGCATTGGCGAAGGCGGATGTCATCGTAGTATCAGTACCTGTCAGCGCTATGATGACGCTGTTACCTGAACTCTTAGACCGGGTAGATCGGCAGGTCGTGATTGAGGTAGGTTCCACCAAAGCAAGGCTTTTAGAACCCGTGCGAAACCACCCCAAACGAGGCCGGTTGGTGGCTACACATCCGATGGCAGGCACCGAGTACTCTGGCCCCGAGGCGGCTATACCTCGCCTGTTTGATGGAAAATGTGCGGTATTTTGTGATACCGAACACAGCGACCCCGACGCGGTGGAGGTGGCTAACCAACTGTACGAGGCACTCGGGATGCGGGTAGTGCATCTTGGGGCGGATGAACATGATATGCATGCAGCTTATGTTTCGCACATATCGCATATCAGTTCGTTTGCGCTGGCCCTCACGGTTTTAGCCAAGGAAAAGGATTCCAATCAGATTTTTGAATTGGCGAGTACGGGCTTTAGCTCTACGGTGCGATTGGCCAAAAGTTCCCCGGAAATGTGGTCTCCTATTTTTGAGCAAAACCGCGATAACGTGTTGGATGTATTAGATGAATACATTAGTACTTTATCTAATTTTAGGACTTTACTCATCAAAAAAGATTTTAAAAAATTTCATCAAATGATGGAGGATGCGAATCAGATCGGGAAGATCATCCAGTAAAATGAAAGGTCAACTTACTCATTGCCGGGTAATAAGGAACGAGTACGTAACGTTTATTTGACTTTTTTATTGATCGATAAAATATTATAAAATAAATTAATATGAAAATACTTCTTGTAAATAATGGGATAATTCCTGTTACATTATACGGCGGTACAGAAAGAGTCATTTGGTGCCTTGGGAAAGAATTGGTCAAATTGGGGCATAACGTGACCTATTTGGTAAAAGAAGGTTCATTTTGCGATTTTGGGGCGGTGATTCCTATTGATGACCACAAAGATATTATAGCGCAAATACCAGATGATGTGGATGTTGTACACTTTAATTTTACCCCTTTAAATATTCAATACTGCAAAAAACCATATTTGATTACCATACACGGTAATTCAAATGACTTAAATGAAAGTTTTGACCTAAACTCCGTTTTTGTCTCCAAAAATCACGCTGCCAGATACAATTCAACTGTTTATGTACACAATGGATTGGATTGGGATGATTACGGGAAACCTAACTTATCTTTAAAACGAGATTACTTTCATTTTTTAGGAAAGGCAGCCTGGCGGGTAAAAAATGTTCAAGGGGCTATTGATGCTATAATAGGGACAAAATCCGAAAAACTTAAAGTTTTAGGCGGGGTTAGGTTCAACTTTAAAATGGGGTTAAGGTTGACATTTTCTTCCCGAATAAGTTTTTGTGGCATCGTAGGGGGCCAAGAAAAAGATACATTAATGAACAAATCAAAGGGTTTAATCTTTCCTGTCAGGTGGCATGAGCCATTTGGGTTGGCTATTATTGAGAGTTTATACTTCGGATGCCCGGTTTTTGGAACGCCTTATGGTTCGCTTCCCGAAATTGTGCACGATCAGGTTGGATACTTAACCAACAAAAAAGAAGAATTGATTAATGCCATTGAAAATGCCGATACTTTTTCTAAAAAACAATGCCATGACTATGCGGCGGAAGCATTTAATAGCAAAAAAATGGCGGTTTCTTACCTTGAAAAATACGAAAAAGTATTATCAAAAGAACCATTAAATAGTAGTTGTCCTACCTTAAAAGAATTACGGGAGAATAAATTTTTAGCATGGGAGGAAGTGAGGAAGTGAGGAATGAGTCCCCTCCGAAAAGTCTGGAGTGTCATTTTGAAACGGCTATTTGGCCATAAAACATCGAAAATTTTACATTTTTTTGATGTTTTTAGTGCGCCTAATCTTTATTTTAGAGTGAAAAACC
>Ga0105046_10016498_pt1 | contig 11335 bp, 6 predicted proteins | sample MAT03_FD_78385 | JGI IMG/M metagenome (GOLD analysis project Ga0105046, IMG submission 78385) | Freshwater microbial communities from Lake Fryxell liftoff mats and glacier meltwater in Antarctica - MAT-03 (megahit assembly) | ecosystem: Environmental > Aquatic > Freshwater > Ice > Liftoff...
GACAACCCGCCATCAATGGTGAGGCACTGTCCTGTTATCCAGGAAGAATCTTCCGATAAAAAAAACCGTGCGGCAGCAGCCATGTCGTTCACAGTCCCTATTCGTTGAATAGGATGCCGTTTGGAAGAGGCTTCAACTTTTTCTGGTGTGTTAAGCAAATTAGCCGCTAAAGGTGTTTCTGTAAGAGAAGGAGCAATTGCATTTACTCTAATCTTACTGGGAGAGAGTTCAGAAGCAAGCGACAAGGCCAATCCTTCCAATGCTCCTTTTGCCGCTGATATACTGGCGTGAAAACCAAGTCCTATTTTTGCAGCCACTGTACTGAATACCACAACTGAACTGCCATTCGCCTTTTTTAACCTTGGTAAAAAAGCCTGCAAAACGTGAACAAAACCCAAAACATTAATCTGGAAATCGTTTCTGAAATCACTGGCAACCAAACGATTAAATGGCTTTAACAGAATGCTTCCAGGAGCATAAACCAAACCATGAAATGCATCCGGCCAGTCCTCCGGGATGGTTATAGCGTCTTCGGATGTTGCATCGAAGAAGAGATGTCCTTTGGATGATACCGCTTTTCTACCAAGCGAAAACACCTGATTTCCTTCCCTTTCAAGTTGGATTTTCAGTTCAGCGCCTATACCGGAACTTGCCCCAACAATGAGAATATTTTTTGCCATTGGATCGAAAGATACTTTTAGCCTTTTTGATAAATGTGTTTCAGAAATTCATCCCGGGTAGAGGATTCTTCAAATTTGCCGAAATACGTGGCGGTTATAGTAGAGCTTGTAGTGTCTTCCACGCCTCTGGAACTTACACAAAGATGGCGGGCATCAATCACCACGGCTACATCCTCTGTTTGCAATACTTCTTTCAGATAATTTGCGATTTGAACGGTTAACCTCTCCTGAACCTGGGGCCGTTTTGCGAAAAATTCGACAATCCGGTTAATTTTACTTAACCCAATCACTGTCCCATTACTTATGTATGCAACATGGGCTTTCCCTACAATAGGAACAAAATGATGTTCACAATTGCTGTACAAAGTAATATCTCTTTCAACCAACATTTGATTGTAATGGTACTTGTTTTCGAACAAGGCTATTTTGGGAGCATTCGCCGGATTTAAACCTTTGAATATCTCCTTAACGTACATTTTGGCCACCCGATTTGGCGTGCCTTTCAGACTATCGTCTGTCAGATCAAGGCCCAATACATTCATTATTTCACCAAATTTCTTCTCAATCAGTTCAATTTTGGTTTCGTCGTCCAAATCAAATGCACCTTCTCTCATTGGCGTTTCGAAAGAAGTGAATAAGTGGGAATCTCCGATTTCGTCCATTGTGAATCCTTCCAAAGGATTAATTTCCTGAATGATATTGTACAGCGGGGTATCTGACATAGTTTCGTTCCGTTTCATAAAGTGTGATAGCTAATTCAAGCTTGTTGTCAATTTTTTCTCTTAGTATTTTCCAAATAACCAGTACGATATTTTCGGCAGTTGGATTGATATTTTTAAAATATTCAACCTCTTCATTTAGATTTTTATGATCAAATTTATCAAGGATCAGATTCTGTATCAGATTGCTTAACTCTTTTGTATCCATTACATATCCGGTTCCCGGATCCACTTCACCTGTCACTTCTACCACCATGTCATAATTGTGACCGTGGTAATGTGGGTTATTGCATTTTCCGAAAACCTGCCTGTTTTTTTCTTCTGTCCAGTCTGGATTGTTCAGACGATGAGCAGCGTTAAAATGTTCCTTCCTAAAAACCGATACTTTCATTATTTATCTAATTACCAGAAATGAAGAATTTTGTTTAAAGAATTTGATTAAATAGTTAAACAAAACCATTTAAGGTGGGCCACCAATTCAGAACAAAAATTGAACTAAAATTGCAATTCCCAATAAATAACTGTCAATAATCCTGGTGAGTGTTTACCTGAGAGCCATGTTCTGCCATATTGACCATCCTTTTTTTTCCAACAATAAAAATAGGCGTTGTATGGCAATTTATTTAACCAGGCAATTTCTGGTTTATACCCTCTATGGAAGCCTGTTTTGTTTATCAGCATTCATTTCGCAATCTCTTGCAATTGAAAAGCCATTTAAAGAGGATACGAACCATATCCATGCCTGCCGATATTTTTTTAACCTCACTGCCTCACTTACAAAACCAATTTTCAGCACGGCAATTGCCAATTCAGACGATGACCTGAGACTCAAGTACCGAACGGTTAACCCGTTAAGGTTTGGGCTGGCGTTCGATTATCGTTGGTTTGGTGTGGAGTTATCTTCACAGATTCCAACAATCAAATCGCAGGATTCCAGGAAAGGTAAGACCTCAAGTTCTTCCTTTCGGTTTACAGTAAATAGCAGGAAAATTTCTGTTTTGACTCATTTACAGGCATACAAGGGATTTTATCTGAGTGATAAGAAATTTTTCTACAATCCGTTTGCTTTAGATAATCCACTTCCTAAACGGCCAGACCTTGACAGCAGGATGATCCATTTAAATGCCTATTATTATTTTAATCACACCCGCTTCAGTAACCCGGCCGCAACCGGACAATATGAAAGGCAGTTGAAAAGTGCCGGATCTCCCATGATTGGATTCGGATATTTGTTTAATTCCATTCAAGCGGATTCATCATTAGTACCGGTTCTGTACAGAATTAATTTTCCAAATATGAGCCAGATCAGGAGAGTTGGCAGCTCTCAGATTTATGCAGCATTTGGGTATAGTTATTCTTTTATTTTTCATAAAAAGTTCTTTTTAAACCTTTCTGCAAGTCCGGGAGTCGCTCGTTTTGAGGTATTGGAATCCCGGTTTGATGGTTCAAATTCCGGAAAATGGGATCTGGGATTTCGATTAGAAACCCGAAACTCTATAGGCTATAATGGTGAGTTTTTCTATTATGGAATGTTTTATTCAGGCTTTTGGACGAATGAGCGATTGGTGAGCGGTAATAACCTGATCAATACTTTTCAAACATTCCGGTTTTTTATGGGTTGGCGATTGAGAACAAAAAAGAATCTTGGCTTTCTTGGCTTATGAAAGAGGTCGTTTGCGGAAATACATGAAAGAGCTTGTGTTTTGTATTTTCTGTTTTATTGGATTGGTAAACAACGGGTTCTCTGTTGTTAGTGGCGACAGTAGCGTGAGAAGGTTTAAAAACCATATCAGTCTTGCAGCACACATAACCCGGATTGATCTAAATGCAAATCTATCCAGTGCTGGAAATAGAAATCGGATAGAATACAAAACAGAAACGGCTGCCCGTTTGGGAATGTCGTTTGATTATCGCTGGCTGGCTTTTGAACTTTTTGCCAGGCTACCTTTTGATAAATCCAGCAATAAAGGGAAAACGCAGAATTCAGGTATTTATGGAAGGATTAATAAATCCAGATTCTGGGCCAATGTTATTTATCAGAATTTCAGTGGATTTTATTGGAGTAATCCGGATCAAACAACCAGGAATGGGATCAAGGATGGTTCTTTTCCTCTCCGTCCGGATATAAAAAACAATCTCCTGCAGGTAAATGCATTCTATATTTTCAAGCCGGACCGGTTTTCTAACCCAGCTTCTCAAGGTGAGAATGAACGACAGAAGAAAAGTGGCGGATCCTTTTTTGCCGGTTTAGGATTTTATGCCAACAACATCAGCGGTGATTCGTCGCTTGTACCTCAATCAATAGATTCTCAATTTGACAATATTCGTAATGTCAGACGAATAAGATCCTGGCTCGGCTCATTAAACGGCGGTTACGCCTATTGTTTTGTTTTGAAAAAGAAATGGTATGCAACTGTGTATGCCGCTCCAGGCCTGGCCAGATTCACCGCAATTAGCTTTTCTGAAGATCAGAACCGGGATGTTGTTAAGGGGCAATGGACATTGCGACTTGAGTCCCGTATTTCGGTTGGCTACAATTCGGACAAATATTTTGGCGGGGTCTTATTGTCCTCTTTTTTCAACAATCAGGATCTGGATACCGGAATTGCCTACAGTTACAGTTTTCAGACTTTCCGTGTTTTCTTCGGAAAGCGATTTGCACTTAGCAAGCAGTTAGGTTTTTTGGGACTTTAGCCCGGAAATTTCCCTACTTTTTAGGAGTTGGCTTCACCGGTTTTTGAATTTTAGGTGTAACCGGCTTCTTTGTACCGGTTTCATTGCCCATATTTTCCGGCTTAAACTCCATCTTCAGTTTTGCCCTGTTGTCTGGCAAAATATTGATCTCGCAACGACGATTTAACTGGCGACCTGCTTCAGTAATATTAGTTGAAGTGGGCAATTGTTTTCCAAATCCATGTGTGAGAATTTTTCTTTTCGAAATCCCTTTATTGATCAGGTATTGTTTGCATTCTTCAGATCGTTTTACAGAAAGAATCAGGTTGACCAATTCTGTATCAATACTGTCTGCGTGTCCGATTAATTCAACTCCCACTGTTGGGTTGGTTTGCATATAATCATATAATTTATCCAACCTTAATCGACCTTCCGGACGCAAATCGTATTTCGCAAAATCAAAAAGTACATTGTCAAAATCTTTGATAACAACCCTTTCTCTTTTATCAAGCTCTTCTTCTGCTTTTCGTTGCTCTTCTGCGTCTTTAGCAGCTCTACCAGCAGGTGAATTTGGATTAATCCCTTTATCACCGGCAAGAACATTATTTTCACCCTTCTTCTTTTTATCTGCCTGCTTCTTTAAAGCCTCTTTGAGATTTTTAAGGTGGGTATAATATAAATCAGTGTAGTTATTCTCCGGATTCTCTTTTGCCAGGTAAATGGTTGAATCTGATTTATTTATAAAGAAATATGCGTCAAATCCTTCTCCATTGAAAAAAGGGCCTAGATTTTCGGGCTTAGACCATTTAGTCCACGTGGCATCCAGTCTTTTAGCTCTGAAAATGTCGGCATCGCCAGATCCTTCGTGGCCGTTACTGGCAAAGTAGAGCATAGAATCTTCTTCAAGATAAAAGGGAGAGATCTCAAATCCTACAGTATTAATAGTATTTCCAAGGTTCAATGGCTTAGACCATCCTCCATCCTGATCCTTAAACGTAATGTAAAGATCTTCTCGTCCGATCGCTGCTTCAGATTTCATTGTGAGCAACAACGACTTTTCATCTTTTAGCCAATACCCACCAAGATATCCCTTCTGAATAGTGAAGTCTTTAATCACAATTGGAGTTGGAGTTGACCATTTGCCATCATCCCCTTTCGTAGATGAAGAGACGCCCGGATCCATTTTCTTTTTAAAATAGATATTTGAGATGAGCATAGTTTTTCCATCATTGCTGATTCCTATTATTCCGTTATTCTCTCTGTTATTTATTGGGAATCCGACATTCTGAGGAATTGCCCAGGTGGTATCTCCTGTTTTCTGTGCTACCCAAATATCCTGACCAGAATCTTTACCTCCTTCATTTTTAGGGTTTAATGACCTTACAAAATACATGGTTTGTCCATCCCGGGTTAGAATCGGTTGGATTTCTTCAAAGTCGTTGTTAATCGTTGTATCAAACTTGTGAAGGGCGTAGTTTCTCTTTGGTTGAGCCTTGGCTAATATACCGGTCAGGCAAAACAGTAGCGCCAATCCTTGAATAAATTTTCTTGTCTTCATTGTTTTTATAAATAGGATTTGCACTACCATACCTTAAGAGAAGAATTTGGTTTCTTGTTGTTTAATCGTATGCCCAGAACGATTTCATGTGTACCTATACTCGCTTTTTGTACGTCGCTGGTAGTGAAATCAAATGCATAACTGAGATCAATCAAACGGTTGAGAGATAATCCTACCATTCCACTTGCTCCATCACCGTAGCGGTAGGTTCCTCCAGCCCAGAAAGTATTCTGATAGCGTATTTTCATTCCTCCTTCAAGTGAAACAGGAGAGTTTTCAGTATATCGCACGATAGCCACAGGTAAGAGGTCGAAATCCTGGTCCAGAGAAATCCGGTATGATGCAGTTCCATAAAAGTGTCGGGTCAGATTATTGTATGAAACCGATTTATTGTTTTTTGCAAAGCTAAACCGGTTGGCGAAAAGCTGGGTTCCGCTAAGACCGATTTGAAGCCTGTCAGAATATAGATACAACCCAAATTGCCCATCAGGTACTGTACCAAAACTTTGACTTCCGGAAATGGCATCGTCCTCCTTATCCCGTACAACCAGATTATCAAGACTAAAAATGTGCGCACCCAGATTTGCACCAACAGCCAGGTAGTAGTGATGATTGAGAGGTAAATGAATCGAATAACCGACATTGATGGTGTTCCGGTTGATTCCTGCAGCTCGGTCATTGAGGAAGAATCCACCTACACCATGCCGAATTTTCATAGGAACTATGTTTTTAAACTTAATTGTAGATGCTCCTCTCATTGGAAGAGAACCTAGCTCTTCTTTGTTCAGATCCCGTTGATTTACTGCACCATGGATGGATGCATACATCGTAGTTGGTGAACCTGGAAGGTTGATCCATTGACGTCGGAAACCTGTTTTCACATCAAGATGATCCTCAATGCCCGCAATAGCAGGGTTATTGATGTATCCATTCAGCAAAAAGTTGCTGTATAGCCCTTGTTGTTGCGCTTCTACGATGAATCCGGTCGACAAAATGAAGACGATGGAAGTGATAATCTTTTTCATGATTTCTTTTGTCTGGGTTTAACGTACAACTGTGATAGAACCTGATTTCGGAGTCAAACCCTGACCCAAATCAACAATAAAGTAGTAAGCCCCCGGTGGCACTTGATTTCCTTCAAAACTGCCATCCCATGGTTTTGGGTAGCCTTTTTCGGATTCATATACCAGGTTTCCCCAACGATTAAAAATCTTTACTACGGCATTCGGATAACGCTGGATGTTTTTAATTATCCATGTATCGTTTTTCTGATCACCGTTTGGAGAAACCGCATCGTAGATTTTGAACTCCTGATCAACAATGATGCGTATCTGCTCCTGACCCTTACAACCTTTGTCCGTTGTCACATTCACTGTGTAGTCTGTTGTTTCAGCTGGTTTGGCAAAAACTTCCGGTCCTGTGGCTGAATTTAGAGTGGAAGAAGGCGACCATTGATACAGAATACCTCCGGTCGCTGTGAGTGTTGCCGGACCATAAATTTCGATGGTATCTTTATTTGTATTCAAGGTAATTGCAGGTACGGGATTGATTTCAACTTTAAATGATTTGGTTAAAAAACAACCATCTAAAGTTCGTGTATACGAAAGGGTTATAGGACCTGATGAAGGAACCTCAGGAGAAGAAGGATCCCATCCGCCAGTGTTATTAATTCCGGGACCAGACCAGGTACCTAACCCCTCCGATGGATTGATCGGGAAGAATTGTTGACTGACTCCATTTTTGCAGGATTCCGTATCCTGCGGAAGATCAAACGTTGGAGTTGGCCTCACTTCAAAAGCGGTGCTGGTTTCAGCGGTGCACCCATTATTGTCAACAATCAGCTTGTAGTTGCCTGCTGTTGAAAGGACTACCGTGTTTGTATCCAGAGCAATTACAGAATTTCCTCTTAACCACGTTGTCTTGTAATTTAAAGGATTCACATAGGTGAGAGTAATCGTTTGTCCCTGGCAAATTGCCTGTGCCGAGGCATCAAAAACAGCAGAAGGAATCTTGTTTGCTATCAGTGTAATTTTTTTCGAGCTTGTACAATTGCCGATTGTTTTCGTAAGTGTCAATACATAGTTGCCATCAGATGGTATATTGACGGGCCTTACCAATCCGTTCGGTGTGACTATATTATTTGTAGCCGACCAAATCGCATCTAAAGGTGTATAAGGTCTCAAGGTATTGAGATCAAACGGAGCATCCGGGAAGCAGACTTTGATGGTAGAATCACCTGAAACCGTAACCACCGGAGACGGTTTAACCGTAACCAGGACAAAATCGGTGGATGCCAACGCACAGGTTCCAATGCCGTTGATCAGAATTTTGACCTTGTATTCTCCCGAAGTAAATACATGAAGAGTATTATTTATAGAATCAGGAATTGGGATGCCATTTTTAAGCCACTGATAGCTGTATCCGGTACCGGCAGAATCAGCAGTCAACTTAATGAATTGACCATCACATACCTCCTGGACCTGATCCGGATTTACAGTGGTAATAGTAGAGTTTACGTTTTTAACAATCGATAGCACCCGGGTTGCTGTATCGCTGCATGTCCCGTTGCTGGCTACAAATCTAACTGTGTATTGGCCAGGATTCACAACCGCAGGATTCACATTGCCAGAGCATGTAATAAATCCTACAGGAGCGTTTGTAACCGTTTCCCAACATTGTGTGGTGGTTGCTCCTACCACGGTTGGGGGCTCCAGCAATATTGGATTGGATTGGCAAATCGTGAGATCAGAACCAATATTTGCAATGATTGGTGCCGGAGTTGTATTGAGCAATATCAGACCCGATGGCAAAGAAAGGCAACCATTATTATTTAACTGAAGGCTATAAAACCCAGGTAATGAAGCCTGATAAGTGGAGGTAAATCCAATAGCAGTAGGATTGGGAAGATTTCCTCTAAACCATCTGTAGGTTAATCCTGGTGCGGTATTAAGCGATGTCAAAGGTGTGGTTGTGCCTTCACAAATAGTTAGTGATGGAACCGCAGGTTGGATCACAGCAACCGGGGTCCTATATACCCTGAAGAGTATGTTTTTACTTTCAGAGCACCCATTCGGTTCCGCAAATTTTGCAGTGTATTTAAGTGTAAATACAGCATCATTTGTCACAACGGATGGATTAATTAAGCCTGATTTGGTAATGAATCCCGCAGGAGCTGGCCCTACGACGGACCATCCATTTTCAGGAACTGCAGGACTGTAAGCAGGAAAAAAGTTGGTAAGTTGAACCGCAGTCTGGCTGGTACAAGCGAAACCAGGACCAGTTCCGGAAACACTCACGGACGGCACCGCCTTGATTTCAACATTTTTTTGTTCTACTCCTGTACAACCATTGGTATCGGTATAGGTCAGTAAAACTTCAATGTTATCAGGGAAATACGAACCTGGATTTAAGGTATCGGTCTGTATTCCTCCTATGAAAATATTTGCCGAAGGCCTGCACTTTCCAAGGATTACCCTTTGTTCGTTCTGGCATAAACCGATAGGCACATTCTGAAGGCATACAAAAGGATTAATATTGGTAGGGCCTGAGATCCCAAAGGATTCTAGTCGTTTACAACCGGTTGTAATTTGAATTACCTCAGCGGTGTAAACTCCTACACAACGGTTAGAAATCAATCCTCCGGTGCCGATGACAGAACCGGTGGAAAGATCTTTCCAGATGGTTTGATACAATGCTGAATTGACAATTTCACGTACGGCACCTCCATTGCAGGTTCCGCAGGATGTAACATTGGATGGTACAACATTGTAATCCGGTATCGGATTTACTTTTATGTTTTTGCTATCGGTATTAGAACATCCGTTTTTCGTGTATCCAAAGGTGACTACTGAATTGATGATCCCCGGATCAAAAGCCACATATTCTGAGTCATTTTCAATCTGTGGCCCTACCCAAATGAGTGGAATTCCGGAAGGCTGAACCGCTTGCAAAACCAGCGTTTGGCCAAAACAAACTTCTTGATCAGGTCCGGCATCTACCACAGGGATTGGATTTATTTTTATAGATTTTTTACCCGTCCCAACACAACCGTTTAAGGTTGCGGTGTAATAAACGGTATCAACCGAAGGTCCGGGAAGTGTAGGATTAAACCGGTTACCAAATACAATCCGGTTGGCAAAAGAGGTAAACACGCCCGAATCGGCAGGAATGCCGGTTAAAAAGATCAGATTTCCATTCGCACAAACCGAATCCGGCAAGCCGGCTACACTTACATCCAGATTGTTTGGACTATTAATCACTGCTGCTCTTACAATGGCGCATCCACTTGAAAGGGTGGTAATTGCAACCTGATAGGCTCCTGGAAATACATTTTTTAGAGAATCATCTGTACTGATAACGGTTGCATTGCCAACTTTTCTCCATGCAAAAGAATATCCTGCTATGTTTCCTGTAACCCAGGCTAAACCATCCTCAGCCAAACAGGCTGAAGAGTTTTGTACACTGGTAGTAAAGCTTGGAAGCGAATCAATACAAACCGTCATAGTGTCTGTATTAGAACATCCATTGCTGGAATCAACATTTAACGATAGAACTTCACAACCAATAAAAGAGGCTGAATTGTAGTTGCCTGCCGTAACCACTCTTGGCGAACCACTCCAGGTTCCGGAAGTGACTCCGGTTCTGGTATTTAAATTGACGGATAAGGGAGAACAGGATGAAAAATTTGCTCCTGCATCTGCCCTTGGTTTCTTTCGATACGTGATTGGTACAATATTAGAAACGGTAGAACAACGACTACAAGTAACCAATATAGAATAATTTCCGGCTTGGGTTACTTTAAAAAATGGAGTCGTGAAAGGAGTTCCGAAATCTAATCCGTTCCGGATGAGCTGATATGCACAACCCGTTTCGGTTCCATTGTTTATTATGAGAGTGACTGAATCGCCCTGACAAACATTTGTAGGACCAAAAACCACAAGGTTAGCCTGAGGTTGAGGGCTCACCCGCACAGTCAGATTTTTTCTTGAAACGCAACTATTTGAATTCGTGCATTGATACGTAAGAAGGAAATCACCCGGAGTATTTGGATTCCACAAACGGCCTGGAAGAATGGAACCATTAAAATACAGATCGCAGTTATTTGGTGTGAATCCGGATACTACAAATTGATTGTCGCCTAAGCATTTCTGGATAATTGTATCTATTACAGTGATTCTAACCGTTGGCAGAATGTTGATGTTGTTTGACCTTGTTTTACAACCATTCGAAGCTTCTACTAAAACATAATAGCTTCCGGCAGATTTAACTGTATCAAGAACCGGATCGTTTTGACCTGGAATGGAAACATCCGGGGTTCCCACCTTGAACCATTGAAAAGTGAGGCCAGAACCAGATGCTCCAACGGTAATTGTAATTGGCTGATTTTCCTGAAGACAAGTGTCTGCCAAAAAAGGAGAAATGATGGGTGCCTGCGGTGCAGGAAGTATATTAACACTTACAACCGATGAAAAGATAGAACATCCGGCAGAATTCTCAATGCGGACTCGATACTGGCCTGATGAGGTTGGTGTAAATCTACGGTTTGTAGCACCGACTATGGGATCACCCAGTTCATACCATTGATAGCTATATCCGGCAGAAGAATCTGCAGTTAAGGCAGTTGGTATATTTGCACAAGGTGTTAAAATTCCGGATGGCGTTACACCATTTGTAGGCAAAGAATTAAAGGAAATAACGATTGGGGC
>Ga0105046_10016499_pt1 | contig 11335 bp, 7 predicted proteins | sample MAT03_FD_78385 | JGI IMG/M metagenome (GOLD analysis project Ga0105046, IMG submission 78385) | Freshwater microbial communities from Lake Fryxell liftoff mats and glacier meltwater in Antarctica - MAT-03 (megahit assembly) | ecosystem: Environmental > Aquatic > Freshwater > Ice > Liftoff...
CAAGGCCACAACCTCTGGGAGGCCTGCAGACGCCTCGTCCTCGGTCAGCCCTTCATGCCCAACGTCCCCGCGAGCGGACCTTGATTCACGATTCCCAGCGTCCGGGGACCTGAACAGTTACAAAGAAAGTTAGGGTGCACGATCGCGAGTCCACGCCTTTCTTACGAGTGCGCGTAGGCGCTGATCAGCGTGCCGCTTTCACTCTGATTCTTGATATCGTCGTCGCAGCAAGATTGGTAACGCGATGAGTTTTGTGGCGAGCTCGAAGTAAAGAGATACTCCGGTTAAGACGAATTGAACCGTTCCAGAGTTCCAGAAAATCCGCCAGATTAAGTTTGCTATTCGGCCGGCGGGTTTGTTTTCGCCTTGGCCTGTGGCGTGTTTTCTGAGCGCTCGCCGTGATATGTGTACGCGCGCCCCACTCAGGCCGGGCCAACGAGGTGCTGGACTGGGATGCGCCGATGATGGCGTGGACCAAGCGCGTGCCCAAACCCGCGCCCATCAGATGAGATTGCCAGTAATGATGCCTATTTCTGCCGACGCCTCAAACAGCAGAAGGTAACCAGGCCGCCCAAAAATATAGACCATGGGGACGGTTCGGGCACCACGGGAAATGGTGAGAATTCAATGCTATCAATGATGTGAGGTGGTGAGCCCAATTCAGGTGACCCTTCTGAAGTATAGAATTCCAATAGAACCGTTTGGCCCGCGAACTGACCAATATCTGCCGCGTACCATAGGTCGAGGTGAGATTCATCTACTAGATCTATTTGGACGCCATTGACACGAACGTCGAATACTCCGTATTGCCCCTGAAATCTCAATGACTGAGACTCCAGGGGAATGTCGCCACTTTGAGAGAGTCCGTAATGGGCAAACCTCCGCGATTCGCTGGGGCTTGTGAAACCAGGCTGCAATGCCAGGCTAAATCGTCCCTGAATTACATTGTTATCGAATCGCCGGTCGGCGAGCCAAGCGCCTGGGGTGCCTGCAGGCCCTGCGCCGGCACCCATGAATGATTGAACCTCACCGTCGAACGTCAGCGTCCAACTAGGAATCAAGCGTTCTGTGGTGTCGGTTGTCGGGAAGTCGCCTGTAAAGCGTCCCTTCTCAAAATTAAGATTGTCAAAAGGACCCGCGTTGACTTTTGGTTCTTCGATATGCAAAAGAGGCAATACCATCAATACTGTCTTCCAACAATTAGTTACGGCCATAATCCTCCAGCGCTGATATTTGTAAATGAACCTGACATGGTTGTTTTCAGGAAGAGCGACCGCGTTAAATAGCTCCGATTCCCGAGGGGAGGGGATGTGTCCGCCCATGAGTTCGTACTTATCGGAATTGATGTAAGGCGGGTCCAGCTGGAGCCTAGGCCGCCTACTGTACGATAAACATGGTACTGAGCACCTGGATCTGGACTAGCGGTCCACGAGAGGACGACATGGCCTGATCCGTTGGTGGACACTCCCAATGGGCCAATTGCGGAAGGAGGCATGAGTCTTAACGACGGATCTCCAAGAAGAGATGCAAAAATTGGAGCTCCTTGAGAAGGGTCTCCTGCCGCAATAATGCGACCAGAAGCTAGATGCTCAGCCGAATTTACTGGCCATTCCCAGGCATCCCTGTAGGTCTTGAATAGACCATCGCCCAGCGTATGCCCGAGTGCCATTATTGAGTACTTCCATTCGACATATCGAGTACCGAGGCCTACACCGAGATACGACCATGCGAGCCCGTTTGTGCGGGTCGCAAGCCTCGCTCGCGAAAGGTGGTCGGGATCAGACCAGTCACAGGCCCACGAACTGTAAATTTGCGAGAATGCAACCGGGGGCTCACCAGAAGGTGGAATTAGATTTGTGGTGTGGAAGACTTGCTTGCCGTAGAAGATGTTGACTACGGAATCGGCGTGTATACTGATTCCTCCACCAGCTACGCCTCCCAGTATTCCCCAAACCGCAGGAATCGAGGCCACTTGGAAGTCCGTGTTGGCAAGACCAGCCGAGTTTGTACCAAAAAGTCCTGCGGCAAGTTGCCGAGAATACCTTGCGATTGAGCCGCTGACTGTGTCTAGCGATAAGGTTTGTTGCCTAGTGGGAGCAAAATAAGCTCCATATGTTGTCTTCTCCGGAACGACGACTTCCCGTCTCCGAAACCAGCGCGCCTTGGCGACGTATTGCGCCAATAGGTCGATTTCCCCACGGGGTGGAATCGCATTACTGAATGCTGGCATACTTGCGAAATCGATTCGGCCGACGGCTAGCTCTAGGGAGGCGAGGCCAGCAGAGTTTGGTGGAACGAATGCCTGATCGAATGCGCCATCCGATGCAATATTGGTGTGACCTGGCTCAATACCATTTGCGCTACCAACTGGCCAGTTGATCGCGTCGGTCCATATACCATCCATATCACCGTAGTAGGAGTCCGTTGGAAGATCTCGTGAAGGGTGGCCGTCTGGGGAAAGCATTCCGGACCTCGGAATAGGCAGGTGCCCAAACAGGAGGACTGCTTTCGCCTGCGTTGGATAGGTATAGTAGTAATTTGTAATGAAGCTGCGAACCTCCGCGATTCGTTGAACATTGTTGGACCAAGCTAAATCATCGTGACGAGGACCGTTAAAGCGGGTCACTATCCAACCCTCAGCCCAAAGATCACGAATCAGATTGGTAATGGACCCTGCATAAGTCGCGTTGTTTGTCAGCGTTCTATCTGCAATTAGCAACATGTGTCCCGGAAACTCGTTTGGTGGCAGCCTAATACCTGCCGAAAGTGTGGTGTATGGAGGCTCTGGAATGATTGCGAGATCAGAAGGTACAAGGACGTCCGCGAAAATGCGGTATTCGTACTCAGTTCCCACGACGACATTTGTATCGGCGAAGAGTGCAGGCGTAACGGTGGCTATAGTAGCCCAGTTAGTCTGATGGCTCAGTCGCCGCTCAATTCTGTAAAGGCAATTTGATCTTGCGTTCCAATTGAGAGTGATGACTGGCGGTGAACTTGTCACGGTGGCGCTGACTAGCCAAGCGTTTGTGCAGAGGGCTATGGGCACATTCCAGGTTCGAATGTAGTCAATAATGCCATTTACCTGGGCCGTGCGATTGGTACTAGACCCAATAAAGATTCCATTTGCGCGAGACTCTCGATTTGGCCAGGCCTGAATTCCTGAACCATCAGCGACACGAATCCCACCCACAAAAATGGCGGAGGCATTCGTTGAGTAGGAAACTCGTATTGAAATGGGAAAGTCCTGTGGCGCCATTCCTGTGCAAAGTCGCAGCGATCCTTGCGCGTTGGTGATGACTGCACCGGCGCCGTTAGGTGACCGAAGAATGATGTTTGTGCCGGCGGCTCCGATTGCGATTGAGAATTCCCCAATTGAAAGCAGTTGCACCGCTATTCCAGGACCGCTACCGCTGTCCGCATTGGTACATACCGATCCCGAGCTGGCCCAGTAGGGCGAGAACCCGAATTCAATCGTTCCCTGTCGACAGTTTATGTTTGCCGCTCCATTGCTCTCGATGTCACGATAACGAAGTACGGCATTCGTGGAGGCGATGGCAACGCCTGAATCGGAAGGCCCTAAAGTCTCGACTAAGGCAATCGAATTGGTTTCGATGGGGGTGGCTCCGTTGCTACCCCGCCATGGGTTTGTTGTTGCTTCAAATTCAATGGACACCAACTTCATGGCCTTTACATTCGACCCATTGTTTGGGTCTGTTCCGTCTGCCACTTCTTCTGCATCGCTCCGGCCGTCGTAATCTGAGTCCGGATCCGTCGGTGAGGATTCACCCGAGTCAAGGATACCATTGCCATTGCTGTCTTCCTGAAAATCCGTGAGTCCATCCCCATCCGAGTCCATGGCGCTCGAATTTGGAGCCGGGCCGAAAAAGACACCGCTCCGAACGCAACTGGACAGGCTGTTCGTAGAGATCCGAAGCACAATGCTGCCGGTCACATCCCAGATAAGCCACTTTCCGTTGCCGAAAGCGGATACCGACCTGGAATCCAATAGTTCGCCTTCGATGTACGTGTCGCCCCCAAAGTAATCCCGGATCTCAACCGTTTGGGCACGGTTGGACAGGTCCCAGTCCAGGCAATAGACCGCAATGCGCACAGGCTTGGAGCTATTTATAGTGATGCTTTCAGCGGTGGTGACCGTAGATGACAGTGCCGAAGCCATTCGACCTGAACCAGAGCGAAGCAGCGCCCGCGGGTCCGTCGTTGAGGAGGTCCAATACGTCCCAACGCCGGACACGATCCAATTGGTAAGGGAGGAGATATAGGGAGGTAAATTGGTGGAGTCGTAGGTAATATGATACCCGTCGGCGCCATAGACACCTTTCCAGTTGCCTTGTGTGGTGAGGTCGGTACCGACAAAGGCCACGCGGCTGTTCGCTCCACCGCTTGATGGGTAGTGAAACCCGATGTCAACCACGGAATTCGTCTCTTTGAGCTGGTCGGCGCGGCAAGTGAAATGAAACATCCCGACGGCGTTGGCATTTTGGCTTCCGGCGTTAAAGAGGTTGGTGAGACTGCTGTTGCCACCTGTGGCGGGATAATAGAATCGCCCCAGGGGACCCGGAGCATAGATCGGTCCCAAGCCGGTCTTCGCGCTAGATCCGAACGAGCTCAGGCCTGCTCGGAATGCGTTGTGCGAAGCGGTGAGATATCCTGTGGCGGTGGCAATGTCACCGTCGAAAAGGTTGTTGCGGATTGTCCAGGACGAGGATGAATCCTGGTTGTCGAACGTGACCCTGCCGCGGAAGAAAAGATTATTGAATGCCGTGAGGGTATAGTTGGCGTAACCGGAAAGTTCGAAAAAGGTGGCGACCGTCCCCTCAAAGAGATTGTTGGTCAGCGCGACCGATTGGAATTCGTTGCCAGCATAGGTGACATCGAGATTGACACCGCGAAGTTGGCAGTGACTTAAGGCCAGCGGCTGGACTTGGCTGCTGGATCCACTCCCTGCAAAGAGAAACCTGCGCGCTGTGGTGCTATTGGTCGTGATGCCTAAGTGACTTATGTCAGTGTAACGCATGTTCACCGAAGGCAATGCAGATCCACTCGAATTTATTTCCAGGAAATTGAACGAATTAGTGGCGGCAGAACCCCAGTTGGTGGGTTGTTCCTGGACGGTGTTGTACCGGACAAAGCGGTTCAAGAGACCTTGGGCCCCCTCGCTGACAAGTTTTGCGTTTTGGCGCAGGACGATCCCTTTGGGGCCGTAGAGGCCCAGCGCTACCCCGTTGGAAAGGGTGAGTGTGCAGTTTGTCAAATTCCTGGAGGTGAGGCAGTAATCCAGAGCCGGATAGTGATAGCCACGATCCAGCGTGTTGGTGTCGCGGATAGGGCGTATCGACAACAACGTGTTCGCCGTGAAGTCGTTCGTCAACAGGACCGGCGGATGAGTTGTCATCGCAGCCAGTTCTGTGGCCAAGGCACCTTCTATCCATGGAATGCCGGCATTGCGATTGGTACTGGAATCGATGAGGTAATAATTGCCCGCGCCCACTATCTGGAACAAACCGTTGGTGCTACTAGACTCGAAATTCCCGTAGGCGGGATCATTATCACCGATGTAGGGGAGGTACGAACTGATTCCGGCGAGGATCGAATTGCGCACGGTTAATCTTGCCATGCCACTCGCATCTTTGCTGAAGAGATTCGCCGAAGCGCTAACCGTCGCGTGTTCAGCGATGATGTGTGCGTTGTTGACGGATCTGAACGCGGCTCCTCCGGTCATCATGTTGACGGCCAGGATGTTATGAGCACGCACGGTGTTGTTGTAACCCGACGACCAGATGGGATACGTGCAGTGCTGAAACTGGGAATGTCGAAGTGTCCCGTGCGCCCATTGAAGAGGAGTGCGTGGTTGGCATGCCGGAACCGAACATGTTCCAAGGTCACCGGATTGGATACGGTCATGAACAGGAGTCCATGAACCGCATAGGAAGCTGTCGGATCGGGGTTGGCGGCGCTGTTGGTGATCCATTGGCCCACGGACTGATCGTCCGCAGCTGTGAAGACAGCGGGGCGATAAGCCGTGGTGGCACACGTGAAAGGCCCGGTGATGTTGATTTGCATATAGGGCCACCCACCGTTCCACTTTGCGTACTTGATAACGGCGCCTCCTTCCAGAGTCGTGGTGCCGCCCAGATTCACAATCGAGGAGATGTGGTATGTCTCGTCGCCACGGAAGGTAAAATTATTTGTGTCGACGAGGAGCATCACGTAATCAAGGACAACCGCAGGAGATGTATCTGCACCATTTCATGCCATGGCCATGGTCCGTCCGGTGTACTGGGAGGACGTCGCGGGACGCTGCGGTAAGAAAGGTCTCTTACCAAGGGCAACCTCGGAGGATCCGGCCGACAATGATTTTCGCAATCCGTCCTCCGAAGAGGCACGCATCCCACCCTTCGCTCTGAACGCAGCCATTTTTTTGGCCACATCTTGACGGCCCCCGTCGGGACCCGCCACGAGTTCCCGAAGCATCGGCTCCACTTCTGTGTATCTCACGGCCTCCAATAAGACTCGACGTCCATCTTGAATGATCCAGCTCTTGGCAATCAGGGGAGCATTTGGGCCATCAGAAAACATGTCAGCTTGCCTGCCGAATCGGAATGCTCTGCCTTCGCCGATCAAGAACTGACCGAAATCCAAGCTCTCATCCTCCCAGTCTGGGGAAGCCATGAGAGCCCTGTCTTGGTCATTCTCGATCCGATCGAGAATTCGAGGGTGCCGTCGCGGCTCCGGGGCCTCGAAGAATTCTGTCATAACCTCCAATCGAGCCCATTCGCTGGAGAGCCCGAATTCCTCCGGCGCTGGCACGGGTTCTCTTATCAGAATGTCCTGCTCTATGCCTGATCGACGGAAGGTATAGAGGACGTCACAGCGGACTCGGTTGCCCTGCTCCTGTGGCTCAAAGGCGTCGCGATAGATGACTTGATTTGGCGGCAGAAGTTCGCCTGGAACATCCTTCACCAGACCGAGAATGTGACGCCGTCCACTGATTGGGTCGTAATAACCCAAGGCCAAAACAGAAGACCGAAACCGGCTACCGTCCGGAGCAAGAACATCTACCGACCCCTGTGGATCGTCGAGGGAAGGGGCAAAGTACACTTTGTGTGGCGAGCGCAGTGCTGCCGCTCCAACCTGCGCAATTGCGATTTCTTCCACAGAAGCCTCCCACTGTCCGGACTCGGAATCCCAATAGTTCAGTCCTGTGCTGAGTTCCGTATAGCCGTTGGTCTCGGTCATCCAATCGCCGGTTTCTCCAAGACGACTTGAAATGATCTCGACCCGTTGGTGGTCAGAACCTGTACGTATGACGCGAACTCTGTCTTCGGCTTTGGTCGCGAAGGCGACTGAGAATGCGAGCATTCCGAAAAGGAGTCTGAGAGGTATCTCCAAAATCATAGTAGTATTTGAGCTTCTATCGCGATCGACTAATGAAGTGGTTCTTGTGAGTTTGCCTTCTGCGAGCATATGTCGCATGGTCAACACAAACGTTGCGTAAAAACTAAGTGGTATCACGGCAGCATCGGGTGGACCACTGATTCACGGGAATGTTGGAATTCGACGCCATCACCAAAATCGACGTTCTCTTATCAGGCTCTGACCCAATCCAACAATCACAGTGGAGATCGCGCTTGGGGATAGGGTCTAGATAGCACAAGGTTACAGAGAACTAATTCCGCCTGAAGGCTGAGCGATACGCAACAAAGCATGCTCCAATCGCCAAACATAAGATTGAAACCGTCGAATTCCCTTCTGGGATGATTGTGTTAGGACTGATGTGTACACTAAACTCGGCGCTTCTCCTTCCAGCGTCACCAAGATAATTTGGAGTCCCTACAGGGCTAAGGGGATCGCTATCGTACCAAAAGCCCTCTGTGAAAAAACGACCAGAATAGGTTAGTCCCACCGTTGCTGCGCCGTCAATTTCAATTCTGACAAACCCTAGATCATCGGGCCCTGGGGGAAGATGAAGTTCGGACATCGGGGCGATAGAACGCACGCCCAATAGGTCCTGGAATTCACCAAATACCACAGGGGAATCGGAGGACGCGCCAGACAATAGTAGCCACTGGTCGGAATCGTTGTGGATCGAACCCCCCCACCAGAGTGTACCGGAGGGTTGGCCCTCGACTTGGGTCTGCGACGGAACCAAATCAAGACCCCATTCGCCTGCAAAGCTATCCCAAGGCGTGAGTGCGCCGAAAAGAATTGCTAGAATTACAAATTGTATCATATCAATCCGAAAGGTCTGCAACAATCCAATTTGCTATCGCGGCGCTCGCTCCATTATTCTCGAAAAAATCAACGTGTGAAACTGAATTCAAATGTCGGCGTAGGATCGTTCCGCGCTTCAATCCCGGGATGAATGCCGGCAAATCTACAACGGACCCAGTGGTATCTGGCGGAACGGACAGCCTTCCGAGTTGACTGTCCTCGGTGATGAAGCCATCGCCACCAATTGTAATTCCGAGGTAGCCAGGAACCAAAGCGTTTACTCCTTGGCCTACGCCATCCAATGATCCGTTTCTATTGAGTGTGGACAACCATTTTGGCTTCAAGATCGGAGTTTGGGTGACAAATGCCAATGCTCCTGGCAAGCCGTAGTCTCCGAAGGTAGTTAGCTGCCAAAAATCGTCGATCGTACCACACGCATATAGATACATCGTAACAGTTTCGGGAAAACTGTAAGGCTTAACCCCTAATCCGCTTATATAGGAAAGCTGTGGATTTGCCACAGCTGCGGAAACCCCTGGTGGGAACAAAGTGTACGGGGCCAGGCTGCCATTCCGCCACCAAGGATAGAGTGGGGTAAGGTTTTTACGTCTGACGCCAAAATAGGCTTCAGAATAATGGGCCCACGCAGTTCCGGAGTGGGGTGAACCGAGTGTTACGACCTTGTTTACTAGATTTCCTCCCGCGGGCGACAGCAGATTTTCCGCAACGAGCACCCGAGCAATTACTCCACCAGTGCTGTATCCAATTAAATCCACCTTGTCTGCATAGGTTTCTGCGAGCATGGTAGCAGCAGTATTAATAAATGGCCCTACACAAAGTCGAAAATCGGTGGATGTTGCCGAATTCACGCGATATGCCAACGTCTCAACTGTTCCATAGGCCGACGACAATGAACTATTGGGAAAACGAGATTTTCGTAACCTATATCCCTCCCCGAGCAGATTGCGACTCTTGAAAAGTCTTCCCGAGGCGTTCAGCAGTATTGATGCCTCCCAGTCAGATTCATTTAGTACCCGATTGTCAGTGAGCCCAGTGAGGGTGATGACGGGCAAAGGGACTCCAATTGAATCTTCTGTTTGTACGTCTTGGCGTGAACCATCAACGACTGCTCGAATGTGTAGATTTATCGTTGTGAAGGAAGTAAACCGGGGAATTTCTGCACTCTCAAAATCAAGCAGGAGTGGGTCTGTGTCATCCAGACCAAAAGTGTCGGATCGATCCTGTGGAGGAAATTCGTAACTAAGGCCTCCAATCTCCACGGTCGCCGAGCATTGGCCGGAGATCCCGCCGAACTTGCGAGAACATTGAATTGCTAGTGTTTTGCGATCGACAAAGTTTGCACGCTGGATTTCCAGTTCGGCTTGACTTGTGCCGTGCGCCTTGAAGGTGAAATAGGTAGTTGAAAAATGATTCTCTCCTTCGAGCCTATAATACAGACTGAAGACATAAAATGCTTGAGCAGGGCCATTGAAGAGCAGGTGACATTCTACGGTGATGGTTATTGTGCCACCTCCTGTAATAGCCGTGTTTTGTTTTGGAAATCCAGTTACCCCGAAGGCGTGGAGGTTGTCAGCGACGGGCCTTCCCGTCACTGAGCCATATGAGTTTGAGACCATGACTCTTCGATTCGCAAAATCGACCTGAACATCGATAGTGCGCGTAACATGTTCTCCAACGGGCACATCACCAAAATCCAACTCTTGATAGTGTACAAGGTCGACAGCACTTGAGTTTCGCTGTGCAACGCAGCAAATGATCAACAGGAGGGCGAGGCGAATGTTGAGCATACGCGGAACCTTCTACACTTCTTGCTACGGTGATCGAAGTTCCTGGTTCGGTCAACGAAGTTCCAAGATGTTTGAAACGGCACGGCGGAGTGTTCGGCATTCAACCTTGTCCCAAGCTTTATGCCAAACGCCGCTCGCCTGTATGGTCGTGTCGGAGCGAGTGTCTGCGTCAGCAGAATCGTCAGCAGTCGGGCAGGTGCAGGTAGTGTCGGGGCAGTAGGAAAGGAGGCTTGATTTGTGCGGGGATTGTCCCATTCTCGGACTGGTTTCGGGGCCGGAGGCGTTCGATTCCGACCCTCGCCTCCATCTGCAAGTTGCAGCGTGACAGATAGTTGCGCTGATTCAGAAAGCGAGTGCCAGCAGTTTTGCCAGCAAACCCGTACTCCGGGATTGCCGGGTTTAACGGGGCCCAACTCGCTCTCTGCCAGCTAACCCGCTTCAGATCCCCTGCTTTAGCCTCATCACCTGAGGACTGAAAAATGAAGCAGCGGTTTCGATTGTACCGCCGCCGCCGAGGCGGCCGGTTCTACATCCACGACAGCGTCACCGGAAAGCAGGAGAGCCTCGGCACGACCGACCGCTCCCAGGCGGTCCGACTGCTCCACTCCCGGAACGAGGCGCAACTGCAACCCATCATCAACCTGCAGATCGCCCGCGCCTACTTGGCCGTCAGCGACCCGGGGGTTGCCACCCGCACCTGGCAGGCCGCGATGGATGAACTCGCCAAGCTCAAGACGGGCGAGACGCAGCGCCGGTGGGGGGTGGCCATCAAAGACCCGGCTTTCAATGGATTGCGCCACGTCGTCATCCTCGAGACCCGGGCGGAGCATTTCTTGCGCGCCCTGGAGCGGGGCAGGGTCTCGACGAACGTTTACCTCCGACGGATTCACAACTTCGCTCTGGCGATGAACTGGCTCCCGTGGCCGGTCATCGTCAAGGCGCACTGGCCGAAGGTCGTCTATCGCGAGAAGCGCGCGATCTCCCGAGAGGAACACGAGGCGATCGTGGCCCGCGAAACGAATCCCGAGCGGCAGGCACTCTATCAACTCGCCTGGCACTTGGGAGCCTCGCAATCCGACATCGCCCACCTGGAGGCCGAAAACATCGACTGGGAAAGTCAGGTGATCTCGTTTGTGCGGAAGAAGACCGGAAGCATCGCGATCATGCGCTTCGACGCCGAGTTGGCCGAGATCCTCCGGGGGCTGCCGCCCGCGGGTCCGCTCTTCCCGCAACTTCGCAAGGTCCGAGCCGGCGATCGAGCGACCGAATTCAAACAACGCTGCGAGGGTCTCGGC
>Ga0105046_10016501_pt1 | contig 11332 bp, 10 predicted proteins | sample MAT03_FD_78385 | JGI IMG/M metagenome (GOLD analysis project Ga0105046, IMG submission 78385) | Freshwater microbial communities from Lake Fryxell liftoff mats and glacier meltwater in Antarctica - MAT-03 (megahit assembly) | ecosystem: Environmental > Aquatic > Freshwater > Ice > Liftoff...
ACAACTTCGCAGCAGCCTGGCCAGATCGGCCAAGCCCCACAACAAGTACCCGCTTCTCTCGCAGGTCAGGAACGGACATCACCATGCTCTTAGACGCCTAATGTTTAAGTTCAACGTTGCAACAGGAAGCCAGCGAGGTCCAGAATGCCTACAAAACTCCGCTTTCAAAAAGGGTTCACAACGACAACGCCATCAATCGAAACTCCATTTTGCATATCCTCACTAAGAACGCGGGAACACCCGGCGACAGACGCGCATTTGATGATTAGCGCGTCCCAAAACGAAAGAGAATGTAGCCGATGCAGATCAATTGCCGCGACAATGATCTCGGGCCTGATCAGCACCACATCAAGCTGAGCCAAAGCGTCAACCTTGGCCCGAGCAACCTCCGGTGGAACTCCCAACTTGCGCGTAGCGACAACGAAGTATTCCTGCAGGACTTGCGTTGAGACAACCGCCAACGACTTACTTACAAGGTCACTCAGCAGATCAAGTGCGCGAAGTCGTTTGTCACCAGCGCTGCGATCATCGGCATAGAGGATCACATTCGTGTCTAAAAAGACACGCTCAGTCACAGCCGTCCTTCGTAAGCATCTTCGCGAACAAACTTGCGCCCACCTGAATCGCCTGGATGGTCGACAAATAGAGCGACAATCGCGTTCGCCCGCGCTTCCGCCGTTCGCTGCCCTGCAAGCCCCGCCATATAGCGGCGAAGCAGCTCGTTCAGGCTCGTTCCCTGCTCTCGAGCCACCTGCCGGGCCGCCTCAGCGACTTTTTCGTCAACGGAAAGCGTTATATTCACTAAGTAAATAATATGTGCGCACTTGTTACTTGTCAAACGCGAAGGTGAGCTACCTGGCCTTAAGCGTCACAATCAGACCCAAAATGGCGCAGATGAATGAGACGATCCAAAAGCGGACCACGATGCGCGATTCGGGCCAGCCTAGTTTTTCAAAGTGATGGTGTATGGGCGCCATGAGGAAGACGCGTTTCTTTGTGCGCTTGTAGTACCCCACCTGAATGATGTCGCTCACCGCTTCGGCCACAAACAGACCGCCAATGATCGGCAACGACATTTCCGTTTTGGTTGCCAACGCAACGAAGCCCAAGGCGCCCCCTAAAGCCAAGGCCCCCACGTCACCCATGAACACCATGGCGGGGTGCGTGTTGAACCAAAGAAAGCCTATGCCTGCGCCACCAATCGCGCCGCAGAACACCGCCAACTCGCTGCCCCCTTTAACGTGAGCCAAACCAAGGTAGTCCGCGATGTTGAAGTCACGCAACACGGTGCCCGCTGCGTAAGACAAGAACATAAACGTAAACGAACAAATGATCACCGGCCCGATGGCCAAGCCATCTAAGCCATCCGTAAGATTCACAGCGTTCGACGTTCCAACCACAACAAACAAACCGAACAACAAGTAAACCACCACCGGAAGCTGAGGCGAAAAAGTCTTAATGCTCACCAAAGGAAGCACAAGGTGCAGTCGAACACTGGGATCCAACGCGTCTGTAAGCAAAAGCCCGGCTATAGCGATTCCTCCCACCACGGCCTGGCACAGGATCTTGATCTTGCCGGGAACACCCTTCTTGTTCTTCTTGGAAATCTTTAGGTAGTCGTCAACGAAACCAATGATGCCGTAACCAATTGTGACGAAGAGAGCCAACCAAACCAGCTTGCTGGAAAGATCGCACCACAACAAGGTTCCAAACGCCAAGGCTAAGATGATCACCGAGCCACCCATCGTGGGTGTGCCCTTCTTGCTGGCGTGGCTGGCGGGACCGTCTGTGCGAATCACTTCGCCAATCTGGCGTTCGCGGGCACGCTTGATGAACCAAGGCGCCACGAAGAACGTGATGATCAACGACGTTAAGGTGGCTAAACCTATGCGAGTTGAGACATAGCGAAAGACATTCAGGAAGCGAAAGTCTTCGCGCAACAGTTGAGAAAGATGAAACAGCATTGGTGGTTAGTCTTCGGTTGAAGCTTCAGCCCAGATCGTTTGCAAAGCCGTGATCGCGCGTTCAAGCCGGGCGCCGCGGGACCCCTTTACTAAAATCCAATCACCACCACGCGTCCATTCCGCCGCGATGTGAGCGGCTTGTACGGGCTCAGCGGATTCCACCGCACGATCGGCAGACATACCTGCCATGCGTGCACCGCGCGCGATGTGGCAGCCCAAGGATCCAACACCCACAACGCCGCAAAGGCCAGCCGCAACAACGTCTCGCCCCAGCTGCTCGTGCATGGCCACTTCGTCGTCACCAAGTTCAAGCATGTCGCCCAAAACAGCGAAAGCGCGACCTGTGCCCCTCGCTCCCGCCACCGCGGTTATAAGCGCCGCGTTCATGGATGATGGGTTGGCGTTGTAACAATCATCCAAAACAACTCTGTCGCCCAGTGCCAATGGTTTTGATCGATGGGGAGGCAACTGAACACTTTGCAACCCCGCTGCCGCGTCTTTCGCAGACACGCCCAGCGCCACCGCCACCGCCAGGGCAATACCGCCATTAACAGCATTGTGCACACCTGAAAGAGGCAGATTCACCAACACAGGTTGATCTCCCACCGCATACCGAATAACAGATCCTGCGGCTCCCGCAGGCACACAATCCAAGATCGAAACAGCCAAGCCCGATCCCTGGCCTACGAGGGTGCCAAAGCGTTGTGAGCGGTTCGGCGGCAAGAACTGCACAGCGCTCAACAACATGGTTTCGGTGTCTGGAATAAAGCCAATACCCTCTGGAACAAGGCCTTCGAAGATCTCGCCCTTCGCATCAGCAATGGCTTGCAAAGAGCCCAAGCGGCCCAGATGTGCGGCGCCAATGTTGGTCACCACGGCCACATGAGGACGCGCCAAGTTCGTGAGATACGAAATTTCGCCGGGCCCTCTCATAGCCATCTCCAGCACCCAAAACCGTTCATTGCCAGTAGCGCCGAGCAATGTCAGTGGCAAACCAACATCCGTGTTGTAGTTGCCCGGCGTCTTGCAAACTTGCCCCGCAGAAGACAAAGCCGCCGCGATCAATTCCTTCGTGGTGGTTTTTCCGTTTGAACCGGTCACCGCCACCACACGTCCCGTAAACTCGGCGCGCAAGGTTTGAGCCAAGTATCCCAACGCGGTTAGCGGATCATCAACCCCCAACACTGGCGTTGTGCCTACACCTTTGGGAATGCCGCGCGCCCTTTCAACGATCAACACAGCGGCTCCGCCCAAGGCCGCGGCTGCGCAGTAATCGAAGCCATCAACGCGTTCGCCCTTGAGCGCAACGAATGCAATTTTCGAGGTAATTTGTCGGCTATCCGTTGTGGCGCCGCAAAAAGTGGCGCCTGCTGACGGCGAAACCAACCAACTTCCCTGTGCAGCCTTCGCAAGCCAATCTAACGTTCGTGTTGCAGCGGTCACGATGCTCCTTTGGTACCAGCGCGCGCAGCGAACGCGGCCGCTGCTACTTCTCGATCGTCGAAGTGTTGTTTCTGCGTCCCGATGATCTGATAGTCCTCGTGACCTTTGCCCGCGATCAACAGAACATCGCCCTTTTGCGCAAGGTTCACCGCCAACGCAATCGCGCTTCGGCGATCCTCTTGCACACAGAATCCACCTAGCCCAAGGTCACGGGGTTCGCGTTCCACTTTATTAGAGCTACGCAAACCCACGGCCACCATTGTCAGAATCTTTGTTGGGTCTTCCGTACGTGGGTTGTCGGAGGTCACCACGCCGATGTCTGCCAGCTGCGCCACGGCGGCTCCCATCAAAGGGCGCTTGCCTGGATCTCTGTCGCCACCGCAACCGAAGACAGTGATCAATCGACCTTGCGTCAACGGGCGCAAGGCACCCATGGCACGTTCAAGAGCATCGGGGGTGTGCGCGTAATCAACCACACACAAAACGCCTTCGTTGTTGGCCACAGGTTCAAGGCGGCCCGGGACGCCTGGTAACGATGCCACGCCTGCCGCGATGGCTTCAAGCGAAATGCCGTGCGCATAGGCCATACCAAAAGCGGTAGCCACGTTGGCAAGGTTGTAATCGCCCACCAACTTGCAATGCACCTCAACCACACCTTTGGGTGTATGAAACGTGGCCACCATGCCTTGCCCATCAAGGCGCCGATCTGAAACCCATATGTCTGCGGCCTCTGCATGTTCTTGTGCCACGGAAAGTTTCAGTGAAGCTCGACCATGATCAAGCAACCGCTTTGCCATCTGTAGGCCATCAGCCCTGTCCACAAACACAACGCCAACACCTGTGGGGGCCAAGTAATCTACAAATAGACGCGCCTTCGCATCGAAGTACGCTTCCATTGTGCCGTGGTAATCCAAGTGATCTTGGGTGACGTTGGTTAACGCCGCCACATCGAACAAACATCCCGCCAAGCGGTCTTGCGCCAAGGCATGCGATGAAGCTTCTAGAACAACGTCTGTGCAACCCGCATCACTCATGCGACAAAGCCATTGGTGAAGCATCGTTGAGCCAGGCGTTGTTAGTGGAGCAGGTTCAGCATGGTTCGCAAACCTGTATTCCACAGTGCCGAACACACCTGGAGATTTTCCAGCAGCCTTTAGAATGGCTTCAACCAAATACGTGATCGTCGTTTTGCCGTTCGTTCCTGTTACAGCAAGCAGACGCAGTTTTTCTACGACGCCAAAGCCTCGGGCCAGCATGTGTCCCAAGGCCACGCGGGCGTCGGCCACGCCCACAAAGGCAGCACCGTGTTGTGCAATTTCGGCCGAAAGCGCATCTCGCTCGGCACCTTTCGCGTCTGAAACAACCACCTTCGCGCCACGGGAAAGCGCGTGCGAAATAAACTTATGTCCGTCAGCTTTCGAGCCTCCCAACGCCACAAAAACATCGCCAGGCTCAACCGCGCGGGAGTCATCGCGAACCGCTGTGACTTGCAGATCCGGCACATCTGCTTCGCGGGCCAAGCCTGCAAGCAAATCTCTTAAGCCAACACTTTGAAACATTGTGTTCGTCATGTTGCCGTTACCGACCTGGCCGAAAAGAAATGCGCAACGACGTGCCCCGCGGCACCTGTCGCAAAGCCGTGGGGTTCTGTTCGTAGGCCACGCCCGACCCTTGTGGAGAAACTTCCAATCCCAGCGTTTGCGCTTCGGTCAAAGCCTGCGCCAAGCTCATGCCTACGAAGTTGGGTACGCTCACCATCACGTCTTGTTCAACTTCGGGTCGATCAGGATCCAAAGGAAAGAACTCCTCTTCGCTTAATACATAAGCATCGCTGCCAAAGCCTTCGGGGATCCCTTCCGCTTCCGCATCGTCGAGATCAGCCCCAGCATTCGCCAACGCTGGCGTGTTCTGCACTTCATCTGGGTGCGTGGGCGGGATGTTCAAATACTTCATCGCGGCTTCAGCGATTTCATGAAACACGGGCGCTGCCACTTTGCCGCCCAAGTGAATTGGCCGCGGCTCATCAACGAAAACAGCGATAACCAAGCGGGGATCGTTCACAGGCAAAATACCAACGAACGAGGCGAGCCATTTGTCGGGATCATAGCGTCCGCCCGAAACTTTCTGTGCGGTGCCCGTTTTTCCTGCCACGCGGTACCCTTGCACAGCCGCAAGCTTCGCAGTGCCTTTAGGCGTGGGAACGCCGGCCATGATTTCAAGCAATTGGCGCGCCGCCTTTTCTGAAACAACTCTTCTTGCTGGCAGACGTTCTTTAAGGGTTTCGATGTTGCCATCGTTGTCCACCACACGCAGCGCCAACACCGGCGGATGGTAAACACCTCCGGAGGCAACGGCAGCAAACGCAGCTGTGATCTGCAACGGCGTTGCCGTCAATCCTTGCCCGAACGCAACGTTGGCAAAACCAATATCACCCCACTTTTCAACTTTGCGCACCAACCCCATGCGTTCGCCAGGCAACCCAACGCCCGAACGCACGCCAAAACCAAACCCACGCAAAGCTTCGGCCAATCTGTCTTTGCCGATCCTGCGGGCAATCTTCACCGTGCCAATGTTGCTGGACTGTTGGTAAACCTCAGCTGCTGTCACGGTACCCAGCGAGTGAGTGTCTTTGATGGTGTACTTGCCCACCTTCATACGGCCCATCTCGCAATCGATCATTTCGTCTGCGTTTAACTTTTCCGCGTCGAACGCGGCGGCAAAGGTAAACGTCTTCATGGTGGATCCCGGCTCAAAGGCATCGGTAATCACGCGGTTGCGTGCGCCTCGTTCATTGGCGCCATCAGGATTGTTGGGATCGAAGGTTGGCAAGGATGCCATGGCCAGTATCTGGCCTGTCTTCACATCCATCATCACTGCCATTGCAGCCTTAGCGTTATGTTCCTTAACTGCCTTGGCCAACGCCGTTTCGGTAACCAGAGTTAGATAGGAATCTAAAGTCAGAACAACGTCTTGGCCCAGCGATTCGGAAGTATCCAAGGACCCATCCAGCAGCATTTCGCGCCCTAGAGCGTCTTTGACACCTTGAAAGGTCGATTCGTGACCACGTAGATACTTTTCGTATTCAAGCTCGATGCCTTCAAGCCCGCGGCCATCGGAACCTGCGTGCCCAATGATCGTTGCACCCAGCGAGCGCAATGGATAGAAGCGTCGAGGTTCAGAACGGAAGTTCACTCCGGGCAAGTTCAACGCCCGCACAGCGGCGGCTTCTTGCGAGGTTACCCTGCGCTTGATCCAACTGAAGTAGCTTTTGGGTTCCAACCGACGTTGCATTTCGCGAACGTCCATTTGCAACACCTTAGCAAGCTGCGTAACGGCATCGGGCACATGCTGCAACACGCGAGGGTTGCCAAACACAGATTCAACGTGGGCTGTGGCCGCAAGCTCTTTACCGTTGCGATCCAAGATACGCCCACGGCTGGGAGGAATCTCGATCGACTTTAGATAGTTACGATCGGCGAACTCCTGCAGATGCACGCTTTTTTGAACCTGCAAACTCCACGCTTCGTGCCCCACCCACACGGACATCATGCCAAACAGCACGCCACAAACAATGATACGCGCGCGTGTCCACCTGCTCACGCTCACGGGCTTTCCTCCCGTACTTCAGCGCCGCTGTCATCCTTCGTGGCGTTCATCTTCTCATCGGCGGCAGGATCGGATTTGTCTGCCCCCTCAGCCATGCGTGCAGCAATGCGCGCGTGCAAGCCACTGACAGAAACGATGTCGGCTGCTGACGGTGGCGCCAGACCCAACTTTTCACGCGCCACTTGCATGATCCGTACGGGATCTTTCAATACACCCACTTCAAGAACCAGCTGCCGACGCTGCTCTTCAAGTTTCGCACGCTCTTTGCGCGCTTCACCCAATTTCAAAGCAACGTCTAAATGCTTCATGTGAACAGCCACATGTGCCAACGCACCCAAAGTCAGGCCCAACAACACCAAACATGCCACACCCGTTCCAGGCCTGCGCCGCCGCGCCTCGGAATCGCTTACGGGAGCGCGCGCCGTGCTTAGCACCGGTCGCGAAACCGTATTGACCACGGGCGACATGACTACCGGATTTTGCGTGGGCAAGCGGCGGGCAAGATTCATGCGCGCATCCTTTCGGCAGCCCTTAGCTTTGCCGAACGCGAACGAGGATTCGCCATGCGTTCTTCCTCGTCAGCTATCACCACGCGTTTGGTGAGGATGTGCAACGCTGGATCGTCTTTGCTGCGCACATGTTCATCTGCCAACGCTTTGAATTTGCGTTTGACCATGCGGTCTTCAAGCGAATGAAACGTCAGCACAACAATCCGTCCACCGATAGCCAACCTTGTGGGTGCCGTGGCCAAGAAATCTTCAAGCTGCCCCAACTCGTCGTTCACCACCATGCGCAGCGCTTGAAACGTTCGCGTGGCTGGATCTTTGTGATGTTCCCGGCGTGGTACACCGCGAGCCACGGCTGCTGCCAAAGCGGTGGTGCTGGTAAGTTCACCGGCATCGCGGGCCTTCATGACACTGCGTGAAATTGATCGTGCAAAACGGTCTTCACTAAGATCACGAATGATCTGCTCCAACGCTGCGGCATCAAGACGCTTTAAAACTTCTTCGGCCGTAGCTCCCCGGGTGGTGTCCATTCTCATATCCAGCGGACCTTCGCGCCGAAATGAAAAGCCGCGCGCCGCTTGATCCAACTGCACCGAAGAAACGCCTAGGTCGGCAATGCAGCCGTCGACAACGGGAATTCCCAACCGATCCAGGGCCTGCGTCAGATCCGAAAACGGCGCATGAACAAAAGTCACCCGGTCACCAAACGGCGCCAGCCGCTGCCTCGCGAACTCCAAAGCCGCAGGATCGCGATCCAGCCCAATGAGGCGACCGTCAGGAGCGCTACGCTTCAAGATCTCTTCGGAATGTCCCCCAAAACCCAAGGTGCAATCGCAGTAGACGCCCCCCGAACGAGGGGCAAGCCACTCCATCACCGGCTCCAAAAGGACCGGAATATGTTTGACTTGAGGCGTTATTTCAGGGCTAGACGGGTCCATAAAATGCGAAATCGCGCTAACAAAACGGGAATACGAACGACCTTGGCGCCGTTCAAGAAGGCAGTAGACCTACCCCCCATGTTCGCGCCCCCCCTACCGCAGTCAAATTTCTGATCAGCGGTTTTCCCAATGATTGCAACAGCCTGCACCGTCTGGGGCGCAAAACAAAATAAGTCACCAAGGGTTAAGTCTTCGATTTACACGTCTGGAAATGTAATCCAAACACCGGGAATTATTGGTCTAATTGGAGCTAAGTGGGCTTGACTAAAGGGAAATTTTTCCTTAGTAAGGTCTCTTGCAACGGGTGAGTTAAGGAGTGGTTATGGACGCGAAATTGTTCGAGCTCGATACAAAGATGGAGGCGCTTCGGGGGCAGATGGCGGGCTTTCCGAACAGCATCGTGAACGATTACCAGGAGCGTTTGAACGTTTCTTGGATCTTCCACGAGTCCGCAATCGAAGGCGTTGTGCTTTCGTATTCGGAGCTTAAAGCAGCGATCGATCACCGGATCATCAGCGACGTTTCGTTGATCCCGATGTACGAAGACGTCAAAAACACCAAACTGGCGTGTGACGCTCTGAAGGAGCTTCTGGATACCAAGAAGCCGCCAGAACCAAACCTTGAATTGGTACGCAAGCTGTACCTAATGCTGACGCCCGATGGAGGCGTTGGGGCCCCTTTCCGCAAGGAAAACCCTCTGCACCGCCAGTACTATCACGAGATCGTGCCGCCCGATAAAATCGCCGCGCGCATGAAAACCTTCGGCGAATGGCTAGAGTCCACCGACTTTAGCGAACTGCATCCCTTGGTGCGCGCCGCACGTTTGCAGTTCCAGTTGCTGCAAATCTACCCGTGGACCAAAAACACAGGGCGCGTCGCCCGCTTGGTTGGCAACTATATCCTTTTGAAGGCAGGTTACCTGCCCGCCGTCATCCACAGCATTGAACGGCAACGGTATTACGATGCCCTTCGCCACGAAAACGACGGCCTCTTGCAGTTGCTGGTGGAATCAATGGACAACAGCATTGACACTTCCATCCGTTTCTTCCAAGAGATTCAGGGCTTGGCCACCCGCCGCGCGAGTTAAGACGCCCTAAAACCGCGTTGGCCTCGTAGCCCCAACGGAGGGCCACCCACCCTTGTTGTTTCAAGTGGCCCTCCCAATACCCATTCGCCGCCTTTGGACCGCGCTAGACACCGATCTGCGCGTGTTCCTGTTTGGCTACGCCATTTTGGTGCCGTTCTTTTTGGCGCCACTGGTGTTCACGAAGTATCTGCCCGGCCTTGATCTGCCGTTTCACCTTTCCACGGCGGATCTCCTTTCCAAAGGCGTTGGCCCCAACTCGCCCTACGCCGGTTACTACGACATCCGCAGCTTGTGGGCGCCCTATGCCGCCCACTACATAGCGCTGCTGGTGTTGGCCAAGTTCGTGGGCAGCATCGCTGTGGCCCACAACGTTGTGGCCTGCGTGTACGTTGCCAGCTTGCCGCTTACGCTTGCAGCGTTCTTGGGCGTCATAGGCCGCAGCCGCCTTCCCGCGCTGCTGGCGTTCCCGTTGGCCTACAATCTGTGCCTGCATTACGGCTTCTTCAGCTTTTGCCTTTCGCTGCCTGCGCTTTTCGCCCTGTTCGCAGCGCTTTGTTACCACCTACAACGCCCAACGTTTTCATGGTGGTCATGGTTAACGTGCGCGGTTGCGGGCGTTGTGCTGTTCCTGTGCCACTTACAGAACTTACTGTTCGGGTTGTGCGGCGCCGCGGTGATCGTGGTGTTCTGCAGCGCTTCAATCAAGCGTCGCCTCACAACAGTGGCAGCGTTGCTTCCCACTTTCGCCTCGCTGCTTTACTGGAACCTTCACTCCACCTTCACCGCAGATCCCAACGAACAGAAGAAGACGTTCGCGTTCGCTTGGGAAGCGATCAAAACCGCACGTCTTGTGGATCTGGGCAAGCGGACGTGGAAGGCCGATTTCACCGATCGATTTGAAATCCTTTCGATTTCGGTGATGCGCGGCTTTCAAGACATGAGTGATGTAGCTGGCTTTAAGGCCGTAATGGCTGTGCTGGCCGCGTACTTCGTGATGTCAGCCTTCGGATATCTGCTGCCCCGATCACACAACACCCGCCCTGGTTTTAAAATCGCCAGCGTGTTTCTTACCCTGGGAGCACTAACCGCGTACCTGGCCTTGCCTCACCATCTGTGGGCGTTCGAGCTCATGACTTTCTTCCCTCGCTTCAGCGTGCTTTTGATCCTGTTGTTGATCCCACTGATACCCGCAGGTCTTCGTCGCTTGCCCTGGCACACCAGCCTGCTGGCGCTGGCCCCCGTTGTGGTGCTTGGCGCGCTTTATGGCAACAACGTCAACGCCCAATACCACGCGTACCACGACGAAATTAAAGACTTCATCACCGTCTTGAACCACACCCCGCGCGACGGCAAACTCATGGGCATCATCTTCGATCGCAGCTCAAAAGTGATGCGCATCGAATCAGCCGTGGTGGGCCTGCCGGGCTTCTATGTGGCAACACATCCTGATCCCAGAACGATGGTGCCGATTCACTACTGCGGTATGCGGCATATGCCCTGCGGGGCGCCGAAGGTGGTGCCGTGGCCGGGTCCGTGGAATTCAGTGCCGTTTAACTGGGACGAGACCTACGCGTTGTTCGACTACTATCTAGTAAGACATGGCACACCAATGCCCGAGTTGATGGGCCCGTTGGCGCCCAAACTTCAGTTGGTGACAAAGTCAGGCGAGTGGGCAACTTTTCGGAAGATCCCCGCGTCGGCGCAGGTCGTCCCAGCGGGAGGTTAGGCATGAGCGCGGAACGATCAAACAACTTCGACGCTGTGCGATTAACGGCAGCCTTGTTTGTG
>Ga0105046_10016503_pt1 | contig 11331 bp, 10 predicted proteins | sample MAT03_FD_78385 | JGI IMG/M metagenome (GOLD analysis project Ga0105046, IMG submission 78385) | Freshwater microbial communities from Lake Fryxell liftoff mats and glacier meltwater in Antarctica - MAT-03 (megahit assembly) | ecosystem: Environmental > Aquatic > Freshwater > Ice > Liftoff...
AGGCCGACGCCGCTGGTCACGGTGTCATCCTGGTAGCGCGCTTCGATGCTGACATTCAGCTGGTCGGTGATGTCGTAGCCGATGCTCGCGAACACCGAATCCGTCTCCGACAGGTTGCGGGCCGGATTCAGCGAGGCGGCGTTGGCCGGACCGCCCTGCGTTGCGCCAAACAGCGTGCCGTTGATGAAGGCGCCGATCGTGTCGTAGGTCGTCTCCAGCCGCGCCACGCCGACCATATAGTTGAACCGGGACTCAGCAGGCGAGGTCAGGCGCAGCTCGTAGCTGTCCTGTTCCTGTGCAACCCGGACGAACGCCCAGTAGCGGTCTTGCGGTGCACGCTCGAAGTCCGCCAGGCGGCGAAGCTCGTAGTCCTGCGTGCTCAACACCGCCGTGATCGAGTGGCCGCCGGCAAAATCGTACTCCGCCGTGGCCGAAAGCAGCGAGTGATCGAGCTCAGTGCGGCTGTCATTGAAGGGGACTTCGGGACGGATGTTGGCCGGCAGGTCAACGTTGATACCGACCGCTCCGGAAGGTGCCTCGAGCGGCCCGCAATAGGAGCGGCGTGCCTGACCGACCGTGAAGCTCAGCGTGCCGGCGTAGTAGAGGCCCTCGGTCTCGCCGAGGTTTCCGCCCAGGCTGTTCTTGTAAAAGCCGTCGAAGGTGTTGGCCGCGACCACCAAGCGTCCGGCCAGGATGTTCTCGATGAGCGGTCCCTCGACCGACAGTGAGCCGCGATACTCGCCTTCTGTGGCAGCCGTTGCGCTGATCCGGGCCTTGAACTCGTCGCCCGGGGTCGACGTCGTCATGCTGATTGCACCGCCGAAGGTCGCACGACCGAACAATCCAGACTGCGGCCCCTTGACGATCTCGATGCGCTCGAGGTCCTCGACGCCGTAGTTTGCGGGCGAGCCGACCAGCGGCACACCGTCCATAAACACCGTGACGAGGTCGCGGCGGTTATCAGCGTTTCCGGCGACCTGGTTCATGCCGCGGATCGAGATCGACGAACTGCCGCGATAGGTGCTGGTATTGAAGTTCAGGCCGGAGCTGAACTTGGCGAGGTCCGCAAAACTCGCGATGCCGCGTTGCTCGATCTGCTCACCCGTGAAGGCCTGGACGCTGAGCGGCGCGTCCTGGATCGTTTCTTAGCGCTTTCGCGCCGTGATGACGATCTCCTCGAGTTCAAAGCTCCTTTCCTGAGCCACAGCGGCTCCGCCAAAGCACATTCCGGTGGCGCAGAGCAGTGATATAAATCCCACTTTTCGCGAGTTGCCTGTTGCCATAGCCCAATCCCCTGATTTGTGAGTTCTTGAAGTCCGCACCAAGACCGCCGTGGCTTCGGCGCGACACTTGCTGCGCACTAGATTCACCCCTGAGGCCAAGGCAATGCCAATCGATTCGGCGTCAGGGACCATAAAGGCAATGCATAGTGGTGCGGCTGAGCCGGCCCTCGCGGCCGGCGCGTACCGTGCAGCGCAGCCCATCGCGGCCGAGGTGGTCTGCGCACTCCTCGACACCGCGACATACTGGGCTGTCGTGATCGTTCGCCGTGGATATGGTTTGCGGAGAACTCCGGCAGCGTGACCTGTAGGGTATCGGCCCGCTGCGCGGACTACCGAACACGCTTCGCGAAAACAGAAAGCAAGAGTTCATCGGCACGGCGGCGTTGACGTGGCGTGTTGCTATGGCGGCCATTTGCGATCGATCGACACCCGAATGCCGTCGATGGCCTCCTGGCAGGAGCGGCAGCCAGTCATCATTCGTGGTGCTATTGCCGTTCTTGGCACCCTCTCCGTGACGTACTTCACTCGTGACCAGCCCAGTGCATCGGGATAATGCTTTGTGAGCCTCCAGCTCCCGCAATCACTTTTTTGGTTGCTTCTGACAGGACTATGAGCATTGAACATGAAGGCCCAAGACTTGCGTGCGACGGGCCTGGTTGCGAGGAGCTCCCTCCCGTACATCCAGAATCTTTTCAGGCTCAACACGGCACGTCAGCCTTTCGTAAACGTTCTGCGTGAAGGCTCCCCGTCTGCAAATCCTGGAATCGTGATTGATGAAGTCCTGACTTGTGGTTAGGGGGGCGGATGGTTCACAGATCACGATGAGTTGATCTGGGACGACGCCCCGGCACAAGTGACCTTCACGACCGGCACCGAGGGCCCCTCGAAGGGGATCCGTCCGGAGTGTCGAGACTCGGATATTCGCGATGTTCGTTGCTGCCGCGCTGGTGCTGCGGTACTTCGGGCCTACGTCAGCTGCGTTGTATGTCTGCGGCGGCTGTGCGCCGCTCCTGTTCGTTCCGTCACTGACCGTGCCTGCGCCCATCGAGGCGGTCGTTAGCGAGGTAGCGGGCGCGTCTATGTTCATGTACCGCAGCCACTATCAGGTGAATTCACTGGTGACCAAGCTTCTGCACGGACCTTCACCGTGGGTGGCGTTGCCCGCGGCCATCGTTTTCGGGATCGTGTTCGCACGAGCCTACGGGAGCGTTGAGAAGATCGTCATCGCGAATCTCGGACGGCGTAGGGCTACGCGAGGCGCCGTACCTGCCTGATGAGCGCTCTGGTTTCGACAGATCCTCGTCGTGATTGCGCGGGGGAGGTCTGAGATCCTGAAATCGCTGCGCAAACACGGCGTACGCTTCATGTTCGCCACGCGCGAGTACACCAGAGACTCGGCCAGTGACGTCATGCCGGCGGGGCGTCGCACCGAAGTCATCTACGTCGATCTGGACAACGTCCCGGTCAGCTTGATTGGCTATCACCCACTTTGACGCGATGCCATTGGTCGGCTTCGAGCGCTAACTGGCGGTAGGCTTTACGCGCGCTGAGCAGAGCCAGTACGCCGAAGGTGCCAACTGCGGCGACCACGCACAGCATCGACCAGCGCAGCGCGAGCGGATCAGCGAACACCTTGTCCGTCAGCACAGCGACAGAGGTGGGTCCTAAAAAAAGCCCGGCGAGACTGATGACGAGTAAATGGATCGCCGAGATCTTGGAGCGAAACTGCGCTGGCGCCACGTGAATGACGGCGGCGGTCGAGGTAGCCGATGCGGCGGCGAGCCCGAAAATTGCGGGTGCTAGCAGTGCGATCGACGCGGCGGCGGAAGGCGCCATTGTCATCGCCAGGCTGAATGGGATCGCCAGGCACAGCGCGATCACCAGGATGCTGAATGGGGCGTCGCTCTCGCCACGTGCGTAGCGGCGGCTCGACCATTGCGAGCCGACGATCACGCCGAGCGGGCCTGTGGTAGCCAGTACGATGCCGTACCAGATGCCCGCTGTTGCGGGTTCCATGTTCCAGGTACGTGCATACATGCTTGGCACCCAGAAGAACGAGTAGCCGATGATCGTGATCGTGGCATTGCCCGCCATCAACGCCGCAAATGCGCGACTGTTGCTGCGCATGAAGGCGAGCGCGGCACGTAGTCCTTGCGCCTGTGCGCTCGCGATGCCCGCTCGCGAATCTGCCTGCAGGAAACCGCGACGAACCGGCTCCTTTACCGTGAGCATCAACAGAGCAACCAGCAACCCGGGTAGTCCCACTAGGATGAACGTCAGCTGCCAAGGTGCGAGCTCGCTCAGGACTGGCCAATCAATGCCATCGGATGCGGTGACCCACAAAATCACCTGACCACCCAACAGAAAAGCCAGCCCGGCGCCGACAGACTGGCCCATGTTGAACAGTCCGACCGCACGTAAAGCGCGATCGCGCGGGAAATAGTCCGAGATAATCGACAACGCGGCCGGTGCGAGCGTGGCCTCGCCAACGCCCACCATGACGCGTGCCGCGAACAACTCGGCGAAGCTGTCGGCCAAACCGCAGGCTGCAGTCGCCAAACACCACAGAACGATTCCGGCGATGATGATATTGCGGCGACTGTAGCGATCGGCCAGCACACCGATCGGAATGCCCAGCGTCACATAGAAGACGCCAAAGGCGGGACCCATCAACCAGCTCATCTGCGTATCGGTGAGTGCGAGATCGAGCTTGATCGGCTCGATGAGGAGCGCGAGGATGCCCCGGTCGATGAAAGCCACCACATAGCCAACGATCAGCAGCGCGACGACATACCAGGCATACGCGGCGCGGGGATAGGGTGGTTGCATGGCTCGCGTCTTACCTCGAATTGTGAGCGCTTGACCCAATGCTGTCGCAGTGACAGTCTACTGCCAATCGCAGGAGCAAGGGCATTCGATGGTCAGAATGGCGGTCAAGACGGACACGGCGAGTCGGCAACCCGCCGATATCTTCCAACGAATTGTCAACGAGGTATTTCAGCTGCAGGCTGCGATCCTGCGCTACGGAGACGCCGTCGGTGCCGAGCATGGAGTCTCGGCCAGCCGCTGGCAGGTACTGGCGGTGCTGGCGCGCATGCCATTGTCGGTCGCCGCGATTGCAAGACGGCTGGGCTTGAAACGTCAGAGCGTCCAGCGCACCACCGACCTGCTGGTCACAGAGGGGCTGGTCGAAATGCGCACGAATCCGGATCACAGCCGCGCGATGCTAGGTCATCTGACGCCAGCCGGCGCACGGCTGCAGGCTGCGCTCGCCCGGCGTCAACGGGAGTTCTGTGCTGACTGTACCCGGAATATTTCGTCGACAGACCTGCGACAGTTCGAGCGCATGCTGGGCGAACTGCAGGGTCGAATCGAGCGGGCGGATACTGCGCCGATTTCAGACTCGCCTCGGCACCCACGCGGGCAACGAAAGGGAGGAAAACGACAATGAACCAAGTTGCCGATGCCGTAGGTTATTCGCTGGCGTTCGCTCGCGACATGATTCCCGCCAAGATGGCGCCTTACTCCGCTTCACTGCCCCCGATTTACCGGAAGTTCGCCGGACAGTATCTGGCACTCGGCGGGCCAGGACGCGGCGTCGAGCAGTTGACCGGAGACTGGGGCGATCGGGCGGTGATGTTGGGTGTATTTCCCGATTACGCCAGCGTTGGCGGCTTCTGGAGCAGCCCTGAGTATCTGGCCGCGAAGCAGCTACGCGCAGGGGCGGTCAAGGTGGACGCGTGCCGCTTGCCGGGTCGTCGCGCACCCGATCGCCACACGCTCGTGTTAGTGCTTGCCGTCAGCGGAGCCGACGATCTCGGTGCCCTGATGCAGGCCACGGTCACAACGGCAACCGATGCGAGCGTGCTTGCGCCACTCGGTGTCGGAGGTTTCGAAACGCTCGAAGGTGATTTGCAGGGCCATGAGATCGGTATCGTGTCCTGCGCGGACCCCGCGGCCCTGACGGCGTATTGGAATGCGCTGCATGCCGCGTTGAAGCCGGCAGCAAAGAGCCTACAGGCGTTTAGCGTCGCTCGCGCGGCGCGCAAGTAGACGCGCTAACTTATAAGGAGATCGACGTGCCCGAGAATCAAACCGCACCTGTCAAACGTACCACCGTGGTCGTTGCCGATCTCGAACGATCCCTGGCGTTTTATCGGGATCTGCTCGGCATGGATATGTTCTTCGAGGGTGATATTGGCAACCCCGGCGCCTCGGGCGTCACCGCCGTCGACTGCGAGGATCTGCGCATGGTCGTGCTTTCTGTGGCCGGTTCAGAGTTGGGCATGGTTGGCCTGATGGAGATCCATGGCGCCAAACCGCCGTTGACCGCCACGCAATGGGACAAGCGCCTCAAGACGGGCGAAGCCATTCTGGTCATCCCCACCGGGAACATGAAATCTCTGCATGAAAAGATGGTAGCGACGGGTGTATGTGTGGTCACGCCACCCACGCGCATCGTGATTCAGGGGCGCCCGGAGATACACGAGATGATGGTGCGCGATCCCGATGGCATGGTGGTGAATCTGACGCAGCGTGGTCCGCTGCGATGAGGCGTGGCCATTGATGGCGAATGGGTCGCCGGCGCGGCCGAGCGAGAACCAGCAATGGACCCTGGCCGCGCGGCCTGTGGGCCGCGAGGTCCGACATTCTGATTTCAAGCTTGTTCGCAATGCGATTCCCGCGCTCGGGCCCAACGAGCTGCTGATCCGCACGCTCTATCTGTCGGTTGCGCCGGTGATGCGCGACTACATGCTCGATGGCGCGGGCTTCGAAAAGCCACTGGCGATCGGTGACGTCATGCGCGGCCGCGGCGTCGGCATTGTCATCGAGTCTCGGAATCCCGATTACACGCCCGGCGATATCGTGCAGGGCAAGCTCGGCTGGCAGGCGTACTCCATCTCCGATGGCAGTCCCTACTACATGATGTACAAGATCCGTCAGCGCGTTGCTCCGCTGTCGACGGGCATTGGAATTTTGGGTGTGACGGGTTTCACTTCGTATCTGGGCTTGGTAGACGTGGGTCGCTTCAGGCCCGGCGACGTCGTGCTGGTATCCGGAGCAGCCGGGGGCGTTGGATCCAGCGTTGGGCAGATCGCGCGCAGTCTTGGTGCAGGACGCATTATCGGGATCGCGGGTAGCGATGCGAAATGTGAGTTGCTCGTGGAAAAGCTGGGATATGACATCGCCATCAATTATCGCAATCAGGACCTCGACAGCCGCTTCTCCGAGCTGATGCCCAACGGCTTCGACGTGTTCTTCGACAACGTTGGCGGCGCCACGCTCGACACGGCATTGATGCACATGAACAAACATGCGCGTATCGCGCTGTGCGGCCGGATCTCCGAATACATCAACAATGCCGAACAAGCCTACGCGCTCAAAAACTATCAGTACATCCACAAGCGCTACGCTGCTTTGCAAGCGTTCTTCATCTACCTGATGGAAGCGGACTTCCCGCGTGCCGAAGCAGCCATGGCGGCCATGATCGCGAAGGGCGATCTGACTTGGACGGAGGACGTTCTCGAGGGCCTGGAACGCATGCCAGAGGCCCTGATCCGGCTGTACGACGGCAGCAATCGTGGCAAGCAGATCGTTCGCGTTGATCCAGACGCGGAGTTGTACAGAAGCCACAATCACTGGACAACAGCTAACAGTTGACAGTCACCTGTCATAGCGGCAGGATTCTGCGTTAGACAATCGGGCGGACACGCCTCATGCGTGCCAGCCTTTGGTTGCATCGGAGGAACGTCGCATGTATCGCAGAACGGCTTTGTTCGTTGGGTGTGCCATGGCCGCGACAGTCAGCTGGGGGCAGCAGGCGAGCGCTGACGCCGACCAGGCGCTCGCGCTGGAGGAAATCGTCGTCACGGCGCGCAAGGTGGAGGAACGACTGCAAGACGTTCCGTTGTCGATCACGGCGTTCTCCGGCAAGGAGCTCGAGGCTGCCGGCATAGCCAACGTCACCGACCTCGCGGGCGCCACCCCCGGATTGTCGTACGCGACCGATCTCGGGCGTACCGCGGAGCGGCCGGTGGTTCGTGGTATCTCGGCGCTGCGACCCGAAGCGGCACAGCCGGTTTCGGTGTTCCTCGATGGTGTCTATGTGCGCGACGGCGTGCTGTCGTTGTTGCTGGAAGACGTGCAACGCGTCGAGGTTGTCAAAGGGCCGCAGTCAGCCCTATACGGTCGCGCGAGTTACGCCGGTGCGATCAATGTCGTGGGCAACCGACCGACCGACACGCTCACCGGACGCGTCATCCTGAGCGGCGCTGAAGATGGCCAGTACGAAGCCTTTGGCGTCATCAGTGGCCCGTTGGTTGCCGATCGATTGCTCGGCCGACTCAGCGTGAAGCACTATGAGTTCGGTGGCCAGTACACCAACGCCTTGAGCGGCAACAAGATCGGCGACGAGACGACCGATCAGATCGAAGGGTCGTTGCTGTTCCGCGCCTCCGATTCGCTCGAGTTCCTGTTCCAGGCCGGATTCAAGCAAGACGACGATGGCTATCTCGTGGGCACGACACGCACCGTGCCGACGATCGCCAACGTCGGTGGCGTGCCCACGATCATCAGCCTGAACGACACCTCCAACGTGGCGAACGGCGCGGTCTGCAACGGCCGCACGATTCAGATCACGCAGAACAACCCGATGACGGGACAACCGGATCCCGCCACGCCGGTGCCGGCGACTACCTTGCTGAACGGCTGGCCTTGCGGCGCGCGCGATGCGCCGTCGGACCGGCTCGTGCGTCGCAATGAAGCGGATCTGGCGGACTACACCGACCCGCGCACCGGCAAGCGCTACGGCAACATTGCCGGGCTCCGGCGAGAGCAGTTGCGCGGGTCACTCACCATCAAGTGGGATACCGACGCCGGTTATTCCCTGACATCGCAGACCGCCTACACCGATCGCGATCAGGAGCTCGGCACCGATCAGTCGTACAACGGCACGCGCTTTTCCATCGCCGGTACGCCCTGGACTACCTTCGATGACGACTCGCTCAAAACATTCTCGCAGGAATTTCGCCTGACCTCGCCGCGCGATCGCCAACTGAAGTGGTTGGCCGGTGTGTTCATGTACGCCGAGGACTTCGATGGCATCACCTCTAACGTGATCCTGCGTGGTCCGGCGCCAACCTTCACGGTGTCAGCCGCGCCCAGTCGGCTCTTGTCGCCCCGTACGGTCGACAACTACGCGGGTTTCGGACAGATGGAATTCGCCGTGACCGACCAGTTCAATCTGTCGGCGGAGCTGCGCTACAACTGGGAAAAGACGCGCTACGGTGACGATAGGCCTCTCGGCACGGCAATCGTGACCACTGATCGGTTTGCCGCCGGGCAGCCAGTCGTCGTCAATGTCCCGATCACGGAGAAGTCTTGGGCACCGCGCGTCACCGCGAACTACAAGGTGACGCCGGACGTGATGCTGTACGCACAGGCTGCGGAAGGCTTCAAGAGTGGCGGTATCAACGTGGCGTCGTCCGTACCTGCATCGCAAGTGCCCTTTGTTGGCGAAACGGTGCGGGCTTATGAGATCGGCATGAAGAGCGAGTGGCTGAACCGCCGCCTGCGAGCCAATGTCGCGATCTTCTGGAACGACCTGACCGATCTGCAGCTCAGTCAGTCGATCGTGGCGCGGGATCCGCTTACCGGACTGCAATCGACGACGACGGTGGTCAACAATGTAGGCGAAGCGCGTACGCGCGGCGCGGAGTTCGAGTTCGACGCGTCGCTCACGAAGAACCTTAGCGGTGGTCTGCTCTATGCCTACACCGATGCGAAAGCGCTGAGAGGCTTTGAAATCACCAACGGGCAGGTCTTCGGTGCCGACCAGAGCGTCGCCGGTGCCGAATTGCCGCGTTCGCCCGAGCACTCGGCCGCGGGCTATCTGCAGTGGGCACAGGGGATGCCATTCGGCCCGAACATCGAGTTCGAATCCCGCCTCGATGTGGTCTATGAGTCAAGGCGCTACGCGGCGATTCAGAATCTGATCTGGGCTGATCCGCGCACGCGCGTGAATCTCAGCGCTTCGCTCACAAACGACAACTGGAGAGCAACGCTGTGGGTCAAGAACCTGTTCAATGCCGAGGAGGCGGTGAATGGTTTCCGTTACCTCGATCCGATAACTTTTCGACGCACGGCCGTCGACTGGTTGCCGCGGCTTCGCCAGGCGGGTGTCACGGTGAGTTACAGTTTTGACTGATCGGCCGCACGTCGTCGGTGGTGCGCTGGATGCCTGCATCGGCGTGCCGGAGTTGATTGCCGCGATTGGCTATTGGGAGTTGTTCGGTTACCGCGTCGGCGACATCGGTGAGCTCAATGCAGTGGCAGCCAAGCGACTCTACGGTGTCGACAGCGCGGCGCGAATGGTGCGGCTGTGGCATCAGGATGCCGATCACGGGCTGATTCGTCTGATGCAGTGGGAGCGGCCGACCGGCCCTGGCCTTGCGCTCACGCCTTTCAAGACGGTCGGCAATCGTTGGATCGCCGCTGAGGTGCTGAAGATCAGCCGTATCGTCGCGCACGCCAAGTACCGGCGCGACAGCGGCGCGCCGATCACTATCTTTCATCCTGACGCGGTGCCAGCCCCTGGCACCTCCCGTGAGTCCTTTCGGCGCGCTATCAGCGCCGCGATCGAAATGGCAATCCTGCAACCGCACTATCGGCAAGTGCTGTTTGAGCGAGCGGACTTTCCGAGCCCGCTCTATGGCAAAGTCAATCCCGGTTCGATCCTGCAGGGTAGCCAGTTTACTCATTGCTGTTTGGTTACGCGCGGCGTGACACCGGACGCTTTCAACTTCTATGACAAAGTGTTGGGCATGGTGAAGTCAGGAGACTTCGATATCCTGTATGACGATATCGGTTCCTCGGGCAAAGATATCTTCCAATTGCACGAGGGCGAGGGTTTCCATATGCATCGCTTCGATGATCCGCGTGGGGGCGACGGTTTGGACAAGCGATCGGGCCGGGTGATCTTCTTCAATTTCCGTGAAGACGTCGGGATGCCTGATCTGCGGGCAGCTTCGCGACCCGGCGCTTCGGGGCTTTGCCTCTACTCCTGGCGCGTCCACGATATTGAGCAAGTGCGCGAAGTCGTCATGCGGGCGGGTGCTACCGAAGTCACTGAGGTGCAGCGCAACGAATTCGGTGAGCGTGCGATCACGCTGGTGGCTCCCGACAGTACGCCGTGGATGCTGATCCATGCCGCCGACACCGTTCCTATCAACGCTTGAGAACTAGGGCCTGTTAACGCTATTTGATGTGATGGCGGCATGGAGATCAGCGCTGCCCAGTTCGCTCGCATCGAGAAGTACTTGCCGCGTCAGCGCGGCAATGCCTCGCACAGTAACCTGGCCGTGATCAACGCGATTTTGTATGTCGTGGAGAACGATTGTAAGTGGCGAACCCTGCCTAAACGTTTTGGCACGTGGCATACGATCTACACCCGCATGAACCGCTGGGCCAAGGCCGGAGTGCTGGACAAGCTGTTCGAGAGGCTGCAATAAGAGCAGCTGATCCGCATCAAGATCGAAGCGGTGAGTCTGGACAGCACCATCGTCAAGGTCCATCCGGATGGCACGGGTGCTCTAAAAAAAACGGACCACAAGCGATCGGCAAGTGCCGTGGCGGATGGAGCACCAAAATTCATATGGTTGCCGCGAATGCGCGATGCGTCATAGGCTTCTCGCTCTCGCCAAGGCAAGCGCACGACGCGCCGGAGGGACGTGCCCTGCTTGTACGGGCTGCAGGAACTGCCCGTAGGGTGCCATCTGCTGACGGACAGGGCATACGAAGGCAATGAGACACGCCGACTGGCTTTTGATCTGGGCTTCATCCCTGTCGTGCCGCCCAAGAGCACTCGCGTTGATCCCTGGAAGTACAAGAAGGCCTTGTATCGCAGGCGCAATGAGATCGAGCGACTGTTCCGTCGACTCAAAGGCTTCCGGCGCATCTTCAGCCGCTTTGAAAAACTCGACCTGGTGTTCATCGCCTTTATCTAGTTCGCTCTCATCGTCGAGGGCCTGCGATAGTGTTAACAGGCCCT
>Ga0105046_10016504_pt1 | contig 11329 bp, 9 predicted proteins | sample MAT03_FD_78385 | JGI IMG/M metagenome (GOLD analysis project Ga0105046, IMG submission 78385) | Freshwater microbial communities from Lake Fryxell liftoff mats and glacier meltwater in Antarctica - MAT-03 (megahit assembly) | ecosystem: Environmental > Aquatic > Freshwater > Ice > Liftoff...
CGAGGCTGGTGCATTGGTTGCATGATATTGCGGTGATTAATCCGAACTACACCTTGGGTGCGTGCGATTCTCCGCCGTGGTCGTTGTTGCGTCGCAATGCACCTGGTGTGCAGCAGATTACGGTTTCTGAAACCCGACGGCGTCAATGGATCGAAGTCTCGGGTGCTGAAGCATCGGAAATCGGGCTTTGTCCGAATCCGCTCGACGCCTCGGAGATCGCCGGGCTTTCGCCGGTGTGGGCTGCTTTCGCGGAGACGCACCGGATTTGGGAAAGGGATTTGGTTTTGCTGCATCCCACGCGCGTTTTGCGTCGCAAGAATATCGAATGCACCATCCGCACGGTGGCGGCTTTGCGGGCCGCTGGCTGCGATGCTGTGGCGCTGATCACCGGGGCTCCTGATCCGTTCAATCCCGCTTCGGCTGAGTATGGCGAGGATTTGAGGGAAATAATCGCGGCGGCGGGTATGCAGGAGGCGGTCTGGTTTTTGCGGGATCAGGCGACGGTGGCGGATTCGGATTTGGCAGGTTTGTATCAAATGGCGGATTTGCTTTTTTTCCCGAGTCGTCAGGAGGGTTTTGGATTGCCCGTAGTGGAAGCGGCGCTGTTGCGGGTTCCGGTCGCAATGGCAGAAATCGAGCCCTTGCGCGAGTTGGCCAGCAGCGAAAACGCCCTATTTTTTCCGCTGGAAACCGCGGCTGAAACCGTCGCGGTAAAATTGAAAGAATGGATGGAGAACTTACCCGCCCATGTCTGGCGAAAGCGCACCCTCCGTCGACATTTGCTTGCCCGCATCTGGCACGAACACCTTTTGCCGCTGCTACAGTAAAATTGAAACGGATGGGTTGTTCGATGTTTATAGAAAATTATGATGTGATCGTTTTTGGCGGAGGTCCGGCCGGATTCCCCGCTGCGATTCAAGCGGCTCGTTTGGGGGCGAAAGTTTTGCTGGTGGAAAAAAGCGGCATGCCGGGTGGGAGCACCACCTTGAATCGCGTCGCATTCCCTGGACTTTTCCATGCATGGGAACGCCAGGTCATTGCGGGCATCGGCTGGGATCTGGTGTTTCGCACGGTGGAGTTGGAGGGCGGAACGCTGCCGGATTTTTCGGATATCAAGCAGCCGCATTGGAAACATCAGATCCGTTTGTGCCCGATTCTGCTGGCCTGTTTGATCGACGAGGAGCTTCGGAAATCCGGAGCCGAGCTGTTGTTTCACACGATGCCAGCCGCGATCAAACGGGAAAATGACGAGTGGAAAATCTACTATCTGGCAAAGAAGGGCTGATTGAAAAACGAAGCCGATGGATCGTTGACGCCACTGGCGATGCGAACGCCGCATTTTTGGCGGGCTGCCCCTTGCTTCCCCCGAGAGACCCGGTGCATTGAGGGCAGAAGCATCGTGCGGTATGAAGATTATTTGAGCGGGAGACGCTGGGATGATGCGGTTTGCTTCAGTTTTTATCCCATCGACGTGCATACCGATCATGGCTTGCGAAAAGAGGTGCTGGCAGATGGTGTGGTGCCTTCCCTCCCGTTGAGCGCGATGTTGCCGAAAGGCGTGGGATTTTTTCTTGCGGCGGGACGTTGTGCATCGGGCGATCAACTGGCACACTCCGCATTTCGCGTGCAGGCCTCCTGCATGGCCATGGGACAGGCTGCGGGAGCCGTGGCAGCCCTGGCTGGTGAAGCTTGGTCTGGATGAAGCCGACGCGGTGCCTCGCACGGGTTTGCAGGCGGCTCTTGAAAAAGACGGAGCCATTTTTCCGGTCGGATAAAACGAAATACCGCATTAAAATACCAATGAAACGCAGAGTTTCCTTGGAAAAAATTTCTCAATAAAAAGGCGATTCACCAGTTGCGCGGCAGGCACTCCCCCCTTAGTCTTCGCGGCGTTACTCATCCCAATCCATTAGATCACATGCCTTCAGCTACGGAAAAAGCCAACTCATCCAGTCGTTTAAATCCGTCCTCATGGCGCACCGTTGTAGCGCCTTTTGAAAAACCCTCCACGCCCCGTGCCATTTGGCAGATCGTGAATACCTTGGTGCCTTACGCCATTCTCTGGGTGTTAATGGCCCGCTTTCACTCGGTTTCCTGGTGGATCAGCATTCCGCTCGCAGTTCTCGCGGGTGGTTTTGTTATTCGAGCGTTTATCATTTTCCACGACTGCGGGCACGGCTCATTTTTTAAATCTCGCAAAGCCAACACCATTGTCGGTTTTTTCTGTGGAATGCTCACTTTTACTCCGTATTACCACTGGCGCTGGGAACATAACGTGCATCACGCCAGCGCGGGTCACCTCGACAAACGGGGCACCGGTGATGTGCGCACGCTTACGGTGGATGAATATCTGGAGTGCGGCTTTTGGGCGCGCCTCTCTTACCGCTTGGAGCGCAATCCATTCGTCCTGTTCATCTTAGGGCCCCTTTATCTATTCTTCATCGGACAGCGCGGTTCTTCTAAAGACGCCAGCGATCGGGAGCGTCAGTCGGTGCACACGATGAATCTCGCGATTTTGCTGATGGTGCTCGTCATGGGGAGTATGATAGGCTTTGGCACTTACCTCTTTTTGCAATTCATCGTGATGGGCGTCGCTGGCGCGGCTGGGATCTGGCTGTTTTATGTGCAGCATCAGTTCGAAGGCGTTTACTGGGAGCGTGGGGAAGATTGGGATTTTGCAGCCGCCGCCTTGCAGGGCAGTTCCTTTTACAAGCTGCCCAAGGTGTTTCAATGGTTCTCGGGCAACATCGGCTTTCATCATGTCCACCACTTGAGTTCGCGGATCCCCAATTACAACCTGGAGCGCTGCCACAATTCCGACGATCTTTTTCGCTCGGTGAAACCGATCACGCTTCTCTCCAGTATGAAATCGCTGACCTTCCGCCTCTGGGACGAGCCCAACCGGCAGTTGGTTGGATTCAAACGCGCACGCGAAGTAGCCTTGGAACGACGCAGCGAGCCCAAGCAAACGACTGAAAATGAAGCTTCAACTTCCGAGCAAATGTCGGGCGCTTCTTTGATTCAGTCGGCGGTGGATAAAATCCTGCCGCATACCGAAGGCCGCTGACCTATTATTGTGAGCGTCGGGATTTTGTTTGTCTCGACCGGAAATTAAGCAGGGGTAGTCGAGTGAAATATCTCCTCTTCCCGTAGACAGCCGTTTTTTCGATGGCAGCGACTTCCTTTCTATTCGCCTCGGAATTACCGGTCACGGTTCGCGATTGAGTGTTGGTGTCTTTGGACGGCAAGGCGATTGGTTCTGCTGGCGTGGAAGAGGGAAGGGAAAGTTCTCCTACACTTCGATTTGAGAAATCCAGCGGGCGTTTGACAGGAAGCGGCGGCGTGAATCGCTTTTTCGGCTTCAAAAGCCACGACGGGCAGTGAATATCCGATGAAATAAGCACCACCGGAAACCGATTATTTCCCAAGCACGATCAGGGCGTTGCTATTGGGGCGTTCTCGGCGGGTTTAAGCGTCAAAATCACTCCGCCAGAAGGCAACATTGCTGGTGCTCCCACTGGCTGGAATCTAGCCAAGGCCGGATGATACGTCGGTTCGACGTGAAAATCCATTTCCACCCCGTCCCGCATCACCCCCACCAGCACATCATCCCCGGCCGTCAAAAAATAGGATGCATCGATAATATCCATCGGACGTCGAATGGCGACTTTGCCGACACGCAACACGACGTCTCCATTGCGCAAACCGCTCAAAGCAGCCGGAGTTTTTTCGACGAGATCGACGATCACCGCACGCGAACCGCCAACCGGTTCTTCGGCTTCATCGACGGTGACTCCCACCCAACCATGCATCACGCGTCCGTATCGTAGAAAATCTTCGTAAACCTTGGCGGCCGCTTGAATCGGGAGCACATGGCAACCGGCTCCGTTGGCGAACATGGTCACCACAATCCCCACCAGTTGGCCTTTCAAATTCAACACCGGCGCGCCGGCCTGCCCCGGTTGCGTGGGCAGCGCGGCGCGAATATGGGTGGTCGGTAAAATACGTTCGCCGAAAGTTGTGTCAAAGCCGGCCACGATTCCAAAAGCCGGGCTGATGGGATAATCCATCGGGTAGCCGACCGAAAGTAATGGCGTGCCGACCACGGTGGGCGGGTTGTTTGAGGCGACTAAATGCGCGGTGTCCTTCGCAATACGAAGAATGGCGATGCCGCTACGTGGATCAATCAATTGAACAATCGCCGGATAACGGGCCTGGCCATCCGTCACATAAACGGAATTCGCATCTACTGCGAGCGAAGCGGAGGTCATGAGCACGCCAAGCGGCGAAATAAAAAACCCGGTGCCGCTCATGGTTCCCAAGGGATGATCCGCCTCAATGCGGACTACGGCTGGTTTTGCATGGTCAAAAACCGTGCGAATCTGCTCTTCCAAATCGCTCGGAATCGCTGGCGTATTCTCTAATGAGCCAGCGGATGCCGTTTCATCGGATGGTTCACCCCAACTGGCTGGAGTGCTCCACAAAGAGGCCCCGACGATAACCAATGCGAGACAACAACTGCGCGGCACTGCAAACTTCACTTGCCACTCAGCGTTGTACTTCCCTTTAAAATCCCCTTTAGAAACTGACACGGGCGGCGATGCTTCCTGTGGGCAGGCCTTCTGCGACGTAATGATGGGGCGCGACGCGATTGGATGCAGTGAGCGCGGGCACTCCCACAAGATCGTTGTCAAACACCAAGCCGCCTTGCCGCACCGGAAGCAAAGGGCTTTTCAAATCAGCAGCAATCCCATCATTGGAAAAAAAGATGGAAGCAGGTCTGTTATCAAACTCAACCACTGGCGCGATTGGTTTGGCCTGTGCAAGGGTAGTCACGGTTTCCTGTGATTTCGGCAGCATCACGGCGGCCAGCACAATGGCTGCGGCGGCTCCGGCCAAGGCCGTTTTTGGTGACAACACTACGGATGCCACAGACTCCCGAATCGATGCGAAGAAAGCTTCCGTTTGGTCTTTCCAAATCATCCAAGCGGATTTGCGAAGTAGTTCTTCCCGCTGACGGCGGTGAAATTCGCCCAACATATTCTCGAAATATTCCGGCCCCGGAGTTTCGTGGCGCTTCATGCGCAGCAAGGTTTGTAAATCGGGTTTGTTCTGCATAGGCTACGTTCGTTCTGTGTCTGACTATACTCGAATAATTGGGTTTACTGCAACAAATCGCTCAAATAAGCCTGCAATTCTTGGTGCGCATAATAAAGCCGGGAGCGCACCGTGCCGTCGGAAATCCCAAGGATCTTGGCGATTTCCGCGTGCGGCATTCCTTGAATGTCGAACATGGTCACCACCACTCTGTGTGCGTGAGACAGCCGCTGCATGGCTTCGTTCAATCTTTTCTTCAAATCGTTCAAATTTGCCTCTTTCAAGGGGTCGCGCTTCTCAATGAGTGCCGCCAGCTCTTTGTCATTCTGCAAACCCGAGTCGAGATCATCCAGGCTCATCTGGGGGCGTTTGCCCCGTTTCTTCAGGAAGTTAATCGTCATATTCACCGCAATCGTGTGCAGCCAAGTGTAAAAACTCGATTTTCCCTGAAATCCACGGATCGACCGATACGCTTTGGCGAATACTTCCTGCACTAAATCGCCGGAATCCTCGTGGTTCGCAGTCATGTGATACACCAAACCGTAAATTCGCTGACTGTATTTAATAAAAAGTGCATCAAACGCCGAAGAATCCCCGCTCTGCGTGCGTTGCACGAGGAGCTTATCGTCGGATTCGGTGGGTTCGTGGGATTCCATGCGGACAGGCCGGACCGCGGCGCTGCCAACGTAACAGAGGTGTTAAAGTCGCGCGGCGTTATCCGCACGGCTTGCGGATCGGCCAAAAACATCTCGTGGTCATTCGGAAACCGGGTCGATGTAGCAATCCTGTTTACACGGGATTTTGGCAATCAAATTGTCTCGTCCACCAGCGAGGTCGGCCGGATGACAAGCTCCGAGCATCGCGCTTACCGCTCCTGAGTTTCTGATTGCTGAGCATTTTACTTTGGAAGAAACTCAGTGCTCATGAATCTCACCCTGGTCTCCGATCTTCCTTCCATCGCTGGTGAATCCGAAATCCTCACCGCAGAGGCACTTCATTTTCTCGATTCGCTTCATGAACGGTTTTTTGCGAGAAGAACAGAATTGCTGGCACTGCGTGCAGAAGTGCAGGCGCGCTACGATGAAGGGGAAAATCCGGATTTTCCTGCGGAAACCGCGCAAATACGGGAATTCGAATGGTCGGTCGCTCCAGCAGCTCCGGATTTGAATGATCGGCGCACGGAAATCACCGGGCCGGTGGACCGCAAAATGATGATCAACGCGTTGAATTCCGGCGCAAAGGTGTTTATGGCCGATTGCGAAGACGCCACCTCGCCCACATGGAGAAATGTCATCCAAGGCCAAGTCAACCTGCGGGATGCGGTTCGGCGCACGATTTCGCTGCATCAAGCTGACGGTAAATCTTACGAACTAAAACCGGTGACCGCCACTCTCGTTGTGCGTCCCCGCGGATGGCACCTCAACGAAAAGCATCTGCACTATGAAGGTGGTCCCTGCTCAGGCAGTCTGATCGATTTCGGGCTCTACTTTTTTCACAATGCGGCGGAGTTGGTGCGTCGAGGATCCGGTCCGTATTTCTATCTTCCCAAGACTGAAAGTTATCTGGAGGCGCGTCTATGGAATGAAGTGTTTACTTTTGCCGAAGAAAGCCTCGGCATTCCGCATGGTTCCGTGCGCGCCACGGTGCTTATCGAGACGTTTCCTGCGGCTTTTCAGATGGAGGAAATTCTCTATGAACTTCGCGAGCACGCTGCTGGTCTGAACGCCGGGCGCTGGGATTATATTTTCAGCACCATCAAAACTCAACGCAATCGTCCAGGCCTCTTTTTCCCGGATCGCGCACAGGTGAACATGATGGTTCCGTTCATGCGGGCCTACACCGAGTTGCTGGTGCGCACCTGCCATAAGCGTGGCGCGCATGCCATTGGCGGTATGGCGGCATTTATCCCGAATCGCCGTGATCCTGAAGTCACCGCGAAAGCCATCGCCCAGGTCACCGCAGACAAAGAGCGGGAAGCCGGGCAGGGCTATGACGGCACTTGGGTCGCGCATCCGGACTTGGTCCCCGTGGCGCTCGAAGTCTTTGACCGTGCGCTCGGTGCGGAGCCAAATCAAAAAGATAAACTTCGCGAAGACGTAGAGGTCTCAGCGGAAGATTTACGCAATTTCTATATAGAAGGTGGAAAGGTCACCGAAAACGGAATGCGCCTGAATATCTCGGTGGGCATTCAATACCTGAATTCGTGGCTCTGCGGAAATGGTGCGGCGGCGATCAACAACCTGATGGAGGACGCAGCCACCGCAGAAATCTCCCGTTCACAACTCTGGCAGTGGATTCACAAAGGAGCGACCCTGGACGACGGAAGGTCCGTGACCATGCAGCTTTATCGCGTGTTAAAAGCCGAAGAACTCGCGAAACTCCCCTGCGATGGGCGTCTCGAAGAGGCTTCACACCTTTTTGATCAGTTGATAGAAGCGAACGAACTCCGCGATTTCCTCACGGTTTCCGCATACGAAAAACTGGAGTGAGCGTCGTGTGGATCGCGAGCCAAGGTTGGCGCGATCACGGGAACAAGAAGATACCTGAAGCAAAAGAAATATTGTAGTTAAAGACACCGAGGAAGCCATTGCCAAAAACCGCGTTCCCGCGCAACGAGGTGAAGTCGCATTGGCCCGTGGCAAAAACGCCCGACTCACGGTTATTGAGAATGAGATTGTTGACAATTTCATTCTGGATGGAGGAATCAATATAGAGCCCGACTCCTCGGTTTGTGTTAATTTTATTGCGCAACAATAAACCTTCGCCGCCGATGGTGGTCTTCGATGTGCCTTTGCCAAGGTAGATGCCGCCCGTGCGATTTGGGATAGATGGCTCAAATCCGTCGCTCAGGGCGAGTCCCAGCCCGATGTTGGAATTCACGATGGTATTGTTGTGCGCACGACCCGTGATCGCCACTCCATAGCCGCGGTTCCCCGAAAAATGCGTGCGTTCCTCAACAGAGAAGCGAAATCCGCCCAGCAAATTATGATGTGCCCTCCCACTTATTAGCACCCCGTTGCGTCGATTAGGCAGGGCACCATCAATGGCCGTGTTGGTTCCGCACGCGGTGTCCAACACTTGGACGCCCGACGCATTTCCGCCAATCTCCACTCCATTGCCGTGATTTCCTGAGAGTATGCAGGTGCGAATCTGATTCCGTCCTCCGGTGGAAGTGACCAGCACTCCGTTCTCTCCGTTTGGTGCCGCTCCGCCGAAAGCAAATCCACCGCCAAATGTGTTGAAGGAGATAAATCCCGTCACCTGATCCCGCACAGCGATTCCATTGTTGGTGTTGCCGGAAATCACATTGCCCAGTGGGATGACTCCACCGACCTGCGTGTTTGCGGAAGTGCCGGTCACGCTTAATCCGTCCTGAGCATTAGGAACCAGGGTGTTGTTGTTTGCCCCGATGCCCATAAAATTCGCATGAATGGTAATATCATTAGCGTTGTGCAAATGAACGCCGTGACGACCATTTCCGCTGACAACATTATAGAACACAAACGGATCCTGACGGAGCGTGCAACCGATTAGCGCATTGTTTGGAGCGCTTTCAATGGTCACTCCGTCAATGGTATTGCCGATCGGAAGATTGCCGTCCCGGTTCGTGCCGATAAAATTACTGCTCAGGGTGTTGTTATGGGCTCCATCGTTGATCAGCACTCCACTGGCTTTGTTTCCTGATATGACGTTACCTTGTGGAGGAACGATAATCACCGGAGCGACCTTGCCCTCCGATCCCGTCGGGTTGTTAGGCCCGGCGAGTTGACCCCCGATTCGATTCTCAAATGCTCCTGAGGTAACCAGAATGCCATTGCGGCCATTGCCCATTGATGTGGAGCCGTCAAGATTCGTGCCAATATAATTCTGTGCAATCACGTTAAAATTGGAACCATAAATTCCGATGCCATTGCCTTGGTTGGCGCTAATGACATTGGAAAGCTGAAAGCCAATGCTGACGGTCGCCTGATAGGAAAATGTGGAGGGTCCAATGACCAAACCCACTACATTCGTGCCATACACCGAATTGCTGCTCGCAATGCCTTCGGTGCCCGGATAGTTTAAATCCACCCAGTCGGCAGGTCCAAAGCGATTGTCCGCATTACGTCGAACGGTTACCAGCGATCCCTGCGCAGGTCCCATTAAATCGCCTACCTGCACGGAGTCTGCATTCATGGTATAAACCCCGGCTTGTGCGCTGCTGATCCCCTCGAAATGGGTGACAAATGAGCCGCCGGGAATTCCGTTGGGATATTCAAACGAGGTCCAATTGCTGAATTCCCCGGTGTTTGCATCGTAATCCACGAGATAAGCTTTGCCCTGCGCGAGTGGGTCGGGATAACTTCCCGGATTGGTTAGGTTGTTAGTGACAATGGGGCTATAACCGCCGCAAATGGTGTAGCGCCCACGTCCGTTGTACCAGATTCCATAGGCGGTATTGCTCTTCGAATTGGGGAAGACAATCGTTTGGATGAAGCTGTCCTGTCGGAGATCGTAAATGTAGGCGATTCCGGGTCCGAGGGGTTCTCCATTTGCTGGACCGTCCGCATTACCGACGGCAAGGTCTCCCATGGTGCTGTGAGTGTATTGGTAGCGGGCGTTGGGATAGGTGATTCTTCTATATTCGCCACCCTGCGGAAGGCTTTCTGGCAATCCTCTCCAGACAAATCCATAGTTATAAACCGAATCATTTTCCCCTGTGATCATGCTACCAACCAATCTTAGAAGCCCATTATTATCGTTGTCTGGACCATAGACGCTGGTGCTGCTCGCTCCGGGAAAATTGACCAAATAATTTGTGCCGCCTCCAGAGAGCGGACCTGTATAGAGAAGGCCATTCGAATTCGAAGTCCCACAGATGAGGAAATTACCCGGCGACGCCTCATAATTCCGAAGTCCCTGCCATGCGCTCACGGGTTGGACACTAAATTCACTGGGATTGGATGTGTTGAAAAACTGGATCCCCGTCACCACATCCAAATTGCCGATGGTGTTTGCGCTGGAGGTCGAGAGAATCTGAATGCCGTCGCCTTGATTACCCTGAGCGACGCCATCCAGGTTTAGGCCGATGTTGTTGCCACCGATGGTAACGTTGGATGCCGCGAGCGTGATTCCCGGTCCGCTGGCATTCACCAATGCCAGCGAAAGAATGGAAGAGGCATTTGCGCCGTTGGCTATGGTAAGGCCCGGTTGTCCGGCAAAATCGATTCCCACACGAGGGGTTCCATTAAAATCAGGAACGGAATTGCCATTGATAGTAGTGGGATTCGCCACTGTCGGCAGGGGAGATTTGAGGGAGATCATACCCGAGACTTCGAAATTAATGGTGCTGCCCGGTTCGATATTGGCGCGTTCGAGCGCCCATCGGAGCGTTCCGGGTTCAGGCGAGTCGTTGGTAGTTCTCACCACAAATGTCGCAGCATTTGAGTTTACTTGAAGAAAGGCGCACAAGCACAGCGCGAAGGCAGGAATCATTTTCATATACACCAGGGGGTTAAACTGCGGATTACAAATATTTTACACAGAAACTAATTTACAATATCCTGCCTAAGATTCGATAAGTAAACAATGATATGATTTTATTTGACACATCAACTGCTGCTCTCTCCGAGGGGCTTCCAGTTTTGGAAGTGCATAGGCCAGTCACGCCAAAGCAGATTGCAGAGTCCATAGGTGGGCAACCATTTGCTGTGATTGCGGATCTCCTCGCACTCAATTGTTTCTCAGCCCCGCACCTCGAAATTCCCGACGATTTCGTTACTCAGCTTGGCGACACTTATGGCGTACTATTCATTATAAGGTGAGTCATTCTTTAAGGGCTGACGCTTTTCCATCCGCCCCAATATTTGCGGGGTTGGTAATGTTAAGAAGGACCTTGAAATCCACATCTGGAAAGATGTCGGTAGGAAGATAGCTGCTGATGTCGGTGCCAGACCCAAGAGCCGGACTGTTGGCCGCAGGCCGAAAATCTAATTTTTCAGGATTCACAAAAAGCGCCGTCAGATCTCCGGTTACTACTTCGCCTGCTCCCAACTCCCAACCATATTTTGTAGATTGGAAGGAATTTAGCGTGGTGAAAATGTTGTGGGTGTGTATGACCTTGGTTTCGGTGTCTTTCTGCTGATTGGTTGTGAGTCCATCCAGGATGTTATTTGCGACCACATAGGTTTTATCAGGATCCTTGCCCAGATTAAGGGACGCATGGGCCTCAGCATTCACAAAGGTATTGTTC
>Ga0105046_10016506_pt1 | contig 11328 bp, 8 predicted proteins | sample MAT03_FD_78385 | JGI IMG/M metagenome (GOLD analysis project Ga0105046, IMG submission 78385) | Freshwater microbial communities from Lake Fryxell liftoff mats and glacier meltwater in Antarctica - MAT-03 (megahit assembly) | ecosystem: Environmental > Aquatic > Freshwater > Ice > Liftoff...
GCCCTACGCCGCTGGCCCACCCGCAGTTGGACGATGGGTGAGATTATACGCGACGAAGTAGATATTAACTTGAATCCAGCGACGCCCGCTGGTGAGTATCGAATTGTGATTGGTGTCATGGATAGTAACGGGCAGCCGGTTGGCGAAAAGGTAAGCTGTGGTCAGGTAACCATTGACTGAACCTCTAATTTTTGTACGCGGATAAACGCGGATGAACGCGGATTCTGCTCGTATTTAATCCGCGTTCATCCGCGTTTATCCGCGTACAAATTCTAAAAATTAAATTGACGAGACAACCGAAGTCGGCTATTTTTCGCAGGGCGAGATCGAAACAATCGATTTGATGGAAAACCACGTCGAACGCATTATCGACGCCTTTGCTGGTCAGGCCGCAGCGTTTGTCCGCTAGTACAGCTAGGCAGAAATAGTTAGACAGTAGGACAGTGAGTCAGTAGCAACACTGCCTTACTGACCCACTGTCCTACTGTCTAACTGTCTATTTACTTGTGCCCCACTGGACTAGAAACCTGGCCGTCTATGCCGGATTCATCTTCCCATCTTTTTTCTAATTGCGTAATCCGCTCCCCTTGCGTAACGATCAACTCGGCCAGAAAACCGACGAGCAGGAGCAACACGCTGATCACGGCGAGGATGCCGGCGGCGAGGAAAACGGGGCGCTGTTGTGTGTCGGTAAAGATGTAGAGCCCGGTAAGGTAGACAAAAGTTAACAGGCTGAGCACGATGCCCGCCAACCCCAGGCCGCCAAAAAAGCGCATCGGTGCACCGCTAAAGGTGAGCAAAAACTTGAGCACGAGAATATCGAGAAAACTTTTCGGGATGCGCTCCCAGCCAAATTTGCTGCTGCCGGCGGCGCGTGGTTTGTAACCGGTTTGCACTTCGCCCAGTCGAAAACCCTGATGCACGGCGATCATCAAGAGGAAGCGGTGCCAATCGCTGCGCAAGGGCGGCAAATTCTCGATCATCTCGCGGCGCATCGCCTTGATCCAGTTGCCGTCGTGGACCGGCACACCGGCCAGATTGCGCATAACTAGATTGTAAATCGCACTGGCAAAAACCTTGCCATCCTTGCGCCCCTGCCGCCACCCGGCCACCACATCCAGATCGTGCGCTTCCATGTGGCGCACCAGGGTCGGCACATCCAGCAGCGGGTCGGATTCCATGTCGGCGGGGATCAGGATCACGATTTCGCCGCGGCTGGCGTTAAACATCTTTTGCAAGCCGGCCGTCATGCCTTGGCTGCGACGGTGGGTAAAGACGCGCAGCGTAGGGTGCTGGCTCTGCAACTCAGTCAGGATAGCCCCGGTGCGATCACGGCTGCCATCATTGACGACTAAGACTTCGCCCGCGCGCCCCAATTCGGCAAAGGCCTGAAAGCTGCGTTGGACAACCTGCGCAATCGTCGCTTCTTCATTGCGCGCCGGCACTACCACACTAATTGAGATCACATCCACACTATCTTTTCCACTCAAAAAACAGCTTTAACGCAAAGGCGCAAAGAACGCAAAGGTAAAAGATTTGTTTTTCTTTGCGTTCCTTGTCTCCCCGACAGGGGAACCTTTGCGTGAGATTGCTTTTAGTTTATATCTGGTCGAAAAATTGTCGCACCAACCCCACCACGCGATCCTGTTGGGCATCGCTCATTTCTGGGTAAAGGGGCAGGCTCAGACAGGTGTCGGCTACGGTTTCGGTGACCGGCAGATCGCCGACCTGGTAATTCAGATCCGTGTAGGCCGGTTGCAGATGCAGCGGTACCGGATAGTGAATGCCAGCTTCTACACCATGCTGCTTCAAAAAGTCTAGCAACGGATCGCGGTGCGGTGTGCGAATGACATAGAGATGCCAGGCTGGTTCGGCTTCCGCCGCCACCTGTGGCAACACCACTTCACAGTCGGCGAGGAGTTCGCTGTAACGCGCCGCCAAGCGCCGGCGCGCCGCCGTCCATGCCGCCAGATGGGGCAACTTGGCCCCGAGAATCGCCGCCTGCAAGGTGTCGATGCGCTCGTTGAAGCCCTTCAGATCATGCAGGTATTTGCTGCGCCGGCCATGATTACGCCACAGGCGCACTTGCTCGGCGATGCTGGCGTCATTGGTGGTCAACGCACCGGCATCGCCATAGGCACCCAAGTTTTTGCCCGGATAGAAGCTGAAACAGGCGGCATCGGCCAACGTGCCGGCCAGTTGGCCCTGCCAGGTTGCACCGTGCGCCTGGGCGGCATCTTCGATCACCACCAGGCCATGCGCTTGGGCAATCAAGTTGATGCGCGTCATATCTGCCGGTTGGCCGTAAATATGGACGGGTAACACGGCGCGCGTATTGAGGGTAATCGCTGCGGCCAACAAGTCGGGGTTCAAGGTGTAGGTACCCGGGTCGATATCGACAAAAACCGGTGTGGCGCCCAACGCACTGATCGCTTCAGCCGTGGCAATAAAGGTGTGCGCGACGGTGATCACTTCGTCACCCGGCCCAATGCCATAGGCGCGCAGGGCGAGTTCCAACGCGGCGGTGCCGTTGCTGACACCAATACAGTGGGCAGCGCCACAGTACGCGGCAAACGCATCCTCGAAAGTGCGCACCGCCGGCCCCATAATAAAACTAGTGTTGTCGATCACGTTCTGGATCGCGGCGTCGATTTCTGGGCGTATGCTGGCGTATTGCGCTTTTAGATCGACCAAGGGAATAGCTTGATTCATAGGAGTAGATCACCTGTTGTACAGCGATTTTTCAAATCGCCGCGCACGATTTGAAAAATCGTGTTACATAGTCTTTGTATACTATGTGGCCAAAGATTCGGCCAGCAATTGATGAAAATGGTGAACACCATTTTCGCGCTTGGCGCTGTAGCGGCCCTGGGTATAGATGCCGGTTTGCAAGTTACGCCAGACATATTCGCAAATTTCGATGTCTTCTTTTTGAATCTCATCACTAAATTCAATCGAGCTTTGCAAATTGTCCCAAGTGGCGGGTGTGCCCGGATCGGCAAAGAACCATTCAAAGATCGTCAGGGTGCGGTCGTGGCTCAACGGCACAATCACATTGATCTGCAACATGCCCAGATAGAAGTTGAGCATGAAGTTGGGGTAAACCCAGTAGTAAAAGGCGCGTTCGTCGCCTTGCATGGCCGTATAGACACGGCCAGCGGCGTCTTCTGTACGCACAGGGCGGATCGGCGCGTATTGCGAAGAGTAATTGCGGTAGGTGTCGACGCGATAGTTCTGATAATCCAGCTCGCGGTACAAGCCCGGGTGCGCGACCGGCACATGATACCCTTCCAGATAGTTGTCGATATACACTTTCCAGTTGGTATTGATGTAATAATCGCGGCGCTCTACCCGCCGCATACCGTCAAAATTGAATTGTTGGGTCTCAGCGGGGATGTTGCCCAGGGTTGACAAGAGCGCAGGTGCGTTAATATCCATATTGACAAAGACCAGCGGTCCCCACGCCTCTACGCGCAACGGCACCAGACCGAATGCCTGCTTATCGAAATTCTCGACGCCCTCAAATTCCGGGGTGGTGCGCAGCGATCCATCAAGCGCATACAGCCAACCGTGATAGAGACATTGCAAAGTTTTGCGGTTGCCGGCGCCTTTGGCCACAATGCCGGCGCGGTGACGACAGACATTGTAAAAGGCATGCAGTTCCCCATCCAGGTCACGCGTCAGTACGACCGGCAGGCCAGCCACATCAACCGCGATATAGTTGCCAGGAAAACGTAATTGCTCGAGCGCGGCCGCATATTGCCAGGTGCAACGAAAAATCTTCTGTTGCTCCAACGGCCAACGGGCCGGATCCGTGTACCAAGTGGCCGGAATGGTGGAGGCGCGCGCCAGATCTGGCTCGAAGATAAAATCTAAATTCGACATAGGCTCTTTCTGCTCGGTTGGATAAGATGCTTGCTCAGCAAAACGATTATACACGATTGGCGACTATTTATACACAATTTCCGGCTGCCACTGCTCACGCGCCTGCCGGTGCAGCGTCCAAAACGTCTCGGCGATCTGATCAGGGTCGAAGTGGGTGCCCGGCTTGACAAAGCCATCAATCGTGACGGTGGCAACGTGGATACCGGTTGCTGCCAGTTCTTGCGCCAGGGTCAGGGCAAGGTTGCGCATGGCGGCTTTGCCAATCGCTAAGGAGGCATAACGCGCATTGGGGTTCAACGCTAGACCACCGCCGGTAAAGAGGATGGTTCCTTGACCGGCGCTGCGCATGGCCGGGATCACTTGCTGGGCAGCAACCAGGGCGCCCCCCACATTGACCATCAAATCGGCCATTAGATCGTCGACAGGCAAGCCAGCCGGGGCACCTTGGCGGATAGCAGCGGCGTTGTAGACGAGAACAGTTGGTGGTCCGATCTCAGCTTTGATCTGGTCGAACGCTTGCTGCAACGAAGTTGGTGTGCTGGCGTCCGCCACGTAGCCGCTGGCCCAGGCGCCACTGCTCGTGAGCGCGGCGACCTGTTCTGCCAGTGCCGCGGCCCGGCGTGCCAGCAGGGCGATCTCAAAGCCTTCCTGTGCAAAACGTTTGGCAACCCCCAAACTAACGCCGGCCCCGGCGCCCACGATCACACAAAGCCCAGTCATACCTACTCCTTTAGCTAATGATAGTTACTTTGTTTATTCTATTTCGGCAAAAACGTTGGCGGCGGCGCCCAAAATGCCCAGATCGTCGCCGAGTTGCCAGGGCATGATACGCACTGAATCCCACAGTTCGGGTTGGGTATGTTCGTGCATGGCGGCCAAGGCAGGTTCCCAGACCAGCGGCCCAATATTCACCAGCCCGCCGCCGATCACAATCACTTCCGGGTTGAGGATCTGCACGATCATCGAGAGCCCTACCCCAGCGTAATAGCCGGCAACGCGCAAAATTTCACTGGCGACAGGATCGCCTTGCTGCGCTGCCAGGGCGACAGTCTCGGCGGCGACGCGCTGACCAGGGGCCGGCAGTTGCTCGCGTAGCAAGGTCTCCACACCCGCGTCTACCTTCTCATAGACCATGCGCGAAATCCCAATGCCGCTGGCATAGGCCATAATGCAACCCAGTTTGCCGCAGCTACAGGGCGGACCACCGATGTTGATCACCACATGGCCCAATTCGCCCGCCGTGCCGGTGTGGCCGGCATAGAGCTGGCCGTTGATGATCATGCCGATCCCATAACCGGTGCTAAAGGTGACATAACACATGTGCTGGGTACCGCGCCCGGCGCCAAAGCGATGCTCGCCCAAGGCACACAGATTAGCATCATTTTCTAGCATGACCGGCAAGCCCACTTGGGCCGCCACCGTATCGCGCAGCGGAAAGTGATCCCAGGCCGGCAGATTCGAGCTGCCCAGCACCAACCCCGTGCGGGCGTTTGTGTTGCCAGGAAAACCCAACCCCACCGCGCTGATCTGCGCTGGATCGATGCCGCTTTGGTGTAAAATAGCTCGATAGGTTTGGACTATCGTCTCGATCACGAATGAAGGCTGCTGTTGCGCATGGGCACGCGTTGTATAGCGGCACAAAATCTGCCCCGCCCGATCAACCAGACCGGCGGCGATCTTGGTGCCGCCTACGTCAATTCCGATTGCGTACTGTTTGGACATATGTAGACACCTTCCGGGAAGGGTATATTCGACAATATCGTATTCGGAGTCACCCTTCCCGGAAGGGGATCGTCGTTACGACAAATGATTTAAAATCGTATCTTAGCCTGGCTGATTCGCCCGCGCAAAATAATCCTGCACCGCCTGGTGCCAGTGGGGAAGGGGATGCCCAGTGACTAGTTGATAGAGCCGGCAGTCGAGTACGGCGTGGGCCGGGCGCTTGACCGGTCGCTTGATCAGCGCCGAATCGACTTCTTCTACTTGTTCCGTGCGCCCGGCCACTTGTAGCACAGTACGAGCAAAATCGGCGCGCGTACAGGCGTCGATGCTGGTTACATTGTAGATACCATAGGCGCCAGTGCCGATCAAGTGTAAAATGGCCTGGGCCAAATGCACAGTATAGGTGGGTGACTCCAGTTGATCGACCGGCATGCGCACAACGCCTTCTTTGTCGGCCGCGCTGAGCACGCGCGCGACGTAATTGTTGGGGGCGTGGCCAAAGATCCAAGCGGTGCGGATGCTGTAGGTGCGCGCACAAATTTGCAGGCTCAAGCGCTCGCCAGCCAGCTTAGACTTGCCATATTGGTTGAGCGGGTTAGGCAGCGCAACTTCGTCGTAAGCGGTCTCGGTTTGGCCATCAAAGATGTAATCGGTCGAAATGTAGAGCAGCGCGCTGCCCGTCTGCTGGGCGGCCAAGGCCAGATTTTGCGCGCCCACCGCATTGATGCGCCAGGCTCGATCTGGATCGCTCTCGCACGTCTCCACGTTGACCAGCGCCGCCGAGTTAATGATCAGATCGGGACGGACAGGGCCCAAACGTTCCAACGTCCCGACGCGATCCGTGATATCGATCTCGGCGATATCCCAGGCCAGGATTTCATGCGCTGCGCCCAAAACGCGACACAACTCGCTGCCCAACATGCCTTTAGCGCCAATCACTGCGATTTTCATACTGCGTTATCCTTTTAATTCGTTCACAGAGCACACAGAGGAGGCACAGAGCACGCCGAGAAAAAGCAAGAGTAGTTTCTCTGCGTTCTCTGTGATCTCTGTGTAACTGTTTGATTTTAGTTTATTGCCCCGGTTTTACTCGGTTAGCATGTCTGCAACCATTACTTTGGCACCGCCTTGGTCCAGGCTGCGTTGGCCGGCGGCGAGCACGGTGACGACGCGCAACCCGTTTTCGCCATCGGTCTGCGGCTGCGCGCCGGTGCGGATACATTCAACAAAATGGGCACACTCTTCTTGCAACGGCTCGCGCATATCGATGCGCGGAATCCAAATATCACCGCTGTGCAGCTTGTATTGAAACTCGCCATAGATCGGGTCGCCCTTGCGATAGGCGCCCTTATCGTAGATGCGCACCTTGCCCTCCGTGCTGACATCGTCGTAGACGATCATTTTGCGGCTACCAACCACCGTCATCTCGCGCGTCTTGCTGGGGTCCAGCCAACTGGCATGGACATGACAAAGCACATTGCCAGGGAAGTGCAGCGTCAAGAAGATCACATCTTCCACCTGGCCGTTGAGACAGCTTGCCCCTTGACAGCTCACCGCTTCGGGCATCTGGTCGAGCAGGTAGAGCGCAATCGAAATATCATGCGGCGCAATGCTCCAGAGCGCGTTGACATCACTCTGCACGCGGCCCAGGTTGACGCGCCGGCTGTAAAGATAGAAGATATCACCCAGTTCGCCCTGTTCAATTGCCTGGCGGATATAGCGCACAGCGGGGTTGTATTCAAAAACATGGCCCACCATCAGGATCCGCTGCTGCTCGGCTGCCAGCGTGACCAATGTGCGCGCTTCGGGAATGCTCATCGCCAACGGCTTTTCGACAAAAACATGTTTGCCCGCCAGCAAGGCGGTGCGCGCCAATTCGTAATGGCTGCGCGCCGGGGTAGCGATCACAACTGCATCCACGTCTTGATCCTGTAATACAGTGGTTAATTGGGTCGTAGTCTGGCAGGCATAGAGACGACGTGCCTTATCCAACGCTTCTGGGTTAGCATCGACCAGCCAGACGAGTTCGGCGCCCGGCAATTGATCGAAGTTGCGCGCCAGGTTGGGTCCCCAGTAGCCATAGCCGATTTGGGCGACGCGGATCGGATTTGTGGATTGGTTCATATGTTTACTCGATTGGTAATTGGTAATTGGTAAATGGTAAATGGTAAGTGGTTGAGTGTGTACTCAATGTCATTAAGGTAAGGGATGGTAGGTGCGGTTTTTAACCGCACGTTGCTTCTCTGCACGAGAACGTGCGGTTAAAAACCGCACCTACTTGCGACGATTTGGTCTTACCTTAATGTCATTGAGTGTGTACTTACCACTTACCACTTACCACTTACTATTTACCACTTACCTAATGTTTTCAAACTGCACAGTCCCTACCCCACCACCCACTTGCGCGGCATCCACGGGTGCGCCGACAAAGACGGTGGCTGGTTGCAGCAGACTGATTGCTTCCAGCGCTGTACCCGGCGCGGCGCCGACCAGCCCAATAAAGGCATGGCCCCAGCGCAATTTGCCACGTAGATCCCCGCTGACACCCAGACGGGCCAGGGCTTGTACGGCATCTGCGCCCAGGTTTGTGCTGGCTTCATCAGCCACCGCGCCCGCGATCACGGTGTTGTCGGGCCACTGCTGGAGCCAGGTTGCCAGGGCAGCCGAAGCGACGCCCGCGGCGCTGGTGTTAAACATGGCCCGGTCGAGCAGGTTGCCTTGCGCATCAAGGGCCACTACATTGTAGGCAGGTTCGCCGCCAGATAATGCCATATCTTGGCCATTGATCCAAATATGCGCAAAGTCACCCGCTTCATTGCCGGCACTTTGTACCACCAGGCTTGTGGCGCCCAGCAGAAATGCACCGGATGACCCAAGCGGCCAACCGCGTGGATCTGGTGCGGCTGGCAACGCTGTGACTGATACAGGTTCGTTGCTAAACTCAATTTCGACACGATCGACTGGTGCGCTGGCTGCCCCTGGCGGGATGGATACGGTAAGTTGGTTATCGGACATAGCGGCAGCGGGTAATAGTTGACCGTTGAGTGTTACACGCGCCCCTGTCGCCGGCGGTGCTAGCGCCAAGGTCAGCTTGCCCCCAGCATTGGGAATAGCGAGCAAGAGGCCGGCCTTGCGCCGCGTCGCATAACGCACCCCGTCTGCCGCCAATGCCGACCAGCCCTCAGCTAGATAGAGCTTACTCATCGGATCTGCCAAATCGATCGTCCAATCGGAGACCAGCGCCAAGGCATTTACTTGATAGAGCCGAATCGTGCTCGATGCGCCCTTCCAGTCCACACCTTGCCACGTCTCGATCAGCGTCAAAGGCAAGGCTTCGTCGACAAAACGCAGCAAGGCCGGGGGCGATTTTTCTACGTGTACGGTGACAAATTGGACATCCAAGAAATCGAGTACAGCAGGTGCCAGCAATCGATCGCGGGCGATCATCTGATCTAATTCAGCATCGACCAGCGCGGCGATGTGCGCTTGATCGGCATTCATCAGCGCGATCAGATCACCCAACAGCGGTGCCTCGCTAAAATATTGAAACTTGTAGGTCGGGTTGCGACTGGTATTGCCGCCCAATCGCCGCTTGCCGTGCACGGTCTGATACCACTGCTGCATCATGATCAATTCATCGGGTTTGCCCAAAACACGGGCGCCGTTGCGCCAGCCCGTGGGCAATTCCAGCACAGTAAAATCAGCTCCACTGGGCGCACCGGCAGCCGCCAAGGTTTTGTAAATGGCGGGCACGCGCGAATCATTGATCGGCAAGGGGAAGGAGGCGTGTTCGAATAGAAAGAGGAGGCTTAGGAAAGCGATTAGGAGATTGGAGATTGGAGATTGGAGATTAGGTCGGCGGCGCGTTTTCCAATCTCCAATCTCCAATCTCCAATCTCCAATCCGCCACACCCCATACCCTGCCAACACCGCCACGCCCAACATCAGCATCACACTATAGCGCCTGGGGTAACGATTGCCGCTGAAGAAAGGCAATTGGCTGATCAGCGCGAAGGGGCCAGGAATCGGCAGATCTTGGCCTGCCCAACGCAAGTGGGGGCCAAGCGTGAGCAGCCAAAAGAAACCCGTGATCAACGCCCAGAACCAGCCTTGCCGGCGCACAATGGCAGATGGATGGCGTAACAGGCCAACTAAGCCCACGATCAAGATCGCCAACGCCGTGTAGCCAATATAAATTTGTTGACCTTTGTCGTGGGCAAACGGCAACCCAGCCACCCAATCACCCACGAGGGGGTGCAACTGCGTCGGCACCAAATAGCCCATCAGGTCGGCGCTAAACTGATCGGCAAAGCCGCCGCCGCTGGCAAAAAAATCTCCTTCCTGGCGCAGATCGGGGAGCATGGCCCAGAGAAAAGGTGCGATGCCAACCAGAAACACAACGCCCAAGAGAACAAAAGACCCGATGATGTGTGTCCACGTCTGGCGTGAAAATGTTGGGAATTCCTTGGGGATGAGCAGCAACCAAAGGAAATAGAGGCCAATAAAAATGAGCAGAAACGAAGCATAGGTCAGTTCCGACCAGGCTTGGAACGTGAGAAAGAGAGCGGCAAGCAAGGCATTACGGATCGTGGCCCGCTGATTGGGACTGCACCCCATCCGCAACAGATAGAGCACGCAGAAGGGAATCCATTGGCTGCTGGCAATGTTAAATTGGCCCAGGCCGGCGTAAAAGAGTTTGGACGAGGCAAAGGCGTAGATCAGGCCGGCGAGAAGGGAGGGGAGGAGTGGGGGTGTAAGGGTGGAGGGGAGAGTGGAACTGCGCAACAGGTCGCGCACGAGGAGGAATGCGCCGTAGCCGCTGAGGACAAACGAGAGGAGCAAGATCAAGTTGCTGGCAATGATCAGGTTGAAGGCAGCTTGCAGAGGGACGCTCAACAGACCATTCAGCGGCGTAAGTGTGTAAAAACCCAGGTTAATCTGGATCGGATAGAACATCCAATCGCTGTGAAAAATGTCGAGATTGAGTTGCTCGATCAGGCGGGTTTTGACCCACCAGAGGTTCCAGGCCAAGGATGGATCGTCAATGCCATCCCCAGGCACGTGGGTCGTAAAATGGCGCGCCAGCGGCCAGGTTAACCCCAGCGCCAGCACGCCATAGAGCAAGAGCACACCACTGTGGCGGCGCACGGTGGCGGCTTGCGAAACGGGTGACAGACTCATGGCGCGGCGGGCGTGGTCACAGTTTCTGTTGTCGTCAGCGGCGCGGTTGTCGTTACCGGTGAGCTAGCAAAGGGATTGGCCTGTTGCATCAGCATGCCCATGCGAAATTTCGCCATCACTTCCAGTTGCGGATCATCCGCCGCGCGCGCCAGTTCGGACGTTTGCGTAAATAGTTCAATCGCCAGGCGCTGATCGCCGCGCGCTTCAGCAATATTGGCCAGCCAGAAGTGCGATTGGGCATCATCAGGGTTGATAGCTAATGCTTCTTGGATCGCAGCTTCTGCGCCGTCCAGATTATTGACCTGGAAGCGCTTCATCGCCACCATAATCCAGAGGCCGACCGGCTGATCCGGCGTTAATGATTGCGCACGCGTCAGGCTGGCTTGGGCCGCATCAGTCTCCCCCAATTGTTCATAGAGCACCGCTTCCCAGACCAACAATTCTGGCTCGTCGGGCAGGGTTTGGCGCGCAGCTTGCACTTGGACCAACGCCTCTCCCCATTTGCTTTCCATCGCCAATTGCTCCACCGCGCTGGTCGTA
>Ga0105046_10016507_pt1 | contig 11328 bp, 9 predicted proteins | sample MAT03_FD_78385 | JGI IMG/M metagenome (GOLD analysis project Ga0105046, IMG submission 78385) | Freshwater microbial communities from Lake Fryxell liftoff mats and glacier meltwater in Antarctica - MAT-03 (megahit assembly) | ecosystem: Environmental > Aquatic > Freshwater > Ice > Liftoff...
CTGCACAGGCGCGATTACAATGTGGTTCCCCAGATAATGCCCGATGGACAGGAAGGTCTCACGGCGTTCTCTGGTGTATTTCAGAAGAGCCAGGACCTGCCTTTTCTGAATTGCGTCAACATTGACAGCACCGGATATTCGGTGAACAATTCTTTTGCCCAATATTACAACCACTATCATTGTGCAAGTATTCCAATTTACAGCGAGGATGCCAATGAGATGCACAGTTTGTTCTTTGGCGGAATTGCCCGATATTACGATAGTGCCGGAATACTAATGCAGGACGACAATGTGCCCTTCGTAAAAACCATTGCAAGGGTAACCAGAACAGGAGACGGAACCATGGCCGAATATAAATTACCGGTCGAAATGCCAGCCCTTTTGGGTGCTGGATCTGAGTTTATTCATCTACAAAACCTGCCGGAATTCCCCAACGGAATTCTAAAACTAGATGAATTTACTGCCGACACCACGTTGGTTGGCTATATTTTGGGAGGGATCAATAGCTCAGAGGCCAATATTTTCTGGATAAACGACGGTACACAAAGTTCGGCAAGCAGCCTGATTTTTAAAGTTTTTCTTATCAAAAATGCACCGGTCGGTATTCACATACTCAACCGGCATAGTACGGGAACATTGCATTTGCAGGTGTATCCCAATCCCGGTAAGGAAAACTTCAGCTTAGCATTCAATCTTAAAAACAAGACTGATGTAAGATTGCTTATCCATGATGCATCAGGAAAGACACTGGAAAACTCCGTTTTGAATAACCTGAATCCGGGCAAAAATACCATCACACGAAATTTAAATACGCTTTCCGGTGGAGGTTTCTTCTTCATTACACTCGAAACGGCTTTTGAAAAAGCCACCCAAAAATTAATCATCAACCCATAATCCTTAAATTTTTTATCCCATGAAGTTTGTGAATATTTACTTACATTATAAAATGAAGGCACAAACCCTTCTTGTTTTGGCCCTTTTGCTGTCGCCGTTCTTGATATCAGCACAGGTGTTATCGTTGAACCAATGTATTGATACTGCTTTGCGATATAACCGGAATATAAAAATAGCTCTACAAGACGGACTGGTTGCGAGCGAGAAGTACCGGGAAGCTAAAAGTGCACTTTTGCCAAAGATTAATGGCATAGCTGACTATCGCTATTATACCGACCTGCCTTACCAGTTAATGCCGGCTGCGGCATTTGGGGGGCCTGAAGGAACCTACAAGGAAGTGCAGTTTGGCGTACCACAAAGCCTGAATGCCAACCTGCAACTTGCCATGCCGCTTTTTAATCCCACAGCACTAAGTGCAATTAAAAGTACACGGATCGCCAACGAACTGTCGGAAATCCAAAAGATTAAGACTGATGAGGATGTAGTGATGGAAGTTTCCAATGCTTATTACAACGCCCAGGTTCTTTTAAATCAACTGGCTTTCCTGGATAGCAATGTTATAAATACCCATAAACTTGTACAAACCACTGAGTTGCTTTACCAACAGCAGTTAGCTAAAGGTACTGACGTTGACAGGCTGAAATTACAATTTGCACAGATAACCACGCAACGAAGCACAATATTTTCCCAACATCAGCAAGTGTTAAATGCACTAAAATTCCTGATGGGAAAACCAATTTCCGATTCTATCGAAGTTTTGATAAACGGGACATCTATAATTGAAACTGATTTTCAGCCAAAGGTAACTACAGATATAAAACTGATTGACAAGAAGATAGAATTTAGCCTGTCGGAATTAAGCGGGCTGAAGAATTCGGGATTACCTTCTGTGAACGCTTATGGAGTATATGGAACCAACGGTTTTGGCACTTCCGGCTCCAACAGTTTTTTCAATTTTCATCCGATAGGTTATGTAGGTGCTCAACTTTCCGTTCCACTTTTTAATGGCATGGTTACACGGCATAAAATCGATGGGAAGAAGATAGAAGTTAACAAAACCATCATCCAAAAGGAAATAATTGCCGAAAAGACCAATCTTGACCAGATAAACGCTAAAATGCAATACAACATAGCAACCACGACTCTCGCTACTGTTAAAACTCAAATAGAACTTGCTGAAAAGATTTATGACAATACCGTGTTGCAAAACCAGCAGGGTATGGCAAACATCACCGATTTGCTTTTAGCCGACAATTCATTGCGTGAAGCCCAACAAACCTATAGCGTGGCTTTGATAAATCTTCGCAGAGCCGAACTGGAGCACAAACGCGTAACCGGAAACCTGATTTCAATTAAAAATTAAGGCAATGAAAAAAACAATCATTTATACAGTTGTGGCATTGGCATTAATAGCCGTCACGGTTTTTCAACTTAAGAAAAACAAAGAAACCACTCTGAAAAGGGTTTATCAATACAATAAAGAACAGGCCATAAATGTGCAGGCCATTACCCTGAAGCTTGAAAGCATTAACAATGATATTTCTTACCCGGGAACTTTTGAACCCAATAAAGAAACAAAAGTCAGTGCAGATATTCAGGGCAAGATAAAATCAGTTTTGGTGGATGTTGGGAGCACGGTAAAAAAGGGTCAGTCATTGATTCTATTAGACAACGCCTTACTGAAACTCCAGGTGCAAACTGTTGAAATTCAGATTGAAGGACTGGAAGCGGATGTACGCCGATATACCGTGCTTGCCAATGCCGATGCCATTCAGGGTGTTCAGTTGGAAAAGACTGAATTGGGTTTAAAATCGGCCAAAGTACAAAAGGCTACTTTAATGGAGCAAATCAATAAAACGACGATTACAGCGCCTTTCAACGGAATTGTTACCGCAAAACTTTCAGAAGAAGGTGCCTTCGCCGCACCAGGCATTCCCTTACTCCAAATCACAGATATCTCAAGCCTGAAATTTACTGTAAATGTGCCTGAGCAGGAGTTAGACCAGTTCGAAACCAATCAACAATATGCTCTTTTCTCAGATGCTTATCCGGAAACTGTGTTGTCGGGAAAAGTAACCATGACAGGAAGTAAATCCAATATGGGGAACAGTTATCCGGTTCAGTTTTCGGTTAGCAATACGGCTGATTTAAAAATAAAATCAGGAATGTTCGGGAAAGTCCGGCTGAAAAATGCAGATAATGAAAAACACATTAATATTCCGGCATCAGCTATCGTTGGAACAAATATTCAACCACAGGTTTATCTGGTCAAAAATGGTAAAGCCATTCTTCAAAATATCACCACTTCAAGCCGGTTTCAAAATAAAGTGCAGGTTTCAAGTGGTTTAAAAGAAGGCGATGTAGTAATAATCAACGGGTTTATCAATCTTTTTGATGGTGCAAATGTGACAATCAGCAACTAAGAATCATGAATATTACAAAAATATCAATCAACCGTCCATCGCTGATCATCGTTCTTTTCAGTGTATTTGCACTGTTAGGGATTATCGGCTTTACAAATCTGGGTTATGAACTATTGCCCGACTTTAACCAACCGGTCGTTGTAATAAAAACAATGTATCCGGGCGCCGAACCTAACGAAGTTGAAACCTCAGTTTCAAGGAAAATAGAGGATGCCTTGTCGAATCTGGAAGGTGTAGATTACCTGGAGACCAAATCCATGCCCAACGCCTCTGTTATTATTGCCAACCTGAAATATGGAACAGACCTGAACATTGCCATGCAGGATGCCCAGCGCTACATCGACAATATCAGAAAAGATCTTCCGGCAGACATTCTGAGCCCGGTGATGAGCAAGGTTTCGCCAAACGATTTGCCGATCATTTCGATAAGCGCAACAAGTAACCTGCCTGCTACTGAATTTCATCAAAAAATGAAGGACGAATATCTTCCGCAAATCCAGCAATTGAAAGGGGTAGCTGAAATTACCCTGCTTGGGGGCGAAGAACGCGAAATCCAGGTGAAGGCCGATCAGGATAAACTAAAATTGTATAAAATATCACTTTACCAGGTTGTGGAAGCCATTAACCGTTCAGGAATTGATTTGCCTGCCGGTAAAGCGCAAACCGATAAAGAGAGCAATTCAGTCCGGTTAACCGGAAAATTTTCTACCGTAAACGACATTATGAATGTACAGGTAGCGATGCCCGCTCCTGGAATGCCGGTTTACGTAAAAGATGTAGCCTCAGTTATTGATGGGGTGAAAGAAATAAGTTCTGTAAGCCGCTATAACGGAGTAAACGGAATAGGTCTTTTGTTGAAAAAACAAGGCGATGCCAACGCGGTGGAAGTATCAAAATTAGTACACGCGAAACTCAAACAAATTGAAAGTGCAAACGCCAACAATGGGGTAAAATTTGTTATTGCCGATGATTCAACCGACATGACCATTGCGGCAGTAAATTCAGTGGTTGATGACCTGATTCTGGCTGTCATCCTGGTTTCATTGGTTATGTTCCTGTTTTTAAGAAGTTACCGGAATTCCTTGATTGTATTGATAGCGATCCCAACCTCATTAATCACTGCATTTGCCGTGATGTGGCTGATGGGCTTCACCCTGAACCTGATGACCTTGCTGGCTATGTCGTTAATTATCGGAATCCTGGTGGACGATGCCATCGTAATTCTGGAAAACATTCAGCGTCACCTCGATATGGGCAAGGACAAAGAAACCGCAGCATTAGAAGGACGTATGGAAATCGGATTTTCAGCCATTTCAATTACGTTGGTTGATGTAGTTGTATTTCTACCTATTCTGTTTTTGCAGGTATTTGTAGCCGATATGCTGAAACAATTCTCCATCGTGGTAATAACTTCCACCCTTACCAGTTTGTTGGTCGGTTTTACCCTGGTGCCCTGGCTGGCTTCACGAATCGGAAAAAAGGAAGATTTGCAGCCCACGAACCTCATAAACCGTTTTCTTCTTTGGTTCGAAAGGCAATTAACAACATTCATCGATTGGTATGGCCTTCAGTTAAAGTGGGTACTTAGCCACAAACTTATCTTTACCGGTATCGTGTTTTTTCTTTTGATAATGACCGTTGTGATCATGAAACAAGGTATTATCGGAAAGGAGATGATGTCAACAGGCGACCAGGGAAAGTTTCGCCTGAACCTGGAATATGATAAAACGACTACCGTTCAGGAGAACAATATCAGAACGCAGCAAGTTGAGAATTTTATCCTGCAGCAACCCGAGGTAGCCACACTTTTCAGCAACATTGCCGGACCAGGCACAGGGATTGGTAGTTTGGGGGTTGGGTCGGCCAATTTATCCGAATTTACCATTCAGTTAAAGCCGGAAAAGGAAAGGGACATCAAAACTGAAGCGTTTATGAAATCGCTTCGCGAGGAACTGAAGAAGCAGTTTTCGGGAGTCAACTTTTCCATGGCAGTTTTAGGCTTACTGCCAAAACAGGCGCCCATAAAAATAACCCTGAGCGGAAGTGACCTGAATCTGGTAATGAAAACAGGAAATGAGCTGAAAGCAGCTATTGAAAAAATACCGGGCGCCGATAATGTTCAATTATCAGTAAAAGAAGGAAGCCCTGAATACAAGGTGATCCCCGACAAAGATAAGATGCAGCGGTTGGGATTAACAACGGCCTGGGTCGGATTAAATTTAAGGACTGCCTTTACCGGAAATGACGATGCCACCATAACCGAAAATGGAACAGAATATCCGGTCAGGATATGGCTGGATGACTTTGACCGGAAAAACTTCGAAGATGTGCAACGGCTGTCCATCGTAAATCCAATGAACATTCCCATTGAAGTGTCACAATTTGCTGAAGTCAGACAGGACAATTCGCCCTCATTGCTCGAAAGACTGGATAGGCAAGCTTCTGTAACCATTACTTCCGAATCGTTTGGAAGACCTTCAGGAACCCTGGCTGATGAAGCAATCGGTTTTCTAAAAAAACAACCATTGCCCGAAGGAGTAAAATTAACCTGGGGGGCAGATATTAAAACGCAAAATGAAAGTTTCGGGGCATTGGGTTCGGTTCTTTTAATCTCATTTATACTGATCTACCTGATCATGGTAGCCCTTTATGACAGCTATATTTATCCTTTTGTGGCTTTGTTTGCCATTCCGATGGCTGCTATCGGTGCTTTTCTTGCGTTAAATTTATCGCTCAACCATCTCACATTGTTTGCACAGTTGGGATTAATCATGCTCATGGGACTGGTAACTAAAAATGCCATCCTTATTGTGGATTTCACCAACCAATTGAAAGCACAGGGCAAGCATTATAAAGAAGCATTGATCATTGCAGGGAAAGAGCGCATGCGCCCAATTTTAATGACCACGCTTGCAATGGCTATTGGAATGCTGCCCATTGCCCTGGCCCAGGGCACAGCCAGCGAATGGAAGAATGGCCTGGCCTGGGTGATCATCGGAGGTTTGCTATCGTCCATGATTTTGACGGTTTATTTAGTGCCGATGGTGTATTATGTAGTAGATCGGATTAAAGAGAAAATCGCAAATAAAAAACATCACTAAAAAAATAACCACTTAGAAATATCATCCACATGAAAAAAATAATCACAATCCTTCAATCACTTTTAGTAATCGTATTTCTGTCTTCATTTAACACTCAAAAGGAGGAGACCTTCTCATTAACAATTGAGGTGAGAGAATTGCGAAATTCAACCGGCACTGTGCTTTTTGCCTTGTACAATAGGGAGGATGCGTTTCCTGATGAGCATTATAAAAAGTGCTTCAAAAAACTTACCGGAAAAATAGAAAATGGTGCATCATCTGTAACATTCGAAAACCTGCCTGAAGGGAAATATGCGGTAAATATTCTGCACGATGAAAACAATGACGGGAAGATTAAAAAAGGAATAGTCCTTCCCAAGGAAGGCATTGGTTTTTCCAACTATAAATCCGTTGGTTTTTCAAACAGGCCGGCTTTTATTAAAGCTTCATTTGATTTGATGAGCGATAAAAAGATATTGGTTAAAATCATTTATATGTAACCGATGAGATGAAAAAGCTGTTGGTTTTTGTTGTGATTATGGTGTTTCACGCCCTTTCGGCCCGGGGGCAGGTAAGGGATTCAATCGCACGCATAGGGCTAACAGCAATATCGCAGGTAAATCAGGGTAACAGCTATGTCACTTTCCCGACTGACATTGGCAACATTGAGCCTCTTTGGTTCGAAGCGAATATAATTCCAAATTTCTATATCCGCGAAAGTAAAAATTCGAGGCTGATAGGTGTGTTGACCCCTCAAATCATTCTGCGAATGTATCAGGCGGAATCCTTCCCTGTCCGCACTCCAAGCTATTTGCCCCAGATCACCATTTATTATCTCTTAAGAGGAAAAGAATACACGAACCAACTTGGTTTATTCGGGCGCTTTGCCCACCATTCCAATGGGCAGGCGGGCAGTTTCTACGACAATGATGGCAGGATCAATCTGGAATCCGGCAACTTCTCCACAAATTTTCTTGAGACTGGTTTTGTCGCCACAAATAAAAATACCCGTTTTAATGCGGTTCAATTCTTCAAGACTTCATTTGAGTACCATCCGCAATCATGGAATGCGGGAGAACTCAATGGCTTATACAGCAAATACCGATGGCATACTGCGCTTTCAATATTCAAACTCCCGACAAAAAGCCGCCTATATCCAAGGAAAAACGCCGATATTTCCCTTAAAGGTGAAGCTACCTGGATGTTTGGAAATCCTGACTTTCGGGAAGGCTATTCTTTAGACAGACTTAATCTCAGACTTACTTTTTATTATCATCCGGTTTTCCTTGAGGACATCGGGCTGTTTGTTCAGTTCTATCATGGTTCTGATTATTACAACATCTATTTCGGACACGGGCTGGATGTGTTGCGTTTTGGGCTCATGACTGAAAAATTAAGGTTTTAAACTATTGTTGATCCTTTCATGAGCCATTTTTTAAAAGTATAGACAGATGACCAAAATCCCTTACCTAAGCCTTGGCAAAAGCATCTCCCCTCCTCTTAACGACTTTTGGGCCAAAGCTTGAACATTTTCTTCTGTAACCAATTGGTTCAATGCATCGCGTATTAGCGCATATTTATTGTGAAGCGGGCAGGGATTGTTATCGTCACATTGTTTCAGGCCAAACCCACACCCGGAAAATAAATTATCGCCCTGGGTAGCAAAAATGAGTTGTTTCAGTGATAAATCAGGTTTTTTCGTATCAAAATAAAACCCGCCTCCTTTTCCTTTCTGGGATTCGATAAAGCCCTGCCGTACTAATCGTTGTAATATTTTGGCCGTATAAAAATGCGGGGCATCTATCTGTTCTGCAATTTCAGCGATACCCGGCCGTTTGCCTTCAAAATTCTGTATCTGAATGTAAACCAACCCTCTGATCGCATATTCCGTTTCTTTATTGAACATATTACATCGCTTAATATTAAAGTATCAACCTCACAAAGGTACAACTAAATATTTATTAAATAATAAAAGACCTTTTTGTCTTTTATTTGTTTTTATGGTTATCTTTGTCCCGAAACTAAATCTAAACAACATGTTGAATCAAGCAAATATAGAACCAACGATTGGCGAAATAGTAGCCAACGATTTCAGGGCAGCATCAATATTTAAAGAAGCTGGTATCGACTTTTGCTGTGGAGGCAATAAAAGCCTTACTGAAGCCTGCAAAGAAAAAGGAGCGGATGAAGTTCATTTAATTCAGCAACTTGAAACACTGACCCAAACACCAGTAACCAATGCCATGAATTTCAAGGAATGGAACCCTGGTTTCCTGAGCGATTACATTGTAAACACACACCACAAATTTGTGTTGAAAAACCTCCCTGAGTTGGTTTTTTATACTCAGAAGATTGCTGATGTTCATGGCGAAAATCACCCGGAACTTCTGGAAGTAGCCGGATTATTTGCGAAAATTAACGAAGAACTTCTGCAGCATCTGAAAAATGAGGAAGAGGTCCTTTTTCCTGCCATTAAAGAGGCTGAAAACCATAGTTCTGTGGCAGTTAAGTCAACCATTGTTTCAGAAATCACGCGCATGCAGGGCGAACATGAATTTGCAGGAGGTGCAATGGATAAAATCAATGTGCTGACAAACAACTACCGTATTCCTGCTGACGCGTGTAACACATACCGGGTTTCGCTCAAACTGCTGGAGCAATTTGAAGACGACCTTCATATTCATGTGCATCTCGAAAACAATATTCTTTATCCGAAAGCATTGAAACTGGCTGAATAAAATAAAATGATCATGGCAACAGCAACACAAAACCTCGAAAATGACCATGTGCAGATACTTCGCCTGATTGAAGTCATGGAACGGATCACCGGGAACACCGATCCGGATGTGGAGCACCTGGATACGATTGTAAAAATAATCCGTGAGTTTGCCGATGGACTTCACCATGCCAAGGAAGAGCAATTGCTTTTCCCGCTGATGGTTCAGAAAGGGTTTTCGAACGAAACCGGACCCGTAGCCGTAATGCTTCACGATCATGTGCAAGGACGAAATTTTGTAAAAGGGATGGCTGAAAATATTTCGCTGTTTAAAAAAGGTGAATCCGGTGCTTTAAAATTCATTTACAGCAATATGCTGGGTTATGCCGGTTTGCTGAAAACCCATATCGAAAAAGAAAATACTGTGCTCTTCCGTATGGCTGATAAAGCATTCACACCTGCCGAACAGGCATTGCTGTTGCTGGATTTTACGAAAGTGGAAGACATAAGGGAAGCCGGTCAAAGTAAAGATGACTACGTTGCAATGATCGATGCCCTCGCCGACAATTATCCAGCCTGATCAACTTTATTTAAAAAAAATCCCAATTGATTTAAACACAAAACTTTTATATCATGATATCCGGAAACCCACTCACAAAAAAAGTTTTTCTGCTATTTGCAACTGTAATGGTATTGACTGGTTGTAACCAAAACAGCAAGCAGCGAGGTGATTCAAACAGCGATGAAATCAAAGGCGAAGAAGTTGCTGTTCTAACCTTTGCGCCCAATGTTCCACCGCCAATTACCCGCGACTATGCGACAAAAGTAATCGTGAACCTGGAGGTTATAGAGAAAGAAATGGAGATGATGGATGGCGTGAAATACAATTTCTGGACATTCGGCGGACAGGTGCCCGGAAAATTTATCCGTGTTCGCGAAGGCGACCTGGTTGAATTTCATTTGAAAAATGACCCTTCCAGCAAACTGCCGCACAATATTGACCTACATGCAGTTACGGGGCCAGGAGGCGGAGCCGTTTCAACATTCACGGCACCGGGGCACGAAACACAATTTTCGTTTACAGTCCTTAATCCGGGTCTGTTCATTTATCATTGCGCAACCGCCCCTGTGGGAATGCACATTGCCAACGGAATGTATGGATTGATCCTGGTCGAGCCCAAAGATGGGTTGCCAAAAGTTGATAAGGAATATTACGTTTGTCAGGGTGATTTTTATACCAAAGGCAGCTACGGCGAATCGGGAGTTCAACCTTTCGATATGGAGAAAGCATTGGAAGAAAATCCGGATTATGTCGTGTTTAATGGGAAAGTGGGCGCAATGACCGGCGACAATTCCTTAAAAGCCAAAGTTGGCGAAACGGTACGCTTGTTTGTAGGAAACGGCGGGCCGGGCCTTACCTCCAGTTTTCATGTGATCGGTGAAATTTTCGATAATGTATATCCTGAAGGAGGAAGCACGTTGAATCATAATATACAAACTACCCTTGTTCCACCGGGAGGTTCGGCCATTACAGAATTCAAGCTGGATGTTCCCGGTAATTACATTATGGTTGATCATGCCATCTTCAGGGCATTTAATAAAGGTGCTTTAGGAATTCTTCAGGTGGATGGACCGGAAAACAAAAGGATTTTTTCAGGTCAACAGGACGACCGGATTTACCAGCCCGAAGGAGGCGCCGTTCAAACCATGCCTTCAGATGAAGTTGAAGATGCAAAACCATTGACGAAAGCAGAGAAACTCGTGATTGGAAAAGACCTTTATGTTTCAACCTGCCTGGCTTGCCACCAGGCAGATGGTAAAGGAATTGAAAATGCCTTTCCTCCATTGGTGAAATCGGATTATTTTGCTTCAAATCCTGAAAAAATTATCCAGGTAATCACACACGGTTTAACCGGACCGATTACAGTAAACGGAAAACCATATAACAGCGTTATGCCGAAACAAACCCTGAGTGATAACCAGATTGCTGCGGTTGCTACCTATGTGCTCAATAATTTTGGGAACAAAGGGGGCGAACTTCATGCAACCGATGTGGCTAAAATCAGAAAAAAATAAGATGAAAACCTTTCTGCTGATATTAAGCTGTTTGGCAACAATTACAGGGTTCTGTCAACAAAAACCCACAGCAACTGCTATGGTTAAAATCAGGGGTGGATCCTACATTCCAATGTATTCGAATGATGTTCAGAAAACA
>Ga0105046_10016508_pt1 | contig 11328 bp, 7 predicted proteins | sample MAT03_FD_78385 | JGI IMG/M metagenome (GOLD analysis project Ga0105046, IMG submission 78385) | Freshwater microbial communities from Lake Fryxell liftoff mats and glacier meltwater in Antarctica - MAT-03 (megahit assembly) | ecosystem: Environmental > Aquatic > Freshwater > Ice > Liftoff...
CGCGAACTTTCGAATTCGGGCGGGCGATGGAAGAAACGATGCCGCTCACGCACGACGTTAATCTAAAGGAAGGCGTGGGCAGCCTCTCGCCCGAGGCACAGCAGGCCCTACGGACGATCTACCGGACGCATCACCACCCCCTGGAGGCGATCGACGAAGATCCGGTCGTCGTCGGCTACCGCTATCAATCTATGCGGGCAGAGTTGGCCGGCGACACAGCTCGGAGTGCGAAGATGAAAGCCGAACTCCAGCGCGTGAAGAGAATCTCTAGCGCACAAGAGATCGAAGAACATCCGGCGCCGGGGAAATAAGGGGCATTGCGGCAACAGTCGGACGAGCGCCAGGGGACGTATTGGCTGTTAATTCCCGGCGTTTGCCGCAGGGCGCTCAATGCGGTATAAGCTCGACTCCGTCCGCAGCAGCAGGGCCTGGCCCGCCACGGCTGGCGACGCCATGATCCGGTCGGGCATGACATTGTGGGCGAGCTCTTCGAACTTCTTCCCCGTCCGCAACACGAACACGTCCCCCTTTTCGCTGAAGAAGTAGACGCGGCCCGGCGCGGCGAGCGGCGAGGCCGAATAATTACTCCCCAGGCGAGATTTGTAATGCTCGCGACCAGTTTGCAGATCGAGGCAACTAACCACGCCCTGATCGCTAACCATGTAGATCTCTTCGCCGACGATGACCGGCGATGAATTGGCTGGGACCTGGTTTACCACGCGCCAAGCGACGTGCGTTTCGGTGACGTCCCCTTTGCCATCGGGCCGAATGGCCAGCAACTGCGGTTTCATATAGCCGGTCGAAATTACGACCAGGCCGCCGGCAAACAGAGGTCGAGGGACGTTCGAGAAACCGGTGAAGTCAACGTGCCATAACTCGGCGCCGCCATCAGGATCGTACGCGTACACGCGATCCGCAGCCACGCTGATGATCTGCTTGCGTCCATCAACTTCGATCACCAACGGCGTGCTGTAGGCCTTACGCAGATCGGGCGAAGGATTCTTGGGAGCGGATCGCTCCGCTTTCCAGGCGAGTTTGCCTGTCGATTTATCAATCGCCGCCAGGTACTGCACGTCCTGGCCATCACAGTGGACCAGGATCAGCTCGCCACAGAGAACGGGCGAGCTACCGGGCCCCTCCTTATGATCGAGTAGCAAGTCCTGGTTCTTCCACAGAATCTTCCCCGTGGTGGCGTCGAGGCACGCCATCCCATAAGTGCCGTAATAAACCCAAACGCGATTTCCCTCAATCACCGGCGAAGGAGAGGCATAACTGTTCTTCTCGTTGATTTTCTGTGGCTCGGCGATCTCGAAGACCAGCACATCATGCAGCACATTGCCAGTCGCCTGATCCAGACAGAACGCCCGCAGAACGTGCCCATTGTCAACGGCCGTGGTCAACCAGATCCGCTGGTCCGCTACGGCAGGGGATGACCAGCCGCGCCCGGCAATGGGCGTTTTCCACACGACATTGTCCGTATCGCTGAAGTCGAGCGGCAAATCCGCGGTGGTGTGTCCCTGGCCATCCGGCCCGCGAAACTGTGGCCAAAGGTCCTCAGCACTGGACGACGACGTAATTACACATAGCAGCGCCACGCCCACACAAACGGTCAACAGATTTCGCGGCACGCGGCGACTCCAAAAACGAGAGGCAATCAACAAGGCGTAGCAATCCAGCGCCGATCGTTACGGCTTAGCGCTTCTTCGGATCGAGATTCTTCTTCAAATCATCCGCTTGCACGTCGGACACAATCCCATCGGCGGGAATCTCTCCGTGCGCGGCCCAAACCAGCGCATTAAGGACCAGCTTGCGGAAGTACGCGTCTCCCCAATTGATGTGGTTGTGACCACCAGTGAAGCCAAATCCACGACCGCCATCCGGACGCTCGACGGCCCACGCGACGATTTCCTCGCGGCCCGGATGCTCCTTGGCCGCTGGCGTTCCGCGCGAGTTATCTGGTGGCGTCGCCTTCAAAATGGGCGTGATGCCTTTCATCTCGGGACGGAAGCGAATGCTGTAGTACCATTCGTCGCGAATCGCAAAGGGCTTCACGCCGCGCGTGATCACGTGTTCTGGAAGAACCTTGAAATCGCCGACCCAATGTGGATTGGTCGAAAAACCAGTCTCGTAATAACCGCCAATCCAATCGAGCAGCTCCGGGCCCCCTTTTTCCCTGGGGACTTCCACGGCGTAATGGACGCAAACCAGGCCGACGCCGCGATCCATCAGCGCCTTGATCTGCGCCAAATGATTATCGCGGATCAACGGGTGTCCGCCACCGCCATCCATGTAGAGCATGATGGCGTCGGCGCCGTCGAACGCTTTGGGATCTTTTGGCCAGCCGTTGAGGTGCATGTCGCAGTGGATGCCCGGCGTGCGATCGAGGCACCCCTTCAGAAGCTGCACGCCCGCATTGAACTCATGGTCGCCCCGACCATGGCTGGGCGTGCCAGCGACGAGGACGATCTTCTTTTCCTTGCTGGCGGCTTTTTCCGCGGGCTTGTCGGCCTGGGGCTCATCGGCCACCGCGCTGGCGGTGAAGAAGGCGCCGGTCAGCAGGAGCAACATCGCCAGACTGCCAGTCCAGCAGCGAGATGTACGGGTAAACGCGCGATCGGTCATCATGGTGGGCTAGTCCGTGCAGAAGGTGGGAATGCATGGCGGGGCGACTCCCATCTTACCTGCGCCGGGCGGAAGTTTGAACCACTTTGCGCCGCCGCAATCCCTGGATATTACGACGTGGACTGCTGCTGGTAAGCCTGTTGGGCTGCCTCGTAAACGGCCTTGAGCGGCACGCCCCGTTCGGCCGCCACGCGCTGGCAGGATTCGAACTCCGGCGAAAAACTGGGGGCCTGCCCTGCGATCCAGCCGAGTTTGCCGGCGATGGCGCCCCACTCGGTCTCCACCGTATGCTCTTTACGTTCGAGCTTGTGCCGGCTGACGGGCCAGCGCCGCACGCCCAGCGTGCTTGTCTCGCGGAATAGAATCCGCTCCAACTTCTCAACCTTTTCCGCAGGGGACAAAACCGAGAGCATTACGCCCGGGCGGTTCTTCTTCATTTGGATCGAAGTCGTGTAGACGTCGAGCGCGCCGGCTTCGAGCAGCTTGGTCGTGCAGTAGCCGATGACTTCGCCACTGGTGTCATCGAGATTCGTCTCGAGGACCCAGACCTGGTCGCTGGTGGCGTTATCCGCAGTCTCGCCGACAAAGATCCGGAGCAAATTCGCCTGATCTTTTAGGTCGCGCTGGCCGGCCCCGTAACCGATTTTTTCGACCGTCATCGCCGGCAGCGGCCCAAATTGATCGACAAGCGTTGCCAGGATCGCGGCGCCGGTCGGCGTGGTCAGCTCGCTCTCGACGAACGATTCCGCCAGAGGGATTCCGGCCAACAACTCCGCCGTGGCAGGCGCTGGAATACTTACGCGGCCATGCGCGATTTCGATCGCCCCGCGCCCAGTTGGTACTGGGGACGCGACAATCCGATCGACCGCCAACAAATCCCAGGCGACCGCTGACCCAACGATGTCGGCAATGGAATCGACGGCGCCCACTTCATGAAAGTGAACCTTGCGGATCGTCGTGCCGTGGACCTTGGCTTCGGCTTCGCCCAGACGAGTAAAAATTCGCTTGGCTAAATCTTTTTGTCGCTCGGTCAGGGCGCTGGCGTCGATCATGTCGGTAATGTGATGCAGATGCCGGTGGGCGTGCTCCGGCTGATGCTCGACCGTGACCTGCGTTGCGCGGAAGCCGTTTTTCTTGACTTCGGTCGCCACCAAGTGGCATCCGGCGATCCCTAAGGATTCGATCGCCGTGTTCAGCGCCGCCAGGTCGACCCCGGCGTCGACGAGCGCCCCCAGAGTCATGTCGCCACTGATGCCGCTCATGCAGTCGATGTACGCGATTCGCATAGTGCCGCCAGAAATGTGCTAAGAGGAAACTGAACCGACGCGGAGCCATGCGCGGCGCCGACAGAAGTAATCCAAGTCTACCGCGCGCCACGGCCCACGCCGACCCACCATCTGCGCGCAGCCCTGCGACCAGGATGGGGATTAAAATAGACGAACTGATTACGGCCTGCCGTTTCCGGCACTGCCGTTAGCGTCGTTTGCGGCCGATGGCGCGTTTGAGGGCTTCGCCCATGTCGGCAGGGCTCTGGGCTACTTCGATCCCGGCGGCTTCGAGCGCGGCGATTTTCTCTGTCGCGGTTCCCTTTCCACCCGAGATGATGGCGCCGGCGTGTCCCATCCGCTTGCCCGGAGGCGCGGCGCGCCCGGCAATAAACGCGGCGACGGGCTTGGTGACGTGATCGCGGACGTAGGCGGCGGCCTCTTCTTCTGCCGTGCCGCCGATTTCGCCCATCATCAGGATCGCTTCGGTCGCCGGATCGTCCTGGAACATTTTCAACAGGTCAATAAACGACGTGCCGACGATCGGGTCTCCACCCAAACCAACGCAGGTCGATTGTCCCAAGCCCAGATTGCTCAACTGCCAGACTGCCTCGTACGTGAGCGTGCCAGAGCGGCTCATGACGCCGACTGGACCCTTCTTATGAATGTAGCCCGGCATGATGCCGATCTTGCATTCCTCAGGCGTGATCACGCCAGGACAATTAGGGCCGATCAACGTGCTCTTGCTGCGGCGGACGATCTCATACGCGCGGGCCATATCAAGAACGGGGACGCCTTCAGTGATGGCAATCACGGTCTTGATGCCGGCGTCGACGGCCTCGAGGATGGCGTCCGCGGTGAAGGCGGGAGGAACAAAAATCATGGTGGCGTCTGCGCCAGTCTTTTCGACGGCTTCGGCCACGGTATCAAAGACGGGCAGGTCGAGAACCTTCTCGCCACCTTTGCCGGGCGTGACGCCACCGACCATCTTGGTGCCGTACTCAAGGCATCCCTTGGTATGAAACTGCCCGACCTTGCCGGTAATGCCCTGGCAGAGGACGCGCGTGTTTTTATTGATCAGGATGCTCATGCGAATCTCGATTCCAGAATGCGAAACGCCCAGTAACTAGCAGGCCGCGTTATTTGCCGCCGCGGCGACAACCTTCTTGGCCGCGTCTGTCAAACCTTCGGCGCCGATGATGGCCAGGTCGCTAGTGGCCAGAATCTTGCGACCCTCTTCGACTTCCGTCCCCTCCAACCGCACGACGAGTGGGACGTTGAATCCAACGGTCTTGTATGCCGCCAGAATTGCATTGGCAATTGTCGTGCAACGCATGATGCCGCCAAAAATGTTGACGAGCACCGCCTTCGTGTTTTTATCGGCCAGCAGAATGCGGAAGGCCTCGGTCACCTGATCGACGTTGGCGCCACCGCCGACGTCCAAAAAGTTGGCCGGCTCGCCACCATGCAGCTTGATCAAGTCCATAGTGCTCATGGCCAGGCCGGCGCCATTGACCAGGCAACCGATCGAGCCATCCAGCTTTACGTAACTCAGTCCGGCGGTGGCGGCGCGAATCTCGGCCGGCTCTTCCTCGGAAATGTCTCGCAGTTCGCCCAGGTCTTTATGGCGGAACATCGCGTTATCGTCGAACGTCATCTTGGCGTCGAGCGCGATCAAGTCCCCTGCCCCGGTGACAACCAATGGATTAATCTCAACGAGGCTGGCGTCGGTCTCGACAAACACGCGACAAAGTTGCTTCATGAACTTTTCCGCCGCCGCGACGCTCTTTCCCTTAAGCCCCAGCCGCCACGCCAATTTGCGCGCCTGGAATGCCTGTAGGCCGGCGTCCGGATGGAACTGTTCCTTGAAGATCAGCTCGGGCGTCTTTTCCGCTACGTCTTCAATGTTCATGCCACCTTCGCTGGAGACCATCAGCACCGGACCGGCCGAGGCGCGATCCACGACGATGCCCAGATAGAGCTCGCGGGCGATGTCGCAACCTTCTTCGACCAGAACCTGCCGCACTGCCTGTCCGGCTTCGCCCGTTTGAATCGTGACGAGTTCGCGGTTCAGCAGGCCGGTGGCGACTCGCGCGGCGTCTTCCGCGCTACGAACCAACTCCACGCCTCGTTGTTCAGAGCCTTTGACCTTGCCCTTGCCGCGGCCGCCGGCGTGAATTTGTGCTTTCACCACGGCCAGTTTGCCGCCGAGCGTGCGAAACGCCTCGGCTGCTTCTTCCGGCGTGCGGGCGACAATGCCAGTTGGCACAGGAACGCCTGCCTTGCGAAGAATCTCTTTGGCCTGATACTCGTGGATCTTCATGGCTTGCCTGTCGCGGTGAGATAACGGAGGACATCGTTTCCGGGGCGCCGTAATGTTTGCGCACAGCCCTAATCGGGGCTTGAGGATCGCGAACAAGAACGGCGCGGCGCCGAGTGGCGGATTATAGATGTCGCTGACAAGAGTGGTCAAGCGGCGGGCAAGCGAGCGCCCTCGGCTGTAAACCAGGCGCTATGGCTATCGTGCAGAGCGAATGGATCGCCCTCCGCGCGCTTCACGGAAGTGGAAATTTCCGATGAAACTACCGACCGAAGTGCGGCATGGTGTCGCTCAAAAGGTTAACGCCTTGAAAGGCGACGCTGAGCTCAATTAATTCGGTTTCTTTTCGAGCTCATCCGGTTTGGCGATTTCTGCGTCGTTCGGGGGCGGCAATTGCTCCGGCAGAGCGCCGCGACCGGCGCGGGCCATGGCGATCAGATTGCCCAGTTGCCCCGCTTCGAGCGACGCGATATTAATCGCCGCGCCACCGGCGCCGACGCTGTTCGCGTCGCTCAGCGCCCAAGGCGTCGCGGCGGCCATCACGGAACCATCCGGAAGCGCATTGGGGACATCGGTCGCCGGAAGCGCGTTCGTTCCCAGATAGTTGGAATTGAGCACCGCTCCCGGGACGTTGTATGTCGGCGTGCCGAACGTCAGGACGCTCGGCAGAATAAAGCTCATCGATACCAGATAGCTGACGCTATTAAACGACACGCCGCTGGGCAAGCTGAGCTTAAGCGAGTCAACCCCCAGGCTCTGATTTAAAAACGTCAGCGAGCCAAGCCCGGATAGTGGATCCGTAATTACTGAATAAAAGCTTGGGTTGGCGCCAACCACTTGCACGATCACCGTGGAGCTACCGATAACGGGCTCCCCATTGGGACCCAGGACGCGGAACAAAACCTCGTTGGTCGTGCCGAACTTGCCGGAACTTGGTTGTTGCAAAAACTGGATCGTCTCAGCAGTTGGCGAAGGCCCAGGTCCCGGGCCTGGCCCTGGTCCGGGAGTAGGAATGGGCGACGTGCCCCAGGCTTGGATATTGATTTCCACCAAGGTGAAAACGCCCTGAAAGTTTGTAGAATCTCCGCCTTGGTCGTCGTAGGCAAAGCCATAGGCCAATCCGTTGATGCTAACGCCCGTCGACTGGTCGGTCGTGCTGTTCTGATGCAGGTAGGCAGCGTACCAATTGGAAGTGGAGCCAGGCGCGTAGTACAGCGACGTATTCGCGGTCCAATCGCTGGGGGCGATCGAGAAAGTATCGGCGATGCCGCGGTTGAAGGCCGAGACTATTGAATTCTCAAGATCCGACAACACGCCTGCATCGACTCCTGGCTGCGCGCCGCCGGTGTTAAACACGCCATCGCACGCCAGAATCATCGCGGCGGGCGATTGCGTTGGATGGGGCATCCACGATGGCGGAGGAGGCGCCCCGGCAATATCGGTGTTGGTGGAGAAGTACGGCTTGAAAATCAGGAACGTCTGCCCCGGGAACGAGGCCGACTCCAACTCCAGCACGGTATAGGTGTAACCGCCTTCCTGGTAGTTGGTGTTGGTCTGCCCGGTGAAGAGAGCTCCATCGCGCATAATCGAGAACGAGCCAGTCGTTTCGTAATGCGAGAAGAAGTTATCCAGTGCGCCATTGAAATACGAGTTCAACGGGTCGAATGTGTAGCTGTTCGTTGGCGGCGCCGTCGTTCCGGCAGCGGCGCCGGAGTCCGCGAAACCGGTCACGTAACCGGCAGTCTGACCAATCAATCTAGCCGTGGAGACGTCGCTCGACGTGCTGCGGTAGACGTTGTAACCCGTCGCGCGGTCAATCTGGTTCCAATTCAAATGAACGGTCGCCTGCGGATAGCTCTGCCCACCCTGCGAAAGGTCATAGGGCACCGCCACGGTGAGATTGCTGGGGCCAGTCTCGCCAGAGCTGCTAGTTCCGGTCACCCAGTAGTAATACGGGGTATTGATCTGCAAACTTCCGCCCGCTGAGTAGGTCGGCGCGCCAAGTATGGGCGACTGGTTCCCGTCAATAATGTTCTGCGGCGCCAGCAGGCGATATCCACCGCCAGCGGTCAGCGACTGCTGAAACACTTGCGCGGCCGCGTCCTGGCTGGCAATGAACTGCGGAAAGTAATCGAAGAACAATCCGCGGTCGAGCGTAATGCCCACGCCATCTTGCGCCGGAACGTGTGCAATAGGTTCAGTCGTGATCGTGAACGGAAATCCAACCTGATCGACTTCAGACAGGTCGATATCGAGTCCGCCCGATGTATAGGCGTATTCGAACAGGCCAAAGACATTGTAAGGATTGGTGCTGGCCGTTGGCGTGGAGACGCCTTTCGGTGTGTAAAGAACCGTCGGAGCGCTGCCAATGCCGATCACGATCTGGCCGGCCTTGATATCCGTTTCTGGCAGTTCAATCGTAGCGCCATCGCCCGATAGCTGGAAGACAAACGTCGAGGTTGCCGTCGCCAGTGCGTAGTCGTGAATCGTTGGGTCGTAATAGACGAGCGATCCGCTGGCGAGAGTCTGGTGCGCGTTATTAACGTAGGTGGCGGTTAGCGTGCCGGAGACCTCGGTATAGACACCCAGCGAGACCACGTCCGTGGGAATATTGAACTTCACCGTGACGGTGTCGCCGGCCATCATCGCGCGAGCTTCGAGCGACTCAATCAAGTGCAAGCGAGTGACGGTCCGCTTGCCGGCGCGCTTGGTCTTGCGTCGCGACCCCTCGCCGGTCACCAGCGAGATCCAGCCCTGGGTAATTTCTTGAATGCTCATCGCGATGTCCTCAACTTGAATTCCTTGATTCGCGAACGGATTGGCGAAATCCGCTTGCGTGGGCTCGTTTTCTGAGGCCTGCCCGGAGTTGGTCGCAAAACCATCCCCTGTAGATAAATAGCTCTCCAAATGAGCGCATTCCGCTCAGAAATGGCGAGACTTGGGATGTCGCAAAGAAATGGGCGGCCACCCGCTTCCTGGTAAGCGTCATCGTCCGGGTGAACCGCGGATCCACGCGTGAATAGGCGTGAGCAGTTCGGCGATAATCGTCTGAATCCCTACGACCCCAACGGCGGCCAAAGAGGCGTCTCTTTTTCGCAACACTCGCCGCGACATGGTTCAATTGCGCCGTAACGAAAGCGAAGGCGCCCGGGCGTGGTGCTCAGATCCATAGTCGCATTGCGTATTGACAGCCCCCGAGGCAAGTGCGTCAATTCAGGCGCTGGCCAACGTGGTCTTCGCTTGCATTTCTTTTTCAGGAGTATCGTCCGCCATGGATCCAGATCTGTTGAGCTTGCTACCCAAGGTGAATTTCAATCGCCGCGACTTTGTTGTCACGACGCTGGCCACGGGCTTTGCCTTGGCCGTGCAGCCGGTGGGCGCCCAGACCATTACGACAGACACCACGGGCATTGAAGCGGGCGAAGTCAAAATACCAACGCCCGACGGCGAGATGCCGGCCTACCGCGCCGCGCCTGCCAAGGGGACTTCGTTCCCTGTGGTGCTGGTCGTGCAGGAGATATTTGGAGTGCATGAGCACATCAAGGATCTCTGCCGCCGACTGGCCAAGGAAGGCTACCTGGCCGTGGCCCCAGAGTTGTACGCGCGGCAGGGCGACGTCTCAAAGATCACCGACTTTAAGAAGATCATCTCCGACGTCGTCTCCAAGGTTCCCGACAAACAAGTCATGGCCGATCTGTACGCAACGGTCGAGTGGGCGAAAAAGTCCGGCAAGGGAGACACCTCCAAGCTTGCGATCACCGGCTTCTGCTGGGGCGGTCGGATCGTGTGGCTCTACTCCGCGCACAATTCCAATCTGAAGGCAGGCGCCGCCTGGTATGGCAGATTGGTGGGTGAAGCGGGCCCGTTGCACCCCAAGCATCCGGTCGACATTGCCGCGGACGTCAAGGCGCCGGTCCTGGGGCTCTACGGCGAAATGGACAAGGGCATCCCGGTGGAAAGCGTTGAGAAAATGCGCGCGGCGCTCAAAGCGGGCGGCAACACAACGGCCGAGATCATCGTCTACCCCGGCACGGACCACGGCTTCAACGCTGACTACCGTCCGACGTATCACAAGGCAAATTCGGAAGACGCCTGGAAGAAGATGCTGGCTTGGTTCAAGAAGAATGGCGTGTAGCAGACCCTCGCCAAACCTTAACCCGTAAAGAACAAACGCCAGCCAGCGTTCATTATTGAGCGCTGGCTGGCGTTTTTATTTCTCCACGCTTCAATCGACGACAATCAGCTTGAACTCGTTGGAGTTCCCCTTGAGTTCCGGGGCGTACATCGCCGATCCCCGGGCTGGCAGGGCGCTAAATCGACCCGGAATCTCTGCTCGCATCCGATAGGAGACGCTGTGTTTGCCACGGGCCAATGCTCTCACGAAGAACGACACGCGATTGTCGCGGAGTTCCATATAGGCGTTGAGCGCGTTGGAGTTATAACCGCTCCGCAGGTCGGTCGGCTCGAAGCCGGCGGCCTTCATGTCCTCGAAGAGCAAGTACTCGTAATCGTTCTTGCTTTCGATCACCAGCTCGATCTCGACCAGTTCGCCACTCTTCAGGCTGGCCAGGTCTGCCAGTGGTTGACGCTCGTACTTCTCAACCTTTTGATCCACGGCCTGGCCACGCGAGCCGGGCGCCTTGATCTTTTTGTCGACCGGAACGAGTTTGAAGAAGTTGCGATTGACCTTCACTTCGAGCCCGGCCGAGGTAATCGGATCTTCGAGCGTGAAATTCGTCAGGTAGGCGTTGTAGTAGAGCGGACCGCGACCGCGCTTGCGGAGCTCGATCGTGTGCTCGCCAGCTTCCACAGCATCGCCAATCAGCACCAGCCGATCGTCGTACATGAAGAGATTCTTGGAGTCGATCGTGACTTCTTTGTGCTTCTTGCCGTCGATCCAGACTTCCACGGTCAGCTCCGGCGATGCTTCGCCACTGGCCGTGATGAATTCCGCGAGCGCCTCAATGCACAGCGCCGTATCTCGCGTGGAATTCCAATACGTGGCGTGCTTGCGGTTGTTGAGCAGATACTTGGCCAACCGCGGCGCCACTTCGCTCTTCGGATCGGTGCGGACCAGCAGCTTCAGGTAGTAGGCCATCGCCTCGACGTCGCTCCCGTACC
>Ga0105046_10016510_pt1 | contig 11328 bp, 6 predicted proteins | sample MAT03_FD_78385 | JGI IMG/M metagenome (GOLD analysis project Ga0105046, IMG submission 78385) | Freshwater microbial communities from Lake Fryxell liftoff mats and glacier meltwater in Antarctica - MAT-03 (megahit assembly) | ecosystem: Environmental > Aquatic > Freshwater > Ice > Liftoff...
GATTCACATCGTGGCATTGATCGAAGAGCAATGCCAGAACCTTTTCGTCTGCCTGTAAAGTCTTACCTGGATGCCTACATGTCAGCTCACGGTGGTGAGCTGGCGGAAATTGCAGATAAAACAGCCACTCAGTCATCAAAGCCAACGCCTGAGGTCGCATCTGAACCGCCGAAACCGCGCCCACCAGTGGATGTTGATTCTATACGCGAATCAATGAATTCTTTTCGAGTCGTGGCGATTCAGTCGTCAGAGCATGCCTTGCTGTCGCATCTGTTGCGCGAAGCGAAGGCGAAAATTGCCGGGCGAACGGTCATGGTCGCGGGGCTAGCCGGCATTACGCTTCTTGTTATCTTAGCCAACATGAAACACGTCATCGATTTCAGCTCCCTGAATTGGTTGATGTGTTCGCTGGTGTTGTTGTCAGTCGCTGAGCTGTGCCTGCGAATTCATGCTGTCATAAAGCAGCGACGCAGTGTTACTTCAGGCGTATTGTCGCCGCGCCCGGTCAATCAAACCAAACGCCTGTTGCCGGGTGCTGATTCTGTTTCAGAATAGCCGCCACTTGCTGTTACCGATACAATAACGAACAATACACTACAATCGACTGACAGCGCTAGGGCACCCTCAACGAAGGAAATAAATCCGTGACTCAGAAAATCATCATTGATGCTGATCCCGGAATTGCTGATGCTCTTGCGATCCTTGTGGCTCTGGCTGACCCGTCAATCGACGTAATGGGGCTGACAGCGGTTTCCGGAAGTGTTTCTGGTGTTCAGGCGACACGCAATCTGCAGTACCTGATTGGCCTGGCTGATCCATTGCGGCATCCTCGCGTGGGACAATCAGATACCGCAGAGTCTCCCGCCAATCATATTCCCGCCGGCATGCCATTGCAGCAGTCCTTAAACGGACGCATGGGATTGGGAGATCTTGATCCTTTGGTGCCCGATCTTCACAATCGTCGGGAAGCCCCCAAGTTAATCGTGGATCTTGTCCGGGCAAATCCGCACGAGATTCGTATTCTGACTTTCGGCCCACTGACGAATGTGGCCATGGCGCTGGATCTGGATCCGGAGCTTCCTTTATTGCTGAACGGTGTGATTTGTCTGGGCGGCGTCATGCGGCACAGCGGCGATGTGACACCCACTTCGGAATTTAATATCTGGTCCGATCCTCAAGCCGCTCGCTCTGTCATGCGATCGCCGATAGGGAAAATCATCGTACCGCTGGACGTCAGCCACGCTCCAGGATTGACCTTTGACGACGTTGATCGATTGAGCGGACTTATTCCATCGACTCCAATTGGTGAATTTGTGATCGGACTGCTGCAGTTTGCAGTCCGAGCGAATCATCAGTTCCTGCCGCGAGAGGAAGTTCCGATTCCAGCGGCAGCCGTTCTCGCGATCGCAGCACAAGCGGCAACGTTTTCCACAGAGAATGTTGCCCTGGATGTTGAGACATCCGGAGAACTCACCAGTGGCATGACCATTGTTGATCGTCGTCCCTACGGACCACGCCAAACCAATGCCGAAGTCGTCACACATCTGGATGTGCCATCCGTCATTGACTATTTCTGTCGCGGCTTGCGGCGAATCGCGGTCTCGTCCGACGGTCGCTAAGGCGAGCGCTGGGAAACGAATTCCGAATTCCAGATTCTGCGCCCGGGCAACCAGTTACGATCGACCATGCTAAAGGATGCAGATCTGAGACAGACCTGCCTACGTAGTTCGATCTGTGCCAGGTCGAATTCCTTAGACTCGGCAACATCGTTTGCCAGGACTGATTCTGTTGATCGCCAAACTTTATCACGTACTTGCGTTGCCGCGAAGTTCGAAAAACGGCTGTTTAGATTACGAATCCTTGCGAACGAATTCCTGCAATGCGGCATCCGTAAACTGCACGCTGTAACCAGCAGCTTGTGGCGGCATATAGCGACCGTGCTTCATCACCACGGGATCACAGACATGTTCATGCAGGTGATCAGAGTATTCCGCTACGCGATCTTCCATTGACGCAGAAACGCAGACATAATCCACGATACTGGCATGCTGCACATATTCACAAAGACCAACACCGCCTGCATGCGGACAAACAGGAATTTTGAATCGGGCCGCCAGCAACAGCACGGCCAGGACTTCGTTCACTCCGCCCAGTCGGCAGCAATCCAGCTGGCAAACCTGCAACGCGCCGGATTGCATGAACTGTTTGAACATGATCCGGTTATGGCACATTTCCCCGGTGGCAATGCGAATCGGGTTGACGGCCTTGGCGATCGCAAGATGACCAAGAATATCGTCGGGCGATGTGGGCTCTTCGACGAACCATGGATTGAACGGTGCCAGCTCCCGAATCCATTCGATCGCTTGCGGCACGTCCCACACCTGATTCGCATCGATCATCATGTGGGCATCATCACCCATTTCGCGACGCAGCACACTGCAGCGGCGGCGGTCGTCTTCCAGATCACGTCCCACTTTGATTTTGAAATGCTTCCAGCCACGGTCTTTAAGGTCCGCACACTTCTGCTTCAATGCTTCATCTGAATATCCAAGCCAGCCAGCAGAGGTTGTGTAGCTGGGATAGCCGATGCCGTTGAGTTCCTCAATTCGCTGTGCACGCGTTAACGTGTGGCGGCTCAAAATTTCCACTGCCTGATTTGGTGTCAGTGCATCGGTGAGATATCTAAAATCGACGCATGCGGTGAATTGTTCTGGCGACATGTCGCAGATGACCTGCCAGACGGGTTTGTTTTGCATTCTGGCCCACAGATCCCAGACGGCGTTGATTACGGCGGCGGAGGCCAGATGAATCACACCTTTCTCCGGACCTACCCAACGCAGCTGACTGTCACCGGTGAGCTTGCGGTACAGCGTTATTGGTGTCGCCATCAGCGATTCAACCGTCTGGCCAACCAGTAGCGTGGCGAGAGATCGAATAGCGGCGACACAGATTTCGTTGCCTCTGCCGATGGTAAAAGTCATGCCATAACCTTGACGATCTTTTGAATCCGTATGGAGTATGACGTACGCGGCCGAGTAGTCCGGATCCGGATTCATGGCATCGGACCCGTCCAGGTGCTGCGAGGTGGGGAAACGAATATCGCACGTTTCAAAGGCCGTGATTTTTGTCGTCATGTTTTGATGCCTGTGGGTAAACTTTACAGATCCGAATAGATTTTTCGTTGCATTAACGGTTGTTGCAGTGTAAGACATTGAAAAACAACGATCGTCTTGCCGCTCGTTTGAGACAAGATACCGAAGACCAGGTATTCCGCAACCACGTCGCCGATGTTCCACATCCTGCATATCGTTGGAACTATGCTTTATGCAATGTTTTGTTCAATTACCCACGGGAATTTGCGTGATGAGAAATTCGTTTGCCCTTGCTGCCGTAATTTTGTTTTTGTGCCCGCATTGGATTGTCGCCGACGAACAGAATGGCCCCTCCGAAGCGGGCAGTGCGGACGCCTCTCTGGAATTGCGTGTGACGGGCAGCAACGTCGTTTTTTCCGGTGAACGTGATTTGTCGAAAGGAATCTCCGAGGCTGCGACACTGAAGCGAAAGGTGAAGCAGGCCGCAACGCCACTTCGTCAGATTCAGCAGGAGATCAATAAGCTGGAAATCGCAATGGTGCAGGGAGAGCAGCAACTGGTTGTTTTAAATGCACAACTGGCGAATGTTCGGGATGTTGCCACGAACAATCGACTCGTCGGCTCTCTTAATGCAATCGAAGGACAAATGTCACTTGGCCGTAAATCACTGGAATCGCTGAAAGAAAAAGAGAACCACGCAAGAGTCGAACTGAATGCGGCTCGGGAAGCGTACATTCAAAATGTGATCGACATGCGAAAACTCGCAAATGTTTTGAATGAAGGATATGCATCAGCAAACGATTCAGCGGAGATTCAAGCGAAGCTCAAAGCTCTGGAAGTGACTGCTGGCAAACCGTTGAAGTTCGAAGAAACACCGTCATTGCTCAGCAGTATTCGCAAACTGGAGGACATGGAGAAAGCCGTTCATGTGGAAAAAATATCGCTGCGTCGCGACGGTAACACGTTCTACGCATCAGTCGTGATCAACGGCAAACATACAACAGAAATGATCGTCGATTCCGGTGCCAGCGTGATCAGCTTGCCCTATGAATTGGCTGTTTCGATGAATCTAAAGCCAGAACCCAGCGACAAAAAGATCGTGCTTGAAATTGCCGACGGCAGTAGAATTTCCGGAGTGCTCAAAAAGATCGCAACCGTTCGCGTGGGTACTTTCGAACTTAAAGACGTTGAATGTGCGGTACTTGGCCCGGAAGCTATCAACGCAACCCCGCTACTGGGTATGAGTTTTCTTGGTGAGTTTCAGTTTCAACTTGATTCAGCGGAATCCACACTGGGCATGACGCAAATTGAGGGCGATGCGTCAGCGGCCAGGCGAAAGTAGAATTCCCGGACGACCCCTATCTTTTATCTTCCGCCACGAACTTGACCGGCAGTGGGATGTCGAGCGTATCTTTGTTGGCTTTGAAGCCGTCGCCATCGACATCGACGAAGACAGGGTTATTCAAAGCTGCCGGATGTTGAGCTCCCCACATCGGCCCCATGACCTCGCCGATGAGTTGAGTGCGGTGCCCAGTGAGAACGATCAGATGAGAGTCCTCCGTGAGTTCCACATCGACGTCCTGGTGAAACTTGATAACATCTTTTTCCGAACCAAACATTGCAGGATGCGTGTCGCGGCTGAAGGTCAACTTGTCCGTTCGGCGGCCATTGACCAGAACAATCACCGTGTCGATGTCGAACCAGTTGGGACACTGCACTCTGATCGACGCTGTGACTTTCTTTGATGCCGCTTTCAGATCCTGACCGGCGACAACGCCATTTTCTTTACTGGCAGCTTCTCGAACTGTTGCCTCAAGATAAGGGCCGTTTGACATGATGATGTGGCCAGCGCGCGAGTTGTCCCGCATCTCGTCCGAGTTGATCTTTGCAGGGTCGTCATTGCTGGATTTGATCCAGATTCGCAGACCGCCTGAACCGTGATAGTTGTAGTGCGAGTCTGTGTTCACAACACCGTAGATGCGAAATCCCTGATTCAGCAGCTGCAGCCAGTTCACGGTCCTCTGATTGCCAAACGCTTTTCCGTCACGCATATCGTAGCGAGTCGGGTTCAACAGCGGATCAATCGGATGGATTTCCATAACATTCATGATGCCGAACGATCGTGAATATCCTTCATCTGCGGTTTGGTCTCCGTTGCGATCATAGAACAACCAGCCGAGGTCTGGATGGTTCTGTTGGATCAGCTTTACACTGTTGTTGTCCCATGCAGCAATGCGTTCCATTTGAGATTCGGGACTTACGTCGGTCACGGGGGCTCCGCCGTCCTGAGTTCGTGGACTGTAAATCAGAGGGAACACATTCTGATGATTCAGTGGCAGCGGTGAGCCTGTAAGTTCCATGCCTGTGACAGTCGACAGGAACGGCTTTAGCCCTAACGCCGTGATATGATCGTCGTACGTGCTGATGCGATTGTGTTCGGTGCATGGCGCGAACTCGATGTGTTCCGCCGCAAGATTCAACACGCGGCCTCGCTGACTACTGGTGTTGTCGCCGGATGGTGAACTGTGACTGTGAAAATCGGCACTGACCCAACCGGGAGTTTCAATGACTCGGGGAAGTTTCACATTCAATTCAGTGGTCTTGCCCGGTTGAACGCTGAGCGTTGTGAATTCGGCGTTGTATTCTGGTCCGTGGCTGATGATGATGTCATAATCACCCGCAGCCATATCAGTTTTGACTTTTCCGTTGGAGGTGTAAGCCAGATTCTTTACGAAATGTTCGCCTGATTCTGGAGCCCAGTCTGGAGTTGGCGTCTTGTCGTTGCCCTTGAATTCAATCTTCGCAGGAATCGCCTGGCCTTCGGAATCGGTCACCGTGATATGAGCGACGCCAGGATGATAATCCGGCAGTTCAAGTACATTGTTGTCGGAAGCAGAAAGTGTCAGAGTCTGCTTTTCGAATGCGTGACCTGCGACGGAAACGGTTGCTTCACACGATCCGGACGGCAGTCGGCGAACGACCGTTCCGTCTTCGCCGGTGACGACAGTTCCCCAGGATTCTTCGCCGCATTTAAGAGCGATTCTGGCACCGTGGACCGGATGACCATCGGCCCGAACAACAAGGCGCGATTCAACAAGTTTGCCGTCTTGTTCGCGTGCATCAGCATAGTCCGCCAGCACTCCAGCGAGGTCCTGAGCCACAAATAGCCATCGCGTCATTGAAAAAGTTGCATCCGGCTTCAGCACAATAGGCTTGCCATCGGTCGGCTCATACACCAACACGGATTCGCGAGCGTTGCTATTGCAGCGGATTTTGAATCCCGGTGCATACACTCCATATGCCTGTTGCCAGAAAATGTCCTGAAACGAAAACAAATCCACTGTCCCATTCGGTGACTTCGGCATTTCTTCTTTGCCCGAATCCGCTCGCAGGTCATCTTCCAGAACCATCGTAATATCTGCGTCTGTGGTATTCGTCCATGCCGACGTGACGGCCATGTAGGGTTTGTCAGCTTGAAGTGAATACGTGACTCTGAGGCTCGCCCGTTCCTTTGTCGGAGCAGCAAGAACGCTCAGAGCGGCCTCGCCGGATTCTGTTTTCACGCCGTTCGTGACTTCGATGGAGTTCGCCACATCGATTTCTGCCACATCCACAAATGAAAACACACGCCGCGCGGGATAGAAGGCACTCAATTGGTCGCTTTGATGTCTCCGCGTCGCTAAGTCAATCAGGCAGCCGCCGACATTGCGAACTGTCATATTTGCATTTCGAGTGGCCACTGGCTTTGCGATCACGGCTCGCAAGTGAGCGTTCTGCATCACCATGTCGCCGTAGATTGCATCCACTTCTTTGCCGTGCGGAATCAGCGTCTCCCAGTTAGATTCGTTGAGAGTCTGCACCAATACTGTGGATTCATCGGCAGCCGTGACGATTGTGGATCCGACCACGATCAGGCAAAAAACACAGGAGGCGTACCGGATTCGCTGGCGAACAGGGCTGAAAACAGCGATTCGAGCGAGAATTGCAGGGACGAGCATTGGTGGGTTCCGCGTCGAAGAGGAGGACTGAGGCGGGGTCATCATTTCCGTTCAGGCATCGAATGGCAAGTGTGCAGCAAAAACACATGCAGATTTAACAGGGCGGCGGCGATGTTGAGTGCAAATTCATTGTGCCGTAGGACGGGTCTCCAGACTCGTCAGGACTTTTACCAGTTCACCAGTGATCGGCAGGATTTGCCGATCTGCCAGATTGCTCCGGAACAATTCGTTCGAAGAGCTTGAGAAATCGCACAATGTGTTTCATTGGCGTGGTATGCTGCTGATCCGTCTTGCATTGTCGCGATCGAATTGTCCCAGTCGCATGATGCCGGGAATTCGCTGTTTGCTCTTGAGGATCATGGAAGATGCTCGTCAAAATTCTGCTCTCCTTTGGATTACTGGCCGCTCCGTTTGCTTCTGTATTTCCGCTCGACACGACCGCTGATTCATCGACAAGTGCTGTTGATGTGCCGGATGCACCGAAAGACGTTGCCGCTGCTTCCGCTGAGTCTGCTAAGCCAGCTGAGTCGCAGACATGGACTTTGCGATACAAGTTTCTCCCTGGCCAGCAATTGCGATATAAGAACACGGAAAATGTGACACTTGACGCGATGCAGGGTGAACTTCAAAAAGTCGATGTCACAAGTTTTGAACAGCGACGTGTGTTCACGGTCGCTTCAGTTGACGAAGCAGGAGCTGCGAAACTGGCGATGCAGTATGAATTCGTCCGAATGCAGCGACAGACCAATGAATTTCCACCAGTTGTGTTCGACACAACGATGGAAGCAAAAGATGTCCCGCCAGAATTCAAAAATACGGCGAGAGAACTCAAAGGCAGTGCCCCGAAATTCTGGATCTCCAGCCTTGGGGCTGCGTTGCAGGAATCAGATACGATTGAAGGATATCGGCTGGCGACAAAACCTGTCGCTCAGGCTGGCAACGTCATCGTCGGAGACAAACCCGCAAGTGCTGGCAGAGGCGATGTTCAGCAAGCCATCGCTGAATCTTCAACGACAACCGAAGAGGCCGCACTCACAGAAAAATCCGGTACCGAAAAAACTGTAAAATCAGGTACTGCCAATGCCGTCACGTTTTTGATGCCGCTACCGGAACACGCGGTTGCAGTCAATGAAACGTGGCGAGAAGTCATTCCCGTCAATGTTCGTGTTACCGAAGAAATCAGCCGCAAAATTAACATCCTGCGTACATTTCGTCTGGAATCTGTTGAAGACGGAATCGCCACGATCTCGTTCCGCTCGTCAGTGGAAGCGGCTGTCAAAAGCCCAACAATGCGATCTCAATTGATCAAGGCGACTCCCAAGGGAACGCTGACAATTGATATCGAACGCGGCGTGATGCTCAAGCGTGAAATCCGCTATGACGAAACCGTCCTTGACGCGATCGGGCAAAACAGCGTTGTTCTCTGCAATGGCAGCAGCCTTGAGGTGCTGATGGACTAACAAGGGCTGAAAGCCCTTGACCCAAAGGAGCCTACCGGCTCGTTGGTCATTCGTCGCTCACGTTGTTCGCTTGCCAAAAGGGCATCGCTCCGTGCGCATGGCACAGAGTAGAAGCTTAACAATCCTATTATAGCTTCGTCACAAGTCCGTACTTTTCAGACGTCTTGTTGAACTTCGCTCGCAGGGCTTCGCCCAGATCGATTCCAAGGTCCATGGCGATCAGATCTATACAAACCAGGACGTCTGCGAGTTCATCCTGAACATCCTGTGTTCCGACTTTTCCGCCGACCATGCCAAGGCGAGTCCGTTCAATTTTTTTGAGCTCATTACAGACCTCGCCCGCTTCTCCGGCGAGTTCCAGGCCTCGAAACGAAAGCGGAATATCCGCGCCATTTGCCCATTCAATGTGACGCTTCTCATTGGCGTCCCTCAGTTCCTGCAGATTCATTTTGGCTTCCTGGCAGCTTTGAAAAGACTGAAGCATACAAAAAATCCGGCGAGTCACCCGACTGGACATCGCGATTTTTGTAAGCCGAACGCGCTAGCGTCGGGCTTTTCGCAGTCAAAACACTGTTCGTGCAGAAGCCCGAGGCTAGCGCCTGCGGCTCACACAAAGACCAGTCACCCACCTACAGTCGAAGAAAAATCCGGTTGTAATAGAGGTAGTACAGGGAAGGAAGTTTCGATCAAGGTAGCCGCAGAGTTGTTTATAGTATTGAGTCGGTGCATAAAATCATCGCCCGAGCCCCGTTGAAACGATATACTGCCGGTCCTCGAAAGTGGCGAATCGTTATCACAATTCGTTCCTGCCTGTTCGAAACAAGTGAGCTTCTCACATGCATCGTATCGTGTTGACTGCAATTCTTCTGCTGACTGCGCTGTTAGTTTCGACAAATGCAATGCCGCAGTGCGCGGCCGAAGATGGAGGCGAACCAAAGCCTGCGGTCGATTACGGGCGTGAGATCAAACCGCTGCTGTTTCAAAAATGTGCTGCCTGCCACGGCGCGCTGAAACAGAATTCAGGGCTGAGACTGGACGCCGGTGAATTGATCCGCAAGGGCGGTGACAGCGGTCCGACCGTGGTGCCTGGTGAAAGCATTCGCAGCATGCTTATCGAACGCGTAACTGTGGAGGACCACAGCATACGCATGCCTCCGGAAGGTCAAGGTGAGAAACTGACGGATTCTCAGGTCGACCTGCTGAGACGCTGGATTGATCAGGGAGCACTCTCACCAGCCGACGAAAAAATCCCGGAAGATCCGGCACTGTATTGGTCCTATCAAAGCCCGGTACAACCCGCAGTCCCGAACGTCAAAAATCAAAACTGGATTCGCAATCCGATTGATGCCTTCACTGCCGTTGAACATGAGAAACGCGGTTTGACACCAGCCGAAGAAGCGCCGCGAGAAGTTTGGTTGCGTCGAGTCTTCCTGGATCTGACGGGGCTTCCACCAACTCGCACGGAACTGCATGCGTTCCTGCAGGATCAATCCAGCGATGCCTTTGAGAATGTCATCGACGAATTGCTCGCTCGCCCGGCCTATGGCGAACGCTGGGGACGCCACTGGATGGATGTCTGGCGTTACAGCGACTGGTATGGAAGTCGAGGCATCAACGAGATTCGCTACAGCCAGCGACACATCTGGCGCTGGCGTGACTGGATCGTCGAATCCCTCAATGATGACAAACCGTATGACAAGATGGTTGTCGAAATGCTGGCAGGCGATGAGCTTGCTCCAGCGGATGATAGTGTCCTGCGTGCCACCGGGTTTCTAGCCCGCAACTGGTATAAGTTCGACCGCAATGTCTGGATGTTTGACACTGTTGAACACACGAGCCAGGCGTTTCTGGGTCTGACACTCAAGTGCGCTCGATGCCATGATCACAAGTTTGATCCGATCACACAGGAAGACTATTATCACTTTCGAGCGTTCTTTGAACCGCATGATGTTCGCACAGATCCCATCAGCGGAAATGCAGACACGGAAAAAGATGCGACGCTGGGCCCCGTGCTGAAGGAAGGTGTTGCTCGCGCGTTCGACAAAGTGATCGATGCCAAAACGTTTGTCTTTCAACGCGGCGACAACCGCTATCCGGATGAATCAAAGTTGATGTCGCCCGCGGTGCCCAAAACGCTCGGGAATCTAGCTGGCGAAATACAACCCGCAACACTTTCTCCAGACGCCTGGTATCCGCAATTGCGCCCCGCCGTGGCCGACGGATTGATTGCCGCGGCCGAATCGAAAGTCATGCTGGCAGAACAGGAGATCACGAAGGCTCGGGACGAAGCAGCCGTAGCCGAAAAAGCCGTCGATGAACTTCAGGCCAGACTTGAGCAACAGCAGGCTCAGGGAGCAGAAGCGGCCGAGGTTGCGCCGGTGCTGCATGATGATTTCCAATCTCGATCAGACGTGTGGAATGTGGTCTCGGGCAACTGGTCCTGGCAGGAAGGCCGGCTGACTGAGTCGTCCATCGGAAGCTTTGCGACCATCGTCGCCAACACCGTGCTTCCCCGCAACTTTCAGGCTCGCGTGCGATATCGAACGTTGCAGCCGGGAACGTATCGATCGGTTGGATTCAGCTTTGATTACATCGACAGTGGAAACTCGCAGGACATCTATACCTCCACCGGCGATGCGGCGCAGGCGGTTCAGGCATTTCACCGTGACAGAGGGCAGCAAGTCTATCCGCAGGCCGGGATCGTCAACACGAAACTTTCCGTGGGCGATGTGACAACGGTTGAGATCACAGTTCGAGACCAGCAACTGACGATTACGC
>Ga0105046_10016511_pt1 | contig 11328 bp, 10 predicted proteins | sample MAT03_FD_78385 | JGI IMG/M metagenome (GOLD analysis project Ga0105046, IMG submission 78385) | Freshwater microbial communities from Lake Fryxell liftoff mats and glacier meltwater in Antarctica - MAT-03 (megahit assembly) | ecosystem: Environmental > Aquatic > Freshwater > Ice > Liftoff...
AGCCATCGGGAAAGAACGGAATTCACATGGAGGACCGGAGAGCCGGAGAGAAAAGAAAATAGAAGTGTCGGTGAACATCCGCGGTTCAGCCGCTCTCTCCTCCTCCGGTCCTCCGGTCCTCCATGTCAGTCCTGTCTTTCCGGATAGCTTCTTAGCCCGACGTTGCCGTTGGGCGCTGTTGTTCATCTGCTTGGTTGCCGGTGGACTGCACGCCGGAGAGCCGGCCGCCTATGTACCCAAGCTGGGAGAGTTCCCGCCGCCGGACGCTGGCACGTATTACGCCGGTGAATTGGTGTCGGTGGATCACGTGAACCGCCGCGGTGCCATCCGCCTCGACGGCGACGGCTCGGACGGCAAGTACCACAGCGCGCCGTCCCATCGCTTCGCGCTGCTGCCCTACGGCACGATCCGCTATCACGGCGCACCCGCCGAACTGCGCGACATTCCCATCGGCACGCATGTGCATGGCCGGTTCGTGCTCCCGCCCGCAGGCGACACCACGATCGCTCCGCCGACGCGCGAGCCCCAGCACGTGCCCAAGGAAACCCACGTCATCACCTTGGAAGACGACATCAGTTTCTATCAGCGCCAGGGCCAGACGTGGACGATCACCGCCGTGGATCTGAAGAAAGGCACACTCGCCGTCACGTCATCTGGCACCGCAGCGACCAACGGGCTGCGCGGCGCCAAGACCTTCGAGCTCGACCTCAGCACGCGTATTTGGAAAGGCCGGCAATTCGCGAAACTCAGCGAGCTCGCCGCTCAGCAAGTCGTGCAGCTCAATCTGACCTGGGCGCCAGAATGGAAGAACGGGGTTTTTCACATCGCCGATGTGTGGATCGATCAAGAGAGCCGCGACGTCGCCGCTGAGCAGCAACGTCGCCTCCACGTGCGTCATCAACACCACCGTTGGCTCGCCGGCTGGATCGATCACGTCGAACACCTCGCGGGTGGCCATGGCATCGTCACGGTCACGCTGTTCGGCGGTATGGACCCGTCGCTCTACGACGAGGTGCGCAAACACACCGGCGGTTTCGACATCGCCGCTGCTGACGTGACCCTGCGCTCGTGGTGGCAGGACCACGACAAGAAGGGCGGCGATCGCGTCGAACTCAAGGAGCTCCCTATCCCGCCGCCCGGCAGCAGCGGCATCCAAATCAGGGTGAAGTGCTGGGCACTGCTGGAGGGCTACCGTCCCGGCCGCATCGTGCGCGTCCGTCCGCACTCCTGGCCCAACTCCAAACTCCCGCCCGAAGAACGGATCCAGAACGCCGACGATCGCTGATTGGGGTGATGTGTCCTTTGGGAGATTGCAGCAGTCCGGATCTAGCCTACCGATCCATCGCGAAGGATCACACCGCAGAGGGCGCTGAGAGCGCTGAGAGCGCTGAGAGCGCTGAGAGCGCTGAGGGCGCTGAGGAATCCGCAAGCGCGAGAACGCCGGGATTTGTCCCTGTCTGCTCTTGTCTGCGAGCTCTGCTCTTGTCTGCGAGCTCTGCGGTTGAATGGCCTGCCCCGGCGTAGCCGGTTCAGAAGCGGTGATGGCCTTCCATGTGCGGGACGTCATCGGCTTCGCGGTCACGTGACAGCGCGATGGTGTCGTGATCGATGACCCACAACTTCGCGCCATCGGTCGCGGTATCCGCGCCAAGTAGTCCGCGCGGTAGTTCTTCGACCGGCAGATCGCGTTCGCCCAGCGACTCGATCGGCAGCTCCCAACCGTGCCAGGTGGCGACGGCGAAGAGATCGGTCAGCAGTCCATCGGCTGCGCCGGTGTCCTGCTCCGCTAAACGGTCGAATCCATCGGTAAGTGCGCGGGTTGCCAAGGTGGTTTGTTTGCGCAGGAAGCGCACCAGTCCACGATCGGCCAGCGACGGCAGTTCGTCACCAATGGCGCTCTGGTAGCGCGTGATGAACGCCTCGTCGGTGAGAGCGGTCAACAGCGACGGTTGGTCGACATGGTAACAGTGGCAGCGCATGGGCCGGCACTGTGGCGATATCGCCACCGGCGCAAATGCGCGTTACTGCCCGAAGCGTCCGCCATTGCCCGTGTTCGGTGCGCCGACTGGCCGCAGTTGAATCTGCATCTGGTCCGCCGCCAACTTCCAGGCTTCGCCGGCCTCGGCTTCGCCGAAGATGCCGATGGTGAGCATGGCCGACTGGAAGGTGACCTGGCCGAGTGGGTATTTCTTCGCCGCGTCGTCGCCCATGAAGGCGAGCACGCGACCGTTGGCGTACTCAATGCCAAGCGTCGCGCTGGTGCCTTGGATCTGCAGATCGAGCGGTTCCCACGCACCATAAGCGCCGGCGCCCTTCACCACACGCCAGGCCAGCTTGCTGTCGCCACGTACGGCCAAGTGCACGCCCGCGGTGCGGGTATCATCCAGCACTTCGAGGCCACCGGTAGCGCCACCGACCATGCTCAGATCGAGCGTCAGCTTGACCGAACGCAGGCGTTCCTGACGCACCATGAAGAACGCGTGGCTGACCGGATCCTCGGTCACCGCCTGCGTGCCCTCGAACCAGAGTTTGCCTTCCTTCGCATGGATACGGATGCCGGTGCCCGGCATCTTGTACTGCCAACCGCTCTGCGGCGTGTCGCCAGCGGGCCAGTCGAACTGCTCGTCTTTGAACTCGTCGTTGGCGGATTCGAAGATCGCTGCGGTTTTTGCCAGCCATTCGCGCGGAGCGTTGGGGCTGTTGGCGAGTTGTTTGTAGGAATCGAGCGCCTTGTTCTGGTCCTTGCGCGCGTCGGCGATGAGCAGGCGGTAGGCCAACGCATAACCGTCGTTCTCTGGCAAGCCGCCAAGGATCTGTTCACACTCGCGGTATCGTCCGGCGATCATGTGACCGTAGGCCTGCCAACGCAGTGATTCGACAGTACTGGTGCCGGCCAGTTCGCGGATGCTCGCTTCTGAACCGACGCTCTGCAGCACTTTGGCGACCTGCGTGAGGAACAATGCGCGACGGCTGCTGGTCGGATCAAGCGCACCGGCGACGGCGAACTGTCCACGTTCCAGACCGACCGCGGCATTCAGTTCCTTGGCCAACTGCTTCAATCCTGGGGACGGCAAGGAATCGACGCCTTCAAACGGGCGGCGTTCCAGGCACGCCAAGGCGAGGTCCGCCACCGGCGTGGTCAGTTTTTTCCACTGCTCACGTGCTTCAGCGGCGCGGTTGTTATGCAGGTGGATGAAGCCGAGATTGTAGATCGCATACTGCTTGGAGTCATCGCTCAGCGTGCCAGCAACGGCGTCCTTAAGCAGCGCCTCGGCTTCATCGAGTTGACCCATCGCGAGTTTTGCCGAACCAGTGATGGCCTTGGCTTCGTCCGCATACTTCGGATCATCCGTCAGAGTCTTGGCCGCGTCCATCGCCTTGGCGGTATCGCCGCGTTTCAGCGCCACGCGGGCAAAACCGAGTCCCGAATCCTGGTCCTTATGCAGCGTCCAGCACTTGCGATAGGCCTCCTGCGCCAGCTTGTAATCGCCGGACTTCTCGAACATCTGCGCGAGGTATTTGTTCGGCAGAAAGGCGGTCGGCTGCGCGCGGTTCCATTCATTGAGCCAGTCGCGCAGATCGGTTTCACGCGCGGCGTCGGCCTGGAGCACCTGGGTGATGACCTCGTAGCCTTCGCTCCAGTGCGGGTCGGCTTTGAGCATCTTGCGTGCGAGCACTTCGATCTTTGCTGACTGACCAAGTTCCTTGTACAACTCGATGGTGAGCGCGCCGAGCACCTGATGGTCGGGCTTCTTAGCGATCGCCGCTTCCGCGAGTTTGAGGGCCGCTTCGGGATTCTTCTTCTCGCGCGCAGCCCAGCGGATGGTCTTCAAGGCGTCTTCGATGTCGCCACGGGCGAGCGCTTGGGCACCGCGGATTTCGACCACTTGTTCGACCGTGCGCGGCGGGTCGTGACGGAGAATGTTCTTGGCCTCGATCCGACGCCTGCCAGACGGCTCGACGATCACCATGTTGCCGTCGCCATCGACAGATTCGAGAGTGCCGATGGAGGTGCCGCCGGCCTTGAGGAAAATGGTGTCGTGGCCGATATCCTGGCGATCGATGTAAGGTTGTTTGGCGAGGTCCCCATCCGCCGCATATCCTTGGCCCAGGGCAGCAATCAGACTGGCCACCAGCAAGCTGTAACGCAGCGAGTGGCGCAAGCCATGACGCGGAACGGAGGTAGCCATGATCATTTCTCCGGCAGGGGCAGGATCGGCGGCAACGGCATGTCGAGTGGCGGCGGCGGCGGTGCCGGCAGGGTCGACTTGGGCGGTCCGACCGGCTTGAGCGTGAAGGGATTGAACTGCGGCTGGCCGCCGAACTCCGCGACCAGCGGCTTGATCACGACATCCGCCTGCACGATGGACAGATCGCCTTCCTTAGCCGCGACCAGCAGAGCATCGCGCGGGATGTCGATCGACGGCGAGGACGAAAGGATGGTGCCGATGGTCAACAGCAAGGTCAGGGCGACCGCCGCGAGCGAGATCATCAGGTGGGGAGTCATCTTCATAGGATTCAACCTCCGCCAAAACGATTGAAACGACCGCCGCCAGTGCCGGTGGCAGGTTTGTCACCCGTCTGACCCGCCGGCAACGACGCCGGTGCGCTGTCCGGGCGCAGGTTCCAGGCCGGATTGTTGGCCGTGATCAGGCTCACCACCAGGCTGACTTTTTCGTTACCCGAACGATCGTGTTCGATGCTGACATTGCGCACGCCATAACCTTTGCGGGTCTGGGTCTGATTGAGATCAGCGAGCAGTTGGCTGGTGCGATCCCACGGCATGTCGAGATCGACCGTGCAGAGCAACAGCGCGTACTTGCCCTGCGGATCACAGGGACCGCTTTCAGTCTTGATGGTGTTGATCTTGGTGACACCGGCTTCCATACAGGTGTCTAGCAGGTTGCGATAAAGGTAGAGCTGCGCGAGCTGAAGCAGCCGCTGATTGGCGTTGTCGCTTAGCCCTTCTTCGAACGGCAGCGTCGTCGGCATGCGCACCTGCTGACGCTGGGCCTTCTGCTTGAGGAACTGCAAGTCGGCATGCACGCGCGCCGCACCGCTGTTGAGATCGGTCTCTTGATATTCGCGCGGCAACAGCGGCACCATGGTCTTCTCAGCATCCACCAACGACGCCTGCTGGTGTTCCATCACCCGCTTCCAGGTGCCGGTGGCCTCTTCGATGGCCATGCCCTGCTCGGGATAGAGTTCCTGATACTCCTTGCCGAGGTTTGCAGCCAGCGTCGAACTCTCGCGCAGGGTCTCGCCGCGCACGACATCGAGCACAATCCAACCGACGATCATGCCAGCGGCAAGGCCGCCTCCCCAGATCGCCAGGGTCCGTTGATCAGGCGTCATGCGGAAGCTTTCTGCTCGGAGGTAGAATGAAGAGCTGGCAAAACTCGGGAACGGGCGACCGGCCACCACGCCATGATCCACACGCCGGCGGCCAACAACAGCGGAGCGATCTCCTGCACGTAGACCGGGCCACCGATGATTTCGCGGTAACGCAGATCCGGCCACATCAGGGCGCCACCGACCGTCAGCGCCAGACCGACCTTCCACGGATAGCCGGGACGACCATCGCGCCGGGCCTGGAGCGCCTGAATGGGAATGCCGATGAACAGCAACGGCGCGCCAACCAAATAGAGGCGGCTGCAAAAGGTCGGGCCGAAGAACAACCACAGAAACACCGCGCCGAGGATGATCAACGCACCCAGACGGACTTCGGTGCGGCAGCCCGGATCGGTAAAGCAAAAGGCTGAGGCTGCTGACGCTGCCGGCTTCGCCGGTGGGACGGCGGCGGACTCAGGCGCGTTCGGCGTGGTGACGGCGTTGCTCACGATTGGTGATGCTCCCAGGTGCAGGCCCACACCGCGGCAGCGGCAAGAGCAGCGGTCTCAATGCGCAGGATCGATCCTGCAAGTCGTACGCTCGCCGCCCCCATGGCGTTCAACGTTGCCAGCTCGTCGGTGGTCAGGCCCCCTTCGGGACCAATCACCAAGGTTGTTGGCTGCGGTGAACCGCTATCAGGCGCGGAACCCGAACGGTCGAGGACAATAAGACGGCCACCGAGGCATGCCAAGCCGGGAATGTCGACTTCCGGTCCGATCTGCGGCAGTCGCCCACGGCGACACTGCTTGAGCGCTTCACCGGCGATCCGTTGGAGCCGATCGAGGTTTCCAGGCAACCGTTCCGCGCGTTCGCACTGCAAAAAGCGGATAGAACCGACTCCCAGTTCGGTCAGGCCACGCACCAAGTCGCCCAGGCGGTCGCCCTTGGGCGGGGCCACGGCGATGGTCAGCAGCTCAGCCGGCTGCGCCGGGACGACCTCCACGGCGGCGATCTGCACTAAAATGGCGTGGCGTTCGACAGTCTGAACGGTGCCGGTGCCGGCACCACCCGCCCCGTCGGCCAGGCGGATCTCATCCCCAGCACGAAGACGCAGCACCGTCCGACCGTGGTGGGCCTCGTCTTCACCGACCATCATCAGGCCGACGACGACCGGCGGATTCACCAGCAGCGTGCGCATCGCCACGTTGTGCTGGTTTGGGAGATCGTCTCAAGGTCCGATGTCCGATGTCCGATGCCGGGAATGGTAGGCGAGGTGACTTCGGACATCAGACATCGGACAGCGGACGTCCCCGCCTCCCCCTTCCACCCGTTCCTGACGGCCTAGTGTGCAAACCCATGGACACCTTCGTCATCAAAGGCCGCCAACGTTTGTCCGGTTCGATCGCGGTATCGGGCTCGAAGAACAGTGCGCTGCCGATCCTGGCGGTCTCGATCATGACTGGCGAGGCCTGCCGCTTCGGCAACATCCCGCTGCTGCGCGATATCCAGACGCAGGTGAAAATCCTCAACACCCTCGGCGTCGAGTCGGTGTGGAAGGGCCGCGAGGTCCGCACGCACGTGAAGGACACCTACAACAGCACCGCGCCCTACGAACTGGTGAAGCAGATGCGCGCCGGCGTGTGCGTGCTCGGTCCGCTGCTGGCCGCGCGTGGTGAAGCGATCGTCTCGCTGCCTGGTGGTTGTGTCATCGGTGAACGTCCGATCGATCTGCACCTTAAGGGACTCGAAGCGCTCGGCGCGGAGATCACCCTCGACCACGGCAACATCCACGCCAAGTCGCCCAAGGGCGGCCTCAAGGGCGCGGAGATCTACCTGGGTGGCAAGTTCGGTTCGTCGGTGCTGGCCACTGACAACGTGATGTGCGCAGCCGTGATGGCCAAGGGCACCACGGTGATCGAATGCGCGGCGTGCGAGCCGGAAGTGGTCGACCTCGCCAACTGCCTGATCGCCATGGGTGCCAAGATCGACGGCGCGGGCAGCCCACGCATCACCATTCATGGTGTGAAGAAACTCAAAGCCGCTGATTGGGACGTGATTCCCGATCGTATCGAAGCCGCGACTTTCGTGGTTGCCGGCGCGATCACCCAGTCGCCGATCAGCATCACCGGCTGCCGTCCGGATCATCTGCTGGCGTTCCTCGACATGCTGCGCCAGAGCGGCGTGGTGGTGGAGCGCAAGGGCTCAACGCTCAAGGTCGTTCCCGGCGCGCGTCCGAAAGCCACCGACTTCGTCACGTTGCCGTACCCGGCGTTCGCCACCGACTGCCAGGCCCAGAGCATGGCGCTGATGGCGATCGCCGATGGCACCTCGACCATCACCGAGCGCATCTATCCCGAACGCTTCATGGCCGCTGCCGAACTGAAGCGCATGGGTGCCAAGATCAGCGTCGCTAACGGCACGGCGGTGGTCCAGGGCGTCGACAAACTTTCCGGTGCCGAAGTGATGGCGAGCGATCTGCGCGCCAGCGCTGCGCTGGTGATCGCAGGACTCGCCGCGGAAGGCGAAACCCGCATCAGCCGCGTCTACCACATTGATCGCGGCTACGAACGTATCGAAGAACGTCTGCGCAAACTCGGCGCCAAGATCACCCGGCTCTCCAGCGGTGGTGACGAAGTCACTGCTGCCGCGGCTGGTTGAAGGACGTCGGCGCATGTCACTGGGATCCACCTCGGTCGACGCCCTGATCGGTGCGCTCGCACAACGCACGCCCGTCCCAGGCGGCGGTGCCGCGGCGGCGATCGCCGCCGCGCTCGGCTGTGCTGCTGGAACCATGGCCGCGCGTTATACCAGCGGGCCGAAGTACGTCGCGGTCGAAGCGGAAGCGCGCACTCTTGGCGATCTGCTCGCCAAAGCCGCGCAGGACAGCACGCGTCTGGGTGACGCCGATGCCGAGGCCTACGCCGCTGTGGGAGCCGCGCGCAAGACCAAGGACGCCACCGCCATCACCACGGCCGAACAGCGTGCCAGCACCGTACCCGCTGATCTTCTGGCGTTGTGCGCCGTGCACGCGGCTGGGCTCGCCGCCTTCATCCCGACCTGCAATCCGTACTTGGTCTCTGACGTGAAGGTCGGCATCCACCTGTTGGCCGGCGCCGGACGCGCGGCGTGGCAGACCGTGCTGGTGAACCAGCCGGAGGCGACGGTGCGCGCGGTGGCGGCCACCCACCTCGCCGCGCTCGACGCCGCCGAACGCCAAGCGCTGGAACCGCGCACGTGATCCTGCGCCTCGCCATCGTGCTGCTGCTCGTGGGTTCGCTGCGGGCCGGCGAAGCGCCCACCAGCGATCTAGTGGCCAGCATCGATGGCGAAGCGATTCACCTCAACGAACTGGTCATCGGACCGCTGCTGCTCAACGATGTCTCGGCGCGGCCAACACTTGTTGATCGCGTGCTGACCTTCAACGATTGCCAAGCGGCGTGTTATGGCGGGCAGGTGCGCGGTCGCATCTCCCTTGATCTGGTGAACAACCGCACCCACGTGATGGCGACCATCGAAGGAGTCGACCTCGCCTCGCTGCTCGCCGGCCTGGGAACCACCAGCGAAGGTTATACCGGTCGGGTCGATGGACGTCTTGATGTCAGCTTCCCCACCGACGACGTGCGCAAGGTCGAAGGGCGGGCGCGCATGAGCATCAGTGATGGCAACCTGGTGGAGATGTCGTTCCTCACCAACCTGCTGGTCGGCAACGTCGGCAATGTACGTGATCAGGACAGCGCCGAGGTCACCGTCGAGTTTCGCCGACCGGTCGATCTCGCGGATGGACGTGCACCACGCGACAGCATCATGCGCTTGTCGTCGGCGCGACTGACCATGCCCAAAGGCATGGTGCTGATCACCGGCACGATTTCGTTGGATGGTGATCTGCGTCTGTTAGTGGTGCCGCGGATCGGTGGCGGCGTACTCAGCCAAGTGTGGTTCGTCGGCAAGTGGTTCGGTGCGGCACTCGCACTGGCCAGCAGTCGTGTCGCACGTGTGGTAGTGCGCGGCACCGTCAGCCGTCCGGCAGTGGTGATGAATCCTTTCGCCAACGAGTGAATTCGTCTGGTTCCGCCGTAGCCAACTAGAGCCAACTAGAGCCAACCAGCCCGACCTCGTCGCGGTCCGTCTCGATCGTAGAATCCGGAAATCCTAGTCGGAAATGCGGTTTCCGGCTTTCGCACTGCGCTCAGGGGCGCTCGATGTGCGCTTGATTCAAGCGATTCAGCACACGACAGTGCCGCACGGAGTCACCAGCAGCATGCGTATCGGCATCATCGGCGGCGGACCAGGCGGAGCAGTCGCCGCCGCCACGTTCCGGCGTCTTGGTCATGAGGTCCACCTCTTCGAAGCAGAGGTGTTCCCGCGTTTCCACATCGGTGAGAGCCTGCTGCCGTGCAACCTGCCGATCTATGAAGGCATCGGCCTGCCGCAGTCCGCCCTCGCGTCGCAAGGCTACATGCCCAAGCTCGCAGCGTTCTTCGAACTGGTGAACCACAACAAAGTCTGCCGCTTCCCCTTCGCTGATGGTTTCCCTGAGGATCCGCCGTCGATCTTCCAGGTCGAGCGGTCGCACTTCGATCACGTGCTGCTCAAACACGCGGTCAGTCTTGGCGCGCAGCTGTACTGTCCGGTACGGGTGGTGAAGGTCGATTTGCCCGAGAAGGCCGGCATCTGCCCGGTGATCCATCACGACGGTGGCACGCCGGGCAAAGATGTGGCGCTTGAAGTCGACTTCGTGGTCGACGCGTCCGGTCGCGACACCTTCATCGGTCGTCAACTCGGCATCGTCGACCGTGAAGGTGATCTGATGCGCGCCGCGGTCTACGGCCACGTCGCCGCCCTGCCGCTGGTGCCGGGTGCGCAACGTGGCGACATCGTGATCAGCAAATGTCCCGCTGGTTGGTCCTGGCAGATCCCCCTTACCGACACCAAGTGGTCGGTTGGTTTGGTGCTCAAACGCGACGCGGTGATCAAGGGCGGTACACCGGCCGAGGTCTTCCGCGCCAACCTTTCGCACTTCCCTGAGTTGAAGGGCCGCCTGAACGGTCAGGTCCCCGACCCGGTGCGCTCAACGCCGAACATCAGCTACCGCGTACGCGAACGCGTCGGCCACCGCTGGGCGCTGATCGGCGACGCCGGCGGCTTCATCGACCCGATTTTCTCCAGCGGCGTGTTGTTGGCGACCCGCGCCGGCTGGCGCCTGGGCAATGCCGTGCACAAATTCGGTGCCGACGGCGACCTGAGCGAGTGGAAAGGCCAGACCAACCACGATCTGGCGACGTTCTTCAGCTTCATCCGCCTGTGGTACGACGGCCACTTCATCGACAACTTGTTCTTCAGTGAGAACCGTGAGCCGTCGATCTATCAGGGCATCATCAGCTTACTGGCCGGCAACACCACCAACCTCGACAACAAGTTCCTGGCGATGCTGAATCGGCGGATGATGGCGAATAAGACCAAGACGTTGATTCTGAATTGAGGGCCACTGGCCCGAGGTTGATGCTGTTGTTGCAGATGAGAGCGACCATGCACAGGTCGCCGTCATCGAGGCTGTTGTCCAGGCGTAGTTACCCTGGTTTCTTCTCGCGCCTCGTGCTCATTCACTCACGCGGGTGACCCGCTTGGTGCACGGCAGCCTCCAGTGAGTCCATGGGAAACGGCTTGGTCAGGATCTCAGTGACGCCCAGATCACGCGCCCGCCGAATGGTATCGTCGTCGTCGAATCCAGTCATCAGCACACAGGGCAGTTCCGGTCGCTGCGAACGGATTGCCGCAATCAAATCAGTCCCTCTCATCTGCGGCATCGTTTGATCAGTGATGAGCAGATCAAAGGCGTGCGGATCACGGCGAAATACGTCAAGCGCCTGAACGGGATTCGTCAGCACCGTCACCTGGTGGCCGCAGGACTCGAGCACATCCTGCACGACCTGAGCGACTGCGAGTTCGTCGTCCACGCACAGCACCCGCAGTCGCCGTCCATCAACCTTCGATTGTCCA
>Ga0105046_10016520_pt1 | contig 11324 bp, 9 predicted proteins | sample MAT03_FD_78385 | JGI IMG/M metagenome (GOLD analysis project Ga0105046, IMG submission 78385) | Freshwater microbial communities from Lake Fryxell liftoff mats and glacier meltwater in Antarctica - MAT-03 (megahit assembly) | ecosystem: Environmental > Aquatic > Freshwater > Ice > Liftoff...
GATGCCCACATTCACTGAAATTGCTATAGCGACAAAGAAGAAGCGCAAGATCACATTAGTCGGGATCGATATGTACATCATCACCGAGAAGGGGATCCCGAAGTTCGACGATATCGGGCCGTTCAAATGTGAATTCATTTCGAACCGCGGCACGAAAGTCTGGCCGGGTTTCGTGAGTCCCGATCTGTTGCAGGTCAACTGGTACCGCTGCAGGTTTATGGCGACGAAGGACGTGCAAGACGCGGACGTCAACACATTCCTGGACGCCTTGACCAAACAGGGCTGGTGGTGGTCTGCCGCACAGAAATTGTGGAACTACGATGGTGAAGCCGGATTCAGCAAGGCCTACTAAGGGCGACCTGCACACGTCGCCAGGAGGGTAGATCGGAATTGGTGCAAGGAATGTGTGCCTGGGCAGTTGCCAGGCACACATTCCTTACCGCCTGATCACGCGTACGTGTGGAGCAAGTTCCTGATTCCCCTCTAAGGAGAGTCTTCCATGACGGATCTACACCGTGACGAAAAACCGATACCAGAGTCCCGCGAACGCACAATAACAACCGCAGAACCAAATTCCAGCGATAATCGTTATTGTGAGTACGACGAGAGAAGCGACCCCTTCCCTGGGTCGATCGAGGAATTCCTTCTCGATCGCTTCAGCACGAAACTCGAAGATCCTCGCACAGGCCGCAGGATTCGTTGAACGATCTCCGGGGGTGCCTATGACACACACGACTCGGACCAAGGCCGACATCGAATATGCCGTCATGTTGGCTGTGCTGAACTTCCAAAAGGAGTTCATGCAATCTCACTATTCGCACCTCCAGGTTCGGCTTCTCGAGAATGTGATCGAAGTGGACTTGACCAGAACCTCGCCGATTCCAGCGGAAAAGCGGCTCGCGCAAACCCAGGAGGGGCGTGCTCAACTCAGACAGATGCACCAGGCGCTATTCTCTGCGGGACAAGACATTTTGAAGAAACAGCTTGAAGACATACTCGGTGGAAAGATCTACGAGATGGTCACCGACCTGGAGCCGCTTTCTGGAAAGAACACGATAGTCATCCGGTTCAATCCCGCGATCGGCAACCCAGGGTGATGACTCCGGACGGCATTACTTGCGATTTCGACTGTCGCAACGTATAACTTCGCATTAATTGTCTGTTTTTTGGCGAGAAAGACACTGTGGCACGCTTCACGCCAAGCTTAGGAGATAAAGCCCGCTCCCTCCTTCGACGGGAAACCGGTCTGAATGAGATTGCGATCGACAACCTTGCAACCTCGATCAAGCTTCGATCCTGGGGAGCGGTCCAAATCCCCGAACGCCTCCGATTTTTCTCACGCCTCGCCGTTACGCTGGTGCTGCTGTTTTTCTTGCTCATTGCCTTCGTGCCCTGGACCCAGACGATTACCGTCAGCGGACAGCTCTCTGCCTATACGCCCTCCGAGCGTCCCCAAGATATCGAGGCGCAGATCACCGGACGGATCAAGAAATGGCACGTCTTTGAGGGGGTACCGGTCAAACAAGGCGATCTTATTCTTGAATTGGATGACTATGATCCCGGTTTTATGTCTCCGGACCTCCTGTCTTTCCTGGACCAACGACGCCAGGCACTGAACCAAAGTCGTCAGGCGACGCTCGCGCGTGTCAAACAACTGGATAAGCGGATCAAAGAGATGCAGAACCTCAACAAGTCGGCGGTTCCCTCCGCCCAGGCGCGCGTGATCGAATCGGAAAATAAGGTGCGGGAAGCCTACCAGAAGGTCGAAGCAGCAAACATCACCTTCGCGACAGCCGAGTTGAATGTGGCCCGGCACAAACAGTTAGCGCAACAAGGCCTCGTCTCGCAGCGCGAACTTGAGCTGACCATCCAATCGGCGCTCGCCACCAAAGCCGACCTGGCCGGAGCCCAGGCCAGCCTCGAGGGCGCGGAGCAGGCTATGAAGGCCCTCAGCTTCGGCCGCGACCAGATTAGCACTGAAGTCCTCCAGCGATTAATTGATGCGGAAGCGGCCCGTGATGCCTCTGTCGGCGAAGCGGCCAAAGCCGCCGATCAGCTTGCCGATGTCTCATTACAAATGTCCAATGCGGAACAACGCCGACTCGCCGGCCGCGTTCTCGCCCCGACCGATGGCACCGTCGTGAAGATGACTCAAGCCGGGACCGGTGAAACTGTCCGCCCCGGGGACAAACTCGTGAGGATTTCTCCGGTGAGTGCCGACAAAGCCATCGAGATGATGGCTGACGGGATCGACGCCCCACTCCTCAACGTGGGCCGCAAAGTTCGCATTTTATTCTATGGAATCCCGGCCATTCCGCTCCCGGCCTGGCCGGAAATTATGGCCGGCACCTATGGTGGAGTGATCAAGGTCATCGATCAAGTCGATGACGGCAAGGGGAATTTTCGTTTCTGGGTGGTCCCGGACTCCGATGATCGGATCTGGCCTCCACAGGAGCATGTTCGGCAGGGAACCAAGGCCATGGGATGGGTCATCTTGAACCGAGTTCCCTTGTGGTACGAACTCTGGCGACGCTTCAATCTCTTCCCTCAAGACTATCAGGAGCTCTCACCAAGCCTCATCGACACCCTCTTGCCGAAAGCAGGGCGAGGTGCGAAGTAAGCGCGGCCTGGCAGGTTCTGGTTCGTCTCAGATTGTCCACATAACCACCGACATTGTGGTGTCGCGCATGGTCTAGCTCTTGTAGCCATTGCTCATCCATCTGACGAAAGGAGTGTGTCACATGAATTCCAATCGCTGCCTCTCAGTCCTTCTGCTCCTGGGAATCATCTGGTTGTGCCCCCTCCCTGCCTCGGCAGGAGACACGATGAAGTCAAAGCAACTTCTCCCGATTCCCTTGAGTGTGGATGAGATTCATGCCTGGATCGATCGCGCGCACCCACTCCTCAGAGGAGCGGGTACGGAGAAAATGATGGCGCGCGGAAAAATGCTCAAAGCGCTAGGTGCCTTTGAACCAACCCTTATCAATGATACGCAACTTGAACGGTTTATCTCGAGTTCAGACCCAGGCAGAGGCACTCAAACCGTAGGCTTCAACGACACGCTAGTCGAGGCCCGCCACCCCTTGGGATTTCGCTACAGCGCCGGAGTCCGTCAAGCTATCGGCAACGCGAATATTCCCGACCTTTCCTTCGGCGGAGGCAACAATCAAATCCTCCTTGGAGGCCTCTTCCCACTCCTCAGAGGTCTCATGACGAATCCTGAAAGTGCCGAGCTCCAGCGATCCGAATTGGCCGATCCACGGGCAGAGGTGCAGATCTCTCAAACGAGACAGGACCTATTCCTTGCGGCTGCCACACAGTTTTGGGATTGGGTCACCGCGGTGAAGCTCGCAGAGGTGCAGCGTCGGGCTCTGGGGGTGGCCGAAGATCGGATGAGACAGGTCGAAGGCCGTGCCAAGGCGGGAGCCGTCGCGCCGCTCGATGTCGTCGAGGCCAATCAAGAGGTCCAGCGCCGCCGCGAGGTGGCCATCGCCGTGCAGCGGCTGGTGGAGCAAGAACAGCTGAAGCTGTCCATGTTTCTTTGGGAGAAAAACTCCCCTGCCACCCCACCGCTTGAGCGAGCTCCGGATTTCCCGTCGCACATGCTGGCACCGTCGCCTGACACCATTGAGGCTCAGAAAATCCAAGCTACGGTCGATCGCCCGGAAATCAAAGAAGTCGGCATTGAAGCCAAGCTCAACGATATCGATCTGGAGCTGGCAAAAAATAACCTCCTCCCTAGTCTGGATGTGGAGGCAGCGCCGGCCCGTTCGCCGGAGAAATTTGTTTTGGGCCTCGGCTATCGCTTCGGGGTAGAACTCAAGATTCCGATCTTCCAGCGAAAGAGCCGTGGAGAAGTCCTGGAAGCGCAAGGTAAGGCGGAACGATTTGTTCTCATGCAGCTGTTCCGCGAACAACAGGTGGTCGTCGATGTAAACAATGCCCTCTCCGCCATCGAACGAGCAAAGGAGCGGGTGGCGGCCGCAGCTGAATCGCTCCGTCTGGCCAAGACGCTCGAAGAAGGGGAGCGCTTCCGGTTTAGCCTTGGAGCAACCAGCGTCCTCTTCGTCAATTTGCGGGAACGGAATTCAGTCGATTCGGAACACCAGGTCATCCGCGCTAAGGCGGACTATCAGAAAGCCCAAGCCTTATACCAATGGGCCATTGGAGCTTGGGCGAAGACGCCGCCGTTCGCGACACCCGTCACATATCGTGCAAGAGACTGAGGGAGAAGACGTGGCTATTGTTCTGTGTTGTTGTCGCATCCGAGAACTATGCGTCTGATCCCATAATCGATTCATCCTGACTCTGACAGGACGGTGTGACAAGAGGCGGGACCAAGCTGAGGAAGTAGACGGAATCTGTGCAAAGCCAGTTCGGTAATCAACCAAATCTGTTTCAACCGATGCTCAGCTACCTGGGCGTCCTCTTCCGCATGGAGCGACGGATCCTCGCCATGATCTTGTCGTATTCGATTGCCATCGGACTCTTCTCGCTCATCGTCCCTCTTACAGTTCAAGAGCTCGTCAACACGTTTGCCTTCGCCATTCAGCCGATCACTGTTGCGACACTCGCAGGGGTGATGGTAATTGGACTCCTGTTTGTCGGGGCGTTTCGTGCCTTGCAGTTCTACGCCCTCGAGGTGCTGGAGCGCCGGGTTTTTGCCCGTGTGGCTCTCGGCATGGCCCAGCAATTGCCCCATCTTCGACTTCTAGGGTTCCAGCCCCGCTATGCCAATCACTTCATGGATGCGGTCTTTGTGCAACGGGCGCTCTCTGTGCTCCTCGTTGACTTGATCAATGTCGTCGTGGGCGGCGCGGTGGGCATGACCATCTTGGCGTTCTATCATCCGTACTTCTTGCTCTATAACGCACTCATCCTGGCAGGGTTTAGCATTGTCTTGTTTTTCATATCGCATGGGGGACTCAAGGCCACCCTCGACATGTCGCATGCGAAGTACGAAACCCTGCACTGGTTCCAGGAGGTCTCTCGTAATTTGCTGCACTTCAAAGCCACGGACAGCCAAGCGCTACTGATGCGAAGGACCGACGAGCTAGTCCACGCCTACATCGAAACCAGACAAACTCGATTCGGTATTTTGATTCGCCAATACCTGGGATCGGTCGGTTGGCAAGCCGTCGCTCACAGCGGACTCCTCGCCACTGCCGGGTGGTTGCTATCGATGGGCCAGTTGACGCTCGGACAACTGGTGGCCGCGGAGGTCGTCGTCGGCGGCCTCCTCCTGAGTTTCGACGCTGTTGTTAAACGCATGGGACACATTTATAACTTCTTAGCAGGTTTGAACGAGCTTAATTTCCTGTTCTCGCTTCCGAAGGACCAAACCTCCGCCACTCTGTCCGTCCCATTACCGGATCCAACCGTTCACGGCATTCGGTTGACCTGCAAAGACCTCGCAGCCAACCACGATGGACTGCCGCCGATCTTTGAGCATTTCAATCTTGACGTTGTCCCAGGAGAAAAGATCGGCGTCTACGCCAGTACGACGGAGGCCAGAACGGCACTCGCACAAATCTTGGCAGGCCTGGAAGTACCGACCAGCGGCATCATCCGTTACAACGACGTGGACCTTCGTCTCCTCGACCCTCAGGCGATCAATCGTTGTCGAGGGTTTATGATCGACTCCCAGCTGACTCTGTTCGAGGGCACGATTGAGGATAATATCGTCTTGGGACGACCCTATATTCCTTATGGTGACGTCCAGTGGGCTTTACGCTTCACCGAGTTGGAAGGAGACGTCGACGCGCTCCCGCAGGGACTCAAAACCCACATCCAATCCTCCGGGAACATGCTTGCCCCGACGGACATCATGCGAATTTTACTCGCACGGGCGATCCTGGCCCGTCCGAAAATTCTGATCTTTGACGGCATTCTCCACGACATGTCACCGGCCATGCGTGAAACCATCTTGCGGCGGCTCTGCTCAAAAGATGAGCCTTGGTCGGTGATCTTTGTGTCGAACGACCCGAATCTCACGCCGCACGTCGACCGGCGAATCATTCTCAATTGAAAGAAATGCACAGAACCTCTCCCATCCACATCCCGACTCCCAAGACAAACTGCACAATATCCCTTAGCCACGATCCACAGTACGCAAGTAAGCGGCCCTCTTCTTCGAGCGTTAGCCATAGATCCTCCTCGTTTATTCTCTCGTCCCGTCGAGACCGAGCGTAAGCTTCCCCGTCGATGAGTGACGTTGACCCCGTTCTGAGGCAGGCAGATGACAACGAAGCACAAAGAAGCCCCGCTGGGAATCTCTCAGCAGGGCTTCTTTGTGCGCAGGACTGATAGTTCCTCTCGACCGTTGTCCAGCCGTACATTTTCCTCAGAAATTTATCCAGAGCTGAAGATACGCCCAATCTTGATCGGCATTGGTGCCCAGGTTATCCTTGATATAAGCCCCGGCAAACATGTGCCCATAGACTGCCTGGAAGGACAACTTGCCGTCCATAAACAGATGCGTCCAGGCCACATCTATTTCGTCGCCGATATGTCGTTTATTGTTGTCCGTTCTCGAAAAGACATAGACACCCTGTGTCGCTCGATACCAGTTGTCCTTCGTATTGGCCAGATTCAAGCGGGTAGCCCACACTTCAATATGGTCATCCCTGGTTGGACGAAATTGTAAGTTCAACGAGAGGGCCATCATATTCTTCCAGCCCTGCACGTCCATGTAGCCCATGTGCATGTGGTTGGTCGGGTACAGATTCTCAAACGTGTTGGCAGTTTTACAATCTGTGTTGCCACCGATCGTGCAGTTCGCCCGGCCATCGCCCGAGGCATAATCGAAGTTGAAGGCCAACCGCGGCTTCCATGCCCACTCATACTGCGTGTAGCCGATCCAATTTCTGGTCGCCCATGCGCTGATGTGGAGATACTTTTGGTTGCCATAGCCTGCGCCATTGGGCCCACCGGTGTCGCCCATTTGGCCGAACTGGTACACCGTTTCGTTTATGACGTCGAAGTTGCCTTTGCGCATCTCGATCCGGCCTCCGACGATATGACGGGTCTGGTTCGAGTGCCTCGGCGTGCCGAGACCTTGGCTCCGGTTGTCCAGCGAATTGTACCGGTTGGAATAGAGGACGTAGTAGGGCTCGATGATGAATCCCGGCACCGACTTGATCTGGTTGTAGAAAATGAGCATGTCGGAGTCTAGGTTCGCATTGCCGTTATTGAAGGGGCTTGGGCCGATGCCCGGGTTCAACGCGCCGACGGGCACGGCTTGACCGAGATCGGACTCAGAGGTGCGGAACCACCCAGCGTAGGCATCCCAGGCCTTGGTGCTGTATTGCAACATCACACCGTCATGGGAAATTCCTGTATTGGACCAGTCGAAGGCGCCGAACAGGGATTGGTTGCCGAACACCACATATTGCCGGCCGGCCTTCACGCTCAGACCTTGAAACCCGGCGAAGTTTCGAATCAACATGTACGCAGCACGGACCCCCAAGGTACCGCAATTGCCTCCGCCATTGGCTGTCGAACAGCCGTTATGGTTCCTCGCATCGTCTAGGGCGCCTTCTCTGCCATTGGCGCCGTTTCCTCCCCAGGTCCTCGAGTCTTGTAGCTCCATGTAGAAATTCACGTCCGGCGAGAGATCATACCCGATACCCAACCGCGTTAACTGTTGCGCATAGAAGTCGTTGGCTTGGCCAGGCGTCCCGTTCGGCGTGGTGCCTGAATTCGGGTTATTACAGGTGCCGTTCCCGACGATCGTGCTGCCGAAACAGACGTTGTTCCGCATGATCGGCCGCACGCGCAGATCGGCTCGTATCCAGAATTTTAAGAGGTCGAAATTCTTCCCGATCTTCGGATCGTAGAGCTCGTATTCTTCCTTGTTCGGAATCGAGCGAGGAACGACCCCGACATGGGTGATTCTTTCACCCTCCGGCAATTCAAACGCAGCGTGCGCGGTCATCGTCGTGAGCAATATCCCCGCTGCCATCACAGCAACTCCACATAAGGTCAAGAGACTGACCCATCTTATCTGTCTGATGACGCTCATACGATGCTCATGTGAATGGGAGGGAGCGATTGTTGGTGAATCACGAGGTGGCACAACTAATCGAGGTGACCAGAACGAGGGCAGGGATGACGGTCAATGCCAAACTGGAGGAAAAGCAACATTGGACTAATGTGACGCGGTCGACCGAAGAGTGCGCTTCCGTGAACCTCGAACCGCATACGTTTCATAGGGAGTCGCGTGACGACTTCATGGTAAGCTCGGCTGGATTTCTCGGGCGTAGACGGCGATCAACCTAGAGATTGCCCGTCTTGCTATTCCCGCCAATCATCTCACACCTGATTGTTGGACCCCTTCAAATCAATCTGTTTCTCTACCGGCGCGGTCACGGCATTGACCTGCTCTTCCACGTCTTTGAGCGAGGCCTGAAAATCCTGCTCCACCATCTTCACTTCCTGCTGGATCATATTGAGCTCCGGCTCCACCGACTTCCGCAAATCTTCCGCCGTGTCCTTGAATCCTTTCACCGCTTTCCCAACCTGGCGAGCGACTTCAGGCAGCTGTTTGGGGCCGAACAGCAAGAATGCGACCACCAAAATAATGAGAACTTCGCCGATGCCCAATCCGAACATGTTGCAACCCAGTGATGAATGATCGGTGATGAGTGATCGCTTTCGAGATCCCTCTCTCATCACGCATCACACATTACTGTTTACGACGTTCTACCCTTGCTTGACCTGCTTCACTGGTTGAGCCGGAGCCGGAGCCGTTGGGGCAGCCTGTGTCTGCGCAACCTGAGACGATGGCGCGTCAGGCGTCTCGGACGGAGGAGGCGTCACGTCGATCGCATCGGCTTCGTTGACGCTCTTCTTAAATCCTTTTATGGCCTTCCCAAGCCCCTCACCCAACTGCGGAATCTTACCGGCGCCGAAAATGATCAACACAATGATCAGAATCAGCATCAACTCCATCCACCCGAACGATCCAAACATCGATTACTCGCTTTCTCTTGTTGCCCCACCCACGCTCACTTGTCCAGCGGCGTTGAGCGACACACACAGTGGGAGCCTTCCTCTTACGAGGAGAAGGTCCTAAAGGCTATAGAAGAACAAGAACTGAGTCAAGCAGAGAAATTCAGCTATCGGGCCACTTTACCTCGGAAAATCAGCGAGGTCGGATAAGGCAATGAAAATAATCCACAGGGCCAGGGGGCGCGGTCAATGCAATCATGAACGACTGAGGATCGTAGCCGATGTCTTCGAGATCTCTTGCGGCTAGACTCAACTCTTCTTCTGTGAGATAGGCAATGGTATCCGGAATCCCTGTCGGCGCGAGTGAGCCCACAAGCGCTTGGAGTGACTCACGTTCCTCCGGCGGCACCTCTAACGGGATGGGGAAGTCCAAACGGCGCGCATAGGGGCTCCGATAGGTCTCGTTCAGCGCGCGGAGGGTCTTGAGCATCAAGCGGTCTTGCTCCCATGGCGCCATTCTCGTCCCAACGGAAGGATGCGTGGCCATGAGGTCCATGAGAGTCAAGACGTTGGTCCCCAAGCTGCGCCCCACGAATTCACGCTGGGCTTCGAGAGTCATTGTACCGACCTCTAACTGCCTGGCAACCGCTTCGACCAGCGCAAAATTGACCATGAAACTCTGTTGTCCTCCAAATTGCCCATAGCAGGGCTTCTCCGGATCGTTCAACACGTTCATATCTGCCGTACCTGCGTCGAAACTGCTGAACCCGATCGCGTCGGGAGCCATCAGACGCTTCGCATCTTTGACCGTCGCACAGGCCCCCAGATTGACGGGAACTACGACGTGCTCATCGATGCGTTTGAGAAAATCTGTGATCGTCTTCCGGTAGGGAACCTCTTTCCATTCGACCGCTCGATATTCCCGCTCCCACACCAGGTCGTCGAGAAAAGGCGGAAACTGCTTGAGCGTCTCCGTATCCATGGCGTCGAACGATCGGACAAAGGCCGCCCAGTCTGAAATTTTTGCATGAGCGCTTTCGCTCACGTTCGGTCGCATAAACTCTTCTTCAATATCGCTCGCCTGGCGCGACATGAGTTTGGTCGGAAGATCGTTCCACAGTTCGTTACAGATAATACGATCCACCGTGCCATCTGCAACCGCGTCGAGCCGGTCCACGGTCCCTCGCTGCAGCTCGACACGGTCTCGATGGGAGGCAACCCCTGGATGAGTGAACGCGGTATCGAGCACCTCTTGCTCCCAATCGACCAACACATATCGAACGCGAGGATACACCGCCTGATCTTTATCGAGCACTTTAAGATGACTCAAAAAACAGGCGGCAAGGTTCCCGTTGCCGGGACCGAGCTCCATGACTGTAAGGGGTGAGTCCGCCGCGTGATTGCCTGACGCCTGACGCCTGACGCCTGACGTTTTGTCGCGTCTCACGACTTTTTCGAAATAGTCCGCCGCGAGCGCATGGGCGAGTCGATAGTCGGCTGAGGTAAACGTTTGGTAGAAGCGGCGGACCTGATCGCCCCGGAAACGGTAGAACAGTTTATTGATGTGAACTTGCCACTGATCGACCGGCTTATAATCGCCGATGAGCTGAGGGAGGGCATCTGCGTCCTGCAACATCACACAACTCCGTGCGGTCCGTCCTGCTCGTTTCAGTTTCAATGAGTGAGAATTTTAGCAGACGGCGGGAAACAGCCGCAACGGGCTTTCCCACAGCTGCCAGCTCTCAGCTTCGGAGCCAAGACAAAGTCACGCGGAAATTCTCTTATTCTTGGCTGAAGGCTGATAGCTGATCACTGTCGGCTTCATCTTGACAGCGCCCATCGACCGGTGTACCAAGAAGAGATGGCGAGAGGGGCGAGACGAGGGGCACTTGCAGTCATCGTGAGCATGGCCCTCTTGGTACTACCGGCACTCGAGGCAGCAGAGCTGCCGATCACCAAAAATTCTCCCATCCAGGATTTTCAGAACCGGACCCAAGACGTGGTCCCGTACGACTTCGATGCTCCACCCCAAGGGTTGTTTCAAACCATTACAATGGCGGAAGGATTCGACGAAGAACTGGGCTTTCATCGTGCGCATGAGATTGTGCCAGTGAAACCGACTGACCGGTTTCCACCCGACACTCCAGCAGTCTTCATCGTGTTCCATCTTCACCAGCATTATCAGGGATTCCAGGTGTTCGGACGATGTTTCCCTGAGACAGTAGCTGGGCTTGATCCCACGGTCGTGATTGGACAGGATGCGATGCACATTGCGCTCGAAGACGACAGCGGCTATCTCGCACTTTCCCCTCCGAAAGGCGTATGGAAACCCGGCCGATACAAAGTGGAAATTCACGTGGGAGAACAGATCA
>Ga0105046_10016521_pt1 | contig 11324 bp, 10 predicted proteins | sample MAT03_FD_78385 | JGI IMG/M metagenome (GOLD analysis project Ga0105046, IMG submission 78385) | Freshwater microbial communities from Lake Fryxell liftoff mats and glacier meltwater in Antarctica - MAT-03 (megahit assembly) | ecosystem: Environmental > Aquatic > Freshwater > Ice > Liftoff...
CCATCGCTCGACCGGACCGTCGTCGACAAGCACGTACGTTCCGCCGGCCACGTCGACGGATCGGCAGTTCGGTGCGGTTGCGGTGGGTGGTCAGAGCACGAGCAGGTCGACGTCGCACTGGATGCCAGGCGCTCGTGCAAGTCGGCCATCTGCGGTGACGAGCGGACAGTTCAGTCCTTCTGCGAGTGCGACATAGGTCGCGTCGTAGGGGGTGACGTTCGATCGGAGCTCGTAGGCGCGAACCATCAGGGGGCCGGTCGGGAAGCGGACGATCGGGAGCGACAGCAGGTCCTCGATCGCTGATCGGAACCGCCGAGCGGTGAGGTCGCCGGCGCGCCAGCGCCTTCGAAGCACGGCGACGGTCTCGACATCGACGAGGTCCGGTGCCGACCATCGGTCGGACCCAGCGATCCGGTTGCGCGCGGCGGTTCCTGCTGGTCCGTCATCGCCGATGACGTTGGCCAACACCGAAGCGTCGATGACGATCAACGGGTACCGCGTTCGTCGTCGAGGTCAGCGATGGCTTGTTCGAATCCGACCCGGCCACCGTGTCGACGGGAGATGCGGGCAAGGACGTCGTTCATCGTGGGCGTCGACGCCAAGCGTGTCAGCTCGCCGGCGAGGTACTGCTGGAGCGACTGGCCTGCAGCCTCTGCACGCCGCTGCAGACCAGCGTGCACCTCGTCAGGAAGATCTCGGACCAGGACGTTCGGCATGCTTGCATTCTGATATCGATCGGCCAACGATGCAACCCGATGCTCGCAGCCAGATCTACAGATAGGTGTGGCCTCAGCTGGCGACCAAGAGTTGCTGGACTCGCTGATGCGAGAGGCCGAGCAACTCGGCAGCATCGCGGCGACCGAGGCCTTGATCGGTCAATGTTCTGACGGCGTCCACGGTCTGCTGGTGGGCCTTCGCGTCAGCGCGCACAGCGGCACTACGTGCCCGTACGACTTCGTCAGCGACAGAGCTGAGCGCGGCAGGGAACTGGTCGCGGATCACCGGGAGAGCGAGTTCCTGGTCGAGCCAGATTGCTAGTGCCTCACGTATCCGCTGTTGAGCTTGTCGGATGCTGCGCCCGTACGACTGGCAGCCGGGGATGCCCTTGATTCGGACGTTCCAGGCGTCGTCGGTGACGTCTCGTTCGTATCCGGCGGTGTAGGTCTTGGTTGTGGTCAAGGGCGGCACCAGCCGCCTTTCGCCCGGCACAACGGCACCGCCCCGATCGAAGCGTCATCCGGACCGAAGAAACGACTAGGAGGCGGCGATCCAGGCGTCGACGGCTTCCACGCCGAGGGCGGGATAGTTGATGTTCAGACCGTCCATGCCCATGTCGAGCAGTTCCTGGTACCCGTCGGCCGTCTCCCACTTCCGGTCGTTCGGCCACACCCAGATCAGGTATCCGGCAGCCTTCGAGGCAGCGATCATCTCGGGGGTGAGCACCTCGATCCCCTCGTACGCGGGCGGCACCTGCAGGATGCGCATGCCGTCGGGGAGTGGGGTGCCGTCGAGCACCCATGCGGTCGACAGGGCGAGGCCGGGGGTGAGTTCCACCGTGGGCGCGAACCCGGCGAAGGCATCGACCACGGCATCGTCGAACGAAGTCACCACGGTGGCATCGAGACGATCGAACTCGGTGAGCTCCGCTGCGAGCACCTCTGCAGCAGCGATCGCCGGGTCGCCGTTGCCCTTGATCTCGATGTTCAGCGGCACGTCGGGCCAGCGCTCGACGATGTCGCGAAAGCGCTGGATCGCGAAGTCGTCGGGGGTGGCGCCATCGGGCGGCGGCACGGCGCCGGTGCGGATGCCGCGATAGACGTAGTCGGCGTCGGGCCGGTCGCGACACACGCAGCCGGCGGTGAACCAGTAGGCGTTGTCGTACGTGCCCAGCTGCTCGTACGTCATGGTCGCCACGTCGCCCGTGCCGTCGGTGGTGCGGTCGATGTCGCTGTCGTGGTGCACGACCAGCACCCCGTCGGCGGTGAGCTGCACGTCGAGGTCGAGCATGTCGACGCCCGCAGCGACGCTGTTGGCGTAGGCGTACGCGGTGGAGTGCGGGAACTCGTCTTCTCCACCGGCGTGGGCGAGCACGATCGGCCGCCCGAGCGCCAGGAGCTCGTCGACGGTGGCTGCCGGCGGGGCCGCGGCCACTGTGCTGGGGGCCGCAATGCTCGGGGTCGTGACCTCGGTGGTCGTGACCTCGGTGGTCGGCGCCGCGGTGGTCGGCGCCGCGGTGGGCATCACGGACTCGACCACTGCGGTCGTCTTCGTGACGTCGGCAGCGGACGCGGCACCGTCCTGCCCGTCGCTGCTCGCACAGGCGGCGGCGAGCAGGACGGTGGCGATCAGGAGAGCCTTCATCGCCCGCACGATACGCGCGGGCGGGCGAAAGGGCCTCGGCGAGTGGTCAGGTAGCGAGCTCGCTGGTGACGATGCGGCCGAGCTCCTCGCCGGTCAGCTCGTCGTGGGTGCACAGTGCGTCGGCGATCGCGATGAGGGCGGAGCGGTGCTCGAGCAACATGCAAGCCACCCGGTCGGCAGCGCTCTCGAGGATCCCCTCGACCTTGGCCCGCGATGCCTCGTCGCCGAGCACCTTGGCCACCAGGTTGCCTGCTCCAGGGATGATCGCAGCCTCGAGGCTGATGAGGGTGTCGACCGCGCCGAGCTGTCCGACGAGCTGGGATGCCAGCGTGGTGGCGTAGGCGAGGTCGGAGGCGATGCCGCTCGATGCCTCGCCGTACTCCTGGATCTCGGCGGCGCGCCCGGCGAGAGCGATGGCGATGAGCTCGCCACCCTCGGTGGGGGTCTTCAGGTGCCGCTCCTCGGCGTCGCCGTGGGCGACGAGGCCGAGTGCGCTGTTGCGGCGCAGGATCGACGCGAGCCTGACGTCACGACCGACCAGGACGGCGGTGAGCGCATGCCCGGCTTCGTGGATGGCGACCCGGCGACGCTCGTCGGGGTGATAGCCCACCGGGTGCGAGAGGCCGACATCGTTGGTGAGCTGTGCCTCGACGAGGTCGCGCATGTTCATCTTCGTGCGGCCGTTGCGGAGGGCGACGATCAGCGCCTCGTCGAGCAGGCGCTCGATCTTCACCGGGCTGTACCCGGCCGACATGTCGGCGACGGCGAAGGCGTTCACGTCGTCGAGGTGGGCCTTCTTGGACAGGTAGTAGTCGGCGATCTCGACGCGGTCGGCACGAGGCGGCAGGTCGAAGTGGATGATCCGGTCGAAGCGACCGGGGCGCAGGAGTGCGGGGTCGAGGTCGGCGGCACGGTTGGTGGCGGCGACGACGAGGATGTTGGCAGAGCTGGGCCGTGGGCGGGGGAGCTGACGGTTGTGGGGGAGGAACGCGTTGATGCCGTCGATGAACTTGGTCTTCATCTTGTCCTTGCCCGTGGGCATGTCGAAGCTCTGCATCTGCACGAGGAGCTCGTTCACCACGCCGACGATGCCTTCACGCATCGAACCCGAGTTCATGCCGCTGCGAGCACCGCCGATCGCGTCGAACTCCTCGATGAAGCCGATCGCGCCGCCCTCGGCGCGAGCCGCCTTGCGGAGCGCCTTGAAGTAGGTGCGGATCTTGCGGTTCGTCTGGCCGTAGTACATCGACTGGAAGGCACTGGCCGACACGAACAGGAAGGGCACGCCTGCTTCGGCGGCGAGCGCCTTGGCGAGGTAGGTCTTGCCGGTGCCGGGAGGGCCTTCGAAGAGCACGCCTCGGCGCGGTGTGCCGCCCATGTCGGCGGCGAAGGTCTCGTGGGCGAGGAACAGGTTGAGTGTGTCGATCGCTTCCCGACGGGTGGCCTCGGCACCGACGACATCCTCCAGGCGGACGTTCGAGTCGCTGGGGCGCAGCAGGGTGTGTGGGGAGTGGCCGGCGCCCAGGAAGGGGATCAGGATCAGCGCGGCGAGGACCAGCATCAGGCCGATCATCACGGTCATCGTGGGATCGGACGTGAGGAAGCCGGGCACCCCGAAGCCGATGGGGTTGCCCACGGCGATGCGGTACCAGAACCACAGCAGCGGGATGCCGAGAACGGCGACGGCCCACCAGAGGCGCTTGTGGCGTACGAGCTCACGACGCTCGGTCGTGTCGACGCGATCGCCTCGCAGGATGCTCCGTCCCTGCAGTGCTTGCAGCTCTTCGATCTTCATTGGTGCCCCAATCCCTGTGTTCCCTCGTGCCTGCAGATGCGGTCGGCTGACACGACCATAGCCGAACATCACGCAGAGTAGCAACGTTTCACGCTGCGTGGTTGACTCCCCGCGGGTGGCGACACCCCTTGAAGGCGGCTTGAAAAGGGGTGGGCCGGATGGCCCACGGCGCTCACGCAGCGGGTCGTCCTCCACCCGCTCAGCGGTCGGAGACGAGCGACTAGGGTCGTCGCTGTGCCGAACCTGCCGACGCGGACCTCCCCCCGTCAGGCGCGGTCCGCCAAGTCCCTCGACCTCATCCTCGATGCGGCCGAGCAGCTCTTCCACCAGCGGGGTGTTGCCGAGACGTCCACCGTCGATGTCGCCTCCGCCGCCAAGGTGTCGGTCGGGCGGCTCTACTACTGGTTCCCCGACAAGGACGCCGTCACCAACGCGGTGATGCAGCGCAGCGAGCAGCGGTTGCGCGAGTTCCTCGGCACGGTCATCGCCCACGAGAACGACACCCCCACGCCCGATCTGCTCGATCGCGTGGTCCCACTCGTCGGCGAGTTCTTCAAGGAACACCCGGGCACGCTTGCCGTGCTGATGCGTGGCCCCGTCGATCCCGTCGACCATGGTCGCTCGCTCTGCGAGTACGTCGAGTCGCTCGCCGCCGGCGTGGTTGAGCAGCGGGTTCCCGGCGTTCCCGCTGCCGAGCGCGACCTGGTGGCCACCACCATCACGCGCATCGTGATCGGGATGATGTCCGAATACGTCCGTCTCGACGACGACGCCGGACGAGTGGTGCTCGACGAACTGCGCTACGTGCTCGCTGCGTACCTCCACTGTCGCTACCCGGGACACCTCGATCCGGTGTGGGACGCTCCAGTCGATCCCATCCGGCCGTCGCGCCGGCCGATGCGGTTCGACAGCCCACCGATGACGATCCACCCCGCGCTCACCGCGATCGCGGTCAGCGAGGGCGCCACCGGCTGAGCGACAACATCTCCGGCGTGCACGACTCCGGCGCCGACGACGCGGCCCACTCCGATCCGGACGACCGGTTCCCCGGATGGCGAGTGGTCGGTGCCAGCTTCGTCTGCCTTGCCGTCACCGCCGGGCTCGGCTTCTACGGGCTCGCGGTGTACCTGACGGTGCTGTCGCGTGAGCAGGGCTGGAGCGTCGGCTCGATCTCGGCGGCGGGCACGCTGTTCTTCTTCGTCAGCGGCATCGCCGGAGTGGTGGCCGCCCGGGCGATGGCGTCACGTGACGTGCGCACCGTGGTGCTGTTCGGCGCCGTCGTCGGCGCGGTCGCGCTCGTGCTGCTCGGTCGGGTGACCGAGGTGTGGCACGTGTACGTGGTGTATGGGCTGTTCTCGGTGGGGCACACCTTCGCCGGCCTGGTGCCGGCCACGACGGTGGTCACCCGGTGGTTCCACGTCAAGCGGTCGCAGGCGCTCGCCGCAGCGAGCACGGGGCTGTCGGTGGGTGGCATGGTGATCACGCCGTTCGCCAAGTGGCTGCTCGATCGCAACGGGTTGGCCGACGCAGCGATCTGGCTGGCGCTGCTGTGGCTGGTGGGCATCGTGCCGGTGACCCTGCTGTTCCTCCGCGGCGACCCGGCGGCATCGGGCTGGCAGCCCGATGGCGCTCGGCTCTCGGCCGGCGTTGCGGTGCCGGTGGCCAGCGTCGGGTTCGCGACGGCGGTGCGGTCGCGATTCTTCCTGCTGGTCACGGTGGGCTACACGCTCATCCTCGCGGCGCAGGTGGGCGGGATCCAGCAACTGGTGAAACTCGTCGAGGAACGCTCCACTGCCTCGCTCGCGACCATCGCCACCACGGTGCTCGCGGGCACGAGCGTGGTCGCCCGCCTGGCTGGAGGTCAGCTGGCTGCGAGGGTACCGATGGCCCGTTTCACCGCCGTGATGGCGGCGGTCCAGGGTTCGTCGCTCGTGATCATCGCCGTGTCGACCGCATCGCTACCGCTGTTCACGGGCATCGTGCTGTTCGGTGCCACGGTGGGCAACCTGCTGATGCTGCACCCGCTGCTGATCGCCAACCAGTACGGGCCCGCTGACTATGCCCGCATCTTCAGCCGGTCGCAGCTGTTCGTGTTCCTCGGCACCGCCGCCGGCCCGTATCTGCTGGGTGCGCTGCACGATGCCACCGACGGCTACCTGGTCGCCTACCTGGTCGCCGGCTCGCTGTCGCTCACCGGCGCACTGGTGCTACCGAAGCGCACCCACGAATCCCGCTGACGAGCCGACGGCTCAGACGAGTGCGATGGCATCTCCCAGCGAGCGGATGCTGGCTTCGGTGATGGGGTCGGCGACGAGGATGAGCTCGTCGGCGCCGGCCTCGGCGAACTCGCGCAGGACACTCGCGATCTGTTCGGCGCTGCCGGTGATGGCAGGCGCAGCGGGGTCGTGTGGACGCTCGCCGCCATCGCCGTCATTGCCGAGGCGTACCAGCACACAGGCGCTGCGATCGATGGTCGATGGATCACGACCGATGCGCTCGGCGATCGCGTCGACGCGGGCCGATTGCTCGGTGAAGCCTTCGGCGGTGTTGCCGATCTCGGTGAACCAGGTGTTCCAGGCGTGGGCGTGGGGCAGGGTGATCTCGAGGACCCGAGCGCCGTTGCTGCCCACCATCAGCGGGATCGAGCCGCCCCCGGCGCGCCGCGGCAGCAGCACGGCATCACCGCTCGACCAGTGGGTGCCGCCGAACGTGCTGCGCTGCCCTGCGACGAGCTCGCGGATGATCGTCCACGCTTCCTCGAATCGGTCGACACGGTGATCGAACGGGATGCCGAACGCATCGAACTCGGTACGGTTCCACCCGGCGCCGAGCCCGAGCACGAACCGGCCGCCGCTGATCTCGTCGACCGTCGACGCCATCTTGGCGATGATGGCCGGCGGATGGAAGCCGGCGCATGCGACGAGCGGACCGAGCTGCACCCGATCGGTGACCGCGGCGAGCGACGACAGCAACGTGAACGCCTCCCACGGCGCCCGTTCGGGGCGGCCGTCGCCTCGGTACAGCAGATGGTCGCCCACCCAGATCGAGTCGAAACCCACCGACTCGGCGGCCTGTGCCATCGCGGCGTACTCGGGCCAGCGCACCTCGCGCTCGACCTCGGGGAGCTGGATGCCGAGGCGGACACGGCGGGCGCTGCGAGGGGTGGCGGTGTCGGACATGACAGCGACGGTAGTGAGGCTCGGGTACGTTCGCCGCATGGGCTCGCGCGCACCGCTCGTCGTCACCGCCGACGACACCACCGGCGCGCTCGAGACTGCCGCTGCCTGTGCCGACGCCGGCTGGTCGGCGGTGGTGTCGACTGCGACGGCCGACGGTGCCACCGGCCCGACTGCGCACCCCGTCGATCTGCACCTGTTCGATCTGCACCTGTTCGACCTTCACCTGTTCGATCTCCGGAGTCGGCACCTGCCGACCGACGAGGCGGCGGCCCGGCTCCGCGCAATCGTCGAGCGCCACCCAGGCCTCCGCGCCCACAAGATCGACTCCACGTTGCGCGGTGGTTGGCCCGCCGAGGTGTCGGCGCTCGCACATGCCGGCCGGCGGGTGCTGATGGTGCCTGCCTTCCCAGCCGCCGGTCGCACGTGCGTCGACGGCACGGTGCTGGTGCACGGCGTACCGGTGCACCAGACGGCCTTCGGGCGCGATCCCCGATCGCCCGTCACCGATGCCCGTCCCGCAGCGCGGATCGCCGGTGCGTCGAACGTACGCGATCTCGCAGCCGCACGGGCTGCGTTGGCTGCGGGGGCGCGCATCGTGATCGCCGATGCACAGACCGATGAGGACGTCGCGGCCCTCGCGGCACATGCCGCCGCGCATCCCGATCTCGTGCTCGTCGGCCCGGCAGCCGTGGTCACGGCACTCGTACGCTGCCTCGGGCCCGATCGTCCGCCCACCGCTCCGGTCCCCGTGACCGGTCGATTACTCGTTGCCTCGGCGAGCCGCCACCCTGTGGCCGACGAACAGCTCGCCGAGCTCGAGGCGTACGGCGTCGAGGTGCTCCGTCCCCCGGCTGACGCGCGGATCGAGGACGCGGAGCTCGTGCTGGCCGAGCTCGCTCGAGCCACCCACGAACGGCTCGACGCCGATGTCACGATCGCGACAGTCGTCGTCGTGGGCGGTGACACGACCGCCGCCGTGATCGGCGATGCCGCAGTCGAGGTGGAGGGCACGCTCGGTGTGGGCATCGCCGTCGGCTCGGTCGAGCTGCGCGGCCGGCGGCTCCGCCTGGTGACCAAGCCCGGTGGCTTCGGTGCAGCGGGTACGTTGGTCGATGTGCTGCAGGACGCGCTGTGACCCCCACGCCCACTACTTCACCCGCCGCCATTGCGCCCGCCAGTACCAGATCGCCGCTCGCCGTCACGATGGGCGACGCCTCGGGTGTCGGTCCCGAGATCGTGCTCCGTCGCCATGTCTCGCACGGTCTCGGTGACGTGGTGGTGTACGGCGACCTGTCGATCCTGCGTTCGGGAGCCACGCTGCTCGGCCTCGATCTCGAGCGAGACATCGTCTCGATCGACTCGCCCCGTGCACGCATCGATGGCCGACTGAACGTGATCGACCTGGGTCTGCTCACCGCCGCCGCACACCGGCCGGGTGTGCTCGACGCTGCCTCGGGAGCAGCAGCACGTGCCTACGTCGTGGCCGCGACGCGCGCTGCGCTGGCGGGTGAGGTCGCGGCCATCGTGACGCTGCCCATGAACAAGGAGGCGACCCAGCTGTCGGACCCCGTGTTCGTCGGACACACCGAACTGATCGCCGCCGAGTGCGGTGTGGATCGCTACTCGATGATGCTCGCCGCTGGCGACCTCGCCGTCACCCACGTGAGCACCCACGTGTCGCTGCGCGAGGCCATCGAGCGCGTCACCACCGAGCGGGTGCTCGACGTGATCCGGCTCACCCACGCCACGCTCGTGCGCTTCCTGCCGTCACCGCGGGTCGCGGTCTGCGGGCTCAACCCTCATGCCGGCGAGCACGGGTTGTTCGGCACCGAGGACGCCGACCGCATCGTGCCGGCGATCGAAGCTGCGCAGCGCGAGGGCATCGATGCGAGCGGACCGCATCCGGCCGACACCGTGTTCCATATGGCTGTGCATCGCCGGCGCTTCGACGCGATCGTGTGCATGTACCACGATCAGGGCCACACGCCGATGAAGCTGCTCGCATTCGAGAGCGGCGTGAACATCACCATCGGCCTGCCCGTCATCCGCACGTCGGTCGACCACGGCACCGCTTTCGACATCGCGTGGCAGGGCATGGCGTTCACCGAGTCGTTGCAACACGCGATCGACTGGGCGCGCAAGCTCTCGCGCTGATCAGCGTCTTCGGTCGGCTGCGGCCCGGCGCTCGAGGCGCGCCTCTGGCAACAGCACCATCGACGAGATCACGATCAACGCAGCAGCGATCCAGGCGACGGTCTCGAGGTCGAAGCGTTCGATCACGAGGAACCCGAGGATGGGTGCAGAAACCGCTCGGATGCCGGTGAAGAAGGTGTGCAGGCCCATGTAGTCGGCCACCCGTCCGGGGGGTGCGAACTTCGTGACCCACAGGCTCCACATCAGGTCACCGCCTGCGCTGGCCACCCCGAACGCGATCGCGCCGAGCACCAGGCCGACGTCGGACGAGCCCGAGAAGAACGCACCGACGTAGAGGGCGAACATCAGGTTCACCATGATGCGGGCGGAGAAGAACGACATCCGGTCGAACAGGTTGCCGAACAGCGGCATGCACAGCAGCCGCACCACCGATGGAATCGTCACGGTGAGGAGCACGATCTGAGCCGCATCGGCGTCGATGCCGTACACCGGGCGCGCCAGGTACTCCACCCGCAGCGGCAGCAGCATCAGGTTGCCGAAGCCCATCAGCATCCACGCCATGAGCGTGAGGCGGAGTTGACGGTCGTCGGCGAGCAGGTGGAAGTGGGGCAGCGGCGAGGTGCGGCCGGCGACCGGCGCCAATGGCTCGGAGGGCAGGTTCGCTTGGAACACGCCGACGCACGCCAGTGCGATGCCCGCAACCACCAGCAGCTGCCACCAGCGATCGGGATGCGCCTTCAGGTGGGCGCCCATCGCGAACCCGGCCAGGGCGCCCACGGCCACGCGCATCGCCATGCCCCGCCCCACGCGCTTGCCGCGATCGAACACGGAGAAGTTGCGCTGGTAGGTGGAGGTCAGCAGTGGGATGGGCGCGCTGATGGCCGCCACCCCGATGATCGATCCGACCACCATCAGCGCGAGCGCGCCGCTGGCTGCCAGCAGGAAGCCGAACGCGCCCACCAGGCTGATCGCCGCGGCGACCACCATCACGGGTCGGTGGGTGCGCCGTGCTGCGGCCGTGATGAACGGCGAGGCCAGCATGCCGACGCCCGCTGCGGCAGCGATCAGACCCTTCACCCATCCGGCGGCGTCGAACTGGGTGATCGCCACGGTGAGCACGATCGTGGTCTCGATCGGCACCAGCACCCCCGACGGGATGGAGCGGGCGATGTCGACGATCTGAGTACGACGGACGATCGCTGGATCGTCGCTCGGGACCGGCGACACGAGCTGTGTCGACATCAGTCGTCTGTCAGTGAGGAGCAGACGTACATCAGACGAGACGTCGCATCGCGGTCTCCGGCTGTGCGGTTGCCGTGAGCGCGAGCCGCGCATCGACCACCCAGCAGCCCGCGGCGCTGACGATCGCCGGGTTGATGTCGAGTTCGTCGATCGAGGTGTGTTCGAACACGAGGTGCGACACGCGCGTGATCGTGTCGACCAGCTCTTCGGCATCGATACCGGCGCGGGCGAGCGCTGCGCCGAGCCGTGACGAGTGCACGAGGTTCGCGGCAGCGGCGCGCGTGACCGGGGCGAGCCGGCTCTCCTCGTCACCGATCGCGTCGGCCATGATCCCGCCGAGGCCGACGGTGATCACAGCGCCGAGACGAGGGTCGGTCGTGCAGCGGATGCGTACATCGATGCCAGGAGGCACCATCTGCTGCACGGTGACGCAGCTCGCATCTTCACCCATGCTGGCTCGCATCACCGCGAGGGCGTCGCGCACCGCGTCGGCGTCGGGCAGGTCGAGCGCGATACCCGCCTCGGCCGAGCGTCCGGCGCGGCGATGGGCGGCCTTGAGGCCGACGGGGTAGCCGACGCGGTCGGCCATCTCG
>Ga0105046_10016522_pt1 | contig 11324 bp, 15 predicted proteins | sample MAT03_FD_78385 | JGI IMG/M metagenome (GOLD analysis project Ga0105046, IMG submission 78385) | Freshwater microbial communities from Lake Fryxell liftoff mats and glacier meltwater in Antarctica - MAT-03 (megahit assembly) | ecosystem: Environmental > Aquatic > Freshwater > Ice > Liftoff...
CCTCGAGGTTGCGCGCCGAGGCGGTCAGGCCGGATACACCTTGCTGGAAACTCATGAAATCTCTCCTGGGGAAACGCAGCCGGGCCGGCCGTGGCAGCCGTCCGGATCGGGACAACTGGGGCGGCCGGGTTCAGTCCAGCGCGGTGATCTGGTTGTAGGGCATGCGGCCGCTGCGCTCGAGCTCCACCGTCAGCGAGGTGCCGCCGGTGTTGACCGCCCCCACCTTGTCGCGCGTCAGGGCCACGGCGTCGATGGCGGTGGAGCCGCTGCCAGCACTGACACGGAAGCGGTAGCCGGCGACGTCGGGCAGGTCCCGGCCGGCGGCCCAGGGCACGTCGTGGCGGCCTGCGGGCGTGGTGGCCAGGGTGATCGTGTCGACCAGGCGGCCGGCGGGGCTGAGCACCTCCACCTTGATGCGGCTGGCGGGGCTGCCGATCTCGAAGGTGGCCTGCGGCATGCCGTCGACCACCGACATCCGGTCGCCCCGGATCAGCACGTTCTTGCCCACCAGGCCGGCGCCCTGCACCGCCTGCATCTGCACGAACTGGCCGTTGAGCTTCTCCACCGTGGTGTTGAGCTTCTCGATGCCGCTGACGGTGCTGATCTGCGCCATCTGCGAGGTCATCTGCGCGTTGTCCACCGGGTTCATCGGGTCCTGGTTCTGCAACTGGGTGACCAGCAGCTTCAGGAAGCGCTCGCTGGCCTCCTTGGCGGTGGTGGCGCCGTCGTTGACGGCCTTGGCCGCGCTGCTGCCACCGAGGCTGGAGAGGAAGGCGTTGCTGCCGGTGGAACTGACGGTGCTCATGCAAGGCTCCTGGAGTGCGGATAGTCGATCACGACTGGCCCATCTGCAGCGTCTTCAACAGCAGGCCTTTGGCGGTGTTCATCACTTCCACGTTGTTCTGGTAGGAGCGTGACGCGGAGATCATGTCCACCATCTCCTCGATCGGATTGACGTTGCTGTAGGTCACGTAGCCCTGGGCGTCGGCGCCCGGGTGCTTGGGGTCGTGCACGCGCCGGCCCTCGTTCTGGCTCTCGATCACCTGGCTGACCTGCACGCCGGTGGACGTGGCCTCGCCCATCAGCAGCGACTGGAACACCACCTGCCGTGCCTTGTAGGCCTGGCCGTCGGGCCCGGCCACGGTGTCGGCGTTGGCCACGTTGCTGGCCACCACGTTCAGGCGCTGGGTCTGCGCGCTGGCGGCGCTGCCCGACACGTCGAAGATCTTGAACATGCTCATTGGAGCCCCTCGTCAGGCGGGTACGCCAGCCGATCCCCCGTGGGGATGGCGGGCCGGCTTGGGGCGGCCCGGCGCTCGGCCCGCCCTGCTTCGACAGCCGTTGTCTCTGTCGTCATTGGTTGTGGCTCTTCATCGCCTCGAGCATCGAGCGCAGGCTGCCGCCGAGGAAGCGCAGCGTCGCCTCGTACTTCACCGTGTTGTCGGTGAAGCTGGCGCGCTCGCGGTCCATGTCCACGGTGTTGCGGTCGACCGCGTCCTGGCTGTGGCGGGCAAACAGCAGGCCGGGCTCTTCGCGCAACCTGACGACGGCGGGGTCGTGCCCGGCATGGGTGGTGGCCAGCGCCAGCGCCGCGCTGCCCGGTGCTGCGCTGCCCGGTGCCGTGTTGCCGGTGGCCTGGCGCAGTGCCTTGGCAAAGTCCATCTCGCGGGCCTGGTAGCCCGGCGTGTCCGCATTGGCGATGTTGCTGGCAATCAGGCGCTGGCGTTCAGCCCGCAGCACCAGGGCCTGGGACTGGAAGTCGAGAGCTTGGGTGAGTCGGTTCTGCATGCACGGCCCCTGGTGAAGGCTGGCGCAACGGCCAGCCGTTCTGTCCGGGCCGATTGTCGGCAGCCAGGGCGCCGACATGCGCGGGAACAGCGGGCGCATCGCCGGGCAATTCCGGCCAACGCACGGCCGCCCCTGGCCGCAACATCGCGGTGTGATCCCCTGCCCGCCACGCCATCCCCTGCCACGCCAGCCCCTGCCACGCCAGTCCTTGCCACGCCAACGACGTACGGCGCTGGCTGCCCCGGCGCTGTGGGCCGCGCTGTCGGCCGCGCTGTGGATGCAGGCCGGCATCGCGGCCGCGCCCACCGCCACGGCAGGCGCTGAAACGCCGCTGAGCGAGGCTGTGCGTGCCGACGTGCAGCGCATGGCGCATGACGCCGCCCTGGTGCTGTGGGGCAGCCAGCGGCAGGCGCCGCGGGTGGAGGTGGTGGTGGGCCAGTTGCCCGCGCACCTGAAACTGGCGCCCTGTACCCAGGTGCTGCCCTACCTGCCGACGGGGGTGCGGCCACTGGGCCGCAGCCGGCTGGGGTTGCGCTGTGTGCAGGGGCCGTCGCGCTGGAATGTCTCCCTGCCGATCACCGTGCGCCTGTGGGCACCGTCCCTGGTGGCCACCAGCGCGCTGCCGGCCGGCACCTTGCTGGAGGCCCGGCATCTGGTCACCGCCGAGGTCGACCTGGCCGAGCGCCCCGACCCGGCCATCGGCACCGCGTCACAGGCGATCGGGCGTACGCTGCAGCGCAACCTGAGCGCGGGCGACGCACTGCGGCTGGCCGATCTGAAAGCGCGCCAGATGTTCAACACCGGCGACACGGTGCGCATCGTCGGCATCGGCAGCGGCTATGCCGTCAGCAGCGAGGGCCAGGCCATGGGCCCGGGCCTGGAGGGCCAGGCGGCGCGCGTGCGCACCGACAGCGGCCGCATCATCACCGGCACTGCCACCGGCGAGCGGCGGGTGGAGGTGGCGCTGTGAACCGGCTCCGCGCCGGGTGGACCTCCCCTGAACAAGGGGACACGACCAAATTCGATGCGGAGGCCCTAAAGTCCGTTCTGGCCTTGCCGATACCCCATACATGTCTCAGGGCCGGGTACTCAGGCCCACTCTGCTGGAGTCCATCATGAAGATCGGTCATCTCGAAAACAACGCGGCCACCCCGGCCGTCAATGAACGCAAACCCGGAGCGGCGGCAACGCCGGCTGCGGCGGCGGCGGGCAACAGCGTGGAGGCCAGCGCCAAGGTGGCGCTGTCACCCACGGTGGCGCAGCTGGCCGCCAGCAGCACCGAGGGCGTGTTCGACACCGCGAAGGTGCAGCGCATCTCCGAGGCCATCCGCGACGGCAAGTTCACCGTCAACGCCGACGCCATCGCCGACAAGCTCATCGCCAACGCCCAGGAATTGCTGGGCGCGGTGGGCAAGCGCTGAGCCCTGCCCCGTGGCGCGCCTGCAGCCCATGGATGTCGACGTGCGCCTGGACCCGGCCCCGCTGTGCGACAGCCAGACCATCGACCTGGAGCCGCTGGTGGCCCTTGTCGAGCAGCGCCTGGGCGCACTGGCCGATGCGCTGCGCGAGCGCGACGTGCAGGCCATCGAGCTGCAGGCCCAGGAGCTGCACCGGGCCCTGGCCCATGCGGTGGAAAGCTTCATGCGGGCCGCCCGCAACGGTGGCGTGCCCGAGGCGATGCGCCTGCGTCTGGCCCATGCCAGCGCCCAGCTGGCGCGCCAGCGCGAGGCGCTGTCGCGCGCCACCGCAGCACTCGACCGTGCCATCGACGTGCTGATGCCTGGCGCTGCACCAGCCGGCCGGGTCTACACCGCCAGCGGCCTGAGCGCGCCGCTGCGCGGCGGCACCAACCTCAACGCCTGAGACACTGACCGCCTGCGGGCCGGCGTCAGTGCACCTGGCCCGGAGACGGCGGCGCCTCACGCCCCGCAGTGAACAGGCTGCCCACGTCCACCGGGTCGAAGCGGTAGAACGCCCCGCAGAAGTCGCAACCCACCTCGGCCTCGCCGCGCTCGGCGATCAGCGACTGCACCTCCTCGGCGCCCAGACCCAGCAGCATCTGGCCCACCCGCTCGCGTGAGCAGCGGCAGGCGAAGCGCGGTGTGCGCGGGTCGAAGACGCGCAGCGTCTCTTCCCAGAACAGGCGGTGCATCAGGGTCTCGGGCGGCAGCGCCAGCAGTTCGTCGGCGGTGAGCGTGCCGGCGAGCAGGGCAATGCGGTTGTAGTCCTCGCTGCGGCCGATCTGGTCTTCATCGGCGCTGATGAGCACCTCGCCCGCCAGGTTGGCGCCGCCGGCCATCGGCAGCCGCTGGATCAGCAGGCCGGCGGCCACCTCGTCATTGGCGGCCAGCACCAGGCGGGTGTCGAGCTGTTCGCTCTGCAGCATGTAGTGCTCCAGCACCTCGCTGAGTTGCTGCAGCGGCTCGCGCCGGTCGCCGTACAGCGGCACCACACCCTGGTAGGGCTGCTGGCCGGGCTGGCGCCCCTGCGGGTCGAGCGTGATGGCGCAGCGGCCCTGGCCGTGCACGTTCAGCAACGCCTCCAGCCGGGCAGCGGCAGGCACGTCGCCCACCACCTTGGCGGTGACACGGAAGCTCAGGTCGGCCTGGGCCTCGGCCACCGCCAGGCGCACCGGGCCGTCGCCGTGCATCTGCAGCACCAGCGCGCCGTTGAACTTCAGGCTGCCCTGCATCAACACGCTGGCTGCGGCCATCTCGCCCAGCAGCGCGCGCACCGGTGCGGCAAAGGCATGGCCGCCGTCGCTGGCGCTGGTGCGGCGGGCCAGCACGTCGCGCCAGCTGTCTTCCAGGCGCACCAGCATGCCGCGCACCGGCAGGCCTTCGAAGAGAAATGTGCTGAGCTGGTCCATGGGCGGGCTGGTCAGGCGATGCGCTTGCGCTGCTTGGCGTGGCGCTGCTGCTGGTGCACATAGTGCGCGGCGCTGGCCTGCAGACCGGCGATCTGCGCTGCGCTCAGCTCGCGCACCACCTTGGCGGGCCGGCCGACGATCAGCACGCCGTCGGGGAATTCCTTGCCCTCGGTGACCAGCGAGCCGGCGCCCACCAGGCAGTTGCGGCCGATCTTCGCGCCATTGAGCAGGATGCTCTGGATGCCCACCAGGCTGCCGTCGCCGATGGTGCAGCCGTGCAGCATCACCTGGTGGCCGATGGTCACGTTGGCGCCGATGGTCAGCGGCATGCCGTGGTCGGTGTGCAGCACGCTGCCGTCCTGCACATTGCTGTTGGCACCCACGCTGATGCGGTCGTTGTCGCCGCGCAGCACCGCGCCGTACCAGACGCTGGCGTGTTCGCCCAAGGTGACACGGCCGACCACCTCGGCGCTGTCGGCCACCCAGGCGCTGGGGTCGATCTGGGGCACGTCGTCTTCGAGCTGGTAGATGGCCATGGGCAGCAGTCTGGGTGGAATGGGGCTGGAGCCTATGATTCTAGGGATGCCACCGCCCGCCCCGCTCCGCCCCGCCGCGCTGGCCGTGCTGCAGCATGCCGACCCGACCACCAAGGCCGCCGAAGCGCGCGCGCTGTGGGCAGCGCTGCAGGCCGGCGGGTTGTGCATCGACCCGGCACAGGTGCTGGCCGCGCCCCCCGGCCTGCCCGGCCGCCCGGCGCTGCCCCGGCTGGTACCGGCCGCCCAGGTGGCCACCCGCTCGCCGTTCACGCCTGCGGGCCGGGCGGCGTTGCTGCACGCCATCTGCCACATCGAGTTCAACGCCATCAATCTGGCGCTGGACGCGGTGTGGCGCTTTGCCGGCATGCCGGAAGCCTACTACCGCGATTGGCTGCAAGTGGCCGCCGAGGAGGCGCTGCACTTCACGCTGCTGCGTGAACACCTGGCGACGCTCGGCCATGACTACGGCGACTTCGACGCCCATGACGGCCTGTGGCGCATGACCGAGGCCACCTCGGCCGACATCGTCGCCCGCATGGCCCTGGTGCCGCGCACGCTGGAAGCGCGCGGCCTGGACGCGACGCCGCCGATGCAGGACAAGCTGAAGCGCGCCGGCGACCTGCGCGCGGTGGCGATCCTCGACATCATCCTGCGCGACGAGATCGGCCATGTCGCCATCGGCAACCACTGGTATGCCTGGCTGTGCCGGCGCGACGGGCTGGACGCCGAAGCGCTGTACCCGCAGCTGGTGGCGCGTTACATGGCACCGCGGCTGCGGCCGCCGTTCAACCTGGCGGCGCGGCGGGCAGCGGGGTTCAGCGAGGCGGAATTGCGCGGGCTGGGCTGAGCAGGCCATCTGGGAACCGGCGCAGCCAGGCCTTGCGCACCAGGTGAGGCAACAGCAAACTGAGCGGCATCCGCAGCCAGTGCGAGCGCAGATACAGCACCCAGCGCGCAAGACCGGTGAGACCCTGGTCACAGCCGGGATGGTTGGGCCGCAGCGCCAGCACCAGCAGCGCCTGCATGGCGTAGCGTGGCAGCCTGGCGGGGGTGATGGCCCGGGCCGCTGCCTGATGGGCCAGTGGCACGATCGGCTCGAACAATCGCTCGGCATGGTGTAAGGCGTGGTGCAACGGCCTTGTCAGGCCCAGGGCATGGGCACGCGCGAACAACGTGGGCCAGAAGTCGGATTCGGTGCGCTCGAAGTGCCGCAGAAGGTCTTGCAGGTCCAACAGGTCGCGCAGGCCGCTGTCGAACTCTCCCTCGGCAAACAAGTGCACCGCACTGTGCAGCACCATGTCCACCGGCTGCAGCATCCAGAAGCGGCCGTCCTCACTGACCGGGCGTGCAGCGGCCAGCAACTGCTGCCCATCGACCTGGAAGGCCGAGGTGGGCGGTGCGATGGTGTGGTGCACGTCCACTGTCGACCCGCGCTTGACGTGGGTGAGCGGCGGAATCTCGTGCATCCACTGCCGGTAGTAGCGCTGGAGGTAGGCATCTTGGTCGGTCGAGATCCAACCACCGGCCATCAGCGCCGACTCCACCGGCGCCAGCGCCGCCTGCGGCACCAGGATGTCGATGTCACCGAATAGCCGGCCGCGCGCTGGCGGCAGGCTGGCACACAGGTAGGCCGCACCCTTCAGCAGCACACAGCGGTGGCCGGCCTGCGCCAGCGCAGCGGACAAGCGTTCTGCCTCCAGGCGCATGCCCTGGGCCACCTGCTCGCAGACCTTCAGCGCCGAATGCAGGTGGGCGGGCAAGCCCACACCGGGCGGGCCATCTGCGCCCGGCACGGCTGGAGTCTGGTCGATTGCGGCCAACGCAGTGATCGCGAGGCGACCCTGCAGTCGCGCGCGACGCGCCTGGGACAGCAACAGCTCCCAGTCGCCAGGCGCAGAAGGCCAGCGGTCGCCAGTGCGGCCCAGCAGTTGGGCCAGCCGGTCAGGGTCGGTCATGGCGTAACAACCAGGGTCTGGGCCAACGGGTCCGCAGTCGACGCGAGCCGGCCCGCAGGCAGCAATTCACCGCCCGCCAGGCAATCAAAGCTGGCCACCGCCTCGGGCAGATTGCTGTAGCGGAAGTCAAAGCAACCAGCACCCTCGACCATGTCGGCCAGCATGTGGAAACCGGCTTCAGCTTGCACTGCGATGTTGAAAGCATTGCGCGCCAGCTCAACCAAGGTGTCTGCGCGTGGCCGCCGCGCCAGCATTGTGCTGGCGCCTGCCTGGAAGCGTGGAAACACCACCCAGCGCGTCTTTGCCGCTTCGTCCATTCGGGCCACATGGGCGTCCGGCACCTTCATGTGGGCCACGCTGCCCTTGGCCGTGCCCTGGGTGACACGGCTGATTTCTGCATGCGGCGCAAAACCACGGATCACATCGATCGAGGCATTCTTCAAGCCCACCGGCCGGCACAGCGGCCAGATGCGGCCATCGCTGACCGACACCAGGGCCAATTCATCCGACAGCAATCGCCAGCCCGACAGCGCCAGCGCGGCGCACAGCGTGCTCTTGCCAGAGCCAGGTGGTGCGGGCATCAGCAGTGCACCACCGCCGCGCTCGAGCACAGCCGCATGCAGGATCAGGTACTGGTGTGCATGGGTTGAGATGCACCAGTTCATGGCCCATTCCAGCAGCGGATAGGCATGGCCTGCAGGCAGCGGTTCGAACACCGCCTGACCGTCGAACCGGAAGCAAGCTTGCGGCCGCAGCCAGCGGTGCAAACCGCTGCCATGCTGGATGTCCAGGCTGAAGTCGATGAAGCGGCCATCATCAATCAGCGGCATCTGCGCATACAACTGCGCGAGGCCTTGCGCCACCAGGGGCAGCGGCGAGCGCAGGCGAAAGCCGAAGGGACCTGTGCGCAGTGTGAGCCCATCACCTTGCAAGCGGCGCTGCAACTCGCGCCCGGGGAGTTGCCCAAGCCTCACCACGCGGGGGGCCCGCCCACTGCTGCCACCAGCCCCAGCTGGCACAGCTGCGCCAGGGTGTCCTGAATCGAATCAGCCAGGACACTGTCCGCCAACAGACCACTTTCGCTGGCCATCTGCGACACCAGCTCAGCCGTCGGCAACGGCGCGGATTCCAGCAAGGTCAGCACGGTGGCCGCCAGTGTGTCGAGCGGATACATCGCGCCGGTGCGTGCTTGGTAGACCACCCAGGTGCCATCGAGTGCACGCCAGGCCAGCGGTTCGGACAAATGGAAAAGGGTGACCGGATTCACCGCCAGAAGTTTAGGCAGTTCGAGCCGACTACCAAGACGGCAACAGGCTGCCGGCCAGTACTAACGCACACATCGGTGCACGCTGATCAGGCGCCGCAAAGCCGCCTGAAGAAGCTGGCAGCTGCCACCGGGTTGTTGGCGTACTGGGTCCGCACATACTGGGCATCGAACGGAATGCGGCCGGCGGTGTAACCGCTGGACGAGACGATGCGGCCGTCTTCGCGGATGCAGCTGAGGAACACCGCCGCGAAGTAGGCGTTGTTGGCATTGAGGAACAGTGTGTAGAGCAGGGGGTCAATGATGCTGCCCGATGCCATCACGGCGCTGAAGGCAGTGGTAGGGGTGATCGACAACACTCCGGTCGGGAAGTTGCTGAGGTTCTCGGCAAACACGCGAATGTTTCCGCCCGAGGATGTCGGAGTCTGGGCGAGAAAAACGCGCCGGCCGATGTTCACCACGCCACCGGTGAATCTCAGTATGTTGGCGTCGGAATTGCTGACGTTCAGGCCGAATGACGTAAACATCATGGTTTGAATACCGCGGCGTCTGCGGGTATTGGGATCCCCACCGGTTGCGTCGCTGTAGCCCTGCAGCCTCGTGGTGAAGTAGTCGCTCGGCTTCAGCGACGAGCAAGAGACGAAGCCGCCGTCCGGTGCGCTCGAGATGGCAGCGGACTGGAAGCCTGAAATCGAGCAGTACCCGTTCTTGCCCAGTTCCGGGTTGAACAAGGTGTAGCTGCGGGTTGCATTGCTGGCCAGCGGTGACATCGCTGCCAGCACCGCGCCGCCCTTGCCCAGACCCTTCAGTAGAACCCGGCGGCGGGCCAGCGCCGCGTCCACGGCGGACGTGCTCGGCAGAGGTGCAGGCCCACCGTCGGAAGCAGAGGAGGAGGGTGTGTTGTCAGTGGGCATGGTCTGTTGGACTGCGGTTGCTGCGCCAGGGTGGCGCAGTCGGTTGAAACACGGGAAGCAAGGCGCGGGCCGTCGGGTGATGCGCTGAAAATTGTCCGCAACATCAACGGCTTGCGGATGACAACGGATTTCGGCCGGCCAGGCTGACAACGAAACGTCAAGTTTGCCGACAGCGCATTTTCCGTCATCCGAGCGCCTTTGCCGATGGCCACGCACCCCTCGAATCGGGGCCTGCCCCCTGTTTGCGAGGCCGCATTGCAGCAGTCGCGTGGCATTCGGCACGGCGCAGCCTGCTTGTGCAGGCAAGACCTACACTCGTTTTCGACGAAATTCACCAAAGCCCCACATTGAAAAACGCTGCTCTGCGACCGTCCCTCGCCATGTGGGCAGCCGTGTGCTGCCTGCTGCTGCACACCCCAGACAGCATTGCCCAAGCTGCCAGCGCCCAGCCCGCCGCTGCGGTGGCCGGCATGGTCAAGCGGGCGACCGGCGCGGTGCGGCTCGAGCGCGACAACACCGGTCTGGCCGTCGCGCCGGGCCTTTCAGTGCTGGTGGGCGACACCGTCCGCACCGGCAGCGATGGCGCGGTGGGCATCACGCTGGCCGATGACACCTTGTTGGCCATCGGCCCCGACAGCGAGCTCGTGCTGAGCGAGTTCGCCTTCAACAGCACCACCCAGGACGGCAACATGCTGGCATCGTTGTGGCGCGGCACGCTCAGCGTGGTGACCGGGCTGATCGGCCGCAAGGCCCCGGAAAACGTCCGGGTGCAGACCCGCACCGTGGTGCTGGGCGTGCGCGGCACTGAATTCATCGTCGACGCCAAGGGGGCGCAGAAGTGACCGCCAGCGCCTGGCAAACCGTGGCACGCGCTGGCGCTGGCGCCGCACTGGTGGGGCTTTCAGCCTGCACCACACCGGCTGGCGACAAGGTGATCCTGCTGCCCCAGGGCGATGGCAGCGCCAGCGCGGTGGAGGTGCGCGCCGGCAGCCAGGCCCTGCGCCTGGACAAGCCCTACGCCACCGCCGAATTGCGCGGCGGCGTGCTGGCGTCGGGCAGCACCGATGCGGACGCGGTGCGCAGCGCTTACGGCGGCCTGCTGGCGCAACAGCCGGCCCGCCCGCGCCGCTTCACCGTGCAGTTCGAGCCCAATGGCAACCGCCTGGCCACCGGCGCCGATGCGGTGCTGGCCGAGATGCGCAGTGCGCTGGCCGCACTGCCGGCGGCCGAGGTGGTGATCACCGGCCACACCGACAGCGTGGGCTCGGCCGAGGCCAATGACCGGCTGTCGCTGGCGCGCGCCGAAGCCGTGCGCGAGCTGCTGGTGGCCGCCGGGCTGCCGCGCGCGGCCATCACGGTGGCGGGGCGTGGTGAACGCGAGCCCGCCGTGCCCACCGCCGACGAGGTGGGCGAGGCACGCAACCGCCGTGTCGAGATCAAGATCCGCTGAGAGCGGTGAACGCACGCACGCCAGCGGCAGGCCGCAGCCCCGGCAGCAACCAGCACGGCGTGCTCCGCTGGGGCCTGTGGCTGACGCTGCTGGTGGCCTGCCTGGCCCTGTGGCCCGGGCCCGGCGCACCGCTGCAGGGCCTGGACGACATCCTGTACGACCTGCGCCTGCGGTTGCTGGCGCCACGCCTGGCCGACCCGCAGATCGTGGTGGTCGACATCGACGAAACCGCGCTGGCCGCGCACGGCCGCTGGCCCTGGCCGCGGCGCCGCCTGGCCCAGTTGCTGGATGCGGCGGTGGTGCAAGGCGGCGCGCGCCTGGTGGGCCTGGACCTGGTGCTGGCCCAGCCCGACCAGAGCTCCGGCCTGGCCGCCATCGACCAGTTGGCGCAGGGCCCGCTGCGCGGTGACGCCGGCTTCCAGGCGGCCTGGCAGGCCTTGCGGCCGCAGCTGGACGACGACGGCCAGCTGGCCGCCGTGCTGCAGCGGCACCCGGTGGTGCTCGGCTTCCATCTGTCGAACGAGGCCGGCGCCGCCCAGGTGGGCGCG